>Ga0157369_10004143_pt1 | contig 17178 bp, 14 predicted proteins | sample C25metaG_FD_113461 | JGI IMG/M metagenome (GOLD analysis project Ga0157369, IMG submission 113461) | Corn rhizosphere microbial communities from Kellogg Biological Station, Michigan, USA - C2-5 metaG | ecosystem: Host-associated > Plants > Roots > Rhizosphere > Soil | place: USA: Michigan... | reverse complement strand
CAGCGCCATCGGCGCCAGCGTGTCGCTGCCGACTGCCGGTCCGCGCGAAACGGCCTGCCCCACGGATGGCTGGGTGAGGCCGCTAATCGCGTTTTGTATGTTTGCCCGATGGGTCGAGGAAATAGCGAACAGGCTACCGGCGACAACTATCGCGGCCAGTGACCAGCTTATCCAGATGCGCTGCGTGGGCAAGCTTTTCACCTGCCACTGCGTCCAGCTTCGCGCGCGCCTCAGCCTACGACGTAGCGCATCGCCCGCTCGTTTCCATTGCTGGTCCTTCATGCGCCTCTCTCTCGCTAAACGCGCCTCCTGCGCGTTGTCGCTCACACACAGAGGTCTATCCTGCCTGAGTGCGCCGACTCTGGCAAGCGAATAGGCCATTCCTCCCTACGATGAGTGTCCGCCAAGTGAACTAGCGGCTCATCTATGCCGGATGGAAGGCCGTAAAGGCCCACAGGGTTGCGGCAACCAGGTAGAATGGCATCACGTAAGAGGGGCATTTACAATGTGAGGCAAAGATGAAGGTGCGCGAAGCGATAGAGTATATTGAACGTGATGGGTGGTTTCAGGTTGCGGTGGTAGGCGATCACCGCCAATACAAACATGCGTCGAAGAAGGGCCGGGTGACAATTCCGGGAAAGCTAAGCGATGATTTGCTGCCGAAAACAGCCCGTAGCATATTCAAACAAGCGCAAATAGCCTGGCCCAAGGGGCGCCGATAGGTGGGTTTGGAAGAAGGGTGAAACGTTATGCGATACCGTTTTCTTGTGGTCTATGAGCAGGGCGAACACAACTATAGCGCCTATGTGCCTGATCTACCCGGCTGTGTATCTACCGGCGCAACGCTCGGCGAGGCGCGCGAACATATCCGCGCGGCCATCGCATTCCATCTGGAAGGAATGCGCGCTGATGGTGAAGACATTCCTGTGACTGATCCCGCAGAGGTCGCGGAGTATCTTGAAGTTGAGGTTGCTGATCCAGCCACTGTTCCTGGCAATTAAGAGCGATGGCGTTAACCTTGCAGCGAATCCGTGCCCATGACTGCATGCAGGGCTAGCGGGAGCACGACAGAGCCGTCGGCGCTCTTCCCCCGGTGGCCGCGTTGTATCGGCAAAAGGAAAAGACCGAGGAAGACCTGGTATGAGCCGAGGTGGCCGCGACGTGCTATGCGCAGAGAGCGACGGACGCGGAGAGCGGGCGCGCCTGTCGCTTTGGCTAACAGGCGCTTGTTACCGTTACGCCGCTGTAAGATTGCGTCTCACCATAATTCACGTAGAGGTAAGCGTGGAACGCCGCCGTCTGGGTAGCGGCATTGCCAATGACGGTCTCTGGTTGCGCCGGCATCGAGGTAACCCCGGGTGGGAAAGTGACGGTTTGCGTGGGAGGAGTCGTGGCGTGGGTGCTAAACTCGTTGTCCCAAAAATACGTAACAGTGTGGCTGGCATTGTCTGGCGTGAATGACGCCTCGATCGTCCCCGTAACGGTGAACGTTTGATCACCTCCAGTCGCACAGTTATATGATGTAGAACTCACGGACACATGCGGAGGCGTGAGAGAAAACGCGCATAGCGCTTTGTAGCTCGCCTGGTAACTAATCTGATTGGGTTGGACGATGTCGAGCTCCGTCCATTGCCATGAACCGGACGCCTGCGTATATGGCATCTGCCACATGGTTCCAAGCGTCATGACGGTGCCTCCGCTAGGAATCTGTTCAACGAGCGGATGCGCGGCTGAGCCGGAACTGGAGCCGTCACTATTACGGGTGTAGTAGCTGATCGGCGCCGTATTGCCAGAAAGACGGTTGGGGGGAGTGGGGTTGTTAGAGAGGTTGATCGTAAATACTACATAAAATATGACATGTGGCCCACACCCGCCAATAGCAGTGGGTATGGGCGCGCTTGAGTCTATGGTCATCCCTTGAATGCCAGAATCTGTCGAAAAGTCGACAGATGCGGACGTAATGGATTGGACGGTAAATCCAGGCGTTGAATGCACGTCAGGGCCCCCTCTACTCGACGTGGCGGTGGCATCAGACGCCACAGTCGCGGTCGCTGCGGTCGCTGCGGTCGTCGCGGTCGTCGCGGTCATCAGCGCAGTGAGTGGCGGCGTGCCCGTCGGGGAGTCGCCCAGGTTCGAGCGCGCTGGGGCCAGATCGACCAGCAGGTAACTGATCAGCGCGACGACGAGTGCCGTCGCCATGAGCGCGCCCACGCCTCCAATCCACGGTGAACGTCGGCTCGTCCGCTCAGCGCTCCCCAGGCGCGTCTCCGTGAGCGCTGCGGACGCCTGCTCATCGAGGGGGAGGCTCGATGTGCTGCCTGCGCCCAAGGCAGTATCGGCTGTGAAATGTTCGCGTTGGCGCGTGGTATCGTCATCTGATGCTGAGTCGGAGGCTGAAGATGCAGACGGCTCAAACTGGTCAGACATGGCGCTATTCCCTATTCCATAATGAGGAAACTCGCGGTTGCACAGCTAGCGAACCTGCTCGCAAGCTGTGCAGTATAGCAGAAGGCCTGAGAATTGTCATCTCCTGCCCGGTGGCCGCAGGCGCATGAAGACAAGTAGGTCGATTGCGGATCAGAGACGTCGATCACATCGCACCTCACAACGTGGGAATCTCAGCAGCTTCACAGTTATCAGTCTAGCAGGCGCGCGACTCCGCCCACTGCTCTGACTGTGACCTGTCCTATTTCAGTGCGCCAACGCCTCCATACCCATCAATGCGTGCAGCGCCAGTGGGAGCGCCACCGAGCCATTGGCGCGTTGCCCGTTCTCAAGCAGCGCCACCAGTGTGCGCCCCAGCGCCAGCGCCGAGCCATTGAGCGTGTGTGGATAGCGGGTCCGCCCGCCGCCTTTCGGACGGTAGCGCAGATGCAGCCCGCGCGCTTGAAATGTGCCGCAGTCGCTCACCGAAGATATCTCCACATAGCGGCCCTCGCCCGACATCCACACCTCAAGATCCACCGTCCGCTCCGCCGCGAACGGCAGCTCGCCCGCACAGAGCACCACCACACGATAGGGCAACGCCAGTCGCTGTAGTGTCTCCTCCGCATCAGCCAGTAGCGTTGTAAAGGCTGCATCCGCCGTCTCGGGCGTTGCGATGCGCACCAGCTCCACCTTGTCGAACTGATGCTGGCGAATCAACCCGCGTTCTCGCGCGCCAGCCGAGCCTGCTTCGCGCCGGAATGCGGGCGTGCAGGCGGTGTAGGCCAGCGGCAGCGCCTCTTCGGCAAGCGTCTCATCGGCGTGGAGCGCAACCAGTTGCGTTTCGGCCGTCGGGCTGAGCGCCAGCGCATCCGCCGGGAGCTGATAGAGGTCGTCGGCGAAACGCGGCAGATGGCCGGTGCCTTCCAGGATGGTTGCGCGCAGGAGATGCGGTGGCGCGATCTCAACGTAGCCGCGCGCGCGGTGCATATCGAGGAACAGCGTCGCCAGGGCGCGTAGCAGCCGCGCGCCGTCGCCCACGAGCAGTGGGAAGCGCGGGCCAGCTAGCTTCGTTGCCCGCGGCAGGTCGAGGATGCCCAGCACATTGGCTAACTCGTCGTGGCGCTTTGGGGTGAAATCGAAGACCGGCGGCGTGCCCCAGCGCCGTAGCTCGACATTGCCCGATGCGTCCTGGCCGTCGGGCACGTCATCGCGGGGCAGGTTGGGGATGCGCGCCAGCAGGCCGCGCTGCTCGTCTTCGAGCGCCTTGAGTCGCACCCGAATACGCTTGAGCGCCGAGGGGTCACTTTTGCTGGCCGCCAGCGCATCGTGCTCGCTCGCCAGGGTCCGCCGTTCGTCGTCCAGCGTCAGCCAGCGCTCCAGCGTCTCTGGCGCGGACCCTCGCCGACGCAGCCCCTCGCGGACGCGGTCGGGATAGGCGCGAATCAGCCGTTCGCTCAGCATAGCGCCCCCTGGTCTCTGTCGGTTTCTCCTCTCCCTGACGCTGGAGAGGATGGGGAAGACGTGCTCCTACTTTTCCGGCTGCATGATGAGCAGCGCCTGGTTGTCTTTCGCGATGGCAGAGGCCGTAAACAGCATCTTCTGATAGCGGCCCTGGTCCCACAGCGGCACCAGATCGCTATAGTGTGCCGAGAAGGGTTGGCCCGACTCACCAGTCGTCGTCACCCAGACCGAATTATCGAAGTTCGCCAGATCGATAATCTGACGCATCGAGGGCACCGAGCGCTGGTCATAGTTCGCCGGGTCGTCGCTGAAGCGGCCGCTGCCGCCGACATTGATGGTCGTGCTGTCACCGGGGCGCGCCACAGGCGCTACGTCGAAGATCAGGTTGAGCGGACTGACGGTTGCCAGCGGATGCTCGAAGTGGGCGGTATGCAGCGCGCCCCACTGCCATTTGCTGGTGTCGTCGCCAAACTGCGCGCGCAGCGTGTGCACCGTGTCGGCCAGCGCCTTGCCAATCGCGGCATCACGCGTCTGGTCACTGGCGAAGAGCGGTAATGGATGGCTCAGGCTGTTCACCAGCGTCGTGAAGAGACAGCTTGGCGTGGCGTTGCTCTGGAAGATGCCGTAGAGGTCTTTGCCCAGCAGCGGCTCGACAGTCTCGCGCAGCAACGTGCCTGCCGCCACCTCGTAGATCGCCGCCGCGGTGCTATTGCGGGTCATCGTGAAGCCCCAGTTTTGTAGCAGGCCCGCCGCCTTGGCCGCGTCCCCACCTGCCGCCTGGCCCGCCCGGATGAACGCGGGCACAAGCTGGCTGGCGGGGATGGAGTAGACATCATTCTGAATCTGCTCGATGTCGCTCACGCTCAATTTGTCTTTGCTTGTCAGCAGGTCGTCAATGCGCCGCGCGCGATAGCCGCAGTCCCAATCGTTGGTGACGTAGACCGGATAGTCGCTCGGCACGATACGGTTATTGGCGGTCGCGATCAGGTGCGTATCGGGATTGTAGAGTGTCGGCATCTCGTTCTGCGGGACGACGCCCTGCCATTCATGATTCGAGGTGCTGCCAGAGACCGGCAGCAGCCCGTTATCCGCCGAGCGAATCGGCAGCACGCCCGACATGCGATAGCCAATGTTGCCGTAGATGTCGGCGTAGACGAAGTTCTGGCTGATCGAGATATTCGCGATCGCGTCGAGGAACTCATACCAGTTGCGGGCGAAGTTGAGTTGGAAGAATCCACGGAAGCTGTAGGTGGGCTGGAGCGCCGTCCACTTCAGCGAGACCGGCGGATACTTCTTCAGGTCGTCGAGCCCGCTATTGATGATCGGCCCGTGGAGAGTGCTGCTAATGGTGATGGTTTTGGCGCCGCCGCCCCGAATGTGGATGACCTGCTGGCGTGTCTGCAACGGCTCCCAGGAGCGGTCGTAGAGGTATTGGCCGGGGTGGCTGGTTGGGTCGAGGCTTTCGAGATAGAGATCGGTGTTATCGGCGCCGACATTGGTGACGCCCCAGGCGATGTAGTCATTGTGGCCGATGACGATGCCCGGCTCGCCGGGGAAGGTGAAGCCGATCTCGTCCAATCCGCCGCCGCGCAGCCCGACCTCATACCAGACGGATGGCATGCGAATGCCCAGATGAGGATCGTTTGCCAGCAGTGGCTTGCCAGTGGTGGTATGGGTGCCATCCACCACCCAGTCGTTGCTGCCAAGCGCGTCACGGACATCGCCGAGAATCTGGCGCAGGAACGCCGTCCCTTTGAGCAGATTGGGCGAGAGCGTCACAGTCTCATTGACCGCCTCAGGCGCGGTTGCCTTGCTGCTGGCGCCGGACTCCTGGGGCGGCGCGGCGGTGCCGGGGCTGGCGAATAGCGTCGGGTTGGCGGAAGGATACTCCGGGAAGAGCGCCGACGCGATAAGCGGACCAGCTTTGTTGGTGACCATCGCGCGCGAATACTTGGTGCCCCAGGTGCTATCGAGCGAGAGCGCCACCACGCGCCCGTAGGCCAGGCTATCCAGTGGGGTCCATTTCTGCGGCGTAATGCCAAGGATGGTGAACTCCAGCGGCAGGCTATTCTGGTGGCTATCCAGGAACGCATTGACGCCATCCGAGTACGCGGTGAGCATCTCCAGCGTGCGGGAGTCGAGATTCGCCTCCTCGAAGCGGGCCGCACTGTACAGGTCAAGCGTGCGCAGGAGAATGTCGGTATCGAGGATGCTGTCATCCTCGCCCGCGCCGAACATCTCGGCCAGCCGTCCATGCGCGATCCGCCGGTTGAATTCCATCTGGAAGAGCCTGTCCTGCGCGGTGACGTAGCCCTCGGCAAAGGCAACGTCGTGCACGTCGTCGCCGGTGATATGTGGAACCCCCCACGAATCGCGCAGCACCGAGACCGTGCTGTCCAGCCCCTTGACCTTGAGGGTTCCGGTCGTCTGCGGCAGCGTCCGCTGGACAAACCAGACAGATGTGGTTCCGGCGAGCGCGGCCAGTATCACTACGGTGATGGCCAGGCCGAGCAGCACGCGGAACACGATGCGGCCAACCCTGCGCCGCCGAGCGGGAGCGCCGGGAGTCACAGGGGCGACAGGAGCAGGCGTCGCTAGCGCTACAGGTGATGCAGGCGAGGCAGGAACGGGCTGTCCAGTAGGGGGCGTTGAGCTCATGGCAGATATCATTTCACTATCATTGCAGTATGGCAACGACGCGCCCACCATATGAAGGCACGTGTCGCCAGTCTAGCAGGATAGGGCATCACCCGGCAAGTGGCGGATGATCGTGCTGGCGGAATGTGCCGAAATAGTATATATTCGATATATCGAGATACGACAAAAGTCATAGACAAGATATTCCAATCGTCACATCACTTTGTCGCGTGCTGGACGTATACTATGAATCGAGAACGGATTGTAGCCGAAACGAGAACGGATTGTAGCCCCGTCGCCAGGCAATCGGCGCTCGGCCCGAGGAGCAGAGGATATGGCAAACACACCGGATAAGTCAGAGTTGAGCGATGACGAACGCGCTGAGCTGCGGGCGATGATCGCCGCGGGACGCGATCTCTCGCCCGAAATGGATGAATCGCTGGTTGACTCTTATGCGGAAAGGCGCGCAGCCGAGCAGCAAGCCAAGGCGAAAGTGCAAGGCAACGCTGTGGTTCCGCAACAGCAATCTGGCGGTACGATGGCCGGAACCAATCCGGCAGTCGCCATTGCCGGGATGGTGATGGTGGCTGCGATCTTCGTGACGATTATGGTCGTTTCGGGTGGCGCATACTGGTGGATGATCTTCCCGCTGATCGGCATCTGTGGCGGGTGGTGGGGAAATCACGACCGCCGCCGTTTAGACGAGCGACGCGCGCAACGGTACCAAATGCGCGCGGACTACTATCGGACGCGGATGGGTTATCCACCCGAGCAGGATGCCCGCCGTCTGCCCGAGTCAACCGAGGCGACCACGCGCGACTCCGGGCCGCTGCCACCGCCCACCAGCGCGCCGACACAGGCACCTCCGCCAGCGCGCAGTATCCCGCCCGCCAGCGCGCCGCCATCCAGGCCATCCACGAGCGCATCAGGCGAGCAGCCTCCGACCAATCCCGCTGGTTAGCTATAGACAGCCGATTTTTAGAAGCCTCTCCGTACTATGGAGAGGCTTTTTCAGCGCTTGGAGTTCCTGGCAAAATCCCGTGCTTAGCTGCGGCCTTCAGGCGGCGAAGCTGGCCTACGCCTCATCAGTGCCACGAGGCATGACACTCTTGGCAGGCGGTGTACTATGGAAAGGCAGACGCCGACGTTGAGAGCGCGAGCGGGAGGACGACTGATGAGGCGGCGCAACATGCCGACCGGCGATCTCGATGGCAACTCCCGCGAGTATCCTGGGCAATCGAGCGCATCGATTAATCGACGTCCTGCCGCTGTAGGCGCCATGGCTGTGCTGCTGCTGGTGGTGGTGCTTGGTGTCGTGATCTTCATCTCAATGGGCACGCACCGACCTGTGCAGGGAACGCCTGGGGCTTCAGCGGCAGATACGCCCACGGCGATGCCCACGGCGACTCTTGCGCCGACCGTGGGGGTGTCGAAGTTGCAAGCGCCCAGGCACGGGGCAGGGCTGCCCCATGGGGAAGAGGTAATCACTTTCGTGCTGACGGGAACCGCTGAAGGGTGGGGTACCGGCGGCGCCAGTATAAATCCACTCTATGGCACGCCGGATCGGGGCATGGTGCTGCACTATTCCTCCGGCTCCTGGACACAGGTGGGCGCTTCACTGCCCGGCGCGTTCCTCAGCGGAATCGACATGATCTCGTCCTCGGAAGGATGGGTGACGGGACAGGACAGTAACGGTAAGAGTCTGCTACTCCACATCAGCAACGGCGCGTGGCAGCTGGTGTCACCGCCCGCCGTTGATCCGCGGGGGGCGCCCGGCATCGTGGCGATGCGGACACCAGACGAGGGCTGGATGGTGATATCGAATCTGAAAGGCGAGCAAGGCGGGGCGAACACATCACTGCTCCACTACGCCGCTGGCACGTGGTCTCTGGTAAGCAATCCCCTGCATTTCATCACCGACATCGCTCCGGTTGCCGATGGCGAGGCCTGGACTGTCGGCTGGAACACAGACGGCTCCAGTTCGCTTGTGCATGTTCAGGGCGGGACGGCGACGGTGGTGCTGACGAGCCCAGGCAATAGCACCTTCACCCGCCTGCGCATGTTCGCGCCGAACGACATTTGGATCGAGCGCGCTATGCACGCCTCCACAAACGTCCCAATCGCCGACGAGTCACTGATCTATCATTTCGATGGCACTGCCTGGTCCGCTGTGAACCTGCATGTGCCCAAAGGTGTGCAGGATGTCGGTATCGTGGCGCACGATACCGCGTGGAGCTTCGCCAGCGCCGCGCAGGCGACCCCAAGCCCCACCGGGGATGGGCATATTGCGTCGATCTACTCCAACGCAGGTGGCCAGTGGAAGGCGCTGAGTGTACCCTACAAGGATCTACAGTCCATTGAGGTCGTCTCAAACTCCAACACGGACGTCTGGGCTATTGGCGTCTATATGGTCACGACGCATACCCGCGAAGGCACTACGTCGGTGGATTCGAGCACCGGTTACTATGTGCTGTTGCACTACACTGGCGGCATTTGGACCGAATACGGGCGCTGAATTTCCCTGACGCCTTTACCGGTTTTGCCTCGGCTATTGCAGCTCGGTATCAGGCTCAGCCTCATGGCTTCGGGTTTAGAGCCACCTTCTGCAACATCCCTCGCGAAGACGGTATTATACACATGCCGTAGACCCAATGAAACCGTAGGTTAGCGATTTTAAAGTGGCACGCTCTATAGGACAGTGAGTGCGCTATGACCAGTAAGCCGCTGCTCATCATCGTCAATGGGCTACCCGGAACGGGCAAGACAACCCTGGCAGGACGACTCGCCGCTGATTTGGGATTCCCGACCTTCTCGCGCGATGGGCTGTATGAGACGCTCTACGATGCGATGGAGGGTTCCACCGCTGGGCCGCTCTCATCGTTGGGCGCCGCGGCTTATGCCCTGCTCTACGATGTAACAGGGACGGTGCTGGCGGCGGGCCAGCCGGTAATCGTCGAGGGCTTCTTTGGCCGCCCCGACCTGCGGCGCGCCGAGTTCCTGCGCCTGCGAGCGCGGCATGATTTTGAGCCGCTTGAGATTCTCTGCACGGCGGATGGGCAGGTGTTGATGCAGCGCTTCCTGGCCCGCATGGCCTCTGGAGAGCGCCACCGTGGCCATCTGGACCGGGAGTGGCTCCAACATAACGAGGCGCGGCTGCTGGGTGGGCAGCTGGCTCCGCTAGCCATTGGCCGCCAGGTCATCGAAATCGACACGACAACCGCGCATAGCTTTGCGTATGCCGATGTGTTGCGGCATGTTCAGGCGGCTCTCCAGACCATGCCGGTACGATGATCTTCAACGAGATCGCATCGCGCGCCTCAGGGTGAGTGTGGCGTTGGCGAGGCTGTTGGTGTGGGTGTGGTGGCGGGCTGTGGCTCACCCTTCACCAGCGCCTGCATGGCAGGGTCGAAGCTGGCGGCGGTGATCTGGCCGGGGAAGCGTCTCACGATGATGCCAGAGCGGTCGATCAGCAGCGTCTGAGGTATCCCGGTGATGCCAAAGTTGGTGACGATGTCGCCTTCAGGGTCGGGGCCGCAGGGATAGCTGATGCCGTGCTGCTTGATGAACGCCTGCCCATCCTTCGTCGGCGTCTGATAGGCGATACCGATGAAGACGACACCCTGCGCGGCGTAGGTTTTGGCCGCCGCCGAGAGTATGGGCGCCTCGGACTGGCATGGCTCGCACCATGACGCCCAGAAGTTCAGCACAACCGGTTTGCCGTGGAGCGCCGCCAGATGAATGCGCTGGCCCGCCGCGCCGTTCCAGATGCTGACGGTGAAGTCGGGCGCGGCGTTGGGGTTGGTGACCCCTGCTGGTTTGCTCGTCACCAGGCTATTCGCCTGAATGATGCGAATCACCAGCACGGTCACCAGGATTGCCGGAACCAGTGCGGTAATGACGAAGCCGCGAAAACTGGGCTTGCCATTCGGCATCACCACCGCACGGATGTTCTGCAGCATGGGTTATTCGCCTTGGTGAGATAGGCCAGCGTGCTATTGGTATGTATCCAGACGATCAATGCCAGAGATGATCGATAACCATCGCGGCAAAGAGCAGCGCCAGATAGTAGTTCGAGAACCAGAAGAAGGCGCGCGCATCGGCCAATGAGCGGGAACGCATCAGACGAATAGCATAGTAGAGCAGCGCCCCGCCAGAAAGCAACGCCACCGCCAGATAGAACCACCCCAGCGTCCCGATGGCGACCAGCGTCAGCGAGCCAAGCAGCAGCAGCACCATGTAGATTACGATCTGCTTGCGGGTCTCGGCATCGCCGCGCACCACTGGTAGCATCGGCACGCCTGCCCGCTCATAGTCCTTGCGCAACACCAGCGACAGCGCCCAAAAATGCGGCGGCGTCCACAAGAAGATAATCATAAACATGCACAGCGCGGGTAGTCCTACACGTCCCGTGGAGGCGGCCCAGCCGACCAGCACCGGCACCGCACCCGCCGCACCCCCAATCACGATGTTCTGCGGCGTCGTCCGCTTGAGCCACATCGTGTAGATCCCCACATAGAAGAGAATCGCGCTGAGCGCCAGGAGCGCCGCCAAGAGATTGACCACCAGACTCAAGAGCAGGAAGGAGGCGACTCCCAGCCCCAGCCCAAAGAGCAGCGCCGGCTTCTCGCCGACGGTGTGGCTGGGCAGCGCCCGGCTGCGCGTCCGGCTCATCACCTGGTCGATGTCGCGGTCCCAGTAGCAGTTGAGGGCATTGGCGCTGCCCGCCGCCAGCGCGCCGCCAAGCAGGGTGGCCAGCACCACCGGCAGGCTGGGCATGCCGGCCACCGCCATCGCCGCCAGCGTCGTGCCCAGCAGCAACACCGTCACATGCGGCTTCATTAGCCCAATGTAGGCTCCTAGCGACTTGCGCCAGGACGTGCTCGACGTACCCGTGACTTCTGCCCGCTGCATGCTATGCGATACCCTTCCATTTGTGTGACGATGCTGTGATTTGTTCTATTGTACTGCCAGCGCCTGAATGATGCCATTGCAGCTTCATCAAACTCCCTGACAATTTCCTGAACGCTTCAACGCCCTTTCGGCGGGCGTAATTGGTACCATTGCAGAAATTCTCAGTACAACGATAGTATCAAGAGAAGTGCTACCGCACATCCTGTTCAGGAAATAGTCAGGTGGACTCAGATGGAGCCGGACGCTCACATGCCGCACAACAATGATAGCAGTTCGCGTGGCGTCACTCATCCACGCCTGAACGATGAGCCGTCGGAAGTGGTGGGGCGGATGCGTGGCGCGCTGGCAAGCTCTCTCACTGCCTTGCATCAGCCGATCAGAACGACGGGTGTTTCGCCGTTCGCGCCTGAGGCGAACTATATCGCCACCGCACTTGAGGTGCTCGAACAACTCCTGGCCGATGCCCGCACAGACGTACCGCTACAAATCGTACCTGTCGAGCTGGCCGATGTGCTCATGCAGTTGATGGCGACCTTGAAGACGTCAACCCCGCATCACAGCCTGGAGCTCGCCTTGCCCGGTGACAATCCGACCGTCATGGCCGACGAGCAGACCGTCACCGAGGTGACGCGACTGTTAGTGATGACGGCTATTGCGCTTGCGCCACATGGTGGCTCAATACGTGTCACCTTGCGCACGCAGGAAGAAGGGGCGCTGATCGGAGTTCGCCAGCATGAGACCTTACTTACAGAAGAGCAACTCAGCAAGGTCTTCGACTCGTTTCCCGTCATACCCGACCTGGATGCCAGCCGACGCGCGGCATTGCTCCCACTGGCAATCGCGCGTCGGCTGGTGGCAAGTCACAGCGGCAGAATCTGGGCTGAGGCAACCACGCGCGCCGGAGGGATGACCTTTTATGTATGGTGGCCTCAGACGCCAACACTTCCGCCAGAGCCGGTAGATCTCCCCGCTGAGCTCACACCTGCGCCTACACGGCTGCCGCTGGATCGCCGCCAGCCGGTGGTGCTGATCCTCGAAAGCGATGTTCGAATGGCGCGGTATCTGCGCGCGAACGCCGAGGCGCACGGCTATCTCGCACAGGTATGCGCGAGCGAGGACGAGGCGCTCACATGCATTGACCGCGAGGAACCTGATCTTCTCCTGGTGGACAGCGGCATACCAGCCACAGCGGATGGCAGCTTGCTTGCCCGTCTGCGTCAGTACGCAAGCGCGCCCATCATTGTCCTGGGGCGAAATAGCGACCCAAGGCTGTGCGCGCGGATGCTCGATGCGGGCGCCTCTGACTACATTCCGCGTCCGTTCAACATCGAGGAGTTGATGGCGCGGCTACGGGCGGCGCTGCGCGTGGTGCAGGCTTCATCAGACGCTACTGCACGGTCAGGGATTGTGGTGTTGGGGAAACTGGAGATAGACCTGGCGCATCAACAGGTACGCGAGAATGAGCGTCCCATCGCGCTCAGCAGGACAGAATATCGCCTCTTGAAGACGCTGGCGCAACACCCCGGCATGGTCGTCTCGCACACGCATCTGTTAGAGCGCGTTTGGGGCGCTGGCTATGGCCAGGAAACCGAATTTCTTTGGGTCTATATCCGCCGCCTACGCCGCAAAATAGAGCCAGATCCGGCGCATCCACGCTACATTCTCACGGCTCCTGGCGTCGGCTATCAACTTGCCGATTCGCCTGTGGCCACTGCCTAAAATAGCCAGCAAGCATAGCCCTAGGGAGATGAACCAGAAGAAATATCAGGAATTTCCCTGATTGTCTCTCTCAAACACCATTTGCTATAGTTTCCACTGGTATGCGTTATGCAATCCTCTTCCGGCATATTTGCCGGAGAACGAACAAGGCTGCGTCCTCCGAGACCGCGCTATGCGCATCGACGGACTGGAGGTGAGCTGGCCGATTATGTAGCGCCATAAGAGCAAAGGAACGACATAGCTATGAAGAAGATCGCGTTACTCGTACTTCCCCTGCTGCTTCTTGGGGCAACCGCCGTGGCTGGTTGTGGCAAGACTCCGGGCGGCAATAATCCCGGTACCTCTGGTCCTGTAACTCAAGTTGAGATGGATGCGACAAACTTCGTGGTAAGCGCGGTAACGATCAAAGCGGGCGTACCTTTCAAGTTCGTTGATCCCTCCGATACCGGCGGCCTCCACATCATTTGCGCGGGCCACAATGGTAAGTGCATCGCCAATGCCGATGCGCCGTCAGAACTGGCCGACCCGGGCTTCACCATCAATCCTGGCGACACGAAGACCGTCACCTTCGCTAAGGCGGGGACGTATCAAGTCGCGTGTACGGTTCACCCCGATATGAATTTGACGATTACCGTACAGTGACGATGGCGTTCGTGGTGTCCCGCCTTCTGGGACTGTTCGGCTGATACGCACTGAAGAGATGGCCCGCTTCATGTGGTGAAGCGGGCTTTTCGCATCCCAGGAAGCCATCGGGCGCTCATCACAATATGATATAGTGACGCTGGCTGCCATCTGGTGGCCCGCGCAGTCACGTCAGTAGATTTCGGGGATTGTCTCGCGCATGAAGACTCCGCGCGCACTGGTCACCTTTCTGGTCCTGACAGCGCCACTACTCTTGACAATGAGTCTTACCACCTGTTCCATCACACCTGCAGCAACACCGACACCGCCTGCCAATTACACACCGCGACCAACGCCAGGAGGGGGTCCAAATAGCGTTGAAATAACCGCCAAGGACTTCGCCGAGCACAGGCTTACGGTAAAGCATGGCGCCGAGGTGACGTTTGTCGTACGCCTGGATTCAGGACCGCATATCCTTTGTCTCGGCACAAACGGCCACTGCGATCCTTCTTTGCCAGGCCCGCCAGAGTTGCGCCAGGATGGTGGATTCAGCGTCGACGCGGGACAGTCCCTGACGGTGGACTTTTTCTCGCCGGGCGTCTATCCGATTTCGTGCGCGATCTACCCGTCCATGAATATGGTCATAACCGTCACCTGAGCGCCACTCAGCACCAACACACTATTCATCGGAACTGTTCCATGGTTGAGACAAAGAACGCACAAGAGATACATACGCACTACGACGTGCTCGTCGTCGGCGCCGGGCACGCAGGCTGTGAGGCAGCCCTCGCAGCCGCGCGCATGGGGCGACGCACGCTCCTGCTGACGATGAATCTCGATAGCATCGCGCTCATGCCGTGCAACCCCTCTATCGGCGGCCCGGCAAAGGGCCACCTGGTGCGCGAGATCGATGCGCTTGGCGGTGAAATGGGGCGTAACACCGACCGCACGTTCATCCAGATTCGACTCCTCAACACGGGGAAAGGACCAGCGGTTCAGGCGCTCCGGGCACAATGCGACAAACAGGCCTATCGGCTGGCGATGAAGTATGCTCTAGAAGTACAGCCCAACCTCGATCTGAAGCAGGACACGGTCATCCGCCTGCTCTCGGATCGTAACGCCGATGGGCGCGCCCGTGTTTGCGGTGTGGTGACGTCGCGTGGCTGGACCATTGCCGCGCGCACCGTAATCTTGACGACCGGCACGTTTATCAATGGGCGGCTGGTCGTAGGCGAGAAGACACAGGCTGGTGGCCGGAGCGGTGAGGCGCCCGCACTCGGCATCTCCGACGCCTTGCGCGCCCTGGGGCTGACGATTGGCCGATTCAAGACCGGGACGCCGCCACGGATTGACGCTCGTACCGTAGACTTCACGCAGACCACTGTGCAATCGGGCAGCGCCACCCCGCTGTACTTTTCGAGCGATACCAACGCACGCAATGATGTTACGCTGCCACCTGGCGCGCCGAATCCGATCTATCCTATCCCGGATGAGGCGCGTACCGACTGGCGACCCCAGCTGCCGTGCTACCTGGTACACACAAACACGCGCACCCACGATGTTATCCGCGCCAACCTCGACCGCTCACCGCTCTTCAACGGCACAATTGAGGGTATCGGACCGCGTTACTGCCCGTCCATCGAGGACAAGGTGGTTCGGTTCGCCGACAAAGAGCGCCATCAGGTCTTCCTGGAGCCGGAGGGCTGGCGCACGGGCGAGGTATACGTTCAGGGGATGAATACGAGCCTGCCAGAAGACGTGCAGATCGCGATGCTACGCAGCATTCCAGGGCTGGAGCATGTCGAGCTGATGCGCGCTGGCTATGCCGTTGAATACGACTACGTGCCATCCGACCAACTGCGTCTCACGCTCGAAACGAAGCCTGTCCGCAACCTGTTTCTAGCGGGGCAGATCAATGGCACCTCCGGCTACGAAGAAGCCGCTGCGCAGGGCATTATCGCTGGCATCAATGCGGCACTGGCCGCTAGCGGTGACGCGCCGTTCATTCTGCGCCGCAACGAGGCCTACATTGGCGTGCTCATTGACGACCTCGTCACGCAGCCGCCATCCGAGCCATATCGTCTTCATACCTCACGCGCCGAGCATCGGCTGCTCTTGCGACACGACAACGCTGATCTGCGCCTTTCTGAGCGTGCATGGCAACTTGGCCTGCTCAGGGAGGAGCGGTATCAGCGCGTGGCCAGACGCCGACAGCTGGTCGAGGAGGCGTCCATCGGCCTGGACACGACCGTCTTCAGCCCGTCACGAGATACAAACACACGCATGCAGGCGCTCGGCCTACAATCCATCGCCCAGCCTACAACGGGAACGGAGCTGCTACGCAGGCCGGAGGCGCATTACTGGCAGGTGCGCGAGCTACTCGCCAGCGACCACCCGCCTTTACCCGAACTGGATGAGGATACAGCGGTAGAGGTGGAGTTGGGGGCTAAGTATGCCGGGTACATCCATAAGGAGCATGCGAGCGTCGCACGCGCGCAACGCCTGGAAGATCAGCCCTTGCCAGAGGCTATGGACTACACGGCGCTTACCGGGCTGCGCGCCGAGGCTCGCCAGCAACTCAACCGCGTCCGCCCGCTGACGGTCGGGCAGGCATCGCGCATTCCTGGGGTGACTCCGGCGGACATCTCGGTGCTCTTCGTCCATCTGGAACGCCGCCGACGAGCCGCACGCAACGGCAGAGCCGGATAGGCCATCGAGCGATGTTATTGACAGTCGGCTGTCCTGGGCGTACGATATCCTCTGGACGTGAGGCGGCTGGTGGAGGACTTGAGGCAACAAATCTGCGCAACACTCGCGCAGGCATTTGGGACGAAGACCACGATACTTCACCGGCTGGCAGGAGGAATCCACTTGCGCATCCTGGTGGTTGACGATGATCCCCTGGGCAGCCGTATGGTTCAGTTTCTGCTCACAGAACAGGGCTATACGGTTGATATGACCGAATCGGCACGCGGCGCGCTCGCTGTGCTTGATGAACGTACGCCCGATCTTATTCTCCTCGATGTGAATTTGCCACATTTGAGCGGCTTCGACTTCTGTAAGCGGCTCCGCGATGATGGCTATGAGATGCCCGTCATTTTTGTCACCGCCAAAGGCGAACTCGAAGACCGGCTTCAGGGGCTGCGCATTGGGGCAGACGACTATATCTGCAAGCCATTCCAGCCGGCCGAACTGACCGCGCGTGTCGAGGCCGTCCTGCGTCGCTACCGACGGACACGCAGTGATGTTGCGACGATTCAGGCGCACGGTATAGAGATTGACGCGGTGGGGTTGTGCGTTAATATGCCAGGGCGGCGCCCGGTCTCATTGACCCCGACTGAAATGAAGGTGCTCGTCCAGCTGGCGCAACGTCCCGGTGAGACCGTCGAACGCGAAGAGGTT
>Ga0157369_10004142_pt1 | contig 17179 bp, 13 predicted proteins | sample C25metaG_FD_113461 | JGI IMG/M metagenome (GOLD analysis project Ga0157369, IMG submission 113461) | Corn rhizosphere microbial communities from Kellogg Biological Station, Michigan, USA - C2-5 metaG | ecosystem: Host-associated > Plants > Roots > Rhizosphere > Soil | place: USA: Michigan... | reverse complement strand
TCACGAGTCCGTGAAAAGTCGGCCTCAAGCGGAGTTTTTACGGACTCGCGTTCCACGCTCGGATCGTTCCGAGGCAGAGCGCACAGGTGGCGCGCAGATCGCGAAATATCTGAAACGTCTGTGTGCCGGAAGCGTTACTTCCCCCGCTAACCCCGGGTCCGCATCAACCTCCTCACCCGAAAGGGGAGGTTGATGCGGCCCGCGGTCTTCCCTGGTCCCAAGGACTACCTGAAATCCTAGGACTGCCCTACTCGCGAAGGTCTTGGGGCAGGCGGCCTTCGGAGTCGAGCTTTTCGAGGTGGGCCTCCATTGCCATCGCGGCCATCGGTAAGAGCTCGATTGGGATGTCGTCCCAGACGGTGGATAGGAGGCTGGCGCGGGAGCGCTCCCCGGTTTCGAGGGTCTCGAGCAGGCGACGCTCGCGCATCTGGCGGTGCTCTACGTATTCGGCGAGCTTGGCGGCGGGGTCGGTGATCCAGGGGCCGTGGCCGGGGGCGATCAGCTCGATCTCCTGCTCCTGCAGCAGCGCCAGCGAGTCCATGAAGGCGGCGAGGGAGTTGCCGCCCGGCGGGACGATCGTCGAGCCGAGGCCGAGCACGAGGTCACCGCTGAAACAGACGCCGGTTTCGGTGAGAAAGCAGACGTGGTCCTCGGCGTGGCCGGGGGTGGCGAGGGCGCGGAGGCCGAAGTGCTCCTCGCCGCCGCTCGGGAGAACGACCTCGGCCTCGAGCTGATCCGCGCCCTCGGTGTGGTCGCCGTGGGAGTGGGTGAGAAGGACGAGGCCGATACCGCCGCGCTCGGCAGCGGTGGAGCGAATCGCATCGAGGTGGCCGGGATCCTCGGAGCCCGGGTCGATCACCACGCAGGGATCGGAGCCGAAGACGTAGGTGTTGGTCCCTTCCAGCGTCATCGGCCCCGGGTTGGGGGCGACGATCTTCAGGACCTCGGGATGATCCGGCGCCTGGTTCATCTTCACCTCGCCGACGAGTGGTGAGTTAACCGTCCTATAGCGAGGTTAACTCGCCACTTGTCAGGCTGCCTCGGCTTCTTTGGCGATTGCCTCGCGGGCGTCTTTGGGCTCGAGCACGACCAGGTCGCCGGCGCCGCGGAGGATCTCCCGCACCAGCCAGGGCTTGCCCGCGTAGGGCAGCTCGACGACGACTGCGCCGTCGGCGAGCTCCTCGACCACGGTCCGCTCCTCGCGCAGCCAGCGCGCCCGCTCGGGCGAGACCCAGACCCGCGCGACCTCGGCGGTCGGCACCTCGCCGTGGGTCATCCAGCCCTCGACCCCGGCGAACTCCTCGACTTCAGGCCGCGGCTCGAACTTCTCCTCGGAGAGGCGCGCCTCTTTGACCCGGTCGAGCTTGAAGTGGCGGACCCCTTCTTTGGTCAGGTCGTAGCACTCGACGTACCAGCCCTCTTTGCCGTTCTCGAGCCGGTAGGGCTCGACCCGGCGCTCGGTGAACTGGTCCTCGTTCTCCTTGTAATAGGAGAGCTCGAGCACCCGGCTCTCGGCGATCGCCTGGTTGACGATCCGCGCGACCTCGGCGTCGCCGCCGCCCGCCGAGGCGATCTCCAGCCCCTCCTCGGAGGGATCATGCCCCAGCGCTTTGACGATTTTCGCCCGCGCGGTCTGCAGGTCGGACTGCGGCAGGTGGTCGCCGAAGAGGTCGATTGCCGCCACCAGCGCCTTCGCCTCCAGCGGCAGCAGTCGCGCCGGGCGGGCGAAGTTGTCGCCGTAGGGCTGCGAGTCAACCTCGATCTCGTCGCCGATGATTTCGGCGTAGAGGACGTAGGTGCCGCCGCCGAAGTTGACGACGTTCAGCAGGTCGATGTCCTCGCGCAGCTCCTCGCCGGTCAGCTCCAGGCGGTCTCGGAGGTCGGCGGTCTGCAGCCGCTCGCCCTTTTTCGCCGCTTCGATCAGCATCCCGGCGAGGGTGACCAGGCGGGCGAAGCGCTCGGGGCGGATCGCCGCCTCGCCGCGGCCGTTGGAGCGGCTGCGCTTCGGCTGTTCATCCAGCGGGCGGTCGACGATCTTCGCCGGGCTGAAGCCGTTCTCGTGGCGGGCCTTCAGCAGCTCGCGCCGCTTCTCGGTCTCCTCACGCAGATCCTCGGGGCCGAGCACCTCTGCGTTCGCGCGCCAGCGCAGGACCCAGGCGATCAGCTCGCGCTCGGAGGCGTAGCTGGTCTCGAAGACGCGGCCCTTGCCGGGGGCGTTGTCGGACTTCTTCGCGTTCCGCAGCTCGCCGTAGGTGCCGTAATCGCGTTCGATCAACCAGGCGATCCGCTCGCGGATGAAGATCTTCGCCGTCCCTTTCTCCTCCCCCAGCTGCCAGTCGGCGCGGCTGCCGTAGTCGCGGCGGTCGAAGTCCTCGGGCGGCGAGAAGTCGTGCTCGGCCTTGGAGGCGTAGCCGACCTTGCCCTGGATCCGCGAGAGGCGGAAGACCCGCACCGCATCGCGCTCGTGCGCGTGGCCGATCAGGTAGAACTGCCCGCCGCGGAAGACCAGGTGGTAGGGGTCGACCTTGCGCTTTTCGGTCTCGCCCCGCTCCATCGTGTAGTAGGTGAACTCGATCGTCTTGCGGCGGCTGATCGCCGTCTCGATCTTGGAGAGGCGCTGGGAGAGGTCGCGGCCGCCGGCCGAAGCGGTCATCGCCATCTCGACCGGTGCGCGCTCGCCCTCCTGCAGCGGGTTCGGGTGGCCCCAGGCGACCTGCTGCAGTGCCAGCCGCAGCGGCTCGGCGTAGGCGAAGCCGCCGTCGGTCAGCAGCATCAGCGCCGTCGAGAGCGCCGCCAGCTCGTCGTCGGAGAAAGAGATCGGGTCGAGGTAGAAGTTCTCCGGCGGCAGCGAGTAGAGCTCAGCCTCGAAGAAGCCCTCGCCGGGCTTCTCGACCCCGAGCTGGATCCCAAGGCTCTCGAGCTCGGCGCGGTCCGCGTAGAAGCGCCGCGCGAACGCGTCGTCGTTCATGTCGCTGTAGCCCTCTACCTCCCGCTTGATCTCGAGGGCCGAGACCGGCCTCCCCTGCGCCATCAGAAACGAGATGAGAGAGAGCTGTCTGATCAGCTTCTCGGTGTCCTTCGCCACTGGTCGGCAGGATAGTCTGCGCGCAGCTCATGGAAGTCCTCCGAAACCTCTTCGGCAACCTAACCGCGGGCATTATCCGGCTTTTGGTGACCGTCGGAATCCTCGCTGGGGTCTATTTCTTCGTCGTCAAGCCCACTCTGGACACGACCGAGAAGATCAGCCACGAAGTCAACGTCAACGTCCAGAAGGGGTTCGAACAGACGGACCTCACCGACATCAACAAGACGATGCAGGACGTCAACCGGCAGGTTCAGCGCGAAATCAAGCGCTCGCTGCGCCAGACGCCGAGCCACAGCGCCGCCAACAAGCTGATCCGCTGCATTCAGCGCGCCCACCAGGACGTCCACCGGATCGAACGCTGCAACGAGCGCTACGGCTGACGCCTCCTCGGCTTCCGAGGCGCTGTCAGGCGGCGCGCTGGGCGAAGAAGGCGCTGCCGGAGAGGGCGCGGTCGAAGCCCGACCAGGCCTCGCCGGCGGGGAGTTGGCGCTCGAGGCGGTCGAAGCTGCCGAGGCGGCCGCCGAGGTTGTCGATCATGTGGACGAGGACGGCCTCGCGGGTGGCGGGGACGACCGGCGAGCCGTGTTCGAGCGAGCCGTGGTGGCTCAAGATGATGTGGAGGACGCACTGGGCGAGGTGGGGGTCGAAGCCCGGCAGGTCCTCGATCGCCCGGCGCACCGTGTAGTAGCCGAGCGGGATCTCACCCTGGAGGCGGCCGGCATCGGTGAGATCGATCGCCAGCGGGTCGTCGTTGTAGGCGAGGCACTTGCCGATGTCGTGCAGGAGCGCGCCGGTGACGGCGACCTCGCGGTCGATCCCGGGGAAGAAGTTGGCCGCGGCGGAGACTGCCTGGGCGACAGAGAGCGTGTGCTCGAGCAGGCCGTGGCGGTAGGCCTGGTGGTAGGTCTTCGCGGCCGGCGCGTCGCGGAAGCGGCGCCAGGTCTCCGAGCCCTCGCCGAAAAAGAGCTCGAGCAGCTCGCGCAACTGCGGGTTCTGCACCGTCGCCAGCAGTTCCCGCAGCTCGCCCTCGAGCTGCTCGGCCGAGACATCGGACTCCGCCGCCAGGTCCTCGACCGAGTACTCGTGCGCCTCGGCCTCGCGGATCGCCGTGACCTTGATCTTCGCCCCCCAGCGCTCGCTGATTTCGAAGACACCGCTAACGAAGACCGGGGAGCCGCCGCAACATAGGGCGTAGTGCATCTCGGCGTCCTCCCAGCAGACCGCCTCGGCGGTGCCGGTGGCATCGCCGACCGAGAGCCGCAACCAAGGCTCGCCATTGCGCTTGCGCCGCAACTCACGCTCCCGCACCGCGTAGACGCCGCCAACCCGCTGCCCATCCTCGAGCTCGCCGAGGGGGACCCGGACCGCAGGCTCCTCAGGGACCTCAGCCACCGGCTCGACGGGCGCTTCGGCAGGGACGGGCTCGGCGAACGCGTCGATCTGCGTCTGCTCGCTCATCGTTTGCTCAAGGTAGAGAGAGATCCGGACGCCGCTGCGGCGGACGGGAGGGGGCGGGAGACGCAAAAGGCGTCCTCCTGCCGTGAGGTTCAGGGTGTCAGCGCCGGAGGCCGGTTGCGATCAGCGCCCCGGCCACTGCGGCTCCGACCGCACCCGCCATTCCGATTGCAACTCGAAGGGGCAAGAGCCTGTGCCATTCCTCTATCGCACCGACATGCGCCTCGAGCAACCTGGCTCTCTGATGAGCCCGGTCAACATCCCGCTGCAGACTCCCATATCGCCAATCATCCACGTCGCTACCTCCTTGACTTCATCTGCTCGCGAAGTTCCTTAGCTGCAGACTGGATTTCCTCGCGAAGTTCTCTCGTGCTCGCCATCAGATCCCGACGTAGCTCACGGATGTCCGCTTCGACTCTCTGGAAGCGCGAGTCGATGCGACGGAGTTCTTTAGAAACATCGTCGAAGCGCTTATCGACGAGGCTGAAGCGAGCGTCGACGAGATCGAAGCGTTCATCCATGCGCTCCTTGAGCTCGGCAACCTCTTCTTGCGGCCTGTTCTCCACCATCGTCTGCATGAGCATACCGAAACTTATCGTCTGCGGCAGACGTAATGTTGCGCTGCTGCGTCTACGCTCCCACCGTGTGGGTCGCCACGAAGGAAACGGCAGCAACGCTGGCGGCGCTCGTCGCCTACGTGGCGACCGTGCTGCCGGGGGTGCGGAGGGAGCTGCGGCGCTGGCGCAAGCTGGCCGAGGCGATGCCGGATCCCGGGCGCCGGAACCGGGCGCTCGCCGCCTTGGAGGAGAAGGAGAGCAACGTCGAGGCGGTCGCGGTCTTCGCCACCCTCGCGCCCCTGCGGAAGCGACGCGCGGTGCTGCGGGCGATCGTTCCGCTGCAGCTGGCGATCGACTACCGCGACGTCCTTGAAGAGGCGAGAGAGGACTCCGAGCCGGACAGCTTCCTCACCGCCCTCGACAGCGGCTGGGTACGCGCGTTCGAATGCCTCGCCGGTTACGGCGGCATCGCCCCTGCCCTGCGCGCCGCGGTCGAGCGCTGCGCTGAAGCTCAGCGGCGGACTCATGCCGCCGCCGGTGGCGACAGCGCTGAGCTGAAGCGATGGGCTTCCGCCCTAGCGCCCTCCTCCGACTACCGCTGGTGGGAGCGCGCCGCCGGCGCCAGCTCCTCGGTTGCCGCCCACGCCCTGATCGCGGCGGCCGCCGAACCTGAGACGAGCGCCGAGGCGGCGGCCCTGATCGACGCCGCCTACAACCCCCCGATCGGCGCCCTCACCGTCTTGCTCGACGATCTCGTCGACCTAGAGGCCGACCGCGCCGCCGGCGAGCACAACTACCTCGGCTACTACACGAGCCCAGAGGAGGCAGCGGAGCGCCTGGTCTCGATCGCCAGCCGCGCCGACGAACTAGTCGGCCCCCTTCCCCACGCCTCCCGCCACCGCGCGGTCCTCGCCGGCGTTGGAGCTTTCTACCTCAGCACCGGCGCAGCGCAGGCACCGTACGCGGCTCCGATCCGCGCGCGCCTCCTCAACGCCCTAGGACCAAGCACGGGGGTTCTCACCACGTTCATGCAACTGAGCCGCTTTGGCGATCGCAAACGACTCGGGCAAGCAGGGAACTCGCCCGAGTCGTGAGCTTGTAGAGGACCCGGCGCCATAGGGTGAGGCGGGGATCCCCGGAACTGGCCAGTGCGCCTCCCCGGCGGGGACCGAGTTAGCAGGGCAATAAGAACATACGCGGACCGTCGTGTCAAGATGTCGGTGGGCGTTTCGCAACCCGATTCGCCCACTGCTGCGCTTCCGCGAAGCCCAGGTAGGGCAGCAGGGTGAGCAGCACGAGGTCGGCGCGCAGTTCCGCCAGCCGATCCGTCCTTCCTAGCCTCACGTGGTCTCCCACCATTCCCACGATGCCGGCGACGAGGGTCTCGTCTGGGGTCCCCGGAAGGCGCTTCTCGGTCGGCGCTCGAAGCTGAATAAAGCTCGCAAAGCGGCCAATCATGCCCTCGTAGTCCCGAATCGGATCGGTGCCCCGTGAGACGGCATTGACGATCTGCGGGCGGGCGATCGCGAAGTCGACGCCCGCATAGACACCGGCTGCGACCTGGGCAGGCCACTCGACCTCCGCGGCGCAGGCCTCGAGGATCGCGGCTTCGAGTTCGGCGACCGCTGGCGGAACCCCCATCCGAATTGGAACATTAACAGACCAGTATCCGAAAGAAATACTTGCGAGAAGCTTCGCTCTTTCCCTAGCCGTAGCGGGAGAACTTGAAGCTGCAGTAGTTGAAGCCGAAGGCGAGGACGACGTTGTTAGCGAGGTTGCCGGTGTGGATGAAGCGAGCCGTCAACCGCTGCGCCTTGATCGCCTGGCCCTGTCGCAGCTGGGCGGTGATCTGCTGCAGATAGGACTCTTGCCGGTTCAAGTAGGTGAACCACTTGCTCAGCTTGGTGGCATCCGCGGGAGGCCGCGCCACCGCCGAGATCTGCTTGACCGTGCCGCCGAAGATCGAGGTCGCCTTGGCGAACTTCCCGGCCGCCGCCTTCAGCCGTTCCGCCTTGACATCGGCTCTGGCCCCTTTCATCGCCTTCTGGGTCGCCAAGGCATCCGGCTTGCAGATTTCCTCCAGCTGGCCGACGTATTCCTGACGCGTCGGCACTTCGGCGGCAGCGAGAGACACGGCGGCCAACATTGCCACCCCCGCCAATAGCGCGATTGCGATCGATCTAGACACGGCCCATCCCTGACTCCGGCAACAACAGGTTACGGCGCGGAAGGATGCGGTCGAGTGCCCGGGGCACTCGCCAAACCCGGTCGCCCAGCAACAGCATCAGCGCCGGCAGCAGGACGATCCGCACGACGGTGGCGTCGAGCAGGATCGCCACGGTCAACCCCACCCCCATTTGGCTCACCGTCGCGATCGGTGCGGCGGCGAAGGAGACGAAGACCGCGGCCATAATCGCGGCGGCCCCGGTAACCACGCCGGCGGTGCGGTCGAGGCCGTAGAAGATCGCCGCGCGGTGGTCGCCGTCGACCTCGTAGCGCTCGCGCATCCGCGCGATCAGGAAGACCGCGTAATCGATCGAGAGGCCGAAGGTGACACCGAAGATCGCGCCGGCTCCGACCGTGTCGACGTAGGGATGGCCGCCGAGGGGGTACCCCTCGGGGATCTGACAAACCAGCGTCATCACCCCGATCGCGGCCGCGACCGAGGCGAGGTTGAGACAGACCGTCAACAGCGCCAGCAGCGGCGCCCGCAGGATCACGATCAAGGCGAGCAGGGTGAAGAGGACGAAAGCGCCGATGACCAGCGGCAACCGCGCTTCGGTCGCTTCGCCGTAGGTGTTGAGGGTGGCGGCACCGCCGGTAACTCCCGTCTTCAGGCCGCCCGCAGCGGCGAGCGCGCGCGCCTCGCCCTCGAGTCGCTCGCCCACACGGCGCGACCCCTCGGTGTTGAAGGGGTGGGTGGAGACGATCAGCATCCGCGCTGCCTGCCCGCCGTCGATGCTGATCGCCTCCCCCGCCTGAGCGCGCTGGTTCGCTGGCGCCCCGTCGAGAGCGGAGAGGACGAAGTAGCCGGAATCGAAGAGCCGGGGCGAGGAGCGCCGCAGCGCTTCAGCCCCCACCGCCAGCGGAGTCGCCACCGCGGTCACCCGGTCGCCGGCGCTGCGCAGCTTCGTCTGCAGCGGGTAGGCGCGGTGGAAGCCTTCCGAGAGACCGCTCTGCAGCGCTCCCGCCCCGCCCTGCAATTCGATCAGCCCACCGGCGAGACGTTCGGCGCCGTCGCCGAGCCGGTCCAGTCCGCCGCTGAGCTGATCGGTCGCCTCAGCGAGCTTGCCCACGCCCGCTTCCAGGCTCTTGCCGCCGGGAACGAGGCGATTGAGACCGCCGTTGACCGCGCCTGCCACGTCACGCAGCCGACGAACTTCGTTGCGGTTGGAGGCAATCGTCCGGGTGAGGATGCGCGCCTGGTTGGCGAGCGGGCGCAGCGATGGGTCGGCGGCGGCTTCGCTTTCGAGCTGGCGGGCGAGCTTACGCGACCTCGCCAGCTCGCCGCCGCGCAATCGCGGCACCAGCGACCGCAGTCCGAGCGTGAGGGTGAGGGTGCCGACCGCAGCTTCGCGCTGCCCCTTCGAGAGGCGGGCGCTTCCCTCCCGCAGCCGTTCGATCGCGCCTTGCGCTTCTTCCCCTTTGCCGGCCGCCCGCTTCAGCTCGGTGGCGATCGTGCCCGCCCCCGCCGCGGCGCGCTCGGAGCCTGCCGCGAGAAGACCGCTTCCGGCGGCGCCTTCGCCGAGCCCGGAGCGGAGCTCCGCGACGGCGCCGGCGGCGCGGCGCAGGCCCGGCCCCAGCTTTTCCAGTTCGCCGGGCGCCTCGCCATCCTCGCCGCTCAGCTTCTTGCCCAGGGAACGCAAAGGGCCGACTCGGCGGGCGATCGGCCCGGGTCCGATCACGGTTCGGACCCCCGGCTGCGCGGCGATCCGCCGCTGCCAGCGGCTCAGCAGGGCCAGGTCGCGGCGATTGGTGATCGGCCCCCGGTCGGTGGCGGCGACGAGGATGAAGGGGGCCTCCCAGCCGGGGCCGACCGCCCGGTCGATCGTCTCGGCGCTGCGGCGAGCGGCGTTCGAGCTCGGCAGCTCGTCGATCCCGGGGGCCCCGGTGGTGAAGCCGAGGAGCGGCAAAGTCAGGAGGACCAACGGGATGACGACCAGACAGGCGGCGAGGGCCGGCTTGCGCAGCGCGGCGGCGGCTGCCGAAGCTACGGTCGAGCGCTGCCGGGGCCGCAAGCGCGGCCCGATCCTGCCGGCGTTGATCCGGGGACCCAGCAGCCCCAGCAGCGGCGGCACCGCAAGGGTCGAGATGACGACGCTGATCGCGGTCACCACCGCGGTCGCCGTCGCCAGCGAAAGCAGAAGGGAGCCCGGCTGCAGAAAGGCCGAGAAGAGGAGGGCGACGATCAGGGTGACGCCGGCGAACAGCGTCGTTCGTCCGGCGCTGGCCCGGGTGCGGCTCGCGGCCCGCCAGGGATCGGAGTCCCGCTCGAGCTCCTCTCGGAAGCGCGAGACGATCAGGAGCGAATAGTCGACGCCGAGGGCAAGCCCCATCATCGTGCAGACGACGAGCGCCAGGGCATCGATCGTCATCGCCGCGCCGAGCAGAGAGAGCACCCCGCGGCCGGCGAAGACGGTGAGCGCGCCGAAGACGAGGGGGATGGCGGCTGCGATCGGGGAGCGAAAGACGAGCAGCAAAACCAGGATGAGGAGGGGTGCGGCGAGGAGCTCGGCCCGCTCGGTCGCGTTCAGCGATTCCTCCTGCAGGGCGCGCGAGACACTGGCGAAACCGGACTGGTTCGCGATCACGGGGGCGCGGACCCGCCGCTCGAGCAGTGCTTCCAAGCGCGGCACCGTATGCCGCATCGCCTCTGCAAGTGGTACGTGGTAGTCGACTAAAACCAAAGCCTTGTCCGGAGCTGGTCGCAGGCTCGACGTAAGCCCCCTGTCCCATGGCGAGATCACCGTCGCCCCGTGCTGATGGCGGAGCGCACGAACCAGTCCCACCCCCTGCCGGTCGAGCGCGGGGGCCGGCCCTCGGAGCAAGATGGAAAAGGCCGAGGAGTCGCCGAACTCGCTCTGCGCCAGCCGTTCGCCTTCCGCGGCCGAGGTTCCCGGCACCTCCAGCGAGAGCGGCTGCAGTCGTCCCTCGACCCCCAGGCCGATGATCCCCAGGAGGAGGCAGCCGAGCAGGACGGCGCCCAGGCCCACGAGGGGCCATCGGTTGCTCACCGACCGACCATCCCTCCCCACCAGCGGGAGTCTACGTCAGAGTTTCTTGGACAGTGGTACGGCGCTGTCTCTAGCCATCGGCTCGCGCCCGGCAACTGCGGACCGACTCGATCGGGATGCTGCGGTCGCCGGCGAAGCTGTAGGTGATGCGGGCAAAGGAGAGGAACCCGGCGGTGAAAGTTGGCGGCACCGGACAGGTGGCGCTGATGTAGCTGTGCCGCCTGCCACGGAAGGAGAAGCGGCGGAAGAGGTTTAGGTGGAACTGCGCGAGGCGGGGCAGCGGCCCGACCGAATCCGGAACCGCGGCAACCAGAACGTTCGGGTATCCGCCGCGTCCGCGGTGGACGACGAACGGCAAGACCAGTGAGAGCGGCGGGTTCTTGGTGAAGGCGTGAACCCAGATCGCTCGGCGTCCGACGGCGGTACGCCCGTTAAACGCGAGCAGGTGGGTCTGGATCGAAAACGGCGCCTGGTTCGGGATCACGACCTCCGCTCCAAGCGACCCCCGCCCCACCAGGGCAGGCCCGCAACGGTCCATCGCCTGGCGGTTGTTCGCGTGGCGCAGCCGAGCTCGCGGGCACAGCGGGAGGCCGCGCGTGTAGAGCTGCCCCGGCCCCGCCAGTTCGATCGTGACGCGCTTCACCTGCGGCAGCGGCGAGCCGTCTTCAGTGAGGATCCGTCCGCTGAGGTGGATCGAGACGGGGGCCGGGCGCTGTCGTGGCAGAGCAAGCGGGGCGATGCCGCCGTTGAGGGCGACGATCAGGTTGCCGCTCTGCCTCCGTTCGCCGTGGGCCAGGCTGGCGCTGGTCGCGATTGCGATCAGCGCCGCGAGGGCTAGAACCACCACACCCCGTCCCCATAGTCCCTTGGTCTCTCCACCGAACAACGCTCGCAGCGTAGCGGGCGAGCGGTGGGCGGTCGGCGGTCTACCTTGCTCCCGACACCCTGCAGTTGCGAACCACCGTGGTCTTCGTCGTCTGACCGTTGCCGAATCCGTACCTCGCCTTGGCCAGCGGAAACACCGCTCCGGGGAAGCCTGCCGGGGCGCCGCAGGCAGCGGAGACGAAGGGGCGCGGTCTACCGCGGAAGCGGTAGTTCCGCTTCAGCGTCATGTCGAAGTGCGTGAGGTAGCCCCCAGCTCTGAGCCGAGGGGGGAAGCACCGTGCTCATGGTCGTCCCAAAGAGCCCGCCTCGCCTCTTCAGCTTGAAGGTGAGGACGAATGCCCCAGGTGGAGCCTTCGCGTAGACCTGAGCGAGGATCAGCTTCCTGCCGTGCCGAACCGGGCCGCCGTTGAAGGCGAGCAGATGGGCGCGGACGAGGAAGGGGACCTGGTTTTCCGGTGCGCTACCGCCCCCGGCCCGATCACTGCCGAAACACCGGCCTGAGCCGAAAGGCGGCGCTGGAAGATCGCCAGCTGACGCAGGTCGCCCGCGGTGATGATCGGGCCGGCGTCGGAGGCGGCGACGAGGACGAAGGGCGCGCCCCAGCCGGGGCCGATCTGCCGCGCGATCAGCTCGGAGTCGAGCCGGGCACGATTATGGGTCGGAAGCTGCGAGGCACTCGGGGGGCCGGTCTTGATCCCCAGCGCCGGCACGGCGAGGAGCAGCAGCAGCGCCGAGACCGCGACCGCGACCGCCGCCGGACGGCGCAGTGCCGCCGCCAGGGTTCGGTTCAGCAACCGATGGCGGCCGGCACCGCCGCGGCCGATGCTCCAGCGGTTGACGCTGGCGCCGAGCAGGACGAGGAGCGCCGGAACGAACTGGTTCGCAACCAGGATGCTGATCGCGGTGACGAGGATCGCCGTGCGACGGCCGTAGCTGAGCGAGCGGGGCGCCGTCCCCGGGCGAGAGCGTGCTCACCGCCGGATCCCGGCGCAGGGCGCGGATCAGCGCCGGCCCCTGGCGTCCGATCGCCGGCCCGGGACCGCGCAGGATCGCGAAGGGCGCCGACTCGCCGAAGTGGGGATTCAGCAGGTCGGCTCCCGCCGCCGACCGGGGTCCCGGGATCGAGAGCGAGGTCGGGGTGAGCCGGGACTCGACGGCCCGCCCGAGCACACCGAGGGCGGCGATCGCGATGATCGCCGCCCCGAGTACCAGGCGCGGACGCCTCAGACAAGGAAGGGGCCAGGGGGTAATCCCCCGGCCCCTTACCATTTCGATCAGTTGAAAATTACCGGCAGCGAACCTATTTTCAGTTCGAGATAGCCATTGAGTTTGCCCGTACCGCACGCTCCGGGAGAGGCGCTAAGCCCTGCGGCAGAAGTGAAGGCAATCCCGCTGCCTCCCAGCTGATAGGTAAAGGGAACTCCCGTTCCCGTCCAGCGACAGATCAACGGTTTCGCACCTGAGAATTCGGACGTGAATGATAGGTTGACCGTTCCGCGACCAGATACCGAAGTGTAGAATTTTTCGAACTTAATGTCAGTAATGGGCATCGGATTCCCGTTGTTGGTGCAGCCTATGGACGTCCCAGGGGTGGTCGGCACACCTTCCACAGTTATCCCGTCGTTTTTGGTTAGCTGCTCATTGACGGTCCAATAGCATTCGCCTCCCAATTGGCCATAAAGGGAGCTGGAGATGTTCATGGGACCGCTCATCGTCAGCGTCGTTCCGGCCGGCGCCAGTTTCCCTTTGCTTGCTTCGATCCGAGACGCGCTGGCCATTGAAGGTGCGGCCAGCGCCACAACGGCCGCCACTGCGGCGATAAGTGCCGTCAATCGTTTTAGAGATTTCATCTAATATCTCCTCGTTGTTCGGCCTCGGCTGCTTGAGTCTCCATACAAGGGCGGCCGAGGCTGGTTTTGTGTATTCGTGCGCGAAGACTCCGCGTACGCTCTGAGAAGTCGCTAGTTACTTGAGCCTAGATCGGCCTATTTGCGCCTTTTGACCCCTTCTTGCCGCGGCAGTTCGCCTTCACCGGCGTCCGGAAGTTGTGGGCCTTGCCGTTCTGACCGTTCATCCTCACCGTTGCCCGGTGCTTACCGCGACAGATGTTGGTCGAGTTGACGAGGAGCCCCTTCTTTCCACCCTTCATGCGGAGGACGAACTTGGAGACAGCGGCGTCCGGCACCATTTCGAAGGTGTTGCGGAGACCGCCGTGGATCGAGTCGATGCGGCCGTCGAGGTCGATCTCGATCGGCTGCGTCTCTGGACCGCGCAGCGCCGCCACCAGATCCGGCAGCTTGTGGTTGGAAGAGCGGAGGTAGACGTACCCCTTCAAGGGCTGGTCGAGCAGTGGGGTGACCGCTTCCGCCCGCCCGTAGATCGAGGCTGCCGGGCATTCCTTGGCAGCGAACTGGACCCGGGTGCAGATCGTCCCGATGTGAGCCTGGTCGAGGAACTCCGAATGCGGCAAGGCGACCGAGACGTTGCCGATGTTGGCCTGGCCCGCCGGCTGCGTCAGCTTCGCGATCAGCTGCGGGTGACTGTTGCGCCGGGTCCCACCTTCCAGCGAGATCTGCAGCTTGGGTGAGAACGCCAGGTTCTTGCAGTCGCCCACTTGGAAGCGCCCGCTGGGGGTCGCGGTCGCACCGCTGCCGCCGCTGATCGAGGCCGAGAATGACATCGGTTCACAACTGGTCGGGTTGAGGATGAAGTTGGAGCGGTCGACGTTGATATTAACGGAGCGGATCTTCAGCGGGATGCCCTTGAGGATCGCCGGGATCGGATCCGATTTCACCGTCAGCTGCGCGGTTTCGGGGTCCACATAAAGGGGCGCCCGGATCACGACATCGCCGAGATCGAACGGACCGGCGACGGCAGGGGTAATAACGACGGTGCTGACCGGCGCACCCTTGTAGGGCCCGGCGAGATAGACGCTGCCGCCGACGTGGAACGGTTCGCTTCCGACCCCCGCCGCGGTGTCGACGCTGCCGAGCCGGCTCGCGGCCGGACAACTCGAGCTGGCTTGCTCCGCCTTGCCGCTCTTCCCTTCGGCGGCGGCGATCGCCGAGTCCGGGCAGTAGGGGATGCCGGCCAGCTTGCCGGTCAGACCCTTGGGCAGGGTGAAGTCGAGGCGGGTCAGCTCCTGTTCGCCGTCCTTGCGGTCGACGCTGATCATCATCGGGCTGTAGGCGCCGGCCTTGGTCCCGGTCGTCCAGGCTTGGAAGCTGGGAGCGAACGGGCGGGCGGCGGGCGAAGCCGAGCAGCCGGAGTTGACCGTGAAGCTGTCGGTGGTTTGAGCGGGCGGACCCGATTCCGGGGCCGACCACGGGGTCCAGGTGCCGGTGGTTGCATAAATGCCGCAGACTTCCGGCGTGGCGAATTGGGAACGCGGACCGCCACCGCGGATGTTAAGCCGCAGGTCTTCGAACGGCAGCTGCGGGTTGTTGTCGAAGGTAGCGGTGAGCTGACCGGTCTGGGGATCGGGCGTGACCTCACCCGGCAGCTTGATGATCACCCCGGAGAGCGGATCATTGACGACCAGGTAGACGGCGATCAAGGAGCCGAAGGGGTTCTCTTCCTGGGTGGCGAGATAGAGGGTGCCGTCCAGCGGGTTGTCGAGCAGCGGCGTCTCGATTTCGACGCTGCCGAGTTTCGAGGCGTCCGGGCAGCTGGGCTGGGCTTCGGTGAAGCGCATCGGGCTCGGCATCGGGAACCCGCCGCCGCGGTAGCCGATCTCCGCTTCCGTACAGGCGGCGAGGCCGGCGGCCGAGGAGGGGTTCAGGGTGAGCCCCTCAGGAAAGTGGATCGCCGAGCGCTTCAGCTGGGGGGTCGCCAGGCCGGTCGGGTCGGTGAGCCCACCCTGATCGATGTGGAGGTGAGCTTCGGCGCCGACCGGACTAGAGCCCTGCGTGGAAGTCGGCTGGAGGCCGAAGGCGACCTGGCCCTGTCCCGTCGCCGGGTCCTCAGCTTCGAACTTGAGACTCTCGCAGCCGCTCAAGGCAGGCTGGGGGAGAGTGGTTTCACGCAGCTGCGACGGTTCCTGGAAGGTGTTGGCGTTGACCCGCACCACCGGCTGCGTCTGCCGCGTTTCTGCGCAGTTGACCGGGTTGGTGAGGAGCGCCTTGCCGTTGCCGAACTGAGGCACCCCTTCGAATCCGGCATAGACGCCGTAGATCTTGTCGAAGTTGGCGTTGTTGGGACCGGTGAGGCGAATCCCGAAGCCGTCTTCGCTGTTGACCGTGGCCAGCACGCTCTGCAGGGGGAAGGCGAGACGGGTCGTGAACTCGGCCGCGTAGCCCTTCGGCGGTACGTCGTTGAAGAGACGCGCCGATAGCAACAGGCTTTCCTTCGGTTCGCCGATAAACGGGTCGAGGTTGCCGACCGTCATTTCTTCGTTGCAGAGCGCAGACTCCGTGTGGGCCGGTTCGACCACCAGGCTCTGCGGGCAACGCTTGCCCGCCAGTGGGTTGCCGGTGAAGCCCGGCGGCAGGTCGACGGTCACGTCCTTGGAGTCACCGGCCGGAGAGAACCCGCCGTTACCGAGGCGGACCGTGTTGAGCGTGAAGTAGGCCGCCGACTGATACGGGTGCCCGCCGGCCTGGACCGAGGGGCTGCCATCGGCTTCGAAGGAGCCGGCCCAGGCGGTTGAGACCCCAAACGATGCCGGTTCCTTGGAGACGACGATCGGCAGCTGGTAGGTGTCGGTTTTGAGCGTGCCGCCGCCGGAGACTTCGACCGGAACGCTGGCGCTCGCCGGTGCTCCCGCGTCGACCTCGATCGGGATGCTGAGCGAGTTGGGGGACGCGTGTAGCACCGGCAGCGGTTCGGGCGAGGTGCAGGTGATCGTCGTTTCCCCCGCTCCTCCCGGGCAGGTCCATTCGGTGCCGATGCCCGGACCGGTGGTGACGATGCCGGGCGGCAGCGGACCGACCTTGGCGGTGACCGGGCCGCTCGAGGGCATGCCGCCGGTGTTGGCCAGCATGACCACGATTTCGCCGGTGCCGACGCCGCCGGGAACGGTGGTGAAGACGTGGACGTAGGGGTGGGCACCGGTCAGGGCGCCGGCGTCCGCCAGCACTTCCGCGACGTCCTGGTTCGCGAGCGGACCCGCGAACTGAAGGAAATACGGACTCCCGGCGTCCCCACCCGGTCCGCCGGTTACCGTGACGGAGCCGGCGCCCATAGCCGGTACCGATTCCAGCGCGCTCTGCACCGCCGCCGCAGCTGCGTTGTAGGCGATCGGGGCCGTGCTCTCGGTGACCGCGACGTCGACGTTTTCGCAGAAGATGCACTGGATCGACGGCGGCTTGGAAAGCCTGATCATCGATCCTGAAACGGCAGTGACGACGGTCCCCGGCAGGAATATTTCTCCTTCCGTCGCCTGGAGTTCAGCGCCGACGGGGAAGACGCCTTCCACCACGGTTGCTTCCTTGGGCGAGATCAGGGCGAATTCGCCGGTTGAGGTGTATTCGGCAGACGCCGACATGGTCACCGTGGAGCCGGGCGTCTGGCAGTCCGCCGAGCAGGAGACGACGAAGTTTTCGCCGAAGGGCAGGGCCGCTCCGAGCACCCGAGCGCCGACTTCGAAGCTGCCACTTTCGATCGTCAAGACGGGACTGCCTTCCGTCGTAGCGACGAACCCTTCGGTGGTGACCGGAGTCACTTTTCCTTTGCCGGCACCAACGCCGAGCGTGAAGGTCCCGCCTTCGGCTTCGACCGTCACCCGCTGGGTCTCCGACTGGCGGGGGGGCAGGTGGGTCGGGGCCGTGACCGCCAGCACTTTCGGGCTCGGGGCTGGCGTCACCGCGGCCTGGGCGGCCGTGGCCGCGAAGACGCAGAGGCCGAGCAAGGTGAGGGTGAGGGCGCGAACGGTCCGCATGGAGATGCCTTTCGAATCGATGCCGGTACTCACTTGCCCGTCCTCCCGTTGCCGTTGGCGTGTCGCGCCTTCTTGCCCTTGCTCT
>Ga0157369_10004141_pt1 | contig 17179 bp, 10 predicted proteins | sample C25metaG_FD_113461 | JGI IMG/M metagenome (GOLD analysis project Ga0157369, IMG submission 113461) | Corn rhizosphere microbial communities from Kellogg Biological Station, Michigan, USA - C2-5 metaG | ecosystem: Host-associated > Plants > Roots > Rhizosphere > Soil | place: USA: Michigan... | reverse complement strand
TGCGGCCTCCGGTGTCGTTGCCGGCTTTGGCTTTGCGGTCACCCACCAACTTAGTGAACGCGCTCTGGTAGCACTGCTGGGACGCCTTGGCGTACGCCGTGCTGCGGTCGATGTCGGAGACGCTTTTGTTCACATCAGCCGCATACGAGGCAATACGCTGGTTGTCATCGGCGATCTGCTTCTGACGCTCGGTGTAGTAACCCGCTGCACCGCCGGCCAGGGCGCCGCCCGCAGCACCGATGGCCGCATTACGACCACGTTTTTCCTTGTCGCCGGTCAGGGCGCCGAGCAGGGCACCGCCGGCAGCGCCGATGGCCGCACCGGTCACGACCGACTTGGTCATGTTCGAGTCGGTGGCGCGCAAGTGCTGCACGGGCTCATAGCAGTTGGGGTAGTACTCGACCTTGGTGCTCGACGCGACCTTGGAGGCCGGCGATGTGGCGCAACCGGTCAGCACAGTGCTGAAGCCAGCCGCGATCAGCAGCAAGTGACGCTTGGAAACCGCCTTACGGGAAAAAAGCATAGGTGTGTTCTCTTTTAAGTTTGACTTGCCCAGCACGGCCCACCGCCGCCTGAGTCCCTTCCAAGCTCGCTATACAGCCAGCGCTCATCGCTGACCGCTCGCTGCGAGCAATTCCTTCAAGATCGTTGCCGGGTCGGCCCGCTGTTGCTTGCGGTAGTTGCCGACATGGCGAACGAACAGTGTTGCGCGCGTCACCAGGCTCTTGCCGAGCACCGGCTTGCGATCCAACTCTTCCTTGATCCGTTGAAACTGCGCCTGGATCACCGCATCGGTGTAGCGCGTGCCGGTGGCCAGGTTATCGATATAGATCGCCACTGCGCCGTCGAGGGCGCTGCGGCCATTGGTAATGGCCATCTCGAACAGTTGCGCGCTGGCCGCGTCCTTGTTGTCCAAGGCCTGCTGGCGACTCTTCTGCAGGTTGGCCAGGCGGATGTTGTAGTTGGCGATGGTCTCGGCCACCAACGCGGCCGACTGAATCAGGTTGCCCGCCGCTTCTTCGCGTTGCTGGGCGATCAGCGAGACGTTGCGCTTGAGCTCTTCGTTGACCAGCCCCAGCTCGGCTTGCAGTTTGGGATCGACGCTGGCGGCGATGATGCTGTCCAGACGCTTGGTCGGGTCCTGGGCGTCGTCGATGGCGTCGGTCAGCGAGGCCAGGCGGCCCTCTTTCTGCCATTGGGCGAACAGCTCCTTGTAGCGCGAACGTGGCGCCGACAGCGCGCCGATCGCCACGCGGAAACCGGTGGTCTTGTTGCTCTGCTCGGTGCCATCGGCGGCAAACAGGGGGTATTCGCGACGCATGCCGGTGAACAGCGTGCCCTCGCCTTCCAGGTAGTTGCCGCCCTTGACCACAAAGCCACCGTAGGTGCCCTGGCGACGCCCGGCGTGGACCAGTTGGAACGATTCCTGGACCATTTCCGCGGCGTTGCCGATCACATCGAACATACCAATCGGATTGGGCAATTTGGTACCGATGGGCATCAGGCGCGCAGCCTGGCCGGTACCACCGGCGACCTGGTTGAACACCGCGTAATCACTGAGCGGGCCGTCGCTGTCGCTGCCGTCGACACGGCGCGGGAACAGGCGCCCTTCCAGGTCCTGGCGGCTCACCGCATGGCCGCCGCGCGCAGCGAAATCCCACTCCACTTCGGTGGGCAGGCGCACAAAACCCAGTCCGCCGTCATCCGCCGAGGAACCACGGCCACTCACCGGCAGCAAGTCGCGGTGGTATTTCATCAGCCAGGCGCTGTACACCGCCGAGAAGCGCTCGGCTTCAAAGCGCGACAGTTTCACCTTGGGCAGGCGCCCGGCCATGCCGGTCGGCGCATCGCACGCCGGCGCCGGTTCGCCACTGGCCAGGGACTGCGCCTGGGACATCACCTGGGCGTACTGGCGTGCGGTCACTTCGTACTTGCCGATGAAGTACAGCATGGGCTTGAGCGGGGTCTTGGCGTCGGTCTTCGGCATCAACGGCGCGATGACTTTGTTCCAGTCCTTGGGCAGGTCCTTGAGGGTAAACTGGCCATTGATGAAGTCGCGACGGTAGCCGGAAATAAACGATTGCTGATAACCCGCCTCGCCTTCGGCAAAGGGGTAGCCGAGGCTGATCTCGCGGTCATCCAGGGTGCCCTGGGCCAACACGTAGGCGTAGCGGAACACCATGTTGCCTTCACAGGGCAACGGCAGGCTGACGTCGCCTTCCAACGGCTTGGGGTTGTCGAGCTTGTCACTCGCCTCATCGGCCCAGGCCATTGAGGCCAGGGTCAGCGCCACACAGGCGCCCAGCAACTTATACATCTCTGATTCCTTCAGAAGCCTGGATCCGCGCCACTCGCCAACCACCACACGCCGCCGCCACGGCGCTGACGCCGAGGACTGCAACCAGGGCCAGGCCGTAATGGCGCGCCAGCAGGTGGCTGGCGTGTTCGCCCGGCACCTGCACAAATAATTCATTCAAGCCCGACTCGGCCAGGCCATACAGCCCGGCACTGAGTACGGCGGCGAAACCCGCGCTGTACAGCGCCTGCACCACCACGAATAACAACAACCCACCGGTGGAAAACCCCAACAGGCGCAACACTGATAACTCCCGCCGCTTACGCGCGACGCAGGCCAGGGCGCCGGCAAAAATGGCCGCAAACGCCCCCGCCAACGCCAGCCCGCAGATCACCCAGAACACGATCGACAGGTTGCGGCTCAACGACTGCACCTGCGCGATGGTCTGCGCCTGGGTCGACACCAACAGGTTCTGCCCCGCGAAGTACACCCGCAGCGGCTCCACATCGGTAAGGTTGCGGGCATACAGGCGGAACGCCGGGTACACGCGCTGCTCACTGACGCCTACAGCCTCCCCGTCCCAACCCAGGGCTGGCACTGCGCGGCCATCGCGGTAATCTTCCGCCGCTTCCAGCAAACCCAGGTCGGCAAACAAACCGTCACGAGCAAAGGCTTCCAGCGGCAACACCGCCAGCACCTGCACGCGCGTGCGCTGGGCTTCGACGCGCCCGGCCACTTGTCGTGCAAAGCTGGTTTCCAGCCAATCGCCAGGCCGCGCCGCCAGCTTTTCGGCGGCGGTGTGGCTCAGCACAATCTGGTCCAGGCCCTTGGGCACCGGCAGGCCGGCCAGCAGTGGGTCACCGGACGCGGTCGGCAGCATCTCCAGGGCCAACGTGCCCACTTGCGCCGTCGCAGCAATCTGCCGCGTACGCGGTATGGCGAACGCCACCTCACTGCGCTCGCCCAGTTGCTCGATAAACGCACTGCTGAATCGACCACCGCCCAGCGGAATAATTTCACGGGTGGCGGGGTCGGTCTGCAAACGTTCGGTCAAACTGCTAACCAGTCCAAATTTCAGGCCGAATAACACCAGCAGCGGCGCGATCACCGCCACCAGCGCCAGCACCGAACAGGCCGACAGCCAGGCATCGTTGCGGTAATCCTGCCAGGCCAGCGACGCCACCAGACCGATGCGCATCAGCACACCTCCCCGAGGGTGGCGGTGACGCCGCCATCGGTGTCGCGACGGCAACTGATGCGCCGCACCTGCAAGCCACTGGCGCGGGCCAGGGGCTCGTCGTGGGTGGCGATCACACAGGCCGAACGGTGTTCACGGGCCTGGGCCAGCAATGCGTGCATCACGCGATCGGCATTCAGGGGGTCGAGGGACGCCGTCGGCTCGTCCGCCAGCACCAGTTGCGGCGCATGGGCCAGGGCGCGGGCACAGCTGACGCGCTGGCGCTGCCCTACCGACAGCGCCGCCGGTTTCTTGGCCAACTGGTCGCTGATCTCCAATTGCTCGGCCAGGCGCGCCACGCTGCCATCGTCCTTCAAGCCCAGCAGTTGCCGGGACAAGGCGATATTGCCGCGCACATCGAGAAAGCCCAGCAGGCCGCCGGTTTGCAGCACATAGCCCAAGTGCTGGCTGCGCAGCGCGGCCAATGCGGATTGCCGATCAGCGCGCCACAGCCCGGCAATGTCCTGCTGATAAAACTCGAACTGCCCGACCTGATCCGGCGCCAAGACCAGCGCCAGCAGGTCGAGCAAGGTGCTTTTGCCGCAACCGCTGGGCCCGACAATCGCCACTTGCTCGCCCGCACGCAACGCCAGCGCCGGGATCACCAGGCTATAGCGCTGGCTACCGACGCCCCGGCTCTTGTGCACCGCGTTCAGGGTGAGCATCACGGCAACGTCGACAACGGAACGCGGTACAACGCATCGCCCGGCTCGGCATCGCCGAAACGGACCCAGTTGGCCAGGTCATTGTGGAAGGTTTCGTAGAGGCGGATTTTCGAGTCCAGCTCGTCAATAAAGTCTTCCTGCTCGGCCACGCTCAACGACAACCACAGGTCCTGGGTCATGTTCAGCGATTTGCTGCGGTACGGCAGGCCTTCGAGGTATTCACCGAGAATGCCGCCGTCGGCCAGATTGCCGCCCTTGCGCAGGGCCTGCGGGTCCCGGCTCATGTAGGCCGAGGCACTGGCGATTTCCTGGAAGAAGTCCTTGGGCGAGGTCTGGGTCTTGCGCGCCGCGTCGACGATCAGTTTCAGTGACTGCTGCAGATCGTTGAGCTGCAACTTGGTCAGCATCACGCACACCTGGAACGCCGGCAGTGCCGGGTTGGTCAGGTCGCGGTCGGCGGTCCAGGCGCTGACCAGTTGCGGCGCCTGGCTCGCGGTTTTGCGGCCGAGGAAATCCATGTGCATGGCATAGCCGACCGCTGCGGACTTATCCGCCAGGCTCGGTGCGCTGCTCAGCAACGGCACCGGCTGTGGCGTGTTGCTGCGCACCTGATGCACAAGGTTGGCGAACACCGTGCCGATCTCATCCACCCGCTCGCCGAGCTTGCGCACATCGCCACCGGGCACCGCGGTGTACAGGTCGCCAATCTGCGGGTTGGCGTCGGCAGTGAGAATGCGGTACTGGCTCTCGGCACCGGCGTGGGTTTTCTTGCCGGCGTCGGTGCGCAGGTGCAAGGCGTAGATCTTGATCTGCTTGCCCAGCGCGGCCTGGCGCACTTCGGCTTCGTTCATCTGGGTGGCGGCGAACGGGTCATTCTTGCGCAGCGCACCGGCGTCGGTAACCAGCAGGATGATGCGCCCGCCATAACCGGACCAATCCATGCCGTCTACTGCCTGCATCACCCCGGCGAACGCATCTTCGTTGAAGGAGTGGCTGGACACGGTGGACGCCCTGACCTGGCGCGCCATGTCGAGGAAGCGTTGCGGATCGCGGCCCTGATCGAGGCTGATCAGAGTCTTGGCCACGTATTCCAGGCCCGGGGTTTTCTTGATGCTGCTGCGAAAACCGACCATGCCGAAGCTGACACTGTCCAACTCGCCGCGCTCGGCGATGCGGGTTTGCAACTCGTGCACCACATCGCGGATCTGGTCGATATAGGGCTGCATCGACACGGTGGTGTCCACCACCAGCACCACGGCCGTGCGGAAGGCATCGGCGTTGGCATTCATCACCGGCGTCGCGGGTTTGGCGGCCGCGCTGCTGCCGGGGTCGATGGAGGCGACATTGAGTAACTGCACCGGTTGGCCGTTTTCGTCGAAGCTCTCTTTGGAGTCGAAGATCGGCAACAGGTAGAACTGGTTCTGCGGGACGGCGCTGGCGGCAGGCTCCAACGCGAGGATCTGGCTGTTGTCTTCGCTGTTTTTCTGCGCCTTGGCCAGCACGCCTTTGGCGGCGGAAGGGTCAGCCAGCAGTTTTTCCACTTCGCCGGATTGGCGCAGGAACATCACCGGCGCCCGGCCCGAGCGCTCGGTGAATCTCAGCACCAGGCTCTGCTTCCAGTCGCTGACTTGAGACGCAGGCAACCAACCGTCGCTGCGCCCATCGGTGGCGGCGCCGACACGCACACACGGGCTGCCGTCGACGTCCTTGCGCTGGTACACATAGAGCACGGAAAACGCCGGCAGGGCCTTGCCTGGCGCGCTGCCCGCATCGGTCGAAAGCTTTGCGCCCGGCTTGCTGAGCACGCGCTGGAACAGGGTCTTCTTGCCGGCCATGAGCAACGGGCGTTGGCCGTCATCCGCTTCGGCGACCGCTGGCGGCGGTGGCGTGACTTTCGGCACCTCGGCAGCGGGCGGTTTGACCACCGGCTCGTCGCTACCGCTCAACCACCAGTAGCTCGCACCGCCAATCGCCAGTGCAACCGCCACTGCAACCGCCGCCAGCGCCAACACCGGCCCACGGCGCTGCTCGCTGTGCTGGGTCGGCGGAACCACCGGTTGGCGCACCGGCTGGGGTTTATCACCGGGAATCTCGATGGACTCCGGGGTAATGCCCGCCAGGTCGAAACTCATCGGAATCGGCAACGGCCGCACCAGGGTGGCTTCCGGAGAGTCCGCCGGCAGGTTGTCCAAGGCGCGCAACAGCGCCGCCGCATCCGGGAAACGCTCAGCCGGGTCCTTGGCCAACAGCTTGCGCAGCACGTCCTGATAACGGCCATGGTGCACCGGCAGTTCCGGCAGCGGTTCGGTCAGGTGCGCCAGCGCCGTGGAGAGTGCATCGGTGCCGGTGTAAGGCAGCTTGCCGACCAGAATCTCGTACAGCACCACGCCCAGCGCATACAGGTCGGCGCGGCCATCGATCTCCTGGCCCCGCGCCTGTTCCGGGCTCATGTAGCTGGGGGTGCCCACGGCAAACCCGGCCTGGGTGAATTGCGTGCGGTCATCCAGCGACTTGGCGATACCGAAGTCGGACAGCACCGCCGTGCCATCGGCGCGAAACAGGATGTTCGCCGGTTTCACATCGCGGTGCACCAGGCCCTGGGCGTGGGCGTAGCCCAGCGCCGAGGCGATCTGGCGGATCAGCGTCACGCCCTGCTCCGGTGTCATGCCGGCGGCGATACGCTCCTTGATGGTGCCGTTGGGCAGGTATTCCATGGCCATGTAGTACAGCTCACCGACATTACCGATGTCATGGATGGTCACCGTGTGCGGGTGCGACAAGCGCGCCAGGGTCTTGCCCTCGCGCAGGAAGCGCTCGCAGAAGGTTGGATCGGCCGCCAGCGCCGCCGCCATCACCTTCAACGCCACCTTGCGCTCCAGCGAGCGCTGCGTCGCCAGGTACACGCTGGCCATGGCGCCTTCGCCGATCTCGCCTTCGATGTCATAACCGGGGATGACGATGTTCATGGCGATACCTTCACGACAAGGGCGGTGATGTTGTCCGGCGCGCCCCGGTTGAGCCCCAGGTGCACCAGGCTGCGCACGATTTCATCCGGCGCGTCGTGGCTGAGCACATCGCGGATTTCATGGTCTTCGACGGTCTTGTTCAGGCCGTCGCTGCACAGCAGGTAGCTGTCACCGGGGGCGATCAGCAGGTCGACCACCGCCAGGTCCAAGTGGGCTTCCACACCAATCGCACGGGTGACGATGTTGGCGCGCGGGTGCGTACGCGCGTCGGCTTCGCTGAGCAGGCCGCTGTCCTGCAGGTCCTGAACGTAGCTGTGGTCGCGGGAGATGCCTTCGAGCACGCCGTCGCGCAGGCGGTACAAGCGACTGTCGCCGGCCCACAGGCACACACCGCGCAGGCCACGGGCGGCCAGCACCACCACGGTGCTGCCCATCATGGTCACGCCACGGTTGGCGGTTTCTTCGCGCACGGCTGCGTTGATGCGCAGCAGGTCATTGCGCAGCGCTGCTGTGTATTCATCCAGGGAGCGCCCCACCGGCACGCTGCGCAGGCTGTCGACGATCAGGCTGCTGACATAGTCGCCCGCCGCATGCCCACCCATACCGTCGGCCACTACCCACAGGCGGTTTTCCGGCAGGTCCAGGCAGGCGTCTTCGTTGACCTGGCGGACCATGCCCACATGACTTTTGCTCGCGGATTTGTACGTCGACCCCATCTACACCACACCTTCTTGTCCGAGCAAAAACTGCGCAAAATCGCTGGCGGCAGGCAGGCCCTGACACCGCAGCAAACCAGGGGAAATACGTTGCGAACCACGCCCCCACCACAGGCTCGCGCCGTCGCAGGCCTGTTCGGCCAGGGCCGTCATGCGCTGCTGCGGCACGGTCGCGGCCACCCGTTGCAGGCCGGCGAAACGGCTGTCCACGGCACGCGGCTCACTCGCCGGCAAGCCCAGGCCATCGAGGCCTTCGTTGAAACCTTCAAAGGTCGCACCGGTATCCAGGGTGCTGAGCAACAGCGCCTCGGCCTGCTCGAACCAAGTGTCCGGCCCGCCCACCAGGGAGGCCGGATTGGTGTCGTGATCGAGCAACGCCACCACCGCCAGCGGGAAGTAGCGCCCCACCCGGTCAATGCTCGGCATCACCACGCCCGCCGCCGCATCCGGCCCGCACACGCCCGGCGCCAGCACAAAGCGCCACAGCGGGCTGACCAGGTAAGTATTGAGCCATTCACCGCCGAGGCTGTTCTGACTGGCCAGCAAACCCGCCGCCAGCCAGCTGTCCCACGGGCCGATAAAGCTCTGGGGCAAGGCGCGGCTGACAAAGTCGCCACGGCTGGCCAACTTGCCGTAGAAACCCAGCGTCGTCATAGCCGCTCCGGCAGGCTGAAGCCACTGAGCACGCGGCTCTTGAACGGGTTGAAGGCGCTGTTGGCGCGCAACTCGTAGGCGATGCTCGCACCGTCGACGCGCAGGCGCAGGTTGAAGCGGTCCGGTGAGTTGCCGGCGGTAAGATCCGACTGCTCCAGCAAGCGGAACCAGGCCCACGGCCCGTCCAGGGTCACGCCGGAACGGCCACTGGCCGAGGGCGGCATGATGGAAATCCGCACCACGCCAATGCTGCCGGGGTTCGGCCATTGCATCGCCACCGGGCGGCTGGGGCCGTGGTCGTAGCTCAACTGCTGGCCGTCCAGGTCCAGCAGGAACTGGGTGATGGTCGGGTCCATCGACACCGGCTTGAGTTCAAACCGCACGATTGGCTGGGTGCCACCGGAGCGGAAGAACGCATCGCGGATCGTCGCGGCTCGCTGGAAGGTTTGCAGCACGCCCGGAGCAATGCCGAGCTTCTGTGCCGCGCCCGGCTGCCAGCGCCAGGTCTGCGCCGAGGTGTCCACGTAAGGCTGCAAGTATTTGCGGAAGTAGTTGTCCATCACTCCGCCCACGCCGAAGAACTGGCCGAAGTCATCCAGGGTGGCATCCCGTGCGCTGCCCGGCGACATCGGGTAACGCCCGGCCAGGGACTGGCGATACACGTTGACCACTTCGCTGACCCAGGCCGCGTTCAATTGGTTGCGCACGCCGCCCATCATGCTGTTGGTGGTGGAGTTGACCACCGACTTGACCATGCCTTGCACCAGCGGCGGCTGGCGCTCGGCATTCAGACTGACCCGAGTCGCCGCAGCCGCCGCCTGGTTCTTCGCCTCGCCGAGCAACGCATCGCCGCTGGCGCCAACCATGGCGCTGACCTGCACATACAGCGCGTTCATGTCGGTGAGCAGGCCGTCGATAGCCGCCGGTTCGCCTTCGTTCTTGCTGACGATGCTGTTGAGCTGGGCGAAGTGCGCGGTCACCGGATCCTCCGCCGCCGCAGGCGCATTGGCCGTCGGTTGCTCCTGGCCGAGCAGGCTGCCCAGGCGCTCCTTGAGCTTGTCGACGCCCCCTTCTACCGGCACGCCTTTGGCGGCCAGTTGTCGCTCTTCGGCTTGCAGGTCGGTTTCCTGGGCCACCGCCACCAGCAGTTTTTTCAGCGGCGAGGTCGGGCCGGAAATCACCCGCAGTACATCGGCCGCCTGGGCCACGCTGGTGATCGGCACAAAGTCGATGTCCGCCAGCAACGCATCCCACTGGCGCTGGTAATCCTGGAAATACAGGCGCCGCACATCGGCGGCCAGGCTCACGACGTTCTGCTGGTCAGCCTGTTCGTTGCCCAACACCCACTGTTCTTCAGCGAGGGTGCCGGTCTGGTTCAGGCTGCTCAGCAGGAACGCCTGGCGATAGCCCTTGGCGGTGAAGAAGCCACTCAACGGCTCGCCCAGCGGCTTGCCGCTCTTGCGGCTGAACACCAGCGCGGCGTCACGGCCGGCGGCTTCGTTGAGGCGAAAGTCCGGGATGCCCTCGGGCAGTTTCTGGCGCTTGACCCGGTCATATACGCGCTGGGCCACTGGCAGTTGTTGCAACTGGCGGCGCAGGTCGTCGATCAGCCGTTGATCCAGGCGTGCGTTCGGCGGGTGGCGTTCGAACAGCGACTGCAAGTGCCCGGCCAATGCCTGGCGCTGATCCGCCGGCAGGTCGCGGGGCAGGTTGCGGTCCCAGTCCAGGGCGATCCAGGCCTTGATGAAGTCAGGGTCGTAATGCTCGGCATCAGCCAGCATCAGGTAAGCCTTGAGGCCTTCGTAGAGGAAGTCGGAATTGCCGCCGCCGTGCAGTTGTTCTTCGATGCGCGTCACCAGGCGTGGCGCGAACACCGCGATCAGCAGCTTGCGGTAGACGCTGGCGGACTCGGCTTCAAGCATATCGCCCTGATACAGCCCCAGGCCTTCGGACCAGCTCGGCGAATCGCCCGCCAGGCTTTTCACGGCGTTGAGCAACGGCAGCACGGCGAGCACTTCGCGCTGCGCCGGGCTCAGGTTCTGTACGGTCTGGCCCAGCGGCGCGACTTTCTGGTCGACTTGGGCGATGTAGGCCTGGTTGGCGCGGTAACTCACCCACCACAGGCCGCTGACCACCACGACCAATGCCACAGTGGCGGCCAGCACACCCCGCGCAATCCACCTGCGCCGCCGCTCGACCTTCGGGTTCACCCCCACCAGGCCACGCTCGGCAAACGCCACGGCGGTGAAGAGTTTTTCGATGAAGTAGCTGCGCCCGGTGCCGCTCTGGCGCGCCAGGTGCTGGCGGTCCAGGTTCATGCTCTGGGCCATGGCGCCGATCAGGCGGTCAATCGGGCTGCCTTCCTGGGTGCCGCTGGTGAAGTACACGCCGCGCAGCAACACGCGCTCTTCAAAGGCATTGGGTTTGAACACGCCTTCGAGGAAGCTTTGCAAGCAATCCTTCAAGGCGCCGAACTGCTGCGGGAAGCCATAGATCAGGTCGCGCCGCGCCGGGTCGCGCTCCTGTTGCAGGCGTTCGACCAGGCGTTCGTTGAGGCGCTGTTCCAGCCCGGCGAACTCGCTTTGCAGGTGTGCCAATGGGCTGTCGCTGTTTTTGCCATCGTCCAGGGCAAAGGTCATGCCCCACACCTGGGCGCGTTCCTCCTTGCTCAGGTTGTCGAAGAACTCCATGAAGCCCGGCACCAGGTCGAGCTTGGTCAGCATCAGGTAGATCGGGAAGCGCACGCCCAGTTGGGTGTACAGCTCCTGGATACGCAGGCGGATGGCAGCGGCATGGGCGGCGCGCTCGGCGTCAGTGCCCAGCAGCAGGTCCGACAGGCTGATGGCGATAAACGCACCATCGATGGGGCGACGTGAGCGCTGTTTTTTCAGCAGGTCGAGGAAGCCCAGCCACGCGGCCTTATCCACCGTGGAGTTGCTGTCCTGTGTGGTGTAGCGGCCCGCGGTGTCGAGCAGCACGGCTTGATCGGTAAACCACCAGTCGCAGTTGCGCGTACCGCCGACGCCACGCACGGCGCCGGCGCCCAGTTGCGCGGCCAACGGGAAATGCAGGCCGGAATTGACCAGCGCGGTGGTCTTGCCCGAACCCGGCGGGCCGATGATCACGTACCACGGCAGCTCGTAGAGGTTGCGGCGCTCATCACCACCGAGCTTGGCCTTTTTCAGCAGGGCCAGGGCCTCGTCCATGCGCTGGCGCAGGGTGGTGAGTTCTTCGGCGGTGGCGACGCTGTTGGGGTCGGCCGGGGTTTCGGCGGCCAGGCTACGCATCACTTCGGCGGCCTGACGGCGCGCCTGGATGATGCGGAACACGCGGTAGGCCAGCCATACCGCGAATACCAGGATGATCAGCGCCCAGCGCCGGCCTTCCGGTACCAGCACGTCGAGCAACGGCCCGACAAACCAGATGATCAGGCTCAGGGCAATCAAACCCAGCACGGGGATCACCCAGCGAATCATGAGACTGAAAAACGCCTTAACTCCACGCCCTCCGCCAATACGGTGATTTCAACCCGACGATTGCGGGCACGGCCTTCGGCAGTGGCGTTGGTCGCCACCGGCTCGGTGTCGCTGCGGCCCTCGGCACTGAAGCGCTCGGCCTGGCCGGTCTTGGCCGCCAGGATCTCCAGCACCGACTTGGCCCGCGCTTCGGACAGCGCCCAGTTGGACGGGAAGCGCAGCGTGGCAATCGGGCGGTTGTCACTGTGCCCGGTCACCCGCACCTGGCCCTTGACCTTGCGAATGGCGTCGGCGATACGCAGCATCAGCGGCTGGTAGTCGTCGACGATGCTGGAACTGGCGGAGGCGAACAGCTCATCGCCACGAATGGTCACCACGGAACGGTCGACCGCATCCTCCACCGCCACGCGGCCGGCCTTGATGTCTTCCACCAGGAAGCCCGCCAGGCGCGGGCGCTCGATGACTTTGGGCTGCGCCACCGGACGGTCGATGGCTTGCACCGGAATCTCGCCCAGGGCATGGATATTCTTGAACACCGGCTCGGCATCCGCCGCCAGCTTCAGGCGCAGGCCGAACAGCAACGCCAGCAGCAACGCGACACCGATGGCCACGGCGATCCAGGGTGGCATGAATTGCGCCAGGCGATCGCGCGCCACGGTCACGCCGCGCCAGTGCGGCGACAGCTCACGCTCATGCTCGCCACGCGCACTGCGAATGGCCGCGGCGGTGCGTTCGCGCAGGGTCTCCAGCTGGCTGCGACCGTCGTTCATTACGCGGTAGCGGCCTTCGAAACCCAGGCACATGCACAGGTACAACAGCTCCAACAGGTACAGGCGTTCCCGGGGGCTTTGCAGGCAGTGGTCCAACAGTTGGAAGACTTTTTCGCCGCCCCAGGCCTCGTTGTGCACGGTGATCAGCAGGCTCTGCTTGCCCCAGTCACTGGTGCTGCCCCAGGGCGTGCTCAACACCGCCTCATCCAGAGCAGTGCACAGCGCGTAACGCGCCAGAAGCACTTCGTTACGGGCGATGCCAGCGGCTTCGGCACGCTCTTCGAACTGGCGCAGGTAGGCCAGCAATTGTGCGCGCAAGCTGGCCGGCGCCGGGTGGGCGATGGTGTTGCGCAGGCGCGTCAGCAGCGCCAACAGCGGGCCGGCGGCACTTTCCAGCGGGTTGAGGCCGTGGCTCTTGCCGGTGAGCATCGGTGCGGCCGGCATGGCCAGGGGCGAAGCTTCGGCACGCACAGGCTCCGGCGCCCGGCCACCCGGACGCGGCATGAACTGGGTGCGGTCATCATCATTGGGATGCATCGCGGATTATCCTCGGATCGCCCAGAAGGCCAGGTTCAAGCCCGGGAACTGCCCGGCGATATGGAAGGCAAAACCGCCGGAATTGCCCAGTTGTTGCCAATGCTCGCTGCCGCGATCGAGCTCGTAATATGTCGAGCCTGCGTGGTACGGCAGTTGGCGTGGCGCCACCGGCAGAGGCAGCAGGCCAATACCCGGCAGTTGCAGGTTAACCAGGTCGCGGATGTGCTCCACCGAGCCGACTTTGCTCTGCTGGCCGAAGCGTGCGCGCAGGGTTTCGCCGGGCACATCGGCGCGCACCACCAGGATGAAACTGGCGTTGTCGAGCAGAGTCTTGTCGGCCAGCATCGCCACGTGCACGCCATAGACTTTCTCGACAATCGGGATCGGTGTGGCCTTGCTGTCGATCAGCATCGACAACGCTTCACGCAATGCCGCCATCACCGGCGCGAAGCTCAGGGCCAGGTCATCGTGCTGATACTGCGGGTATTCCTGGGGGCGACGACCGGAGGTGGAGAAGGTCGAGAACTCGCCGGCCAGGCTGACCAGCTCGCTGAAGAAGCGCTCTGGGTGCAACGGGCTCAACTGGCTCAAATGCTGGACCAGCGGTTGGGCGCGGTTGACCAGTTGCAGCAGCATGAAGTCGGCAATCTCCGACGCGCCACCGGCGCCCGATGCCACCACCCGCCCCGCCAGGGCTTCGCCGCGCTGGTGCAGCAGGCCGAGCAGTTCGCTGCGAAAGGCGGTGAGCGGTTTGCTCGCGGCCACATCCAATACTGGCGTGATGTAGGTGTCATCGAGCACCAATGCGCGGTCGGCCCGTTTTTCCTTGATGCGCACCAGGCCCACGGCGGCGTAATCGCTGATGCCATCCTGGGCGGTGAGCAGGCGCAGGGCGCGGGAACCCACGGCCACCGGGGCGCGGTTTTCGAAAGGTGAGTTGTCATCGCGTACTTCGCGCACCTGGCTCACATAACGCGCAGCCTCCAGGGCTTCGCCTTCATCCACGGTATCGCGGGCGCCGGCGCGCTTGAGCGGCAGGGCCAGGTACACCAGGCCGTCGCGCAGGTTGTCATCGATATTCAGCGGGCTTGGCGCCAGGTCATCCTGGGGGATATTGAACTGCGTGCCGTCGGGCAGCAGGCCACGCGCCGACACGATCGCCAGCTTGCCCTGGGCCAGCAGGCCCTGGTCGATCAGCAGCTCGGAAAAACCCCAGGCGCCGGCGGACAACGGGCGGCTGCGGGCATCGATCAGGTTTTCCAGGTAACGGTCATGCTGCTGGAAGTGCTGCGTTCCGATGAACATGCCTTCCGACCAGACCACGCGATTGTTCCAGGACATGGGGGCTCCGATTGCTTCTTATTGGGCAGGGCTGGATGGGGTGACCACGACGTCGGCGCGCACGGCACGCACATCGAGGCTGATCTGGTATTCGGTGTACTGGCGCGCGGGCACGTTGATCACCGTGCGCCATTGCGCGCGGTCCAACTCGCGATAGCCCACCAGCAAACCGATCTGGCGCGTGGACGGGTCGAGGTCACGCTGGATGCTCAGTTGCTCGCCGGGTTGCACCATCACTTCGTCCTGGTCCAGCAGGTCCAGGCCCAGTGTGGATTGCGCACGGTCCGCCAGGGCGAAGTAATCGGAGCGGGCGAAGGTGGCGGCGTTTTTCAGTTCGAAAATGCGCACCCGCACCGGGGCGGCCTGGCCGTTGGCGCCGGGGTTGAGCCCGCTGATCGCATGAAAGTGCAGCTCGACGGCGGCCGTATCCACTTCGGCCTCGGCGGCTGTTTCGGGTTTGGCGGCGTCTTTGGCACACGCCGTCAGCAAAAGCAGTGTGGCGACTGCGAGTAAAAACCTGGGAATCATCCTGCGTCCTCAATGACGTACTTAGCTATCCGTTAAATCCATGTGCTGCGGTTCAGCGTCGCTGTCGTGCGCTGTGTTCTTCGTAGGCCCGGCTGAATTCGCGGCCGAACAGGTCCTGGAAATCTTCCTGGGCCTCGCGGGAAATATTGCTGTAGAGCTCGGTGAACTGCTGCCAGTACTGGGCCTGGCGCGAACCGTTGAAAAGGCTCGACAGCCCGCCGGGCTTGCCCATGCGTTCTTCCAGTTGCGTCGGTTCAAAGCGGCTGAGCAGGTGCTTGATCGCCGCTTCCACGCCGGCCATCACCGCCAACTGGTGGGCGCGCAGGTCGTTGAAACTGTCGCGTACGGCGAGGTCGGGTGCCATAAACGCCTGGTTGCCGTGGCGCAGGAGCAGCAGTAACGCTTCGTCGGCATTCGGTGCGAATTTCAACGGATTGTTTTCTGCCGGCTGGATCATGGTCTGCTGCATGCGGAACTCGCCCTTGAGGCTGGCGCGGGCCCGCAGCACGTCGATCAGGCCTTCGACCATCAGGCGGTAGCTGCGGCCGATGTTTTCCATCTGGGCCTCGGCCTGGGCTTTGTCCAGGCGCAGTTGGTCCAGGCCCGCACCACGCAGGAAGGCTTGCAGAAGGTCCGGTTGCTGGCTTTCCGCCACGGGCGGCGGGGGCTCGACCACCGGGGGCGGCTGGATGACCGGTGGCGGCGCAGGCGGCGGCGCAGCGCTGACGACGGGTGCTGGCGTGTCGCCAAACAGGTCCCAGTCTTCGGGAATCACCGCGCCCGACACCACCGGCGGGGCCACTACCGGCACAGCCACCGGTGTCGGCGGGCGGAAGTCATGTTGCTCGGAAGGCACGTGGTCCGGCACGGTTGGCGGCGGTACGGCGGTAGGACTGAGGAAGTCGAACAGGTCCGGCAGCGTGTCCATCGATGAAGCGCCCTGGAATTGCGGCGCAATCACCGGAACAGGCGCGGGCTTATTCGACACGGCGCCCATCAGCGCTTCGAAACTGTTCGGCGACTCGCCGGCAAACGGCTGGCTGTCGACGGCCTGTACGTTGAAATCGATACGCGCCTGGATCTCGTAATCGCCGATGCGGATCAGCTCGCCATCCTGCAACAGCTCGCTGTTACCCCTGCGCAAACGAATGCCGGCGTTAACCAACTCCACTCCGTTGGTACTGTTATCAGTTAAATAATAACGGCCATCTTTGTACTGAATAACGCAGTGCTGCGAGGAGACCAGACGCTCAGGATCAGGCAATACCCAGTCATTATCCGAGCTGCGGCCGATAGCCATCGAGCCCTGATTCATGGACTTTTCGGAGCACTGCCCAGGGGTAATTTTGTGATAACTAGTGATAGTCAAACACAGCGACATCTTGCCTCCTTGCTGATACTTCGCGCGCGGTCGATTCCCGGGACAGCGCTTCCCGGGATATCCCCATCAGGTCGAGCAATCGACCGTCCAAAACCTGCCAATACCAGCATGATCGCTGATCTTAACTGGGCTCTATGACAAAAATCCTGTCCCGGTACGTCGTTCGACCCACTAGTCGCGCAGGTTGTTAAGCACCGCACATCTGTCACAGAGGGCGAATAGCTTACCTTGACAAGGCATAAGTACTACACCAAAAATGCACAACTTCTTGAATACCAGTGATGGCACATTAGTGGCGTCTTGCTTATATGACCAAGAAAACATGCAAAGTTCCTTGCGCAACTAATGCATGAATTGCCCGCGATCTAACGGGCTGATAGGGAGATCAAATTCAGTGGATGTGCCGTTGCTGCTCACCGCCGTTTCCGCGACTTCGCCCTGTGGCGAAGATATGGAATATGACGCGCAATTTCTGCAATTGGAGCGTGATGCCAAGGGCCAACCCGAGCGCAGCATGGGCGACTCGATCCTGCCCGCTGAACCGCCGGAATGGCGCAGCATCCAGCAGCAAAGCCTCGACTTGCTCGCGCGCAGCAAAGACCTGCGCATCAC
>Ga0157369_10004139_pt1 | contig 17181 bp, 14 predicted proteins | sample C25metaG_FD_113461 | JGI IMG/M metagenome (GOLD analysis project Ga0157369, IMG submission 113461) | Corn rhizosphere microbial communities from Kellogg Biological Station, Michigan, USA - C2-5 metaG | ecosystem: Host-associated > Plants > Roots > Rhizosphere > Soil | place: USA: Michigan... | reverse complement strand
CGCCTCGGTGTCCAGCACGACGGACGTACCGTCGCGGATGCTCGACGGCAACACCGCGACCCGGTGGAGCACCGGCACGCCGATGGTGAACGGGCAGACCGTCGCCGTGGACATGGACGCGGCGCACAGCATGCGGCAGCTCACCATGGACTCCGCGGGCAGCACCAACGACTACGCCCACGGGTACCAGGTGAACCTGTCCACCGACGGGGTCAACTGGGGCTCCCCGGTGGCCACCGGTGCCGGTACCGCCGCGTTGGTCACGGTCACCTTCCCGGCCCAGAACGCCCGGTACATCAGGGTCACCCAGACCGGAAGCTCGTCGTCCTGGTGGTCCATCGCGGAGTTCAACGCCTACTCCTAGGGCAGAACGCGATGGGGCCCGGTCGTCGGGAGGTCGACGACCGGGCCCACGCACCGCCCGTGGCGGCAGGCGATGTTGCTCAGTGCAGTTCGACGAGCGGGAACGAGCGGTGCCGGCGGGGCGGCACCAGGAAGTTCTGCCGGCGGGTGGCGGTGAGGAACCGCTCCAGTCCGTTGTCCTCCTCCTCCACGTCGAACTTCTCCTGCAGGTCCAGCGACGCGGCGTCCTTGCGCATCTGGGCGAACAGGTCGGCGGTCGGCAGGTAGACGGAGAACTGCAACTTCGGCAGCTTGCCGCCGCCCGGCACGTCCATGTTGTCGTACCCCGGCCCGTCCGCGCGCAGGTGGCGCGGCGCACCGTCGGCCGCCCGCGAGGAGCGGTGCAGGCAGCTGAGATGGCCCAACCGGTGCTCGCCCTCGAACGTGTTGACGGCCTGCGCGTTGGCCAGCGCGTCGTTGTTGCCCTGGAAGCTGGCCGGGAACACGAGCCCGCCGCCGCCGTCGACGAACTGGTCGGCGTTGCCCTCGCTCGGGATGGGGTTGGACCGGAACATGTACTGCACGCGCTCGGTGAAGGGCTCGTCGTCGGCGTACCACTGCTCGAGGTCGAGAATGTCGTGCGCCAGGTGCTGTACCGAGCCGTTGTCGAAGTAGTCCCCGCTGCGCGCGTTGGTCAGCGGATGACCCTGGGGACCGACGAAGGTGACCGTCGACCCGGCCGGGTTGGACTCGGTCTGCTGGCTGACGAAGCCCATGAACATCGGGGAGTTGGGGTTCATCCGCGCCGCGTACGGCAGGCCCTCCGACTCGGCGATCTTCCGCGGCATGCCCATCTGCATGAACATGGCCCGGCTCGAGGTGAAGGTCATCCCGGAGCGCAGGCGCGGTGAGCGCACGCGTTGCCCGTGCAGGGTGTTGCTGCCACCCAGGAAGGCCAACACGTCCGAGAGGATGTCCGCGTTGTCGCCGCGCAGGGTGAACAGCAGGTCGTTGCGCTCGATGCGTACCGGCACGTTGAACCGCAGCTTCTTGATGCCCGGGTTCGTCTGGTGCACGTCGGTCGGGCCGGGTACCGCCTCCTCCAGCACGGACCGGCGGCTCCCGCGCAGGTTCGGGATGTGGCTGTCGACGACCCGCCGGCTCAGCCGGTTGAAGTAGGGCAGCCCGTACGCCGTCTCCAGGAACACGCCCTGCGGGGACCACGGGTACGTGGCCTCGATGGCGTCCAGCGCGTCCTCCAGCGCCTTCTGGTCGTCCCGGTTGGGGGTGCGGGACAGCCGGGCGGTCGCGAAGATCGTGTGCAGCGTGGGCATCTTCACCATCACGCCGTCCATGGAGACCGCCGCCGGGGTGAACGCGCCCAGGTCGAACTGGACGTCCGAGGGCTGAACGGCCGCGCCGGCCTGCCGCTCGGGAATGAGCGCGTGCTCCTTCAGCAGTTCCAGCGCCCCGAATGCGGTGGCAAGGGCGCCGGCGGTACCGCCGAGCACCAGAGCCCGGCGGCTGACCGAGTTGCGCCGCACGATTCTCGTCGGCGGCGTGGGTACCGGTTTTCGCCGCCTACTCGCATTGATGGGAGCCACAGCGTTGTCCTCCTCCAGGATGCGAAGCCGCGCTGACTACGCGACGTAACACTTGGCATAGTCAATGGATTTCCGGGTACCGGCGCCAGAACGGGAGCCCCTTAAGGGACTGAACCGCTTCTAACCGTTCGCTACTCCCCGGTCACCGCCCGTTTCGGGTGGATCCACCAGGCCCAGCCGGTAACCGATGGTGAGCGCCTCCGAACGGTTGCGGGCGCCGAACTTCAGCAGCAGCCGCGCCTGGGTGCTCTCCACCGTCTTCTCGGCGATGCCGAGCGCCCGCGCGGTCTGCCGCACCGTGTCGCCGTTGGCTATGGAGCGCAGGATGTCGCGCTCCCGCGCGGTCAGCACGGGTACGCCGTTGGATCGGTCGGTGAACTTGGCGGTCAGCCAGTCGGCGAGTTCGGTGATGTGCGCGGTGTCCATGGCGAAGTAGCCCAGCCGCACGAGCGGCAGCAGCGCGACGATGTCGTCACGCGCCTCGGCACCGCGTACCAGTGCCTGCGCGCCGTGCATCAGCGCCTCGGCCACGTCGGACAGGTCGGGTCCGCTGGAGTGCACCACGATCAGCGGGGCGCGCAGCGTCTCCGGTACCGCCCAGTCGCCCGGGCCGGGATCGACGAGTACCACCGCGAGCGGGCCCCGGTGCCACCGCAACCAGTGATCCTGGCTGATGTCCGCGACGGTGGCGGCGTCCCCGGGCGGCTCCGCCGACCCGGCGGACGACGGGGCCGGTGGGGTCGACAGCACCAGCGGCAGGCCCGCGCCGAGCACGCCGAGCGCGACCGCGTCCAGGCACGGCCCGGGCGGCCCGTGCGCGACGACGACCGCGACCCGACCCGGCTGCACACCGAGCCGTCGCGGCGCGGCGTCGGGCGCGTCGATGAGGCCCAGCATCGTCGCGCGGGACACCGCGTGGCTGGCGTTGCCGACGCCGAGCTTCGCGTACAGCCGGCGCTTGTGGTTCTCCACCGTGCGGGCGGTGATTCCCATCCGCCGCGCCGTCTGCGCCACGTTGCGCCCGGCGGCCAGCGACGAGGCCACCTCCACCTCGCGGTCGGTCAGCGCGGCGCCGTCGGGCGGGCGCCGGCCGCCCGGGGCGGCGTGCTGCCGGATGACCCGCAGCAGCAGGTCCAGCCCGCGTGAGGTGGGCACCAGGGCGGTGACGCCGGCCGCCGTGGCGGCGTCCAGCGCGGGCGGCGAGGCCGCGCCGTAGGACAGCACGATCTCGGTATCGGGTGCGGCGACGCGCAGCTCGCGCAGCTGCTCGACCGACTCGCTGGTCAGCCGGCCGACCTCGGCCACGGCGACGTCCGGACGGCGCAGCGCACACAGTTCAGGCAGCGCGGCCAGGCCGGCGGTCTGCCCCACCACGTCGAACTCGGGCAGGTTGTCGAAGTACGCGCTGAGCGCGTCCCGGATCAGGCGGCGACGGGACTGCAGTGCCACGCGGATCAGTCGGCCGGTCATCGGTCGATAGCATCTCCCGGTAAACCGTTTGTGGGTAACTGGACGTTCGCAGTGTGTAATGTGCGGTCCGAACGAAATCGCCCGAGTCTATGGCAGTCCGGGAAACCCGGTCCAGACGTCACTCCGCCTTCGCCGACCGGCCGTTTCCTAGACATTTACCAATCCGAATATTTCGAGCAATGAAGAACCTCAGCCGCCGCACCTTCGTCCTCGGTGGCCTGGCCACCGCGGGGGCGATCGCGCTGCCCGTGCGTGCTTTGGCCAGGGCGGCATGCCCAACGCCGACGTCACCGTCGAGTGGCAGGTCTCCCTCACGAGCCGGCGCCCGCGCGTGGGGCCAGCTCGCCGTCGCGTACACCGACGACAACGACGCCAACGGTTTCGACCAGGTGATGCTGGGCCTGGGCGCGACCAACTCTGATTTCTAAAGCACGCGGTAGCGCTCGACGTCGCCGCGCAGCGTCATCCCGTGTCCGGGGCCCGCGCCCATCTCCATGGCGCCGCCGCGGACCCGGGCCGCGCCGTGGAACAGCATCGGGTCGGCGCGGCGGTGGTCGAAGAACCACTCGACGTGGCGGAGGTTCGGGATCGACGCGCACACCGGGAAGTGCAGGCTCGGCGCGCAGTGCGCGGAGACCTGCAGCCCGAACGAGTCCGCGACCGCCGCCGCCGCGAGGAACCCGGTGTAGCCGCCGGCCCGCGTCCCGTCGACCTGAAGGCAGTCCACCGCCCCCGCCTCGCACATCCGCCGGAAGTACAGCGGATCCGTGCCGTACTCGCCGGCCGCCACCTCCGGCTGCATGATTTGGCGCAGCAGAGCCAGATCCGCCAGATGGTCGGAGGAGACCGGCTCCTCGAACCAGACCACGCCCAGGCCGGCCGCCTCGCGCGCCACCCGGGCCGCCTGCTTCACCTGGTACCCGCCGTTGGCGTCCACCATCACGGCGCAGCCGGTACCGACGGCCTCCCGCACCACCTCGATGCGGTGCAGGTCGCGCCGCTCGTTGGAGCCCCACTCCTCGGCTATCTTCAGCTTCACCGCGCGGATGCCCTCGGCCCCGTGCACCAGCTCGCCGAGCCGCTCGGTCGTCTGCTCGTCCGACCACGTGGTGAAGCCGCCGCTGCCGTAGACCGGTACCGTGTCGCGCGCCCGGCCGAACAGGTCCACCAGGGACACGTCGAGCAGCCGCGCCTTGAGGTCCCACAGCGCGACGTCCACAGCGGACAGTCCGATGCCGATGAGCCCCGCGACGATGTCGTTGCGGACGATCTGGCGCATCGCCGCGTGACACCTCGGTACCGCCATCGCGTCGCAGCCCGTGACGGCCTTGGCCAGCAGGTCGTTGACGACGGGTACCGCGCCCGCGTGCCCGTAGCTCCAGCCGGTACCGGTGGTGTCCCCGGCCCGCGCGGTCACCACGATGAGGGTCGTCGCCTCCCAGCACAGCGTCCCGTCCGCCTCCGTCCCCGCGGTCGGCACCGTGTAGGCCGCGGCCCGCACCTCGTCGATGTTCACCGGTGACCGCCGGCGTCCTGTGCCACCGCCGCGGCGAGCACCTCGGCGAGGTGCCACGGCCGCCGCCCGGTACCCGCGTCCGTGATCTGGTACCGGCAGGAGAAGCCGTCCGCCATGACGATCGTCGAGTCGTCCGCCTCCCGTACCGCCGGAAGCAGCACCCGCTCCGCGCAGGCCAGTGACACGTCGCGATGCTCCTGCGTGAGCCCGAAGTCGCCGGCCAGCCCGCAGCAGCCCGAGTCGAGCACCCGCGCCCGCAGCCCGACGCGCTCCATCACCCGCCGGTCGGCCGCGTCGCCGAGCACCGCGTGCTGGTGGCAGTGCCGCTGCACGATGGCCTCGCGGGCGCCCGCCAGCCGTGGCGCGAATTCCGGCGCCCGCTCGTCCAGGAACTCCGCCAACGTCCTGGTCTGCCGCGCCAGCCGGTGCGCGTCGTCGTTCTCCCGGCCCAGCAGGTTCACCAGGTCGTCGCGCAGCACCGAGGTGCAGCTGGGCTCCAGGCCGACCACCGGCATGCCCGCGTTCAGCAGCGGGGCCATCACCCGCAGGCTGCGCCGCAGCACCCGGGCGGCCATGTCCAGCTGCCCGGTCGATATCCACGTCAGTCCACAGCAGACGGTCCGGGGCGGTATCACCACCCGGAACCCGGCGGCCTCGAGAACCGTCACCGCCGCGGCCGCGATCCGCGGCTCGAAGGCGTTGGTGAACGTGTCCGGCCACAGCACCACCGGTTCCCGCACACCCGGGCCGCGCCGGGTACCGGACGGGCGCCGGCGGAACGCGTCGGTGAACCGGCGCGGCGCGAACCGGGGAAGCTGGCGCCGCGGGTCCACGCCGGCCATCGCGGCGCCGAGCCGGTGCAGGCCCGGAGCGTGGGTCACCGCGTTGGCCGCCCACGGCGCCAGCGCGGCCAGCCGCGCGACGAGCGGCAGCCAACCCAGCGAGTAGTGGTACCGGGGCCGAAGCCGCCCCGCGTAGTGGTGGGACAGGAACTCCGACTTGTACGTGGCCACGTCCACGCTGACCGGGCAGTCACTCTTGCAGCCCTTGCAGCCCAGGCAGAGGTCCAGCGCGTCGTGCACCTCCTGGCTGCGCCAACCGTCCACAATGGTCTGTCCCCGGGCCATCTCGAACAGCAGCCGCATCCGCCCGCGCGTCGAGTGCTTCTCCTCGCGGGTCACCTGGTAGCTCGGGCACATCACGCCGCCGTCGTCCGTGTTGTGCCGGCGGCAGGCGCCCACCCCGAAGCACCGCGTCGGCACCCCGGCGAAGCCGCCGTCCTGGGGGAAGGTGAAGTGGGTGGGCCCGGGATCCGGCCGGTACTCGACGCCGAGCCGCAGCTGCCCGTCGAGCGGGTTCGGGTCGACCACCTTGCCGGGGTTCATCCGGCCGTCCGGGTCGAAGATCGCCTTGAACTCGCGGAACGCGCGCACCAGCTCGTCGCCGAACATGATGGGCAGCAGCTCGCCGCGCGCCTGGCCGTCGCCGTGCTCGCCGGACAGCGAGCCGCCGTACGAGACGACCAGCCGGGCCGCGTCGGTGACGAAGGAACGGAACCGCGCGATGCCCTCCCGCGTGGTCAGCTCGAACGGGATGCTGGTGTGCACGCAGCCCTGCCCGAAGTGGCCGTAGAGCGAGGCCGCGCCGAGCTCGTACCGGTCCAGCAGGCCGGTCAGGTCGCGCAGGTAGTCGCCGAGCCGGTCCGGCGGTACCGCCGAGTCCTCCCAACCCGGCCAGGTGTCGGGCATCCCCGGTACCCGCGCGGTGGCGCCGAGCGCCGCCTCCCGTACCGAGTCCAGCTCCGCCTGGTGCTCCTCGTCGGTGTAGAGCCGGGTCTCCCGCAGCCCGCCGGCACCGGCCAGCGCGTCGCGCAGGCGCTCCGCCCGAGCGCGGGACTCCTCGACCGAGTCGCCGGTCAGCTTCACCATGAGCCAGGCGCCGGCCGGCGGGATCTGGTCGAGCGCGACCGGGTTGAGCCGGCGCTCCCGCTCGTACCGGATGAGCTTGTCGTCCAGCCCCTCCACGACGTACGGCCGGTGCTCGTTGACCAGCGGTACCCGGTCGGCGGCCGCGGCGATGTCGTCGAACCCGGCCAGCAGCGTGACCGCGTTCTCCGGCTCGGGCAGCAGGTCCAGCTCGGCGCGCAGGATGGTGACGCAGGTCGACTCCGAGCCGACGAGCGCCCGGGCGACGTTGAAGCCGTTCTCCGGCAACAGCTCCGTCAGGCTGTACCCGGAGATGCGCCGCGGGATCTGCGGAAACCGGGTGCGGATCTCCCCCAGGTACCGGTCGCGCAGCGCCACGAGGTCCCGGTAGATCTGCGCGACCCGACCGTCCCCTGTGGACAGTCTGGTCAGTTCGGCGGTGTCGGTCGGGCCGACCCACATCCGTACCCCGTCGTAGGTCAGCACCTCCAGCCGCCGCACGTTCGCGGCGGTGCTCCCCGCCCACTGCGCCGTCGACCCGCAGGAGTTGTTGCCCAGCATGCCGCCGATCGTGCAGTGGTTGTGCGTCGCCGGCTTCGGGCCGAACACCAGCCCGTGCGGCTTCGTGGCCCGGTTCACCTCGTCCAGCACGATGCCGGCCTGTACCACCGCGACGCGCGCGTCCGCGTCGACGGACTCGACCGCGTTGACGTGCTTGGCCATGTCCAGCATCACCGCGGCGTTCGTGCACTGCCCGCCGAGGCTCGTGCCGCCGCCCCGGGAGAACACCGGCGCGCCGAACCCGTGGCACACCGCCACGGCGGCCACCACGTCGTCGATGTTCAACGGGACGACGACCCCGATGGGCACCTGGCGGTAGTTGGAGGCGTCGGTCGAGTAGGCCGCCAGGGTACCGGTGTCGAACCGCACCTCACCGCGCACCGCCGTGCGCAGTGCCGCCTCCAGCTTCCCCACGTCGAGCTCCGCGTGCCGGACAACCGTGGGGGCCGGCACCGACACGGTGGCCATCAGTGGTCCTTGAGTTGCTGGATGCGGTCCTTGAACAGGGTCGTGGCGATGGCCGCCTTGTGCGGCTGCCCGTGCAGGAACGCGGTCGCGAACTTCTTCGCCTGCTCGTAGGTGACCCGGCCCGGCATCGGCGGCTCGTTGGGGTCGACCGCGACGTCGACCAGTGCCGGCCCGTCGGTGGCGAACGCCTCGCGCAGCGCGCCCGGCAGGTCGGCCGCCTTCTCCACCCGGACCCCGTACCCGCCGGCCGCCTTGGCCCAGGCCGCGTAGTCCGCCACCGGCCTGCCGAAGCGCACGCCGTGCTCCGGGTACCCGAGAACCATCTGCTCCCACAGGATCTGCCCGAGCGAGCTGTTGTTGTTGATGACCACCTTGATGGGCAGCCCGTGCCAGACCGCGGTGTGGAACTCGGCCATCAGCATGGCGAAGCCGCCGTCGCCGATGAACGCGACCACCTGACGGCCCGGGTACGCGTGCTGGATGCCGATGGCGTAAGGCAACCCGGGCGCCATCGTGGCGAGGTTGCCGGACAGGTAGAACTCGCGACGGCCCCGGATCTCCCAGTGCCGCGCCGCCCAGGTCGCGATCGTCCCCGAGTCGCAGGTCAGTACCGCGTCGTCCGAGCACGCCTCGCTGACCATGTGCGCCAGGTACTGCGGCGCGATCGGGTCGCGGTCGGGCGCCTCGAGCGCGGCCATCTTCTCCCGCCAGTCGCGCATCTTCTCCTGGTACTTCTTCAGATGCGCCTTGTCCTGGCGCGGGGTCAGCATGGGCAGCAACGCGTCCAGGGTGCCCGCGACGTCACCGACGAGCGGGACGTCGGTGGGCAGCCGGGTGCCGACCCGGGTCGCGTCCAGGTCGATCTGCACGACCGCCACCTTGCCCGGTTCCGGAAGGTGCTTGGTGTAGGGAAAGTTGGTACCGAGCATCAGCAGCGTGTCGATGTCGTCGATGAGGTCCGCGGTCGGCGCCGTACCCAGGAGTCCGATCCCGCCGGTGACGTAGGGCGAGTTGTCCGGTACCACCATCTTGCCGGACAGGGTCTTGATGATCGGCGCGGCGAGCGCGTCGGCCACCCGCTCCATCACCGCGCTCGCGTCCCGGGCACCGATCCCGGCGAGAATCGCGATCCGCTGCCCGCGGTTGAGCACATCGGCGGCCTTGCGCAGTTCGTCGTCGGGCGGCACCGGCCGGGGCGCCAGGTACACGGAGGAGGTCACCGGCGGGTGCGCCGGAGCAACCGACGGCCACGGGTTGGTGCCCGCCTCGGCGACCTGGATGTCGTTGGGGACCGTCAGGTGCGCCACGGCGCGCCGGGCGCAGGCGGTGCGCACCGCGATGTCCACCAGGCTGGGCAGCTGGGACGGGTTGACGACCATCTGGTTGTACTCGGCGACGTCCTCGAACAGCCGGTCGAGGTGGACCTCCTGCTGGTACCCGGTGCCCAGCACGCTTGTCTCCTGCATCCCGGTGATCGCGAGCACCGGTGCGTGGTCGAGCTTCGCGTCGTACAGGCCGTTGAGCAGGTGGATGCCGCCCGGTCCCGAGGTGGCCAGGCACACGCCGAGCCGCCCGGTCGCCTTCGCGTAGGCGGTGGCCATGAAGGCGGCGGCCTCCTCGTGGTGCACGAGCACGAAGCGCACCCGGTCGGCGTGCCGGCGCAGGCCTTCCATGATCCCGTTGATGCCGTCGCCGGGGATTCCGAACACGGTGTCGACGCCCCACTCGGCCAAACGGGTGATCAGCGCCTCGGACACGATCTGGCTCATACCGGCGGGTACCCGGTCATCCGCCCGCCAAGCATGGCGGGGACGAAATCCCGTTGAAGAAATGTCGTACCCACCGGGCATGATAGGACCGCTATGCACCTCACGCCTTACCGCCGCGTCCTGTCGCTGCCCGGAGTCGCCCGCCTGGTCCTGCTCGGGTTCCTGACCCGCATCCCGACCACCGCGATCGGCATCGGGCTGACTCTGCACGTCGTCACGAGCCTGCACCGCAGCTACGCCGCGGCCGGGTTGGTCACGGCCGCCTACACGATCGGCGGCGCGATCGGCCAGCCGATGATCGGGCGGCTCATCGACCGGCGCGGCGCGCGGCCCGCCGTGGCGCTGACCACCGTCGTGCAGACCGCTTGCTGGCTGGTCGCTCCCCACCTGGCGTACCGGGCGCTGATCGCCGCCGCGCTGCTGGGCGGGCTCTTCGCGGTACCGGTCTGGGGCCTCATCCGGCAGTCCCTGGCCGCCAAGGTGCCCGAGGCCCAGCGCCGCCCCGCCTTCGCGCTGGAGTCCATGTCGGTCGAGGTGTCCTTCATGATCGGGCCGGCCGCCGCGGTCGCGCTCGCCACCGCCCTGCCCGGCGGGACCGCGCTGACCGTGCTCGCGGTCGCCCAGGCGCTCGCCGGCCTGTCGCTCTACGTCGCCAACCCGGCGACCCGCGCCGAGCACGAGGAGCGGCCGGCCACGGCTCCGCCCCGGCGCGCCTGGCTGCGGCTGCCGGTCGTCGCCGTGATGCTCGCCGGCTGCGCGGCCGTCTTCATCCTCAGCGCGTCCGAGCTCACCATCGTGGCCAGCCTCCGGCAGGAGGGTGCCGCACCGCTGACCGGCCTCGTCATCGCGCTGTGGTGCGTGTATTCGCTGATCGGCGGACTGGTGTTCGGTGCGCTGCACCGTCCGGTACCCGCGCTGGGCATGGTCGCCGCGATGGGCGTGCTGACCATTCCGGTGGCGGCCGCCTGGGACTGGCGGTCGCTGTGCCTGCTGCTGATCCCCGCCGGGGTGCTGTGCGCCCCGACGCTCACCGCCGCCAACGACGCGCTCAGCCGGCTGGTACCGGCGGAGTCCCTCGGCGAGGCGATGGGCCTGCTCGGCTCGGCGTTGACGGCCGGCACCACGCTCGGCGCGCCGTTCGCGGGCCTGGTGGTCGACCACGCCGGACCCGGCCCCGCGTTCGCGGCCGCCGGCGCGGTCGGCGCGTTGGCCGCCCTCGTGTCGTTCCCCGCGTACCGTCGCTCCGCCGCCGCGGCTCCCCCGGTCGCCCAGGTCGCCCCCATCGCCGAGGTCGATCCGGAGGCCAGCTCCGCCCGAGTCTGACCGTTATGGACGTTTGCCTCCTCGTAGCTCGCTAACTGCCCTATGGTCGCCTTAGTCCAGTGCATGGGTAGTTCGGGCGAAGGAGCAAGCGAGTCATGAAGCGACCGATCCTGGCGGCGGCGGCCGCCGGTCTCGCCCTGCTGGGCGCGGCCGCCGCCTGTACCGGCAACCCGGGCGGCGGGGCGGCGGCCGGAGCGACCACCTCGACGCAGGGCCGCCCCCTCGGCCAGGGGGTTGGCCAGGGCCTGGCCGGCAGGTACGACGCGGCGAGCGGGCTCTTCCAGCAGGTCGTGGCGTCCGACCCGAACAACAAGCTCGCCTGGTACAACCTCGGCTACATCAGCCAGGTCCGCAACGACCCGACGACGGCCATGGCCGACTACGACAAGGCCCTCGCGGTCGACCCGAACTACACGCCGGCCATGTACAACGAGGCGATCCTGCTTGAAAAGTCCAATGTGGACGCTGCGATCGCCCTGTACCGCAAGATTCTCACCATCGACAGCAACGCGTCCACCACGCACATCCGGCTGGGCATGCTGCTGGATCAGAAGGGTGACCGGGTCGACGCCCGCAACGAGTTCAACGCGGCCATGGGGCTGGACGCGAACCCGCGCGGCGCCGTGCCGTAGGCCTACCGTTCGGGGAGCTGACGTGGGGCCGCGGGTGTCGGTCTTCACGCCGAGCAACCGGACCGGTTCATGGACGAGCGCTTCGCCACCATGCTGGCGCAGACGTCAAGGACGGTACCCCCCGCAACGGCGGGATCCTCGCGATCTGAGCGTTAATCGGTTGGCCGCGGGCGCGGGCGGCGGCACAGTGAAGGCATGCGCGTCACGTTCCCGCGGCTGCCCGACTACTCCCGCGGATACTCCATTGTGGAGCGCGACGACGGGGTCACGTACCGGCTGTGGGGCGGCCCGGTCACCGCGCAACTGCCGCACGACCTCGAGCACCTCACCGTCGAGGACGCGCTGGACATCTACGACGGCATCTGGGCGTCCATCGCCGGCGGCATTGTGTTCGACAGCATGGACCACCTGCGCGGCCGCCGGCCGCCGCACGCCACCGAGCACTCACGGCTGCTGATGAAGGCGCACGGGCCGGACCTCAGCCGCGCCGAGCTGGTCGGCGGTCTCATCGCGCGCCTCGCCGAGCGCGACCGGCTCGACGCCGCGACGCTGCGCCGGTTCTCCACGACGTGGTTCAGCGTGCTGCCGCCCGCCGCGCGGGTGGGCACGCACGTCTACGGGCCGGACGGAGAGGTCGACGCGCCACGCGTGCTCGCGGCCGTCGACAAGCTGCGCCGGGCGAACGCCGACTGGCGGGCCGTGCCGGTCGGCGGCAGGCTGGTCCGCGAGTGGCCGCCGTACCGGCGGCTGGTGCCGCTCGCGGCCAGGGCGCGGCGCGCGGCGGGACGTCCGGCCAACGCGCGGATGCCGCACCGGGTGCGCTAACCGTTCAGCGACGCTCTGGCGCGGCGCAGGAACGCCTGTTCCACCTCGTTGTCGGTACTGGCGATGGCGGCGTCGTACGCGGCGCCCGCCTCCTTGAGCCGACCCAGCCGGCGCAGCAGGTCCGCCCGTACCGCGTGGTACGTGTGGTACCGGTCGAGGTGCAGCTCGTCGACCAGAGCCAGGGCGGCGGCGGGCCCGTCCACCTCGGCGACCGCGACGGCGCGGTGCAGCCGTACCACCGGCCCGGGGTCGACCGCGAGCAGCTGGTCGTACAGCCGCACGACCTGTGCCCAGTCGGTGTCGGCGGCGCGGCCCGCGTCGCTGTGCACCGCGTTGATCGCCGCCTGCACCTGGTACCGGCCGGGTCGGTTGCGGCGCAGGCACGCGCGGACCAGCCCCTGCCCCTCCTCGATGAGGGTCCGGTCCCACAGTCCACGGTCCTGATCGGCCAGCAGGACGAGTTCGCCGTCCGGCCCGACCCGGGCCGGGCGGCGCGCCTGCGTCAGCAGCATCAGCGCGAGCAGCCCCAACACCTCCGGCTCGTCGGGCATGAGCGCGGCGAGCAGCCGGCCGAGCCGGATCGCCTCCGCGCACAGCTCGTCCCGGACCAGCCGCTCGCCCGAGCTGGCCGCGTACCCCTCGTTGAAAATCAGGTAGACCACCGCGAGGACGGCGCGCAGCCGGTCGGGCAGGTCGGCCTCGGCGGGCACCCGGTAGGGGATCCGGGCGTCGCGGATCTTCGCCTTCGCGCGGACGATCCTTTGCGCCACGGTCGGCTCGGGTACCAGGAAGGCGCGCGCGATCTCGCCGGTGGTCAGCCCGCCGAGCAGTCGCAGGGTGAGCGCGACCTGGGCGGCGGTGGCCAGCGCCGGGTGGCAGCACGTGAAGATCAGGCGGAGCCGGTCGTCGCGCACGGGTCCCTCCTCCCCCGGATCGTCCACTGTGGACAGCACCTCGCCCGCCGGCGCCCCACCAGCCGGTGCCCCGCCCGCCAGCAGGACCGCCTGGGCGTGCTTGTCGGCGCGGGACGCCTCGCGGCGGAGGTGGTCGATGGCCCGGTTCCGGGCGGTGGTGATGATCCAGCCGGCCGGGCTCGGCGGTGCCCCGTCCACCGGCCACCGCCGGGTGGCCTCGGCGAAGGCGTCCTGCACCGCGTCCTCGGCGAGGTCGAGGTCGCCGAGGACGCGGGTCAGGACGGCGACCGCCCGGCCGTACTCGGCGCGGAACACCTCGGCGATCCGGGCCGCGTCCATGGTGGTCGGCGCCAACGGTCAGCCCCGGCCGTCCTGGATGGGCCGCACCTCCACCGGCAGCGTGGTCGCCCGGGACATCTTCCCGGCCCACACCAGCGCGGCGTCCAGGTCCGGCGCCTCGATGATGGTGAACCCGCCGAGGTGCTCCTTGCCCTCGAGATACGGGCCGTCGGTGATGAGCGCCTCACCGTCCCGGTCGCGTATCCAGGTGGACGAGTCGGCCGGGTGCAGGCCGCAGGCGAATACCCAGGCGCCGGCCTCCTTCAGCTCGCTGTTGAGCACGTCGAGCTTGGCGAGGATGGGGGCCAGGAACTCCGGCGGCGGGGTCGGTCCGTCACCCTGGTACACGCTCAGCAGGTACTGCGTCATCTCGTCCTCCCGATGTTTCCTCGTACTGTCACCAGCTACACGAACGGCGACCCGCCGGATCGACATCGCCGGCGAACCTGTCCGGCAGTCATCCCGGCCAGCCGATCGCGTCGAGGAACTCGTCCATCGCGGTGACCACCCGGCCGAGCACAGCAACGGACCCGCCAACCGGGCCGGGAACCTGCATCCCGTGGTCCGCGCCATCGACCTCCAGCACGTACGGGGACAGCCGACGCGCCTTCGCCCCGTCCCACAGCGCATCGCCGGTACCGCCCACCAACAACGACGGTGCGGTTGCCCGCTCCAGCGCGGCGACCACCCACCGCACGGTGAAAACCGGCGTCAGCCACACCGCCGGCAGGTGCCGCTCGGCGGCCAGCGTGGCGACGTTCGTCCCGAGCGACTTCCCGATCAGCAGTGGACTGCCGCCGATGCCGTCGAGCAGCCCGCTGATCTCGTCGCACACCCAGCCTTCGATCTCCGGCTCGAACGGTTCGGGCGGCTCCCGCGACCACCAGTGCCGGTGCACCGTCGCGCCGCGTCGCTCCGCCACCATTCCGGCGTACATGAGCAACCCCCCTGCCGGACCGAACGCACGGCCAGGAACCACGACGGCGTCAGCCATGCGCCGACCCTAACCGGCTAGCGCGTCCAATGACGCACCGCTTTCATGATCTTGGACAGGCATTGGACGTCCGGGTGTCTTGCGGCCCATGATTCTGTACCCGCGTCCGGAGCCCGCGGCGATGATCCGCCTTACCGCGTTCCGTGGTAGAAGTACCGGCCGAAGCCGATCGTGAAGATCAGCAGCCCGTAGCCGGCGTGCTCCACGCAGACCGTCAGCAGCGAGCGGGTCCGCTGGTACCGGCGGGCGAACAGCCAGCCGCCGACCAACGTCAGCGCGACCGCGAGCACGTTGCCGAACAGGATGTGCGCGAAGCCGAACGCGGCGGCACTCGCGGCCGCCAGCCGTCGCGGGGTACGGAACAGCGGGGCGTACCGGTGCAGGAGGAACGCGCGGAAGACGAGCTCCTGCGGGTACACCGAAAAGACCGGATAGCCGACGATGACGACCAGCCACAGCAGGGTCTGCTGCGCGGGTCCCGACCACCGGCTCGGGAGTGCCGGGCGGCTCGGCGTCGGCCGGCTGTTCGGGAGCCGGCGCCGTCACTGGCCCGTGAGTACGTCGGCGAGGTTGAACCGCACCGGCCGCTCCAACTGCTCGTAGGTGCACGAGCGCGGCTCCCGGTCCGGGCGCCAGCGCTCGAACTGCGCCGTGTGCCGGAACCGCTCGCCCTCCATGTAGTCGTACCGCACCTCGACCACGCGCTCGGGGCGCAGCGGTACGAACGACAGGTCCTTGCCCGCGTTCCAGCGACTCTGCTCGTTGCGCCGGGGCGTGCGCTCGCCCTGCTCCATCGCGGCCCAGTTCCACGGGTGGTCGTCGAACGTGGTCACCAGGTCGCGCATCTCCTCCATCAGCTGCTTGCGTACCGCCATCGGGAAGGCGCCGATGACGCCGACCGACACCAGTACGTCGCGGTCGTTGTAGAGGCCCAGCAGCAGCGAGCCGATGCGGTCGTCGCCGGTCTTGTGCGGCCGGTACCCGGCGACCACGCAGTCGGCGGTGCGCTTGTGCTTGATCTTCGCCATCACCCGCTTGTCGGGCTGGTAGGTCAGGTCGGGCGCCTTGGCGATCAGCCCGTCCAGCCCCGCGCCCTCGAACTCCGCGAACCAGCGCCGCGCGGTCTCCCCGTCGCTGGTCATCGGCGTCACGTGGATCGGCGGCTTCGCGTCGGACAGGGCGCGCTCGAGCAGCCTCCGGCGCTCCTCGAACGGCCGCTCGGTCAGGTCCTCGTCGCCCAGCGCAAGCAGGTCGAAGGCGACGAAGCTGGCCGGGGTCTGCTCGGCGAGCAGCCGCACCCGGCTCGCGGCCGGGTGGATGCGCTGCTGCAGGGCCTCGAAGTCCAGGGTGTTGCGGCCGGTGTCGGCGACGATGACCTCCCCGTCGATCACCGCGCGTCGCGGGAAGTTCGCCAGCACCGCGGCGACGACCTCGGGAAAGTAGCGGGTCATCGGCTTCTCGTTGCGGCTGCCGATCTCGACCTCGTCACCGTCCCGGAAGATGACCGACCGGAAACCGTCCCACTTCGGCTCGTACAGGTGTCCGGCCGGGATCTCGTCGACCGGCTTGGCGAGCATGGGTGACACGGGCGGCATGACGGGAAGATCCATGGGCCCATCGTCCACGGCGCCGGGCGACCGTGTCCACGGACCGCTCGGCCGGCCGGGTTCGCTGTCGGCTTAACCGCCTGGTGAGGCCGGCGTGGCGCGGCCACCCGGGTCCGCCGCCGGCCGTCGTCGTAAGAATCTTGTCAGTGGTACCGGTTAGCGTCGCGGGCGTTGGGCTTCACGTTGGTACGCAGCGAAGGAGCGCCGTGACATGAGTGTCGCGATTTCCGGGCTGGACCAGGCGGAGGAGTATATCGCCGGCATCTGCTTCAAGACCGGCCCGCCGAGCCTGCTCGGAGTCGAGCTTGAATGGACCGTTCACCATACCGACGACCTGACCCGCCCCGTCGACACCGACCTGCTCGCCCGCGCACTCCACCCGCACGCGCCGCCCACCGTCGACCCGCACACCGACCACCTGCCCCTGCCGCACGGGGGCGTGGTCACCGTCGAGCCCGGTGGCCAGGTGGAGATCTCCAGTCCGCCGCACCGTTCCCTGGCCGCCCTGCACGCGGCCGCCACCGCGGACGTCGCTCACCTCACCGAGCTGCTGGCCCGCGCCGGCCTGCGCACCGGCGCCCTCGCCACCGACGCGCACCGGCCGGCCCGTCGCCTGCTGCACACCCCCCGGTACGACGCGATGTCCGACGCGCTGACCGTCGACGGGCACGTCATGATGTGCAGCACCGCCGCCGTGCAGGTCAGCGTGGACGCCGGGCGGGCCGGTCGGGTGGTCGCCCGGTGGGCCGCCGTACACGCCGTCGGGCCGGTACTGGTCGCCCTGTTCGCCAACTCCGACCGGCTGGCCGGGTGCGCGACCGGCTGGGCGTCCACCCGGATGCGCGCCTGGCTGCGCATGGATCCCGGGCGCACCGCACCGGTACCGGTCGGT
>Ga0157369_10004135_pt1 | contig 17188 bp, 16 predicted proteins | sample C25metaG_FD_113461 | JGI IMG/M metagenome (GOLD analysis project Ga0157369, IMG submission 113461) | Corn rhizosphere microbial communities from Kellogg Biological Station, Michigan, USA - C2-5 metaG | ecosystem: Host-associated > Plants > Roots > Rhizosphere > Soil | place: USA: Michigan... | reverse complement strand
CGGCCACTCCTACCTGCTCGGCCAGATGCTCTCGCCGTTCTACAACCAGCGCACCGACGAGTACGGCGGCTCGCTCGAGAACCGGGCGCGGATGTGGATCGAGACGCTCGCCGCGGTGCGCGAGGCGGTCGGCTCGGACTGCGCCATCGCCTGCCGGATGGCCGTCTCGGCCGCGGGCGGACCGGGCGTCGAACTCGACGAGGGCCTCGAGTTCGTGCGCATGGCCGACCACCTGGTCGACCTGTGGGACGTCCACATCGGCTCGATCCTGGAGTGGTCGAAGGACTCGGGCGCGTCGCGCTTCTTCGCCGAGGGCTGGCAGCTCGAGTGGACCGGGCACGTGCGCGAGGCGACGGCGAAGCCGATCGTCGGCGTCGGCCGGCTGACGACGCCCGAGCGGATGGCCGAGATCATCGAGTCGGGCGTCTGGGACCTGATCGGCGCGGCCCGGCCCAACATCGCCGACCCGTTCATCCCAGAGAAGATCCGCGAGGGCCGCTACGCCGACATCCGCGCCTGCATCGGCTGCAACATGTGCGTCTCGAAGGGCGACGTCCGCCGCCACATCGGCTGCACCCAGAACGCGACGGCGGGCGAGGAGCACCGCCGCGGCTGGCATCCGGAGCGGTTCGACCGCGCCGCGAACGCCGACCGCGATGTGCTGATCGTGGGCGCCGGACCGGCCGGCATGGAGTGTGCGATCGTGCTCGGCCGCCGCGGGATGCGGCGCGTGCGCCTGGTCGACGCGGCCGACGAGCCGGGCGGGCTCACCCGCTGGGTGCCGCGGCTGCCGGGCCTGGCCGAGTGGGACCGGCTGCGCACCTGGCGGCTGGGCCAGCTGGCCCAGCTGCCCAACGTGGAGATCGAGACCGGCGTGCGCATGGACGCCGCGGCCGTGCGGGCGGCCGGCGCCGACCTCGTCGTGATCGCGACCGGCGCGGCCTGGGCGGGCGACGGCCGAAACGGCGTCACCCGCGGTGCCATCCCGGGCGCAGATGCCTCGCTCGCGCACGTGCTCACGCCCGAGCAGATCATGCTCGACGGCAAGCGCCCGCCCGGGTCGCGCGCGATCGTGCTCGACTGCGAGGGCTACTTCATGGGCGCCGGCATGGCCGAGCTCCTGCGCGGGCAGGGCCACGAGGTCGAGCTCGTCACCTCGTGCGAGAAGGTCGCACCGCTGTGCGACGAGACCCTGGAGGGTCCGATCCTGCGCCGCCACCTGCACGACCTCGGCATCGGCATGCGGGCCGAGGCCTGGCTCACCCGGATCGGCGCCGGCGGCGCCGACGGCGAGACCGAGCTCGGCGACACCTTCGCCGTCGAGGCCGACGCTTTCGTGCTCGTCACCCAGCGCGTCTCTGACGAGGCGCTCTACCTCGAGCTGGCGGCGGCGGGGATGGACGGCGTCTACCGGATCGGCGACTGCGTCGCGCCGCGGCTGATCGCCGACGCCATCTGGGACGGCCACCGGCTCGGCCGCGAGATCGACTCGCCCGATCCGGCCCGGCCGCTGCCCCACCTGCGCGAGCGTCCCGGGCTCGATGCGGATCCGTTGACCGCGGTGCGATAGTTCGGCGGTGGCCGCCCCCGAGCATCCCGCCGTCACCTACTCGTCGTACCTGCACCTCGACGAGCTGCTCGCCTGCCAGCAGCCGCTCTCCGACGGCCCGGAGCACGACGAGATGCTCTTCATCGTCATCCACCAGGTCTACGAGCTCTGGTTCAAGGTGCTCCTGCACGAGCTCGAGCGGCTCCAGGACCGGCTCGAGATCGGCGACCGCGGCTCGGCGCTCATGACGATGAAGCGGATCCTGACGATCCTGAAGACGATCGTCGCCCAGATCGACGTGCTCGAGACGATGACGCCGCTCGGCTTCTCGAGCTTCCGCGGCCGGCTGGAGCGAGCGAGCGGCTTCCAGTCGGCCCAGTTCCGCGAGCTCGAGGCCGTGCTCGGCGGTCGCGACGCCGGCGTCCTCGCCCACCACCCGGCGGGGCCGGCCCGCGACCGGATCGAGGCGGCGATGTCGCGCCGCAGCCTGTGGGACTCGTTCCTGCTCCACCTGAACCGGCTCGGCCACTGGATCCCCGACGGCGTGCTCGACCGCGATCCGTCCCTGCCGGTGGCGCCGTCCGAGCCGGTGCAGGACGTCCTGGTCGAGGTCTACCAGTCCGATCCGGCCAGCGCCCAGGTGTGCGAGCGCATGGTCGACATCGACGAGGGCGTGCAGGAGTGGCGCTACCGGCACGTGAAGATGGTCGAGCGCACCATCGGCTGCAAGACCGGCACCGGCGGCTCGGCCGGCGTCGACTACCTCGCCTCCACCATCGGCCGCCAGGCGTTCCCCGACCTGTGGGCGATCCGCACCCGCCTGTAGACCGGATCGAGGAGGCGCGCGTCCGGTGGGGGCTGGCCCTCGGCCCGCCGTACGCGGCCGGCGCGGGCGGCTACGCGGCCCCGGCGGAGCTTGCCGACGGCACACCGGTCGTCCTGAAGGTCATCCACCCGCACCGCGAGTCCGAGCACGAGGCGGACGCCCTGGCCCGCTGGGACGGGGACGGCGCCGTGCGCCTGCTGGACCGCACCGACGACGGCCTGGCCGTCCTGATCGAGCGCTGCGAGCCCGGCACGCCGCTCTCGGCGGCCGGGCCGGAGACGGCGCTCGCCGTGCTGACCGGCCTCCTGCCGCGGCTGTGGGTACCGGCCGGGCCGCCCTTCCACACGCTCGCCGACGAGGCGGCCTGGTGGGTGAGCTACCTGGCGGACGAGTGGGACGCGGCCGGACGGCCGTTCGAGCGGCGGCTGGTCGACGCCGCCGTCGAGGCGCTGACCGCGCTGGCGCCGACTCAAGGGCAGCAGGTGCTGCTGCATCAGGATCTGCACGGCGACAACGTCCTCGCCGCCGGGCGGGAACCGTGGCTCGCGATCGACCCCAAGCCGCTCGCGGGCGAGCGCGAGTTCGCGGTGGCGCCGATCGTGCGCTCCCCCGAGCTCGGCCACTCCCGCCGAGCGGTGTGGGGACGGCTCGACGGGCTCACGGCCGAGCTCGGGCTCGACCGCGACCGTGCCCGCGGCTGGACGATCGGCCAGACCGTGGCGTGGGCGGTGGACGGGGGCATGCCCGAGCACGTCGAGGCGGCGCGGTGGCTGCTGGATTCGTGATCCGGCCGCCGGCCGCGGACGAGCTCGGCCGGCTGGTCGAGATCGAGGCCGCCGCCGGTCGCGCGTTCGCCGACCACGGCATGCCCGAGATCGCCGCCGACGACCCGGGCTCGCCGGCGGAGCTCGAGGCATTCCGGGCCGCGGGCCGGGCCTGGGTCGCGGCCGATGCCGGCGGCCCGGTCGCCTACCTGATCGCGGCGGAGGTCGACGGCTGCCTGCACGTCGAGCAGGTGAGCGTCGACCCGGCCCACGCCGGCCGCGGCATCGGTGCGGCGCTGCTCGACCACCTGGCCGGGGTGGCCCGCGCGGAGGGGCGGCCGGCGCTCACCCTCACGACCTTCCGCGACATCCCCTGGAACGCCCCCTACTACGCGCGGCTCGGATTCACGGAGCTGCCGCAGGGCGAGTGGGGCGCGCAGCTGCGGGCGCTGGTCGCGGACGAGGCGAGCGCCATCCCGGGCGACCACCCGCGGGTGGCGATGATCAGACGGCTCGAATGAACTTCGCCGCCGGCTCGGCCAGCGACGCGCCGATGACCCTGGCGTCGCGCGGGCCGCCCGGCACGCGGAAGGAGTGGTCGCCGCCGGTGACCTCGACGTACTCGGCCCGCGGGCCGAGCCGGGCGAGCACGCCGGCGAGCAGGTCGGGCCGGGCGAAGGCGTCGCGCGAGCCCTGCAGGAAGAGCATCGGCACGGGCACGTCGGGCAGGTGGGCGTCGCGGATCTTCTCGGGCCGCCCCGGAGGGTGGAGCGGGTAGCCCAGGAAGACGAGCCCTGCCGCCGGCATGCCCTCGGCTGCGGCCATGGAGGCGATGCGCCCGCCCATCGACTTGCCGCCGGCGAACACGCGCCGGCCGCCCGCCCCCTCGACGCCCTCCGCGAACGCCTCGCGCCACGCGTCGAGCAGCACCGCCGGCCGGTCGGGCGTCCGCCGCCCGGCCTGCATGTAGGGGAACTCGAAGCGCAGGGTGGCGACGCCCAGGCGCCCGATCTCCTCGGCGAAGCCTTCCATGAACGGCGCGCGCATGCCCGAGCCGGCGCCGTGCGCGAGCACCAGCACCGCATCCGAGCCGGCCGGGTCGATCCACACGGGCGGGATCCTACGGCTAGGCGTGCGCGAGCCGGCCGGACTCGGCCTTGTAGCGCTCGGTCCAGCGCTGGGAGAGATCGTCCGCCTGCTGCCGCCGGGTCGGCGTCGCAATCGGGACGGTGTCGGCCTCGGCGATGCCGACGTGGCGCAGGATGTCGCGGAGCGTGTACTCGTAGCTCGCGGCGAAGTCCTCGTAGACGACCTCGTACGGCTCGACGCCGCACTCGCGGAAGAACGCCCGCCAGCCGAACTCGTGATCCTCGATGTCCCTGATCAGGTGGGCAATGGCCGCGTGGCTGTACGTGAGCTGGTCGCCGGCCGCGCGATCCGCGTTCTGCTCGCTCGACCAGCTCCACGACTGCAGCGCCCGCCAGAGCGACACCGCCTGGCGCACCTTGTCGCGGCGGCTGACGGTGAGATACGTGAGGTTCGGGAACACCGACTGCACGAGGTCCGGGACGGCCAGGCGCTGACGGCCCGGGAGCGCCCATCGGAGGCCGGTCACGAACCCGTTGAAGTAGCCCCACATGACCTTCGCACCGAAGACGCCGTTCGGGGTCGTGCCGGCCTGGACAGCCCATTCGAGATACTGCTCGTAGCGCTCGAAGCGGCTCGGGTCGTACCTGGCTTCCACGTCCTCCACCGCGGTTCGGGGGCCGAGGATGTCGAAGATCTCGGGATCGCCGGCGCCCTCGAAGTACTCCTGCGGGCGACGGGGGAACCCGGTCCGCGCGCGGAACTGGAAGTACTCCTCGGGCCTGCCGGCGACCCCCGTGCCCGCGAGCGCGTCGCACAGCAGGCTCGAGCCGGTCCGCGGGGTCGAGCAGATCAGGTACGACGTGTGCGCCGGGGTCATGCGATCACCATAATGCCAATTCTCCACTTAGTCAATCGACAAACCACAGAATAGTCAGTAGCGGGTCGTGGGGTCGGCCGCGGAGCGCTGATCGGGATCGTTCACCTCGGCCCCTGCCGGCGGCGCGACGGGGCCGTCGAGGAGCGGGTCGCCGGTGTCCTGCATCCACCGCTCGAGCCGATCGCCGAGGTCGGCCACCACCTCGGCCAGGTCGGGCCGCGACGCGACGTTCTCGGCCTCGTTGGGGTCGAAGAGGAGATCGTGCAGCGCGAGTCGCGGCAGCTCGTGCTCGGCATACCCGTGCCGCAGCCACACGTCCTTGCTGGGGCTGTCGTCGATGTTCGGGAGCACCGGCATGCGCCGGTCGCCGAACCGGCGCACGAGCTTCCAGTCCTTCGTGCGGATCGCGCGCTGCGGCTCGTAGGCCGCGTGGTACGTCCCCTCGGTGAAGATCGCGTCGCGCACCTCGGCGGCCGCGCCGGTCACGATCGGCATCAGCGAGTGCCCCTGCAGCCAGTCCGGGTGCGCGATCTCGAGGGCATCGCAGACCGTCGGGAAGAGGTCGATGTGCGAGACCAGGCTGTCGACGACCTTGCCGCCGCCGAACCCGCCCGGGCCGCGCAGGATGAGCATGACGCTGGTGCCGCGGTCGCTCATCGTCGCCTTCGCGCCCGGGAAGGCGATGCCGTGGTCGGTGGTGCAGATGACGAGCGTGTTTCGGGCGAGGCCCGTCTCGTCGAGCGCGTCCAGCACCGCGCCGACGCCGCGGTCGAGCGAACGGGCACTGGCGGTGAAGGCGGCCATGTCCGCGCGTGTCTCGGGCAGGTCGGGCAGGTTGGCCGGCGGCCGCACGTAGTGCTCCTCGTTCGCCACGGGCTTGAAGAACTCACGATGGGTCTCGAAGAAGCCGACCGAGAGGAAGAACGGCTGCGCCGGGGCGTTGCGGAGGATGTCGATCGTGACCGGGGCGACGTCGTCGACCCGGGTCGTCGGGATCTTGACCACCCGGTCGTAGCCGATCACGTCGGGGCGCTTGGAGATGTGCTGCTCGCCGATCAGCGTCGACTGGTAGCCGATGTCGTGCAGGGTGTGCACGACGTGGTGGGTGTAGTCGTGCAGCGACCAGCCCCGGTGCGCCAGACCGAGCATGCCGTTCGTATGCGCGTATTGGCCGGTCAGCAAACACGCGCGCGCCGCCGAGCAGGTCGACGCGGCGCAGAACGCCTGCCGGAAGAGGATGCCCTGCTCGGCGAGCCCCTGGAGGCGCGGGGTCGGGATGCCGAATCCGTAGGGCTGCACGTAGCGGCCGGTGTCGTGCGAGTGCAGGTAGAGGATGTTGGGTTGGCTCACGATCGGCACCGTACCCACCCGACCAGCGGGGTCAGACCCCGAACGGAAGTGTCACGAAACACGCACAGCCGCCGTTCGGGGTCTGACCCCGATTCTCGGCTAGCAGAACTCCTCGCGGTAGTCGCCCGTGCGGCGGCTGAGGGTGCCGTCGGGCGCGACCTCGTAGAAGCCCATCTCGCCCAGCGGGGGCGAGTAGACGTGCAGCGACGTGGCGAGCGTGGCGCCCGCCTGGGAGACGTCGTGGATGTGCGTCGCCCCGAACGAGAACGCCGCGCCGGCCGGGTAGATCGCCGTCGGCGGCTGGGCGCAGCCCGCCGCCAGCCGCCGCTCGGCGAGCGCGCCGCCCACCACGGCCACCGCGCCGCGGCTCCCGTCGTGGTCGTGGAAGCCGGTGTCCTGCCGCTGCGACCAGCAGATCAGCCACAGCTCGAGGTGGTCGTCCAGGTGCAGGCGGACGTAGATCCGCTCGACCGGCGAGTGGCGCACGTGCCCGCGCCACAGATCCGGCCGCGTGGCCAGCTCCCGCACGAGCTCCTCGAGCTCGGCCCGGGAGGACTCCCGGTCCCGGTCGCGGTCGGCCAGCCACGCGTCCAGCGCGGCGTCGGCGGCGACGGTCTCGTTGGCGACCGAAGCGTCGCGTGCGAACGTGGCCATCAGCGTGCCTCCTCGACCGTCACCGTGACCCGGTGGACGGCGTTGTTGCGATACCCGCGCCTGTTCCAGACGGGCTCCTCCGGTTGCGTGTCGCCGCTCGCGTCGCGGCCGCGGACGGCGATCGTGTGGCTCCCCGGCTCGGCCGGGAATGCGTGCTCGAAGCGGGTGCGGCCGTACAGACCGGCCCGGCCGGCGATCGTCGCGCGCCGCCACTCGCCGCCGTCCACCTGCACCTCGACGCGGGTGATCGCGCCACCGCCGCTCCAGGCGATGCCGCGGACGCGAGCCGTGCCCGGGGGGAGCGCGGCACCGTCCGCGGGCTCGGTGACGAGCGCGGACACCGGCATCCGCTCCATCCGCGTCCCGCGGCCCGGATCGTCCGCGGTCGCGAAGCGGTAGTCGATGGCCTGGAAGGGGCCGGTGAACTCCTCGGCGGTCACCTGGATGCGCTCGAGCCACTTGACGGAGTCGGTGGCGTACCAGCCGGGCACGATCGCCCGCACGGGCCCGCCGTGCGCGGCCGGGATCGGCTCGCCGTCCATCTCGTAGGCAAGCAGCGTGTCGGGATCGATCGCCTTTCGCAGCGGCAACGAGCGGCCGTACGCATGCCTGCCGCCGTCGCCCTCGAACGGGCCGCGATCGGCGCCGGTGAGCACGACCTCGGTCGCGCGCCGGTCGACGCCGGCCCGCTCCAGCACGTCGCGCAGGCGAGCGCCGGTCCAGCGCGCCTCCGACACGGCGCCCTCCTGCCACTGCAGCCCGGGCACGGCCGGGGTGAGCTCGGCGCGGCGGTGACCGGCGCACTCGAGCACGACCGGCAGCGTCCGCGCCGGCAGTAGCACGAGGTCGGCCAGGGCCACGATCGCGGGCGTCTCGACGAGCCCGCCGACCACGAGCCGCCAGGCGTCTGGATCGATCGCGGGGGCCGGGAAGTGCTCGCGACGGAAGTGCTCCGCGGCAGGCATCGTCTCGGCCCCGAGGGCGGCCAGCCGGGCGGCGCTGTTGTGTACCGCGGGCCCCGTCGGTTGCGGCTCGACGAGCCGGATCGTACGCTGGACGCGGGGCTCGGTCACGAGTAGTCGATAATCTCCATCGGTCTACTTGACAATATAGCTGGGTTTCCAGAGGAGTCAACCCCCCAACCGTCGAGATCAGGCGGACCGGGCGGCGTGGCCGCCGAGGTACAGCTGGGCCATGCGCGGGTCGTCCAGGAGCTCGGGCCCGCCGGCGGCGATGGCGACGGCGCCGCCGTCCATCACCGCCCCCCGATGCGCGATGCCGAGGCCGGCGCGGGCGTTCTGCTCGACGAGCAGGATCGTGTGGCCGTCGTCGTTCAGCCCGGTGATCGTCTCGAACACGAGCCGGCGGGCCTTCGGATCGAGCCCCATCGACGGCTCGTCCATCAGGATCAGGCGCGGCTCGAGCATCAGCGCCCGGGCGATCTCGACGATCTTCTGCTGCCCGCCGGAAAGCGCCCCGGCCCGGTCCCGGCGGCGTTCCGCGACGATCGGGAAGCGCTCGGCCACCGCCTCCGCCCGCCGCCGCACCGCGGCAGAGTCGCGCAGGATGTGCCCGCCCATCAGCAGGTTCTCCCACACGGTCATCCCGGCGAACAAGCCGCGCTCCTGGGGGACGTGGACGACGCCGCGGCGCAGCACGGCGCCCGGCGAGAGGCCGGCGATGTCGTCGCCCTCGAACACGATCCGGCCCTGATGCGGCCGCAGCAGCCCGGAGACGGCGCGAAGGACGGTCGACTTGCCGGCGCCGTTCGGCCCGACCAGGCAGGTGATCGTCCCGGACTCGAGCGTGAGGTCGACGCCGCGGAGCACGTCGGCGGCGCCGTAGCCCGCCCGCACGTCCTTGAGCGCGAGGACGCTCACGTGCCGAGGTAGGCGTCGAGGACGGCAGGATCGTGCTGGACGGCCGCCGGCGGCCCCTCCGCGATCTTCGACCCGTGGTCGAGCACGATCACCGGATCGCAGAGCCGCATCACCGTCGGCATCGAGTGCTCGACCACGAGGAGGGTGAGGCCGCGGCCGTGCAGCTCGCGGATGTGCCGCTCCATCGTCTCGACCATCACCGGGTTCACGCCCGACGTCGGCTCGTCCAACAGGACGAGCCGGGGCCGGCCCATGAGGACGGTGGCGAACTCGAGCAGCTTGCGCTGGCCGAACGAGAGCTGGTCGGCCCGGGCGCCGGCCAGCCGGGCCAGCCCGAACTCCTCGAGCAGGCCGACCGCCCGCTCCCGGTCGGCCCGCGAGACGGCCTGCCGGAAGGCGCTGCGGCGCGGCTGCTGGACGGCGGCCACCATGTTCTGGACGAGCGTGAGCGAGCCGAACACGCGCGCCTGCTGGAACGTCCGGGTGAGGCCGCGCCGGCACAGTGCCGTCGGCTCCGGGCGGCGCACGCGCTTCCCGGCGAACGCGACCGATCCGGAATCGGCCCGCAGGTATCCGGTGATGAGGTTGAAGAGGGTCGTCTTGCCCGAGCCGTTGGGGCCGATGAGCGCGGTCACGGTGCCCTCGGCGACCGCCAGCGAGCATCCGTCGACCGCAGCCACTCCGCCGAACCGCTTGGTCAGGCGGTCGACCTCGAGCACGGCGCTCACGTGACCGCCTCCGGCATCTCGGCCCGCGGCCCGTCGGCCCGGTGGGCGCCGTTGGACGAGCGCCTGGCGGCGACAAGGTCGGCGATGGACGGCAGGATCCCGCGCGGCATGAGCAGCATGACCCCGAGGAAGATGGCCGCGTACGCCACCAGGTAGAGCTCGCTCGCGCCCTCGCTGAAGGCGAGGTACTGCTGGGCCGGGACGAGGATGAGCGCGCCGAGCGTCGGCCCCCAGATCGTCCCCCGCCCGCCCAGGAACGCCATCAGCACCGCACCGATCGTCACCAGCGGGTCGACGGCGAACTGCGGGTAGATGAAGCCGATGTAGTACGCCCACACGCCGCCGGCCATCGCCGTCAGGCCGGCGCTGATCGCGACGGCGAAGAGCTTCGCGTAGGTGGTGTGGACGCCCAGCCCCCGCGCCCGGTCCTCGTCGTCGCGGATGGCGAAGAGCATCAGGCCGAGCCGGCCGCTGGCGACGTACCACGACAGCAGCACCGAGAGGGCGAGCACCGCCACCATGGCCAGGTAGAACGGCCGCTCGAACGTCGTGTTGGGGAATGGCGGGAGCGGCATGACGAGCCCCTGCGCCCCGTTGGTCAAGGAGTGGAGGTTGAACGCGAGCTGCTGGGCGATGAAGAGCATCGAGATCGTCACGATCGCGAACGTCGCCGCCCGCGTCCGCACGGCCACCCACGCGACCGGCAGCACCGCGACGGCGACGCCCAGCCCGATGAGGGGGAGCACCCAGAACGGCCGGTAGCCGCTGCCGATCGAGATGTGCTGGAAGAGGATGGCCTCGCCGTATGCGCCCATCCCGAAGAAGGCGGCGTTGCCGAGCGACAGGTAGCCGGAGAATCCCCCGAGCACGTTCCACGCCGTGGCCAGGGCGGCGTACATGACGGTGAAGATGCCGATGTTCACGACCCACGACTCGGTGAACACGAACGGAAACGCGGCGAAGAGCGCGGTGAAGCCGAGCCCGCGGGCCAGGCCGGGGACGGTCACCGTCCTCACAGCCGTCCCCGCTCCGTCGCGCCCATCAGGCCCTGCGGCCGCACCACCAGGACGCCGATCAGGATCACGAAGAAGACGAGCGACGACCAGGTCGGCGAGATCGTCGCCGCCAGCACCGCCTCCGAGACGCCCATCACGAGCGCCGCGAGCACGGCCCCGGTGAGGCTGCCGAGGCCGCCGAGGACGACGATCGTGAGCAGGCGCGAGATCAGGTCGTAATGGCTGCCCGGGTTGAAGGGCTCGACCATGCCGAACACCGCCCCGGCGGCGGTCGCCGTGGCGACGCTCAGGCCGAACCCGTAGGCCGACACCCGCTCGGCGTCGACGCCGAGCAGCCGCGCGGCGGTCGGGTTCTGCACGGTCGCCCGGATCGACCGTCCGAGACGGGTGCGGTGGAGCACGAGGTAGAGCAGGAGGAGGATCACGCCGGAAATGCCGAACGCCACCAGCCGCACCACGGCGATCCGGTACCCGGCGACCGTCAGCGAGTCGTTCACGTAGCCCGGCAGCGTCGCCCGGTACGTGGTCGTGTACATCACGCTCAGCACGCCCTCGATCCCGAGCGCAATCGCCCAGGTGACGAGCAGCGAGAGCTCCTCGCGCTCGTCCGAGCGCAGCGGCCGCAGGAAGACCAGCTGGAGCAGGACGCCGACGGCGAACGCGGCCGGCGCCATCAGCACGATGGACACGAACGGGTCGATGTGGAAGTCGGTGAAGAGCGTGTAGCTGACGTACGCCCCGGCGACGATCATCGCCCCCTGGGCGACGTTGATCACGCGCATCACGCCGAATGCCAGCGTGAGGCCGCTCGCCATCAGGGCGTACACGCCCCCCGTCAGGAGGCCGAGGATGATCGCCTGGACGACGAGGTGCAAACGACCGCCTAGCCGATGCCCGTGCTCATCAGCCGCCCCAGGGCGGCTTCGGGATGACCGGCGGATGCAGCGCGACGGCCGCCGGATACACGGGCAGAAGCTTCCCCCCGATCCACTCGGTCAGCATGGTGCTGCCGTTCGGCGCGCCGTACTTGTCCCACGACAGGTTCCCCTCCACCGTCGGCCAGGTCCCGGAGTGGAGCGTCTTGATGATCGTGGCATTGTCGATCTTGCCGGTCTTCTTCGCCACCTCGGAGACGACCTCGCCCACGGCATAGGCCTCGGCCGAGCCGGAGTCGATGTCGGCCGCCGTGCCGCCGTACTTGGCGATGTAGGCCTTGATGAACGCCTGGTTGCCGGGCGCCTTCGAGTTCGGGAACCAGTCGCCGCAGCTGAAGATGCCCTCGGTGTTCTTCGCGCCCACCTTGCTCGGGAACTCGACCGGGGAGTTGGCGCCGTTCGCCTGGAACAGAAACTTCGGGCTGAAGCCGAGCTGCACCATCGCGTTCACCATCGAGTAGGCGTCGTCCGACTGCGTGCCGGCGAAGACCATGTCGGGCTTGGCGGCGGCCATCTTCTCGACGACCGGCGTCAGATCGGACATCTCGGGCGGGTAGACCTCCTTGAAGACGGTCTTGATCCCGGCCGCCTCGAACTTCAGCCGGGCGCGCTCGGCGATCGGCTCGGCGAAGGGGTCGTCGAGCTCCGGATAGGCAGCGGTCGTCGGCCGCTCGCTCGGCGGCAGCGAGAGGATGTAGGAGACGAAGGGGTCGCCACAGTTCACGACGGGCGCGGGCTGGACGAAGAACACGTTCCCGAGCTTCTCCTGGAACACGAGCGGGCCGCCGCCCGACGGCTCGGGGAAGGCGTAGCCGTAGCGGGCGGCAACCCGTGCCGCGGGAGCAGTGAGGAGTGTCGAGAAGGGGCCGAACACGAGGTCGACCTTGTCCCGCGAGATCAGCGTCTGGTAGTTCGTGACGACCTGGTTGGGACTGGAGGCGTCGTCGACGATCTTGAGCTGCACCTTGCGCCCCAGGACGCCGCCCTGCTTGTTGACCTGGTCCGCCCAGAGCTTGTAGCCCAGCTCCGCGGCGTGGCCGGGGTCGGAGAAGTCGCCGGAGAACGACAGCGAGATGCCGATGACGAGCGGCTTCGTGCTCCCGGAGCTCGACCCTCCGGAGGCGCCTCCGCACGCAGCGGTGACCGCGAGGGCCACAGCGGCCATCGCCAGTGAGACCTTGTGGGATGCGACCCTCACGACGACTCCTCTCTCGTCGGGGAAGCGACAGGCGACCATCCGGCGGCGCCTGCAACTTGATATGCAATCGGTTGCATCAACCTACTCCCTCGAGCCCGGCCATGTCAATGCGCCCGGGCGCCGGCGGCCCCGTCGGCGCGAGCGGCAAGGCCGTCCCAGACGGGATCGGGATCCGCCGCCATCTCCAGGCCGGCCCGCGCGGCCTCGAGCTCGATCAACGCAGCGAAATCGACGCCCGTGTGCCCGGCGTCGATCGCCTCCTGTACCACCCCGCGCACCAGCTGCATCGTCGGCAGCGGCACGCCCATGCGCTCGCCGGCCTCGAGACCGAGGTCGAAGTCCTTCCGAAAGAGCTCCATGGTGAACGTGGGGGTGTACTCCCGGTTGACGTAGGCGGGCGTCTTGTAGCGCGTGAACATCGATCCCAGCACGCTCGCATTGAGGAACTCGAAGAACGCGCGCCGGCCGACGCCGCCGCGCTCGGCCAGCACCGTGATCTCGGCCAGCGACTGGGCGACGACGCCCAGCAACAGGTTGTGGCAGATCTTCACCAGCCGGGCCGCGTCGCCCTCGCCCACGTAGGTGACGCCCTCGCCGAAGTGCTCCAGGTACGGCCGCGCGGCGACGTAGGCCGGACGCGGCCCCGACGCGACCACGGTCAGCCGCCCGGCCTTGACCACCTTGGGATTGCCGCTCACCGGCGCGGCCAGGAGCGCCGTGCCACGCGCCGCCGCCGCGGCGCGCACGGCCTCGGACGCCTCGGCCGACACGGTGGACGAGTCGACGAGCACGTCGGGCGCCGCGTCCGCGCGGCCGAGCACGCCGTCCGGCCCGGTCGTCACGGCGACCAGGTCGTCCGACCCCGCCACCATGGTGAACACGATGCCGCACCCGGCCAGGTCGGCCGGCGTGTCGACGACGGTCGCGCCGCGCTCGGCCAGTGGCTCTGCCTTGGCCCGGGTGCGGTTCCACACGGACACGTCGCAGCCCGCCGCGAGCAGCCGCTCGACGAGCTGGTAGCCCATCCGCCCGGTGCCGATCCAGCCGATCGAGCGCCTCGCCGCGTTACCGTCGTCCACGCGCGTCGTCCCCTCTCTCCGGCACCCGGCCGGATACGGCAATCGATTGCAGCTACTATATCGAACGGCGCCCGCGGGCGTCAACCGACGGACCGGTCGACCATCTAAAGTGAGCCATGTCGCAGAGGCAGGTCACCATGCGCGACGTCGCCCGTACCGCGGGGGTGCATCCGGGCACGGTCTCGCGCGTGCTGAACCCGCGCACGCGCGAGCTGGTGAATCCGGTCACGGCCGGGCGGGTCGAGCAAGCCGCGCGCGAGATGGGCTACTCGCTGAACCCGATCGCGCGCGGGCTGAAGACGCGGCGCACGTTCACCGTCGGGGTGCTGATCCCCGACCTCGAGAACCCGCTGTTCCCGCCCATCATTCGCGGCATCGAGCGGGTGCTCGACTCGGCCGGGTACACCGCCCTCGTCGCGTCGACCGACGGCGAGCCGGCCCAGGAGCGGCAGCGGCTCGAGGCGCTGATCGCGCGCCAGGTCGACGGCTTCGTGATCGCGACGGCCGAGCGCCGCCATCCGGTCGTCGCCGACGCGATCGCGTCGGATCTCGCCGTCGTCCTCGTCAACCGCACCATCGACGGCGGCGGCGTCTTCGCGGTCGTGCCGGACGACCGCCGCGGGTCGGCGACGGCGGTCGCCCACCTGGCCGGGCTCGGCCACACCCGCATCGGCCACATCGCCGGGCCGCAATCGACCACGACCGGCCTCTTGCGCCACCGCGGCTTCGTCGAGGCGATGGGAGATGCCGGCCTCGCCGTCCGGCCGGAGCAGATCGCCCACGGCGAGACCTTCACGATCGCGGGCGGCGCCCGAGCTGCCCGCACGCTGCTCGCCTCGGCGGAGCCGCCCACCGGAATCGTGGCGGCGAACGACCTGCTGGCGCTCGGCGCCTACACCGCGCTCGCCGACGCCGGCCTCGACTGCCCCGGCGACGTGTCGGTGGTCGGCTTCAACGACATGCCGTTCGCCGACCGGTTCGACCCGCCGCTGACGACGATCCACATCCCCCACGGCCACATCGGCGCCCGCGCGGCCGAACTCCTGCTCGAGCGCATCGAGGACCCGGAGGCGACCCCCCAGACGCTCATGTTCGAGCCGACGCTCATCGTGCGGGAGTCGACGGCGGCGCCGCCCCGGAAGCCCCGTCGGAGCCCGCCCGGTTCAGGTGGGACTGCGGCTCGCGGATCCCGGGGAGCTGGCCCGACACGGTGAAGTAGTTGCGGCGCCCGGCGACGAGCAGGTCCTCGGCGGGGAACCGCGTGATCACCTCGCAGCCGGTCGCGGTGACGACGAGCTGCTCCTCGATCCGGGCCGCACCGAAGCCGTCGGTGGTCGGCCAGAACGTCTCGAGCGCGAAGACCATGCCCTCCTCGATCGTCTCGGGGTGGTCGAGCGAGACCAGCCGGCTGATGATCGGCTTCTCCCAGATCGAGAGGCCGACCCCGTGCCCGAACTGGAGGGCGAACGCCGCCTCCTCGCTCGCGAACCCGAACTCCTGCGCCCGCGGCCAGACGCTCGCCACCTCGGCCGTCGTGACGCCGGGACGGACGAGGTCGATCGCCCGGTCGAGCAGGTCGCGGCAGCGTCGGTACGCGTCGACCTGGGCGCGCGAGGCGCTGCCGATCGCGAACGTGCGGTAGTAGCACGTCCGGTAGCCCAGGTGGCTGTGGAGGATGTCGAAGTAGGCCGGATCGCCGGGACGCAGGACCCGGTCCGAGTAGACGTGCGGGTGCGGGTTGGCCCGCTCGCCCGAGATCGCGTTCACGCCCTCGACGTGCTCCGAGCCGAGGTCGTAGAGCACCTTGCTGACGAGGCCGACGCACTCGTTCTCGCGCATCCCGGGACGCATGCCGCGGTAGAGCTCCTCGTAGGCGGCGTCGACCATCATGCAGGCGGTGTCGAGCAGGGTGATCTCGTCGGCGGTCTTGATGACGCGGGCGGACTGCATCAGCTGCTGCCCGTCGACCACCTGGAGGCCGCGGGCCTGGAGCGCGAAGAGCACGGCGGGCTCGACGACGTCGACGCCGACCGGCTCGGCCGCGAGGCCGCGGGCCTCGAGCTCGCGGAACACCTTGTCGGCGACGTCCTCGGCCCGGCCGCTCTCGGGCGACATCGCCCCGCGCATCGTCGAGATGCCGGCGGGCGTCCGGCCCTCCAGCCACGGGCAGTAGAGCTCGTGGTGGCGCGCGGCCGAGCCGAAGTCCCACACGACCGGCTCGGCGCCGCGCGGCAGCAAGGAGAAGCGGGCCAGCTTGTCCATCGCCCACGTGCCGATGTGCGTGGCGGTGACGTAGCGGATGTTGCCCATGTCGAAGCACAGGAGCGCCCCGAGCTCGGAGCCCTCGAGCACGCCCGCGATCCGCCCCAGCCGCTCGCGCCGCAGGCGCTCGATGTCGACGCGCTGCTCCCAGTCGACCGCGTTCAGCCCGAACGTCTTGCCCATCGCTAGACCGGCCCGCCGACCGAGAGCCGGGCCAGCACGCTCGAGGCGATGGCGCCGGCGTCCGGGAGGTACGCGTCCTCGAGCACGGGGCTGTACGGGATCGGCGTGTCGGGCGTCGTCAGCGTCCACACGTCGTCGAGCTCGCCGAGCGCCGCCTCGGCCACGGCGCCGACGAGACCGCTCGCCCAGCCGCCGAGCTGGGGCCCCTCCTCGACCGCGACGAGGCGGGTCGTCCGCGACACCGACTCGACCACGGTCGCGAGGTCGAGCGGGCGCAGGCTGCGCAGGTCGATCACCTCCGCCTCCACGCCGGAGGCTGCGAGCGTCTCCGCCGCCCCGAGCGCGTCGTGGACGCCGCGCATCGCCGAGACGATCGTGACGTCGGCGCCGCGGCGCACGACGCGGGCCGAGCCGATCGCGACGGGCGCGGCGCCGACCTCGCCGGTCACCGGGTACAGCCGCTTGTGTTCGAGCACGACGACCGGGTTCTCGTCGCGCACCGCCGCCTCGATCAGCCCGCGGGCGTCGTCCGGGAACGCGGGCGCGGCGATCTTCAGGCCGGGGATGCCCTGCAGCCACGTCGCCGGCGTCTGTGAGTGGACGGCGCCGAACCGCCCGCCGCCGCCCACGGCGCACCGGATCACGAGCGGCGCCGTCCCCTGCTCGTTCGACATGTACCAGTACTTCGCGGACTGGTTTATGAGGCTGTCCATCGCGAGTGCCATGAAGTCGCCGAACATGATCTCGACGACGGGCCGCAGGCCGGACACGGCGCAGCCGAACGCGGCGCCGGCCAGG
>Ga0157369_10004134_pt1 | contig 17188 bp, 15 predicted proteins | sample C25metaG_FD_113461 | JGI IMG/M metagenome (GOLD analysis project Ga0157369, IMG submission 113461) | Corn rhizosphere microbial communities from Kellogg Biological Station, Michigan, USA - C2-5 metaG | ecosystem: Host-associated > Plants > Roots > Rhizosphere > Soil | place: USA: Michigan... | reverse complement strand
GCCGTCCCGACCGGCTGACCAGCCCCCCGGGGGGCAGCGAGCGGAGCGAGCGTGGGGGGATGTTCATCCCAGCCGGGAAGGGCCGTCCCGACCGGCTGACCAGCCCCCCGGGGGGCAGCGAGCGGAGCGAGCGTGGGGGGATGTTCATCCCAGCCGGGAAGGGCCGTCCCGACCGGCTGACCCGCCCCCCGGGGGGCAGCGAGCGGAGCGAGCGTGGGGGGATGTTCCATCCTCAGGTTTCCTTCACGTCCGGGTTCGGGTTGCGCAGCTTGGCGAGATAGCTCGTCCGGGGCTCGGTGTTGAGCTCGGCCAGCAACGCGTAATCGAGCGGCGACGCCTTTTGCGCGTTGACGGCGCTGGTCGCGTCGTTCAGGTCGCCGAACGTGATCGCGCGCGTCGGGCACACGGCCTGGCACGCCGTGACGACCTCCCCGTCGCGGATGCGCCGGTTCTCCTTGTCGGCCTCGATGCGGCCGTTCGCGATCCGCTGCAGGCAGTAGTTGCACTTCTCCATCACGCCGCGGATGCGCACGGTGACCTCGGGATTGCGCTGGCCCGCGAGGCTTTCGGTGTGCTGGTCGCTGTACTGCAGGAAGTTGAAGCGGCGTACCTTGTACGGGCAGTTGTTCGAGCAGAATCGCGTGCCGACGCAGCGGTTGTACACCTGCACGTTGATGCCCTCGGCGTCGTGCACCGACGCCTCCACCGGGCACACGAGCTCGCATGGCGCGCGCTCGCACTGCATGCACGGCACCGGTTGAAAATATGTTCGCGGCGCGTGCGGCGCGCCGTCGTAGTAGCGGTCGACGCGTATCCAGTGCATCTCGCGGCCGACGGCGACCTGGTCCTTGCCGACGGTGGGGATGTTGTTCTCCGCCTGGCAGGCGATCGTGCATGCGTTGCAGCCGATGCACGCGCCGAGGTCGACGGTCATGCCCCATTTGTAGCCGTCGTAGGCGAACGGCGCGTAGAGCGTGCCGTTTTCGCGCGCCGAGCCCTTGCCGCCGACCGGCCGCCCGTCGCGCCGGAATTCGTCGAGCGTCGCGACGCGCACGATGTCGCGGCCTTCCATGGCGTGATGATGCTGCGTCGTCGCGAGGTTGTACCGGCGGCCGGTCTTCCGGAGCGTCACCCCGCGCGCGAACCACGGGTTGCCGCTCGTGCGCAGCGGGTACGCGTCGAAGCCATGCCCGTTCCCGACGCGGCCGGCGCGCGTGCGTCCGTAACCCAGGCTCACGCTCAGCGCGTCGTCGGGGTGGCCGGGCACGATCCACACGGGCCCGGCGACCGTCGCGTCGCCGTAGTGCAGCTCGACGACATCCTCGTTCGCAAGCCCCAGGCGCTGCGCGAGCGCGGGTGCCACGAGCACCGCGTTGTCCCACGTGAGCTTGGTGAGCGGGCGCGGCAACTCCTGCAGCCATGCATTGTTCGCGTGCCGGCCGTCGTGCACCGACGCATCGGGCACGAACTGCAATTCGAGCGCCGTTTCCGCCGATGCGGCGGGGGCGTGTGCAGGCGCCGCCGGGCCGGCGAGCGCGGCGTCGCGCAGCGTCACCGCGCGTTCCGCGGGTGCGCTGCCGGCGACGATGCCCTTTTGCAGTGCCGTTTGCCAGGCGGTCTCGAAGTCGGGACCGAGTTTCGACTGCCAGAAATCGCGCACGATCGCGTAGCTCGACCGCGGCGTGCCGTCGGCGAGCATCGAGACGATCTCGTGCGCCGAACGGCCGTCGTACAGCGGGGCGATCAGCGGCTGCAGGATGGTGACCGTGCCGTCCGCGGCGCGCGCGTCCGACCAGGTCTCGAGGAAGTGCGCGGCGGGAAGGTGCCACTGGCAATGCGCCGACGTCTCGTCGTCGTGCAGCCCGAGGTGCACGGTCATCCCGACGTCGCGCAGGCGCTCGGCGAAGCGCAGGTCGCGCGGCGCGTCGTACGCGGGATTGCCGCCGATGACGACCAGCGTATCGACGCGGCGCGCTTGCATGTCGTCGGTGAGCGAAGCCAGCGATTGCAACTGGTTGCCGGGATTGGCAACGGCAGGCTCCGCATAGGTGACCGTCGTGCCGGCGTTGCCAAGATGCGCGTTCATCGCATGCGCCAGCGCGTGCACGTGCGCCGGCTGGCGATCGCCGGCGATCACGAGCGACGCACCGCGCTGCGACGCGAGATCGCGTGCGCACGCCGCGAGCCACGCGTCGGGAAGCCCGGCCGGCGTCGATTCGTCGGCGATCGCCAGCCCGAGATGCTTCGCCATGCGCCGTGCCGCGGCGGCGACATCGCCTCCGCGAAGTGCCAACGCGTGATCGGCGTAGGCGCTCGTGAGGCTCGGCGTGCTGGCGATCGCATAGAGCCGGTTCGAGCTTGCCGTTGCGCCGTGGGTCGCGTGGCGATCGACGAAATCGCGGGCGTCGCGCACGCGTGCGGGCCCGGTGCCGAGGAAATCGGCGTCGAGCGACAGCACGACGTTCGCCCGATCGAAGCGGTGGCGAACATCGAGCGGCGTCCCGAATGCCAGGCGCGTGCCGTCGAGGACGTTGTCGCGATTGATCGGCTCGTACTGATGCCATTGCGCCTTCGGCCAGCCGACGAGCCATTGCCGCAGCTGTGCGGCGAGCGTCGGCGACGTGACGGTCCCGGTAAGGATGCGAAGGCCATCGCCCTGTCGTTGCCGGAGGAGTCGCAGCCGCTGTTGCAGCGTCGCGGCGAACGCTTCCCACGTGCTGATCACGCCACCGTGCGTCACCGATTGCGAGCGGTCGGGATCCCAAAGGTCGAGCACGGACGCCTGCGCGAACACGTCCGTGCCGCCGAGGCTCGCCGGATGCAGCGCGTTGCCCTCGACTTTCGTCGGTCGGCCCATGTTGCTCTCGACGAGCACGCCGAGTGCGAACCCGCCGACGACGTTGGCGCTCGCGTAGTACCGCGGCTCGCCCGCCACCTGTCCCTCGGGGGCGTTCACGTACGGCAGGATCTTCTCCTGCGGCTCGCGCGTGCAGCCGGCGAGACCGGCGAGTGCGAGCGATGCGGACATCAGCTTCAGGAACGCGCGCCGGTCCGCATCGTAATGGGCTTGCCACGACGGACGCTGCGCGAGCCGCTCGCGCAGCGCGCCGCCGTGCTCGAGATCGTCGAGGCTGCGCCACAGCCCGGTCGTGCCTGGATTGTCGTGCGGAAGATGCATCGAAGCGTTGGTCAATTCGATCGTCGTGGCGTTCGTCAGCGATGGCAGGTCGAGCAATCGGTAAGCGTCGCCTTGTGGATGTGATAGGCGGCCACGAGCCGGGTGCCGAGCGCCATCTGATCCTCGGCGGGCCTCCAGTCCATGTCGAACACGTGCTCGACGGGCCGCAGGTATTTCTCCGGCGTGCGATGGCAGTCGAGGCACCACTGCATCTCGAGCGGCGCAACGCGCCACGTGAGCGGCATGCGGTCGACGCGGCCGTGGCAGGTTTCGCAGCCCACGCCCTTCGCGATATGGATGCTGTGATTGAAGTAGACGAACCCCGGCAGGTCGTGCACGCGATTCCACACGAGCGGCCGGCCGCTCGCGAGGCTCTGCACGACGGGGGCCAGCATCGGCTCCTGCGTAAAGAGTTGCGAGTGACAGGTCATGCAGGTATGCGTCGGCGGGATTCCTGCGAACGCCGAGTGCTCGACCGAGGTGTGGCCGTACCGGCAGTCGATGCCATCGTCGCCCACGTGGTGCTTGTGGCTGAACGCGACACGCTGCTCGACCGGCGTGCCCACGGCCGGGTGCGGCGCGATCGACACCCGCCATGCGAGGAGCGCCAGGAACGCCAGCACGAGTGCCGCGAGCAATGCGAGCTTGAGCTCGAGGACGAGGCGCGGCGAAAAGACCTGGGCCATTGATGCCTGACGCCGGTCTTCCGGCGACGCATGTACGGATGTAATCGATTGCACGCGACCGTGCATCACGCGTGCCAGCTGCGACACGATGCCGGTGTCGTTGATTCGCAACGGCATTGATCGCGCGGCGACACGGCGTGGCGTCCGCCCGCACGCCGGGTTTTTTCCAGTTGACGGAAATAATTACAACGCGCGTGCTAAAGTCGCCGCCCATCGCCGACGCATGTCCGCGGCGCCTTCGCCGCCTCCCGAATTGCCCGCCATATCCTTCGCCGTCGTGCCGGCCGCGGCCGCCGACCTGCCGCTGATCGCGCAGCTTGCCCACGCGATCTGGCATCGGCACTACCCCGGCATCATTCCGGAAGCGCAGATCGATTACATGCTCGCGCAGGGCTACACGCAGGCGGCGTTGTCGAAATACCTCGACGCGCCGGGCGCCGGCCTCGCGCTCGCGACGATCGACGGGACCGGCGTGGGTTTCGTCGGCTGGTACGTGCTCGATCCGCGCAAGACGATGAAGCTCGACAAGCTCTACGTGCTGCCGGAGCACCACGGCGCCGGCATCGGCCATGCGCTGATCGAGCACGTCGTCGCGCGCGCCCGCGAGGCGGGCTGCCGCGCCGTGACGCTCAACGTGAACCGCGACAACGTGAGCGCGGTGCGCATCTACGAACGCCGCGGCTTCGCGATCCGCGAGCGCGGCGACTTTGCGATCGGAAGCGGCTTCGTGATGCAGGATTACATCATGGTCCGCGACGTCTAGCAGCCAAGGCGATGGCACTCCTCCTCTACGACAACTACGCGCGCAGCCTGCGTCCCTTCGTTCCGCTGCACGCCGGCGCTGCCGTCGGCCTGTACACGTGCGGACCCACCGTCTACGACTACCAGCACATCGGGAATTACCGGACGTTCCTTTTCGAGGACCTGCTGAAGCGCGTGCTGCAGTGGAATGGTCATCGCGTCCGGCACGTGATGAACATCACGGACGTCGGCCACCTGACGTCCGACGCGGACACCGGCGAAGACAAGATGGAGAAGGGCGCCCGGCGCACCGGCAGGAGCGCGTGGGAGATCGCCGCGCTCTACACGCAGGCGTTCGTCGACGACTGCGCGGCGCTCGGCATCCTCCCGCCCGACGTGCTGTCGCGGGCGACCGAGCACATCGCGGAGCAGATCGCGTTCATCGCCGACCTCGAGCAGCGCGGATACACGTATCGCACGTCCGACGGCATCTACTTCGACACCAGCCGCCAGGCCGACTACGGCTACCTCGCGCGTCTCGATCGCGGCGGCCTCGAAGCCGGCAAGCGTGTCGACGTCGGCGAGAAGCGCAACGCGACGGATTTCGCACTGTGGAAATTCTCGCCGCCCGACAGCACCCGGCAGATGGAATGGGCGAGCCCCTGGGGCATGGGCTTTCCCGGCTGGCACATCGAGTGCTCGGCGATGGCCCAGCATTACCTCGGCGACTTCTTCGACATCCATTGCGGCGGCGAGGATCACATCCCGGTGCATCACACGAACGAGATCGCGCAGACCGAGGCGCGCGTCGGCACGCGGCTCGCCAACTTCTGGATGCACGGCTACTTCCTGCTTGCCAGCGACGCGAAGATGGCGAAATCGGCCGGGGAATTCCTGCGCATCGGGGCGCTCGTCGACCGCGGCTACGACCCGCTCGCGTTCCGCTACCTGTGCCTCACCGGCCACTACCGGACGCAGCTCAATTTCACCTGGGAGGCGCTCGATGCGGCGAGCACCGGCCTCGCGCGCATGCGAAGCGGCTTTCACGCACTGCCAACCGACGCGAGCGCAGTGGCCGACGACGGCTTGCTCGAACGCTTCACCGCGCACGTGAACGACGACCTGAACGCGCCGCGCGCGCTGGCGCTTGCGTGGGAGGCATTGCGCGGGGACCTGGCGCCTGCGGTCAAGCGGGCGACGCTCGCGCGCCTCGACGACGTGTTCGGCCTCGGCCTTGCGACATGGGAGCCCGCGGACGAACCGGTTCCGGCGGCAGTGGAGGCACTCGCGAGCGCGCGCGCCGATGCGCGCAAAGCGCGCGACTGGGCCGAAGCCGACCGGCTGCGCGCGGCACTGCACGACGCGGGCTACGACGTCGAGGACAAGGCCGGCGGTTATGCGGTGAAACGCCGGCCGTCATGAGGCTGGTCGCACGGCGCGCGGTGTCGACCGTGCGACGCGCGTGAACCGGGCGCGCGTATGCGGGCGGGGCCGCGCTCAATACATCCGCTCGACGCGCCCCGAATAAAGCACAGGACCGGTCGGCTTGCCGCTCGGCGAGCCGCCCGGCGGCTCGACGCTGACCGCGAGCGTGGCGATGTTCGAAAGCGTTTCGTCGGCCGGATTGGGGAGCGGCACGCGCACGATGTCGCCCTGGGGAATCACGCCGAGCGCCTGCGGCGGACCCGACTGGGGCAGCGCCCACAACTCGAAGACCTTCTCCGCGCCCGGGTTCGCGTTGCCGACCGTCTTCAGTGTCAGGTAGCGCTCGCCGCGCGTGGCCGTGGCGATCAGCGCCACCTTCGCGTCGGCGCCGGCGAGTGCGACGACGAGCGGCGCGGGCAGCACCACCGGTGCGCGCCGCCACTCGGCGGCGCCGATCGCGATGATCCCCACGAGGCTCGTGATGGCGAGCGCACGCCACGCGGCGAGGCGCGACCAGCGCGCGGCCCGCCGGGCCTTGGCGTCGTCGGGGTCGAGCCCGAGGCGGCCGACGATGCTGCGCCACACGCGCGGCGGCGGCGTCATCGGCGGCACGTCGTCCGCAAGCACCGCGATGCGGCGCTCCCAGTCCGACAGCGCCGCTGCCACCGGGCGGTCGCGCCGCGCGATCGCGATGAGGCGTCGGCGCACGCGCGGCGGTGACGTACCGAGCGCGAATTCCGCCGCAAGCCGCTCGAGGCGCTCGCGGCGATCGGATCGCGACAGGTTCATCCGGTGGCTCCCGCGGCGTCGAGGCAGCGGCGAAGCGTCGCCAGGCCGCGTCGCACCCACGACTTCACCGTGCCGAGCGGTTCGCGCAGGTGCGCCGCCAGCTCCCGGTGCGACAGTCCCTCGAAGAACGCCAGCGCAATCGCCTGCCGCGGACCCGGTTCGAGCGTTTCGATGCAACCGCGGAGCGCGCGCGCGTCCGCGGCGGCGAGCAGCAGGTCGACAGGCGACGGACCATCCGACGGCGGTTCCCAGGCCGGCGCATCGGTGTCGTCGTCGGTGACGAGCGGCCGCGTGTCGACTTCGCGTCGCCGCAGTCGATCGAGGCAGCGATTGCGCACGATCGAGGTCAGCCAGGTGATCGGCTGGCTCTTCACGGCGTCGTACGTCCCCGCGTGATGCCAGACGCTGACGAACGCCTCCTGCAGCATTTCCTCGGCGAGCGCTCCATCGCGAACGATACGCACGGCAACGGCGAACAGATGCGCGCTCGCGAGCCGGTAGAGGTCGGCGAACGCGCGCTGGTCGCCGAGCGCCACGCGCGGGAGCAACGTGGCGAGTTGGTCGTTGCGCTCCGCGTGCGCGGGCCGAGCCCCTTGCGCATCGCTGCGATCACCGGCCATGGGCCCGCCGCTCATGCCTTCGTGCCACGCGCGCGATCCTTCTGCCACAGCACGTCGGGGACGCCGCCCGCGCGGTTGAGCGCGCGCGCGAGGACGAACAGCAGGTCGGAAAGCCGGTTCAGGTACACGCGGCTCGACATCGACACGCTGTCGCCGGCCGCGAGCGCGACGAGCGTACGTTCGGCGCGCCGGCAAACCGTGCGCGCGACATGCGCGAGTGCCGCTTCGCACGTGCCACCCGGCAGGATGAATTCCTTCAGCATCGGCAGGTCGGCGTTGAAGTTCTCGCCGGCCGCTTCGAGCCGATCGATGTGATTCTGGCTGATCGCCACATGCCCGGGAATGGACAGCTCGCCGCCGAGGTCGAACAGGTCGTGCTGGATGTCGGTGAGCAATGCGCGCACGTTCGCGGGCACCTGTCCGGCGAGCACGACGCCGATCGCGCAGTTGAGCTCGTCCACCGTACCGATCGCGTCGATGCGCCGGCTGTCCTTGGGCACGCGCGAGCCGTCGCCGAGGCCGGTCGTGCCGTTGTCGCCCGTGCGCGTGACGATGCGCGATAGCCGGTGTCCCATGGGATTGTCCTCGAGCAAAGGTGAAACGCCGATCGCGGTCGCGCGGCGTTCCGGCCGACACTAGCGAATTACCGGCGTCCCGGCAAGCGCGCCCGCGCCGCGGTCGCCAGCGTCGATTTTGCTACGATTGTCGCCGAAGACCGACAAACCGCGGAGCTCGCCATGCAGACGCTGGGGATCTACGAAGCGCATCTCGACCGCTGCCCGGCGAATTTCGCCCCGCTGACACCGCTGTCGTTCATCGCGCGGACCGCATCGATTTGGCCCGAGCGCACGGCGGTCGTCCACGGCGCGCGCCGCTACACGTGGGCACAGACGTACGCGCGCTCACGCCGGCTCGCGTCGGCGCTCGCGCATCGCGGCGTCGGTGTCGGCGACACCGTCGCCGTCATGCTTGCCAACACCCCCGAGATGATCGAGTGCCACTTCGGCGTGCCGATGACCGGCGGTGTATTGAACACGCTCAACACGCGGCTCGATGCCGCCGCCGTCGCGTTCATGCTGGCACACGGCGAGGCGAAGGTGCTCGTCACCGACACCGAATTCGCGCCGACGATCGCCGCCGCGCTGTCGCGGCTTGGCACGAAGCCGCTCGTGATCGACGTCGTCGACGCGCTCGGTCCCGGCGGCGACGTGCTCGGCGAATCCGATTACGAAACGTTCATCGCGCACGGCGACGCCGACTTCGCGTGGCAGCCGCCGGCCGACGAGTGGGATGCGATCGCGCTCAACTACACGTCGGGCACCACCGGCAATCCGAAGGGGGTCGTCTACCATCACCGCGGCGCCTACCTCAACGCGCTGTCGAACATCGTCGACTGGGGCATGCCGCGCCACTCGGTGTACCTGTGGACACTGCCGATGTTCCACTGCAACGGCTGGTGCTTCCCGTGGACGATGGCGGCGAACGCCGGCACGAACGTGTGCCTGCGCAGGGTGGAGGCCACCGCGGTCCTCGATGCGATCCGCGACGAGAAGGTCACGCATTACTGCGGCGCGCCGATCGTTCACGCGATGCTGATCAACGCGCCCGACGCGTCGAAGCGCGGAATCGACCATCGCGTGCACTGCCTCGTCGCCGCCGCCGCGCCGCCTGCGTCGGTGATCGAGGGCATGGAGCGGATGGGCTTCGACATCACGCACGTGTACGGGCTCACCGAAACCTACGGGCCGGCGGCGGTGTGCGCGAAGCACGAGGAATGGCAGTCGCTCGACATCGCGCAGCGCACCGAACGCAACGGCCGCCAGGGTGTCCGGTACACGTGCCAGGAGGCGATGACCGTGATGGACGCAGCGACGATGCTGCCCGTGCCCGCCGACGGCGAGACGATGGGCGAGATCATGTTTCGCGGCAACATCACGATGAAGGGCTACCTCGGGAATCCGTCCGCCACCGACGAGGCGTTCGCCGGCGGCTGGTTCCATACCGGCGACCTCGGCGTGATGCAGCCGGACGGGTACGTGAAGATCCGCGACCGCTCGAAGGACGTGATCATCTCGGGCGGCGAGAACATCAGCTCGATCGAAGTCGAGGACGTGCTGTATCGGCACCCGGCGATCCTCGGCGCGGCGGTCGTCGCGAGGCCCGACCCGCGCTGGGGGGAAACGCCGTGCGCGTTCGTCGAGCTGAAGCCGGGCGCGGCCGTCGAGGCCGACGAGCTCATCGAGCATTGCCGGCGGCACCTCGCGCGCTTCAAGGTGCCGAAGAGCGTCGTCTTCGGCGAGCTGCCCAAGACGTCGACGGGCAAGATCCAGAAATTCCTGCTGCGTGAACGGGCAGGATCGGTGAAGGCGATAGAGTAAAGGAGATCCGATGAATGCACCGGTCGAGGCGGGATTGCGCCCGTACGTGCTGTCCGAAACGGCGGGCGGCGTGCGCACGCTGACGATGAATCGCGGCGAGCGCTTCAACGCGATGTCGCGCGACATGCTCGACGCACTGGAGCGCGCAATCGACGACACCGGCGCCGATGCGAGCGTGCGCGCCGTCGTGATCGCCGGCGAAGGCAGGGGCTTTTGCGCCGGCCACGACCTGAAGGAGCTGCGCGAACACCGCGATCCCGCGTGGCAGCGCGCGCTCTTCGATGCGTGCAGCCGCGTGATGGTGAAGCTCACGCAGATGCCGCAGCCGGTGATCGCGCGCGTGCACGGCATTGCCACGGCCGCCGGCTGCCAGCTCGTATCGATGTGCGACCTCGCCGTGGCGGCCGAGGGTGCGCGCTTTGCGCTGCCCGGCGTCAATGTCGGCGTTTTCTGCTCGACGCCGGCCGTCGGCGTCGGCCGCAACGTCGCGCGGAAGCGCGTGATGGAGATGCTCGTGACAGGCGATCCGATCGACGCCGCCACGGCGCTCGACTGGGGACTGGTCAATCGCGTCGTGCCGGCCGGGGAGCTCGACGCCGCCGTCGCCCATTTCACCGGGCGCATCCTCGCGCGCAGTGCGTCGGTGATGGCGCTCGGCAAGCGCGCGTTCTATGCGCAGATCGACCGCACGCTCGGCGACGCCTACGCGTACACGTCCGAGGTGATGACGTGCAACCTCGCCGACCCCGACAGCGCCGAGGGCATGGATGCGTTCCTGGAGAAGCGTGCGCCGCGCTGGAACGGGCCGGCGTAGCGGGCGGCTTCGTTCGCCGCCCGCGATCTGGGATAATCCGCCGCTGACGAAGGGAGACGCCCGGCGGCGCAGGCCTCGAATGCGCGCGCGGGGGGTTATGGCCGACGACATCATCCTCGAAGCGCGCGGGCTGACGAAGGAATTCAAGGGCTTCGTTGCCGTCAACGACGTGAATCTCGCGATCGCCCGCGGGACGATTCACGCGTTGATCGGCCCCAACGGTGCGGGCAAGACCACCTGCTTCAACCTCCTCACGCATTTCCTGACGCCCACCAGCGGCCAGATCTTCTTCAACGGCCGCGATATCACCGGCTCGCGGCCGGCCGCCATCGCGCGCCAGGGCCTCGTCCGCTCGTTCCAGATCTCGGCCGTGTTCCCGCACCTGACGGTCCTCGAGAACGTGCGCATCGCGCTGCAGCGCAAGCGGGGGCGCTCGCTCGATTTCTGGCGCTCCGAGCGTGTCCTGAATGCGCTCGATCCGCGCGCGCACGAGCTGATCGACGCGGTCGGGCTCGGGCAATTCGCGCACGACAAGGCGGGCGAGCTGCCGTACGGACGCAAGCGCGCGCTGGAAATCGCGACGACGCTTGCACTCGAGCCGGAGATGATGCTGCTCGACGAACCCACGGCCGGCATGGCGCACGAGGACGTCGAGCGCATCGCGTCGCTGATCCGCAAGGTATCCGCCAACCGCACGGTGCTGATGGTCGAGCACAACCTGTCGGTCGTGTCGACGCTGTCCGACCACATCACGGTGCTTGCGCGCGGCGAGGTCCTCGCGCAGGGCAACTACGACGCGGTCTCGAAAAATCCCGCCGTCGTCGAGGCGTACCTCGGGGTCGTGAATGGCTAGCCCGCTTCTCGCCGTGCGCGACCTGCAGGCATGGTACGGCGAGTCGCACATCCTGCACGGCGTGTCGTTCGACGTCGCGGCCGGCGAAGTGGTGACGCTGCTCGGGCGCAACGGCGCGGGCAAGACGACGACGCTGAAATCGATCATGGGCGTCGTGCCTCGGCGCGACGGCTCGATCGTGTACGAGGGCCGCGAGATCGTCGGCCTCGCGTCGAACCGCATCGCACGGCTGGGGCTCGCATGGTGTCCCGAGGAGCGTGGCATCTTCTCGAGCCTGAACGTCGAGGAGAACCTGCTTTTGCCGCCGAAGGTGCGCGATGGCGGGCTGACGGTCGCGCAGATCTACACGCTGTTTCCCAATCTCGAGGAGCGGCGCAAGAGCCAGGGCACGAAGCTCTCCGGCGGCGAGCAGCAGATGCTCGCGATCGGACGCATCCTTCGCACCGGCGCGCAGTTGCTGCTGCTCGACGAGCCTACCGAGGGACTCGCGCCGGTCATCGTGCAGCAGATCGGCCGCACGATCGACGCGTTGAAGGCGCAGGGCTTCACGATCCTGCTCGTCGAGCAGAACTTTCGCTTTGCCGCCACCGTCGCCGACCGGCATTACGTGATGGAGCACGGCCGCATCGTCGACATGATCCCGAACGCGGAGCTCGACCGGAACATGGTCAAGCTGCACGAGTACCTGGGTGTTTAATCAGAACCGATCCCACAACGGAGGAGTACCGATGAATGCAATGAAGCGCGGTGTGCTTGCCCTGGCGGTTGCCGGCGTATTTGGCGTCGGCGTCGCACAGGCGCAGATCAGCGGGAATGTCATCAAGCTGGGCGTCCTGTCCGACATGTCGGGTCTCTACAAGGACCTGGGCGGCGAGGGGTCGATCATCGCCGCGCGGATGGCGGTGGAGGACTCGGGCATCGAGAAGCGCGGGATGAAGGTCGAGATCATCTCCGCCGACCATCAGAACAAGCCCGACGTCGGCTCGTCGATCGCGCGTCGCTGGTATGACGCCGAAGGCGTCGATGCGATCGTCGACGTGCCGACGTCGAGCGTCGCGCTGGCCGTGTCCGGCGTCACCAAGGAGAAGAACAAGGTCTTCCTCGCTTCGGGCCCCGGGACCTCCGACCTGACCGGCTCGCAATGCTCGCCGAACACCGTCCACTTCACCTACGACACGTGGATGCTGGCCAACGGCACGGGCACGGCGATCACGAAGAAGGGCGGCAACTCGTGGTTCTTCATCACGGCCGACTACGCGTTCGGCCATGCGCTTCAGCGCGACACGACGGCCGCCATCGAGAAGGCGGGCGGCAAGGTGCTCGGCAGCGTCAACGTGCCGATCAACACGCAGGACTTCAGCTCGTACCTGCTGCAGGCCCAGGCGTCCAAGGCCAAGGTCATCGGCCTCGCCAATGCGGGCGGCGATACGATCAACTCGATCAAGCAGGCGTCCGAGTTCGGCATCAGGAAGGCCGGGCAGCAGCTCGCCGGGCTGCTCGTGTTCATCACCGACGTGCACTCGCTCGGCCTGCCGACCGCGCAGGGCCTGACGCTGACGACGACGTTCTACTGGGACATGAACGACAAGACGCGCGCGTTTTCCAAGCGCTTCGCACCCCAGGACAAGGGCATCCACCCGACGATGGTGCACGCGGGCGTGTACGCCGTGGTGCTGCATTACCTGAAGGCGGTCGAGGCCTTGAAGAACGATGGCGACGGCGTGAAGATCGTCGACAAGATGAAGTCGACGCCGACCGACGATCCGCTGTTCGGCAAGGGCTCGATCCGCGCCGATGGCCGCGGCATCCATCCCGCCTATCTGGTGCAGGTCAAGGAGCCCGGCGAATCGAAGTATCCGTGGGACTACTTCAAGGTCCTGACGACGATTCCCGCTGACGAGGCGTTCCGGCCGCTGAAGGACGGCGGCTGCGCGCTGGTGAAGTAGCCGAAAGGCGGGGTGGGGGATGAAGGGTGAGGGCGAGAGCGGCTGCGGCGCCACGTTGCGGACGAGTCACCCTCATCCCTCATCCCGCTTCCCACCCTTTTGAGAGCAGGAAGGCGCCATGCAGGCACTCTTCGGCCAGCTGCTGATCGGGCTCATCAACGGCGCGTTCTACGCGATGCTGTCGCTCGGGCTCGCAGTCATCTTCGGGCTGCTCAACATCATCAACTTCGCGCATGGCGCGCTGTACATGATGGGCGCGTTCTGCGCGTGGTTCCTGCTCAATCACGGCATCGGTGGCGTTGCGCTCGGCTACTGGCCGTCGCTCGTGATAGCGCCGATCGCCGTCGGCATCTTCGGCGTCATCATCGAGCGCACGATGCTGGCGCGCCTCTACAAGCTCGACCACCTTTACGGGCTGCTGCTGACGTTCGGCCTCGCGCTCGTGATCCAGGGACTGTTTCGCAACGAGTTCGGCTCCTCGGGCATGCCGTACCAGATACCCGAAGTGCTTGCGGGCGGCGTCAATCTCGGCTTCATGTTCCTGCCGATCTACCGCGCCTGGGTGATCGTCGCCTCGCTGCTGATCTGCCTTGGGACATGGTTCGTGATCGAGCGCACGAAGCTCGGCAGCTACCTGCGCGCGGCCACGGAAAACCCGGCGCTCGTGCAGGCCTTCGGCGTCAACGTGCCACGGATGATCACGCTGACGTTCGGTTTCGGCGTTGGCCTCGCCGCGCTCGCCGGCGTAATGGCGGCGCCGATCTACCAGGTGAATCCGCTGATGGGCGCCGATCTCATCATCGTCGTGTTCGCGATCGTCGTGATCGGCGGCATGGGCTCGATCCTCGGCGCGATCCTGACCGGATTCGGTCTCGGGATCATCGAGGGCCTCACGAAGTATTTCTACCCGGAAGCGTCCAGCACGGTGATCTTCGTCATCATGGTGATCGTGCTGCTCGTTCGGCCTGCAGGTCTCTTCGGGAAGGAACGGTAGATGGCGGCGATTGCGCAAGCCTCAGCGGTTCGTGCCGCCTCGCACAACGGCATGGTCGCGGCGACGGTCGTGATGGCGTCGCTGCTCGCGATCGCACCTTTCGTCGGGTTCTACCCGGTGTTCCTGATGAAGGCGCTCTGCTTCGCGCTCTTCGCCTGCGCCTTCAACCTGCTGCTCGGGTTCGGCGGGCTGCTGTCGTTCGGCCACGCGATGTTCCTCGGCACCGCCGGCTATGTTTGCGCGTACACCGCGAAGCAGTTCGGCCTCACGCCGGAACTCGCCATCCTCGCAGGCACGGCCGCGTCGGCCGCGCTCGGCGTGGTCGTCGGCGCACTCGCGATACGCCGGCAAGGCATCTATTTCGCGATGATCACGCTCGCGATCGCGCAAATGATGTACTTCTTCTACGTGCAGGCGCCGTTCACGCACGGCGAGGACGGCATCCAGGGCGTGCCGCGCGGGCACCTGTTCGGGCTGATCGACCTCGGCGAGCCGCTGGCGATGTACTACACGGTGGTCGTCGTGTTCGTTGCCGCGTTCGCGCTGATCCTGCGCATCATTCACTCGCCGTTCGGACAGGTGCTGAAGGCGATCCGCGAAAATGAGCCGCGGACGGTCTCGCTCGGCTACGACGCCGATCGCTACAAGCTGCTCGCATTCGTGCTGTCGGCCACGCTGTCGGGGCTTGCCGGCGCGCTGAAGGCGATCGTGTTCCAGCTCGCATCGCTCACCGACGTGTACTGGACGATGTCCGGCGAAGTGGTGCTGATGACGCTGCTCGGCGGCATGGGCACGATCTTCGGCCCGGTGATCGGCGCATTCGTCTTCATCTCGCTCGAGACCTACCTGGCGCGCTTCGGCGAATGGTTCACGATCATCACCGGCGCGATTTTCGTCGTTTGCGTTCTGGCGTTCCGCCGCGGCATCGTCGGCGAGCTCGCGGCGTGGTGGTCGGCGCGGCGCCGTTAGCGCGCCCGCTCGCCGGCCTCGCGGCGCTGTCGTTCGCCGCGCAACTCGTCGTCGCCGCGCCGGCGGTGGCCTGGACGGTCAACGGCGGGTGCCGCGACGGGCGCCCGCAGGGACCCTATCAATTGCGCAGCGACGACGGCCAGCTGCGGATTGCCGGGGCGTTCAACGAGGGCACGCGCACCGGGTCGTTCATCTTCTGGCGCGAGAACGGCGTGCGCGAGGCGCACGTTCCCTACGACAACGGCGTGCGCAACGGCACCGTGGCGGCATGGTACGACGGTGCACCGGGCCGCGAGCCGGCGCGACATTTCGAATCCGCCTGGCGGCATGGCGCGCGCGATGGCGAGACGCGCTCGTGGTATCCCGACGGCCATCGCCGCTCGCAAACGCGGTATGCGAACGGGCGCATCGTCGCGACCCTCGGCTGGACCGACGCCGGGCAGGCGCTGTCGGACGCTGCGGCCCGGGCGCTGGCGTTGCGCGATGCGCAGGCCGCCGATGCCGACTACGCGAAGCGCGATGCGCTGATCACCCAGCACATGGCGCGCTGCACGCCGGGTTAGCCACGCGCACCATCGTTGCCCGTGGCGGTCCAACCGCGGAAGGAGGGCAGGCGATGGAGAACGCGTTGGCCGCGCTCGGCGCGCGCGGTGCCCGGACGATGGATTCGCACGCGATCGACGAACTCGCGGCGCGCGCGGCGAGTTCGTCGATCGTGCTCATCGGCGAGGCATCGCATGGCACCGAGGATTTCTACGCGATGCGCGCGGCACTGACGCGCCGGCTCATCGCCGACCACGGTTTTCGCGCCGTCACGCTCGAAGCCGACTGGCCCGACACCTTCCGCGCGCACCGGTACGTGACCGGGCGCTCCGACGACCGGGACGCGCTCGCCGCGCTCGCCGACTTCCGCCGCTTCCCCGCCTGGATGTGGCGCAACGACACGATGCGCGAATTCGTCGACTGGCTCGCCGAATACAACCGCGCGCGGGCAGGCGACCAGCAGGTCGGACTGTTCGGTCTCGACCTCTACAGCCTCTACGGCTCGATCGAATCGGTGCTCGCGTATCTCGATCGCGCCGACCCCGCGGCCGCGGCGCGGGCGCGCACGCGCTACCGGTGCTTCGAGCATTTCGGCGACGATCCGCAGGGCTATGCGATCGGCGTGATGCAAGGGGTCGATTCGTGCGAGGACGAGGCCGTCGCCCAACTGGTCGAGCTGCGCCGTCACGCGATGCTGCCGCTCAAGGGCGGCGCCGGCGCCGACGAGGAGGTCTTCTCCGCCGAGCAGAACGCGCGGCTCATCGTGAATGCGGAGCGCTATTACCGCTCGATGTATCGCGGTCGCGAATCGACGTGGAACCTGCGCGACCGGCACATGGTCGAGACGCTCGGCGCACTGCGCGAGCGCATCGCCGGCGCGTCCGACGGCACCGTCGTGTGGGCGCACAACTCGCACCTCGGCGACGCGCGCGCCACCGAGATGAGCCGTCGCGGCGAGGTGAACGTCGGCCAGCTCGTGCGCGAGCGCTACGGCCGCGACGTGTTCTCGATCGGCTTCTCGACGTACGACGGCACCGTGACGGCGGCGTCCGACTGGGATGCGCCGGCGGAGCGCAAGCGCGTGCGGCCCGGGCTTGCCGGCAGCTACGAGCGCACGTTCCACGAGAGCGGGCACGATCGGTTCTGGGTCGATCTCGGCGAGCGCGACGTCGCGACCGCGCTGCGCGGCGCGCTGCTCCAGCGGGCGATCGGCGTCATCTACCGGCCCGATACCGAACGCTGGAGCCATTAT
>Ga0157369_10004129_pt1 | contig 17201 bp, 16 predicted proteins | sample C25metaG_FD_113461 | JGI IMG/M metagenome (GOLD analysis project Ga0157369, IMG submission 113461) | Corn rhizosphere microbial communities from Kellogg Biological Station, Michigan, USA - C2-5 metaG | ecosystem: Host-associated > Plants > Roots > Rhizosphere > Soil | place: USA: Michigan... | reverse complement strand
TCTGGGTCATCGAAGGTCTGAACCTCAGCGGCGTCGAGCCGGGCGAGTACGATCTGGTCTGCCTCCCGCTGAAACTGGTGGGCGCTGAAGGCGCCCCCGCACGAGCCATCCTCCGGAGCGTTCAATGAAAGCCGCAGCCGTTTTTCCCAACACGAAAAGCCTCGGGGTCGTAAACGACTTCCCCGCCCCAAAGCTCGAAGATGCCTCGAGCGTCAAGCTGCGCGTTCTGAGCGTGGGGGTCTGCGGCACAGATCGCGAAATCGCCTCATTCGATTACGGCCTGCCGCCCGCCGGCTACGATTACCTCGTGCTCGGCCACGAAACTGTCGGCGAAGTCGTCGAAGTCGGCCCGCAGGTGCAGAACCTCAAGCCTGGTGATCTCGCCATCCCTATGGTTCGCCGCCCGTGCAACCATCCCGATTGCGTCGCCTGCCGCGCCGGCCGTCAGGACTTCTGTTATACCGGCGATTACAAGGAACGCGGCATCAAGGAAATGCACGGCTTCATGACAGAACTCATCGTTGATGAAGCCGTTTACATGAACCCGGTCCCGCATGAAATTCGCGACGTTGCGGTGCTGGTCGAGCCGCTCACCATCGCTATGAAAGGTCTCATCCAGGCAATGGAAATCCAGAAGCGTCTCCCCTGGGGGCGCGCCAGCCTCGAAGACAAAGCCCCGCACCGGACTCTGCGGGCCGTCGTGCTCGGTGCGGGCCCGGTGGGACTCCTCGGCGCCATGGCCATCCGCCACGCCGGCATCGACGTCTGGGTCTATTCCCGCGAGCGCGAGCCCAATGTCTCCGCCGATATCGCGAAGAAAATCGGGGCCAATTACATTTGCTCGCAGGAGAAATCCGTGGCTGAAATGGCCTCTCAGGTAGGAAATATCGATCTCGTCTATGAGGCCACGGGCGCGTCCCAGCTCGCCTTTGAAGTCATCGAAGCGCTGGGCACGAACGGCCTCTTCATCCTCACGGGCGTCCCTGGGCGGCACGGCCCCATCGGCATCGATACGGCTCAGATCATGCGCAATCTGGTGCTCAAAAATCAGTGCGTGCTCGGCACCGTGAACGCCGGCAAGGACGCGTTTGAACAGGCCGTCTCGAACCTTACGGGCTTCCATTCCAAATGGCCGGACGCAGTCAGCGCGCTGATCACCGGCCGTTTCCCGCTCGATCGTTTCGCCGACCCGATTGAAAATCAGACCGGCATCAAGAACATCATTCAGATCGCCCAATGAATCCTGAGCAGATTCGCCTTGGCGAAGACGCCCGTCGCGAGCGCAACTGGAAACGATGGGGGCCTTATCTTTCCGAACGCCAGTGGGGCACCGTTCGCGAAGACTACTCCGCCACCGGCGAAGTCTGGGACTATTTCCCGCATGACCACGCCCGCAGCCGCGCTTACCGCTGGGGCGAAGACGGCCTGCTCGGTATCTGCGATCGCGAAGGCCGCCTCTGCTTCGCCCTCGCGCTCTGGAACGGAAAGGATCCGATCCTCAAAGAGAGACTGTTCGGCCTCAACGGTTCCGAGGGCAATCACGGCGAAGACGTCAAGGAATGCTATTTCTACCTCGATTCCACGCCCACCAACTCTTATCTGAAGGCGCTCTACAAATATCCGCAGCGCGAATTTCCCTACGCGGAACTGGTCGCCGAAAACCGCCGCCGCACCAAAGAACAACCGGAATTTGAGCTCCTCGATACCGGCATTTTCGCGGAGAGCCGCTATTTCGATATCCAGATCGAATACGCAAAATTCTCGCCAAACGATATCGTCATCCGGCTTCGAGTCGATAATCGCGGACCGGAAGCGTGGCCGCTCCACATATTGCCCACTATCTGGTTCCGCAATACGTGGTCGTGGGGACGCACCGGTGAAGGCTACTGGCCGAAGCCGTCCATCCATCTCGGCGACCCGCTGATCCTCGAATGCGATCACGCGTCGCTCGGCAAGTTCCTCTTCGAAGCGATCACGCCGCCTGAGGAATTTCTCTTCACCGACAACGAAACGAACTACGAACGGCTCTTTGGGACAAAGAGCGCCAGTCTCTATAAAAAGGATGCGTTCGATCGTTACCTGATCCACAGTGAGCGCGATGCCGTGAATTCTCTGGGATTTGGCACCAAAGCGGCCCCGTACTATCGGCTCGACCTGGCCCCTGGTGAAACTCGCGAGCTGAAATTCCGCCTCAGCGCCGTCAATGAACGCGGCGACATCGATTTCGACGCCCTGTTCACGGAACGAATCCGCGAAGCCGATCTGTTCCATGGGGTCGAGGTGGATGCGCGCCCCGAGTTGCAGATTTCCCGCCAGGCGCGCGCAAGCCTGCTGTGGTCCAGGCAGCTTTACAATTACGGAGTTCTCGAGTGGCTCGAAGGGGATCCCGCCATGCCGAAGCCGCCCGCCGAACGCTGGCACGGCAGAAACAACCCGTGGACTCTGCTCTATAACCGCGACATCATCTCCATGCCGGACAAATGGGAGTTCCCGTGGTACGCCTCATGGGACCTCGCCTTCCACATGGTCGCCTTCGCCGACATGGACCCTTACTTCGCGAAAGAGCAGTTGACCCTGCTTCTGCGCGAGTGGTACATGAATCCCAACGGCCAGATACCGGCTTATGAGTTCGGGTTCAGCGATGTCAATCCGCCTGTGCACGCCTGGGCCGCATGGCGCGTCTACAAAATCTCAGCGCCCTGGGGACAACGCGACCGCGCCTTCCTCGAGCGCGTCTTTCAAAAGTTGCTCCTCAACTTCACCTGGTGGGTAAATCGCAAAGACATCGAAGGCAAACAGGTCTTCTCCGGCGGATTTCTCGGTCTGGATAATATCGGCGTGTTCGATCGTTCGCGGCCGCTGCCGGACGGCGGCATTCTCGAGCAGGCGGATGGCTCGGCATGGATGGCGTTCTATTGCGCCACCATGCTCTCGATCGCGCTGGAGCTCGCAGCCGAAGAGCCGGTGTACGAAGACATCGCTTCGAAATTCTTCGAGCACTTCGTCGCCATTGCGGACGCCATGAATACCCTCGGCGGCCACGGGCTCTGGGACGAAGATGACGGCTTCTACTACGATCAGGTCCGCACCGCGGAGAAGACGGTACCACTCAAACTCAGAACAATGGTCGGGTTGATTCCGTTGTTCGCCGTTGAAGTCCTCGAACAGGAGATCATCGATCGCCTGCCCGGCTTTCGCAAGCGCATGGACTGGTTCCTCGAGAACCGCCGCGATCTCTACCACCACATCTCGCTTATGCCGATGGCCACAGGCGAACACGGCCAGCATCGTCTGCTGGCCATCCCCTCCCAGGAGCGCCTGGTTCGTGTCCTGACGCGTCTTCTCGATGAAAGAGAATTCCTGTCGCCCTTCGGCATCCGGTCGCTCTCAGCCGTTTATCGCGATCATCCTTACGTCCTGCACATCGATGGCGAAGAGCGCACCGTTCGTTACGATCCGGGCGAATCGACCACCTCGCTGTTCGGCGGCAACTCCAACTGGCGCGGCCCGGTCTGGATCCAGATGAATTACCTGCTCATCGAAGCGCTCGAGCGTTATCACCATTTCTTTGGAGAGGATTTCAGAGTGGAGTGCCCGGTCGGCTCCGGCACGTTTCTGAACCTGCGGCAGGTCGCGCGCGAATTGAACCGGCGGCTCTGCAGGCTTTTTATTCCGGACGAAAACGGCCGCGCTCCATGGCAGGGCGACGCGCGCATCTTCAGCGAGGACCCGTACTGGCGCGGACTCAACTGGTTCCATGAATATTTTCACGGCGACACCGGACGCGGTTGCGGCGCCTCCCATCAGACCGGCTGGACGGCGCTCATTGCCCGTTGCCTTGAAGATTACGTGACCGGTTCCGTTACCGAACGTTCGAGAACCAGTATGGAACCCACGCCGCGGCAATCATGACGTCGAACAACCAGGCGCGCCGGTTCTGTGGCTCTCGCCACGCGCGCACGGCGGCGACGATTCCGAACACGCCGAACACGAACACCGACGCCACAAACCAGTAATAAAAAGGAGGGAACACGCGGACCGGCATCCGTCCCCCGCTCCGTCTGGCGATGAACATCACCAGAAGCGTGAGGACGACCAGGCCGCGGAAAACGATTCGTATCATTCCGCTCTAAAGAGTGTATTATCCGGTCGCTCCCCGACCGGGCGCCTACTGGGAACGCAGGGCCCAGGGCGCTCCCGGACCATGCCCGGAATGGTTGCCTCGGCCCTGTGCTGTAATTGAAATATGGAAGTCGAGATGAAGATCCGCGGCTTGATGATGGACCCCGTCACCAACATGCCGATCGTGATTCTGAAGGATGCCAGCAGCAGCGACGTACTTCCGATTTGGGTGGGAATTTACGAAGCCAACGCCATCGCCCTCGAGATCGAAAAGGTGTCGACGCCGCGGCCGATGACGCACGATCTCATTAAAACGCTGCTGACCGGGCTGGATGCGGGAATTCGCAAGGTGGTGGTGAGCGAACTCAGGGACGACACGTTTTACGCCGTCATCTGGATCGAAAAAAACGGGAGTCTCATCTCGATTGATTCGCGCCCGAGCGACGCTCTGGCTCTGGCGTTGCGGCTTGATTGCCCGATCTTCGTCGACGATTCCGTCCTCAACTCATCCAAAAAAGCCAACGCCGTCGCGAGCAAGATCAACACCGATCAGGAACTCAGGCGGCTTCTCGAGAACCTGAACGATGAGGATCTCGGCCGCTATAAAATGTAGCCGCATCCGTGAAAACATTCGCCGCGCTCTTTCTCGCGCTTCCGCTCTGCGCCGCGCCCTCGTTTACCATCCCTCAGGTTCTGAGCGCGCCTTTTCCTGAAGACCTCACGACATCTCCGCACGGCGATGCCGTCGCCTGGGTTCTGGATGCCAGAGGCATCCGCAACATCTGGGTGGCTCGCGCCCCGGATTTTCACGCCTTTCCGGTAACGCGCTTCAATACCGAAGACGGCCAGGATCTGAGCGAAATCTCCTGGGCGCCGGATGCATCGTCTCTCGCTTTCACCCGCGGAGGGTCGGCCAACAGTAAAGGCGAGATTCCCAATCCCGCTGAAGATATCGCAGGCGCCAGACAAGAGATCTGGCTTGCGCCGGTCTCGGGTGGCGAGCCCCGCAAACTGGGCGACGGGCACGATCCCGCCATCTCGCCTGATGGCTCCATCGTTGCGTGGGTCTATAACGGCCAGTTGTGGTCGACTCCGCTGCACGGCGAAGGAAAAGCTGCGCAATTGACGCATGCGAGAGGCTCCGCACAGGAGCTTGCGTGGTCGCCGGACGGACAAAACCTCGCGTTCACCAGTTCGCGCACCGATCATTCGTTTATCGGCGTCTACGCCGCGCGCGCGAAAACTCTGCGCTTTCTCGATGCAAGCGTCGATCATGACAGCTCCCCGGCATGGTCGCCGGATGGGAAAGAGGTCGCCCACATTCGCGTCCCGTCCTCCGTGGACGACTTCATGTTCGGACCGAAGCGCACCGGCCAGCCATGGTCGATCCGCGTTATCGACGCAGCTTCCGGGAAAAGCCGGGAAATCTGGCGCGCTCACGAAGGTATGGGAAGCGTCTTCTGGCCGATGGTGGCCGAAACCCAGCTTCTGTGGGGCGACGACGGCCGGATTGCATTCCCGTGGGAAGGCGACGGATGGCTGCATTTGTATTCCACATCCACCCGCTCGGGTGGCATCACGGCGCTCACGCCCGGCAGTTTTGAAATCGAGCACGTCGCCATCACGCCCGATCGCCGCACGCTCGTCTTCTCCTCGAACCAGAACGATATCGATCGCCGCCACCTCTGGCGCGTTCCGGTTTCGGGTGGGGCTCCCCAGCGAATCACGATGGGCGAAGGCATTGAATGGGCGCCGGCAATCCTCTCGAACGGACAAATCACTCTGCTGCATTCGGACGCGAAGATGCCCGGCCGCGCGGCCCTTATTGACAATAAAGGCTCGATACGCGATCTCGCGCCCCAGACCATGCCTGCCGATTTCCCTTCAGGCTCGCTCGTCGAGCCGCAGCAGGTGATCCTCTCCGCGGCCGACGGCATGCGCATCCACGGGCAGCTTTTCCTTCCGCCCGGTAACGGCGGCGGAAAGCACCCTGCGCTGATTTTCTTTCACGGCGGTTCGCGGCGCCAGATGCTGCTCGGCTGGCATTATATGTTCTATTACCATCAGGCCTACGGCTTCAATCAGTACATGGCGAGCCGGGGTTACGTGGTGCTTTCGATCAATTACCGCAGCGGCATCGGCTACGGGGAGCAGTTCCGCGAAGCCCTCCACTACGGCGCGACAGGCGCGAGCGAATACAACGACGTAATCGGCGCGGGTTTGTATCTGCGCGGCCGGCCGGACGTGGACCCGTCCCGCATCGGTTTATGGGGTGGTTCTTACGGGGGTTATCTCACGGCGCTCGGGCTCGCGCGCGCTTCCGATATGTTCGCGGCCGGTGTGGATCTCCACGGCGTACACGATTGGAATCTCGAAATCCCGACGTTCACGCCCTTATACGATCCGCAGAAACGGCAGGAAGTGGCGCGCGTCGCGTTCGAGTCTTCGCCCATGGCATCGGTCGGTACCTGGCGCTCGCCCGTGCTGCTGATCCAAGGCGACGACGATCGCAACGTCCCCTTCAGTGAAAGCGTACAGATGGCCGAAGCGCTGCGCAAGCAGGGCGTCTACTTCGAACAGCTCATCTTCCCCGATGAAGTGCACGATTTCCTGATACACACGCACTGGCTCTCGGCCTACGATGCCACGGAGAACTTCCTCAATAAATACCTGAAACCGGCCGAGGTGCGAGCCGGACGATAGGCTTTATCGCCCGGCTTCAACTCCAACCTTATTTGGACTGCGCCCGATGCGCCAGCCGGCTGCACGCCGTATCCGCGGCGAGCGGATCGATCGCCGTATTGCCCTGCTCTACGAAGTCGATCTTGCCGTCTTTATCGATCACGAACGTGGTCCGGTTCGCCATGCCGTCCGGCCGGAGGACACCGTAGGCTTTGGCCGTCGATCGGTCGCGGAAATCGCTCACGATAGGGAACGCCGCGCCCACTTTTGTTGCGAATTCCTTTTGGGAAGGAACATTATCCGTGCTGATTGCCAGCACGACCGCGTTATTGGTTTTGAATTTATCGATACCTAACTGGTATGCCTGCATCTCCTTCGTTCAACCACCAGTGAAGGCGGCCGGGAAGAAGGCGAGCACCACAGGGCTTTTTCCCCGATAGCTCGAAAGGCTGATTTTGCCCCCCGTGGTGGCGGGCAGATCGAAATCGGGCGCCATGTCCCCGACTTTCAGTGGCTGCGGCTGCCCGGCCTGCTGTGCTGGAAGCAGGGCGGCCAGCGCGAGCAACGCCAGCGAAAAACGCTTCATTTCTCGAATTTCCTCCTCAACAAACTCCGCCTGCGCAGGCGCCGGCAGCTTACCCGGAAAGCCAAAACAGCCCTCGGATAAACTAGAGTTTAAGCCCTCAGATCTCTTTTTTCCATGACACTTCGTTCCCTGGGTATTTCTCTGTCACTTTTCGTGGCTGCGGCGGCGCTGCGCGCCGATGACGCCGCGCTTCTCAAAAAGGCTCGGTCCGCATTCAAGCCTGTCCCGTCTCACGCTCCGGATTTGAAAGGAAATCCCGCCAGTCCGGAAAAGATCGCGCTGGGAAAAATGCTGTTCTTCGATCCCCGCCTCTCTTCGAGCGGAGTCATCAGTTGCAACAGTTGTCATAACCTCGGGCTCGCCGGTGTGGATGGCATGGAAACCTCAATCGGCCACGGTTGGCAAAAAGGTCCGCGCAACAGCCCGACCGTTCTCAATGCGGTCTTCAACATCGCGCAGTTCTGGGATGGCCGCGCCAAAGACCTGCAGGAGCAGGCCATGGGACCGGTGCAGGCCGCGGTCGAAATGCACAGCACGCCGCAACGTACTGTGACCGTGCTCCACAGCATTCCGGAATACACAGAGCGCTTTAAACAATCCTTCCCGGGCGAAGCCGATCCCGTGACCTTCCGGAACATGGCCGCGGCCATCGAAGTCTTCGAGGCCACGCTCCTCACGCCGAACTCGCGCTTCGACCAGTTTCTGACCGGCAAAAGCGACGCCCTGAACGCGACGGAGAAATTTGGGCTCGGCCTGTTTGTTTTGAAAGGGTGCGCCTCCTGCCACAACGGCGTGAACCTCGGCGGCACCGGCTATTTCCCGTTCGGTGTGGTGGAAAAGCCGGGGTCCGACGTGCTCCCGCCGAACGACAAAGGCCGCTTCGCGGTGACGAAGACGGCGAGCGACGAATACCGGTTTAAATCACCTTCGCTGCGGAACATCGCGCTTACCGCCCCCTATTTCCATTCCGGCAAAGTCTGGGATCTCCGCCAGGCGGTCGCGATCATGGGTACCGCTCAGATCGGCGCGAAGCTGAATGACACGGAAATCGACCAGATCGTCGCGTTTCTCCAAACGCTGACCGGCGACCAGCCGAAAGTCGAATATCCAGTTCTGCCCAACAGGACAGCCGCTACGCCGCTGCCCGACAGCCGCGTCGGCGCGCTGCCGGCGCGTGCGGACTAAAGACCGGGCAGGCCCGCGCGGCTCCACTGCAGCGGCCCATGGTGGTTTTATCTTCCGAGGGGCTCGGCATCGGCGCGTGCGTTACGCGTTTCTCTTTCGAGCGCATACTCGATGAACGCGTTGAGGCTCTCGCCGCGACGGCGCGCCGCAAGCGCCGCGGCCGATGCAATGCCGGTGAAACGCGAACCGAAACTTTCCTGAGAACGGCTTCTCCGGGCTGCTCGGCATCGGCTCGGGCGCGGTAAAGGTGCTGGCGATGGACCGCGATGGGATTGCCGTTCAAGGTCTCGACTACCACCAGCAACTTCATGATCGGGGTGACCGCGGCGGCGAGCGCCGGCGTGTATCTGGCTCGAGGATACGTGGAGCCCGGCCTTGCCATGCCTGTGATGCTCGGCGTGCTGGGCGGCGCTCTCGCCGGCTCGAAACTGCTGATCAGCGCGCCGGTTTCGATTCTGAGATGGGTATTCCGGGGCATGCTTGCGGCGCTTGCGATCGAGATGATCTACAGCGGGCTGACGGGACGGATCTGACGTGCGCTGGACCGATGAACAGGTGGAGCAGTGGATGGGCCGCGTTCTGCAGATCGGCGTCGCGCTGGCGGCCCTTATCGTTTTTATCGGCGGTGTTGTGTACCTGGTTCATCAGGCCGGAGAGCGGCCGGACTACGGGAATTTCCATGACGTCGTGCCCTGGCTGAAGACCGCGAGCGGCACTACAGGCGGCGATCGATGGGCACGGGCGCGCGCTGATTCAACTGGGCGTGCTGATGATGATCGCGACGCCGGTGATGAGAGTCGTGTTTGCCGTGTTCGCGTTTGCGCAGGAACAGGATTGGCTGTATACGGGCGTGAGTTGTCTGATACTGGCGATTCTGGCGTATTCGCTTTTTCTGGTGCGCTGATTTTGCAGCGCTCGCCGCGTTTCGGCTGTAATTGGCAAGGCGCCTATTCGGGCCCGAGGAATCTGCGATACATGCCACTGTTATAAGTGCTCCAGGGCGTGAAGCCGCCACGCTCGCGATAGAGCTGATATGCGAAATCGATGTTGGCTTTGCAATCCAGGAGATCGCGAAGGTTCAGGCCGGGGCGCTTCAGGTGCACGGTGTTGATCTGGAAGTAGCCCCAATCGAGCGTGCCGTCCGTATTGTAGTGGTAGATCTCACATTTGCCTTGCGGGTTTTCCGCGCGCTGGATGGCGAGCGCGACGCGGCAATCCGGTCCGAATTTGCGGCATGCGTATTCCTGCCACGCGGACAGCCGCTTCCCGTGCTGAGACGCCGGGGCGCGGACGGCGCCGTCGGTGGTGATTCGCTCGGCAATAACGAGCGGCGACTGAAATCGAAGCGCGAAAGGGCTCTGGAAGCTGACCGTGTACTGGCTGTGAAACCACCAGAGCAACGCGACGCCGATTCCGGCGATGACGACAATCAGGAGGGGATTCCTATCAAACGCGTTGCTGACAGGTACGGCCGGCGGCCGGCTTTGTCTGCGCCGCGCCGAGGGGTTTCGCCGGCGGGTTTTGGGTACGGTCAAATGGCCAGTTTAGCGGCAGGGCTTAATCATTTCAGCGCAGGTTAGCGGCGCGGCTTTCGGGGTTTCGCGGCGCGCCCTGCTGCAGCGCCGACATCAACCGATCCACCTTGTCAGGCGAGCCAATAAACAAGCCTTCCGGCCGATGGCGGTAAGAGAGCATACGCCGATAGAGGTAATCGTTCAGCTTCGCGTTGATCCCCCAGCCTGCCACGTAAGAAAGCCGGAGATTCGAATCGCGATTGATGTCCGCGCCCGCCGTCCACGGCGCGAGATCCGAGCGGTTGCCTGCGTAAGTCGAGAAAAGATCGAACGGCGTTGAGATGCCGACTTCGCGGAGCGATTGAGCGACGGGCGCGTAATCCGGGCGGTTCAGGCGCGCTTCCACTTCGTCCAGGTTGATCGTCACCGGTTCGGCTGAACCGAGAAAGACCATGTCATAGCCAAGGCCATCGCGAGTGTTCGCCCAGATGGTTCCGTGAGGGAATGCTTCGAAGAAAGTCGCGAGTTCTCCGCGAATTGTTTCTTCGCTGGTCTCGTAAAGCGGCACATACAGGCTGAACCAGCCGCCCGGGTTCAGCCGCTGCTTCACCGCGTCGAAATATTCTTTTGAATAAAGCGCCGCGGTGCCTTTAATGAACACGTCGAGGGGATCAGAGGCGATCACGTCGAATCGCTGCTTCGTGGTCAACAGGAAATGCCGCGCATCGTCGTATTCGATGCGGGTCTTCGGATTCCGCATCACTTCATAGTTCTCGCGCGCGAAATAACGTGCGGAAGCCGGGGGAATGAGCGGCTCGATCTCGCAAACCGTAATATGGCGGATCCCCGGATAGCGGGTGAAAGTTCCCGCCGAGACGCCCGCGCCGAAGCCGATGCCCAGAACCGATTCGGGATGCGGATGCAACAGCGCCGGAAGATGGCCCACCATGCGCTGCAGCTTCATATCGTAAGGCTCGGTAGTCGCTTCCACGTGACCGTTCACATTGATATAGATCGTGCCGTTTCCCCATTGGGTAATCGCGAGCGAGGAGTTCGTGCCTTCGCCCGAGTAAAGAATGCGGGAGAACCCGGCGTTCAGCGCCATGAACCGGCCATAGGCAATCAGATCCGGAGGCGTGGCGGGAATGGCGAAGGCGCACAGCGCCGCGAGCGCGACGGCGCCCGTTAAAGGCGCGAACCGCCGTGGAATGCCGGCAAGCCATTGTGGCCCGAGCACCGCGAGACCGCTGGCAAGCGCCAGCAGCACCAAAACCTGCTGCGTGCGCTGGGAGCCCAAAACCGGCACGAGCAGGAGAGTGACGAGCAGCGCGCCCGCGATCGCACCCAGCGTATTGGCCGCGTAGACTCCGGATGCGATCCTTTCCGGACGTTCTTCCGGCTCGCTCACGGCGGCGCAGGCGAAGGGGAAACTCGCGCCGAAGAGGATGGAAGCGGGAAGCACCGCGACGAGGCAGCGTTCGAGATCGAGGCCATACATTCGCCACGCATTCATGGTGTCGAGCCAGTCATCGCGCCACCACGGCAGTACGTGGGCGATCGCAAAGGCGGTCCAGGCAATGGTGGGCGCGAGGAGAATCTGGCAGGCGCCGAGACCCGTTATCGGAGCCACGCGACGGAGCAGCCGGGACGCGCCCCAGCTGCCGAGCGCGATGCCCGTGAGAAAGACGGCGAGGATGATGGCGAATACGTAAACCGTCCCGAGCAGGAGCATGCCAAGCAGACGCGTCCAGACGGCTTCCGCGCCCAGGGCGACGGCGCCCGACAGAGCAATCGATATGTAGACGGCGCGGCGGCTCCATGACGCTCCGGCCCTTTGGGCCGCGGCGGGTTCTGCGGTTACAGCCGCATCTTCATCCACGGGCAATCGTGGCGCGAGCGCGAGAGCGGCGCAGGCGACGACGGTATTGAGAGCCGCCGCAACGAGCGAAGCAACCGTCACATCGTAAAGCCGCAGCAGCCAGAACCCGGCCGCGAGGCAACCCACGACGGCGCCGATCGTATTCGCGCCGTAAAGAAATCCAAGCTGTGGCGAAATGTCGCTTTCATTCCCGATCGCGCGGGCGATAACCGGGAGCGATGCGCCCATCAGAATGGTGGGGGGCAGCAGGCACGCGCCGGCCACGACGCCGCGAAGCAGCATGCCAGCGAACCCGTGCGCTGCGCCCGCGAGGTAGAGCCCGGTGATCCACGGCATGAGCGCGCTTACCGCGATTGCGAGCAGCGCCGTTCCGAGTTCGATCACCGCGTAGATGCGCAGCGGATTCGTGGCCATTCCTGCGAGGCGCGGAGCCACGGCGGCGCCGAGGCAGAGTCCGCCCATATAGGCCGCGAGCAGAAAGCCCATCGAGATAGTGGTTGAGCCGAGCGCGAGTTGCAGCGTCTGATACCAGACCACTTCGTAAATGAGCGCCGCGCAGCCACTTACGGCGAACAGAATCAGCAGGGCCGGAAAGTAGCGGGAAAAGCCGGAGGGGCGAACCGCGGGAACAGCCTGAGGAAGCATTACGGAGCTACCAGCAAGCCGTTATGTTGCCATGTCGCGAGCGGGGCGCGTCGTAAAGGATTGTCAGGCATCCCGGGGTTCGATGAGAACTTTCTCTGCTCGCCGCCCGTATCGTGTAAAAAGAGAGTGGAGCTGAAATGACCGAACAGGAACGCCAGTTGATTCAGGGTCTCGCGACCCGTATCCAGAACGCCCCGCCGCCGCAGGTCGATCGTGAGGCCGACGAATTGATTCGCCGCTCCATCACGCGGCCCGATGCTCTCTATCTGCTGGTTCAGACCGTTCTGATCCAGGATATGGCCCTTAACCAGGCGAAAGCCCAGATTGACGATCTGAAACAACGCACGGCGGCCCCGGCCTCGGGATTTTTACCCGGCGAGTCCGGCGCGAGGCCCGCGCAACCCGGCGATTGGGGACGCGACACCCATGTTCAGCAGCCGCCGCCTCAACCGGCTCAGTATCAGGGCGGCGGCTATCAACCCCCGCCTCCGTCGCCGCAATCCGGCGGCGCATTCGGCGGCTTTCTCCGGAGCGCCGCAACTACGGCAGCGGGCGTCATCGCCGGCGAGACAGCTTTCTCCGCTCTCTCCTCCATCTTCGGGCACCATGGCGGGTACGGCGGAGGCAGCGGCTTCCTGTCGGGAGGGCCAATCTCCCCCGGCTCCGAAACGATTATCAACAATTACTATGAGGACGATCGCGACCGAGGCGATGATCGTGCCAATGACCGGCAGGATGATCGCTTCGCCGGCGACGATGACATTCGCAGCATCGACGACCAGGGCGATCAGGATGACCAGGGCGACGACGATGTCGACGATTCTTCCGACGACAGCGGCTCGGATTTCGATGACAGCTCCGATGACGATGGGTCGGTGGACGTTTAATGCGCCGCGCCATCTTCGGCCTCATCCTCTCGGCGGGCGTTCTCGCCGCTCAGGGTAATCCAGACTGGCATCGGCCATTCCCTGAATTCCGTATCGCAGGCAATATCTACTGGGTCGGCACCGCCGATCTCGCCGTTTATCTCATCAAAACCCCGGCCGGCGACATTCTCATCAATACCGATTTCGATCAGGACGTGCCGAACATTCAAAAAAGCATCGAGAAGACCGGCGCGAAGATGTCGGACGTCAAAATCATCCTCATCAGCCACGCGCATGACGATCATGTTGCCGGGACTGCCGCGATTAAGAAACTGGCCGGAGCGCAATTGATGGTGATGGAGCCCGATGTTGACGAAATGGAGTCCGGTGGACAGGGCGACTTCCAATACAAGTCCCGCTGGGCGCCGGTCAAAGTCGATCGGGTTCTCCACGATGGCGATACTGTCAAACTCGGCGGGACCACGCTCGTCGCCCATTTGACGCCCGGACATACGAAAGGCTGTACCACGTGGACGACGCAGGTGACGGAAAACGGCCGGCCGCTTCATGTCGTGATCGTTGGCAGCCCGAACGTGAATCCCGGGTACAGGATCGTGAACAATCCGAAATATCCGAACCAGGCGCAGGATTATGAAAAGACCTTCGCGGTTCTCAAATCGCTCCCCTGCGATGTCTTTCTCGGCGCGCATGGAGCTTATTTCGGGCTGAAAGCGAAATACGAGAAATATCCGACGGAGGGCCCCGCCGCGTATATAGACCCGGCAGGCTACAAAGCGTACGTCTCTGAGCGCGAATCGGCGTTCCGGCGCGAACTCGCGCGCCAGTCCGCTCAGCGATGATGTTTCGCAATCCGCATCGCCAGATACCAGACCGTCAGGATATTGACGACGAACAGAACAATCCGGATCCAGGTGAGCCGCCGGTAAATTTCATAACCTTCGAGCGGCAGGAAAAGGGCCGTGCTGATTACGGCCAGATATTCCGCCCAGTGCTTCCGCCGCACCAGCCCGATCCCTTCCGTCAGGAACAGACCTGCATACAAAAATGAGCCCGCGCTGAGTTCTTTGAGCTGCCTCGGCGTAACGCGGAAGGTTTTGACCAGCGCATTGTGGATGTAGCGGTTATCGGGATCGATCCGCAGGGCCTCGAGATAGTGAATGGCCGTAGCCGCCACATCCCTGTGGAGCATGCGCAGCAGCCCGAACCCAAGAATCAGGCAGGCCGCCCCCTTCAGCAGCTTGAAAATTCCAATGAGAATGATCCATGCGTCCCCCGCCTTTTTTGAAGCCACTGCCGATCAGGATAGAATGCGCGTCATGAAATCGGCCACTGAACTTCGTCTCGATCAATTGCGCGGCGTTGGCCCCGCCTCAGTGAAGACTTCACCCGCATTGACATTCATTCGGTAGCTGATCTCGCTCGCTGCGACCGATGCGCCTTCATCGCCGCCTCTGCACGCTCACTGGAGCGCCCCATGACCCCTGTGACTGTGACGCTTTTCGGTGCACCGGCTTTCGGTGTGCGATGGGGCAGGCCCGTAATCCGCATTTCCCCGCGGAACGGCGCAACTGGTGGTATTGGTCGCGCGTCCGCAAGCCGAACATCTCGAGATTTAGCCTGCCGGCGCGATTGCGATCGAGGCGCGAAGCAGAAAACCGCGAAAATCGGCCTGTTTTGGCATTTTTCCGCTTTACAAGCCTTCGCGCGTTCCGTATGATTGTAACGACCCGCGAACATTCAGCCGCTTCGGAACCCAATAAACACAGTACTCCCGTGCATACCTGACGTTCGCGAAATTGGAAACAGGAGGTTTGATGGCCACTCAGAGAATGACGCAGACCCAGTTGGTTCGCTCCCTCGCGGAAGCGGGCGAAGTTTCGAACAAGCAGGCGCGCACGATGCTCGATCATCTTGGCAGCCTTGCCGTCAGCGAAGTAAAAAAGAACGGGGTCTTCGTTTTGCCGGGAATCGGCAGACTCGTTCGTGTCGAGCGCAAGGCGCGCATGGGACGCAATCCCGCGACCGGCGAGTCGATCAAGATCCCGGCCAAGAAGGTGGTGAAGTTCCGCGTCGCCAAGGCGGCAAAGGACTCGATCGTCCCGCCGAAGAAAAAGTAAATCGGACCTGCACGCGCCATCTTCGCGCCTGCGAAAAGAAAACCCCGCTGGAGCCGTTGCGCTCCCGCGGGGTTTCGCGTTTTCAGGAACTCTCTTTAGAAGCCGTGCGCCCGCCCAACTTGCCGGCGGCCAGCGAAGCTCAAGCCTGCTTCTTCGTCTCTGCTGAGGGCTCTTCCTCGGGTTTGATCGCTGCCTTGAAGTTCTTGATGCCTTCGCCCAAGCCCTTCGCTACTTCCGGGATCTTCTTGCCACCAAACAGCAATACCGCAACTCCGAGTACAACGAGGAGTTCGGTTCCGGAAAGGCCACCAAAACCGGCGGTTTGAAAGCTTTGCGGATACATTACGGCCACCTTTCACTTGTTATTGTATACGGGGCGCGCCAGAGTGCGTCAACCGGTCCTGCCGGGCGATGCAATGATCGCAAGCGCAGCATCGCTGGTGGGCCCTGCAGGATTTGAACCTGCAACCAACGGATTATGAGTCCGCTGCTCTAACCGTTGAGCTAAGGGCCCGGCAAGTCTCTTCAGTGTATATGGGAATGGGCCAGTATACAGGCGAGGCGCATTTCTGGGGCGGCTGGAGGGATTCGAACCCTCGACATCCAGAACCACAATCTGGCGCTACTACCAGCTGAGCTACAGCCGCCAAAAACCGATCACCATCATGGTAGCACCGGATATTCAACGGCACGGATTGCCTGACGTAATGAGAAAGCCTGCGAAAATGAGCAACAGCCTACATGCCTGTCAGCTCGGAAGCCGACCCACAGATCGCCAGATGGGACCGCTCCTTCTTCGGACATCCCCGCGGGCTCTCGACCCTCTTTTTCACCGAGATGTGGGAGCGCTTCAGCTTTTATGGCATGCGCACTATCCTGCTTTTTTACATGACGCGCGCCATCGCGTCGGGCGGCCTGGGATTCCCCGATTCGAAAGCGGGCGCAATCTACGGGATCTACATGTCCCTCGTTTATCTGGTGAGCGTGCCCGGAGGCTGGATCGCGGACCGCATCCTGGGCCAGCGCCGCTCCGTTCTCTGGGGCGGCGTCATCATCGCTCTCGGCCACTATTCGATGGCTATTCCCACGCTCGCGACCTTCTTCGCGGGCCTGGGGCTTATCATTTGCGGGACCGGCCTGCTGAAGCCCAATGTGAGTACTCTGGTCGGCGGCCTCTACGGCGAAAATGACGCGCGCCGCGATGCCGGCTTTTCGATCTTCTATATGGGGATCAACATCGGCGCGCTGATTTCGCCGATCATCTGCGATTACCTCGGCGAGAACGTCGGCTGGCATTACGGATTTGGCGCGGCAGGAGTTGGCATGACGCTGGGCGTTATTCAATATGTCGCGGGATGGCGGTTTCTGGGCGATACCGGCTCCATCTCTTCGCGCGCTCACTCGGATGTCCGGGTTTTCCGCACGGCCGCGATTTCCGCCATTTGCATTCTGATTGTGGTCGGTCTGCTGGGCTGGAGGTTCGCCGGCGCCATCACCACAGCGGCGATCAACAACGCATTCGGCGTGCTGCTGGTCGCGATCGTTGTCGGATTCTTTTTGTGGCTTTTCAGAGCGCCCGGTTAT
>Ga0157369_10004127_pt1 | contig 17210 bp, 17 predicted proteins | sample C25metaG_FD_113461 | JGI IMG/M metagenome (GOLD analysis project Ga0157369, IMG submission 113461) | Corn rhizosphere microbial communities from Kellogg Biological Station, Michigan, USA - C2-5 metaG | ecosystem: Host-associated > Plants > Roots > Rhizosphere > Soil | place: USA: Michigan... | reverse complement strand
CAGCCCAACATTGGTAGGTGTGCCGATTCCATTTCGGATTTGCCTGGCGGACGCCAGCCCAACATTGGTAGGTGTGCCGATTCCATTTCGGATTTGGCTGGCGGACGCCAGCCCGACATTGGTAGCCCACAGCGTCAGCTGTGGGTTAGCGTGTCATTTTTATCCGAAAGCTCGCGGAGCGAGCGACACAAATGCCTCGAACCTACACAAACCTTCTGGTCCACGTCATCTTCAGTACCAAGCAACGCACTCGGCAGATTGACGCCGAACTCTCAACGAAACTGCACGGCTATCTGTCGGGCATCGCGAAGAACTGCGGCTGCAAACCCTTCGCAGTGAATGGCACTGACGACCACGTTCACCTGTTGGTTGGTGTGAAGCCAGACACCAGCCTCTCCGATTTCGTCCGGAAACTGAAATCGAGTTCTTCGAAATGGGTGCATCAAGAGCAAGCCAGGAGACGATTCGCATGGCAACTCGGATACGCGGGATTGAGCGTGAGTAAATCGAATGCTTCCGCCGTCTGCCGCTACATCGCCGATCAGGAACGGCACCACAAACGCATGACCTTCCAACAGGAACTGATTGCGTTCCTGAAGAAGCACGAAATCGAATACGACGAGCGCTATATTTGGGAATGATGTGCCGGCCGCTTCGCGGGCTTGAAACGCTGGGCAGAGAACCCACAGCTCACGCTGTGGGCTACTTATGTTGGGCCCGCGTTCGCGGGCCCTTACGTACATCCACGAATACTGGGGGGCAGTTCGCCAATTCTGCAGTTGCTCTTCTAACCCCTTTCGCTTCTTTACCTTTCTTCCGCCTCGTCACCGCCGAGCGTGACGGCGGTCACCGACCTCGCCTCCGCTTCCTGCCAGAATCAGTCTGGATAATTATGCGCAAGCTGGCCCCGAAGGAAAGGGGCGAGCTGGCGGAGATCAAGTTCCTGTTGGCGGCCGCTTCCCGGGGCTTCACCGTTGCTAAGCCCTGGGGCGACAGCCTTCCGTTCGATTTCCTCGTCGGAAACAACGGACGCTACCTCCGGGTCCAGGTCAAATCGACCCGCAGGCGCCTTGGACGCTCGCGCTACAACGTCCACTGCGACCGGCCTTCAGGAAAGCGGCCCTATACCTCGCGGCAAATCGACGTTCTTGTTGCCTACGTCGTGCCGGAAGACAAGTGGTTCGTCATTCCGGTCCGCGAGATCGGGAAGATTGTTCAGTTTTCAGTGAGCTGCCGGCCCGGAAGCCGCGGTCGCCTCGACCGCTTCCTCGACGCCTGGCGCCTCCTCCGCTAGACGCCCTCCAACATTCGGTCGGCCTCGCACGTCTGTACTTCCCTTCCTCTGTGCCCTCTGCGCAACCTCTGCGTCCTTTGCGTTGTGCTTTTGCTTTGCCTTTGTTTTTCAATTCGGCAGTTCGGCAGTCAATCTGCATTCTGCAATCGTCCATCTGCAATCTCGTATAATCACTGTTTCCCTATCGAAGGTGATCGCCCGTGTCCCTGGAGCAGAAAATCTATCAACAGCGCCGCGAGAAGCTCGCGCAGATTGAGGCGCTCGGCCAGAAGTCGTATCCCTATAAATACGATCTCTCGCACAACATCCCCGAGATCCTCGCCGCCTACACGGACAAGACCGCCGAGCAGCTCGAGAACCCGCGCGTTGAGGTTTCCCTCGCCGGCCGCATCTCGCCCATCCGACTCATGGGCAAGGCAGGATTCACGCACCTCACGCAAGGCGGCGGCAAGCTCCAGCTCTACTTCAAGAAGGACGACATCGGCGAAAACGGCTTCGCGCTCTTCAAGCTGCTCGACACCGGCGACTTCATCGGCGTGAAGGGATATCTCTTCCGCACCCGCACCGGCGAGCTGACCGTGCACGTTCGCGAAACTACCTTCCTCGCCAAGGACCTGTTGCCGCTGCCCGAGAAGTGGCACGGCCTCACCGACGTCGAGCTGCGCTATCGCCAGCGCTACGTCGACATGGTGATGAACCCGGAAGTCCGCGAGACGTTCGTCAAGCGCAGCAAGGTCGTGCAGTCCATCCGCCGCTTCCTCGACGCGCGCAACTACGTCGAAGTCGAAACTCCGATGATGCAACCCATCGCCGGCGGCGCCACGGCGCGTCCATTCATTACGCATCACAACACGCTCGACATCGATCTTTTCCTGCGTATCGCGCCCGAGCTTTATCTCAAGCGCCTGGTCGTCGGCGGGCTCGAGCGCGTCTACGAGATCAATCGCAACTTCCGCAACGAGGGCATCGACCGCCAGCACAATCCCGAGTTCACCATGCTGGAGTTCTACCAGGCGTACTCGGACTATCACGACCTGATGGACCTTACCGCCGAGATGCTGACCCAGGTCGCGCGCGACGTGAACGGCACTACCAAGGCGAGTTTCGACGGTAAAGAATTCGATTTCGCCGACTGGCAGCGCCTCTCCATGCGCGAAGCCATTACGAAGTGGTGGCCGGAAGCTGCCGGCGCGAAGCCGCAGATGTCGGACTTCGCCGATTCGAAGTCGGTCGAGGCGCTGGTGAAGCGCTTCAACGCCTCGCACTCGCCGCACGTGCCCTACGATCCGGCCGCGCCAGTGGGCAAGGCGATCGCCGACCTCTTCGAGTTCACCGCCGAAGAGCACCTCGTGCAGCCGACGATCATCTACGACTTTCCGCTCTCCATCTCGCCGCTCTCGAAGGTGAAGCGCGACGAGCCCGACTGGGTGGAGCGCTTCGAGTGCTTCATCGGCGGGCTTGAGGTCGCGAATGCATTTTCCGAGTTAAACGATCCGGAAGACCAGCTCGCGCGCTTCGAGTTCCAGGTCAGCGAAGCCGCGCGCGGCGACGAAGAGGCCATGAAGCAGGTCGACTACGATTACGTCCGCGCGCTCGCGTACGGCATGCCGCCGACCGCCGGCGAAGGCGTGGGCATCGATCGCATCACCATGCTGCTGACCGGATCGCGCTCCATCCGCGACGTCGTGCTCTTCCCGCTGCTGCGTCCTGACAACCGCAAGAGCCACTTGGACGAGGGGCCGGACGAAACCATTGAGTAACTGCCGAACTGCAGAACTGCCGAATTGGACTCGCTTCTGCGCGCCCTCTGTGCGACCTCTGAGCCCTCTGTGTTCCGCTTTTGCATTTGTTGTTGCTTTTGCAGTTGCCTTTGCTTTTGTCTTTCAATTCGGCAGTTCGGCAGTTCCGCACTTCGGCAGTTGTCTGCTATGAACTTTGATCTCACTTCAGAAGGACGTCGCAAGCTCGGCTACAAGCTCATCGACGCGATCGACCGCTTCTTTGCCTCGCTGCCCGATCGTCCCGTGCAGGTTCCCGACGACGAGCGCACCTTCGAGCCGCTGCATGACGCGCTGCCCGAGTTCGGTGGCGACGCCGAGAAGATCCTCGACGACATCTGCCGCCGCATGGTCGATGAAGGTTTTCACGTCCCCGCCGCCAACTACTTCGGCTTGATGAACCCGACACCCGCCTACATCGGCGTGCTGGCTGAAGCGCTCGTCGCCGGCCTGAATCCGCAGCTCGCCACCATGGCGCGCTCGCAACTCGCGACCAAGATCGAGGCTGAGACAGTGCGCTGGATCGGCGAGCGCATCTGGCAAGGTGCGGAGCTGCATTCGCCGTCAAATTCCGCAGTCCCGCAGTCCCGCAATTCCGCAGTTCAGTTCGGCAGTTCGGCAGTTCCGCAGTTCGGCAGTTTTTTTGACGGCACTTTTACGAGTGGCGGCAACGAGGCCAACTTTTCCGCGCTCGCAATGGCGTTAGCCCATCACTTCCCTGCTTCCGTCGACGACGGCGTCGCCTCGATCGGCGCGCAACCCGTCGCTTACGCGTCTGCCGAGGCACATCACTCCATCGACAAGTCGCTCGGTCTTCTCGGGATCGGACGCAAAGCGCTGCGCCGCATCCCGATCAACGACCGCGTCGAGATGCGCGTCGATGCGCTCGACGAAGCGATCGCGCAGGACCTCCGCGCAGGACATCGCGCGTTCTGCGTCGTTGCCACCATCGGCACGACGAATTCAGGCGCGGTCGACGACATTCCCGCCATTGCCGATGTCTGCGAACGCCACAAGATCTGGCTCCACGTCGATGGCGCTTACGGCGCGGCCGCCGTCATGTCGGACCGGCATCGCGAGATCGTGCGCGGCATCGAGCGCGCCGACTCCGTCACGGTCGACCCGCACAAGTGGCTGGCGCAACCCTTCGCTGCCGGCATCGTGCTCACGCGCCGGCCGGACGCGCTCCGCCAGGCCTTCGCCGTTCACACTCCTTATATGCCGCGCGTGATGCGCCCCGGCGCCGCCGCGCCGCCGCTCGACAACTTCAAGATCAGCACTCAGTGGTCGCGTCGCATGAACTCGCTCAAGCTGTGGCTCACGCTCCAGGTCCATGGACGCCGTGCCTACGAAGAACACTTCGAACGTCAGCTCCAACTCGCCCGCCACTTCGCCGCCTGGGTTCGGACGTCGGAACACTTCGACCTGCTCACCGATCCCGCCCTGACGATTGTGAACTTCCGTTCGAAGGGCAAGTCGGAAGAGGACATCGCCGCGCGCAACGCCGCCATCGTGCAGGCCGTGACGGCCGATGGCAGCCGCTGGATTTCAGAAACTCTCGTCGACGGCCGCAGCGTCATCCGCGTCATGGTGATCAGCTACTTGACCGAGCAGCGCCACCTCGATGCCCTCGCGCACGCTCTCACCTCCGCCGCGCGCTAGCGCGTCCCTCTCTCAAGCAGCTGTGTTAGATTGGAAACGCGTGGGCGCGTAGCTCAGTTGGTAGAGCAACGCCCTTTTAAGGCGTGGGTCGCAGGTTCGAATCCTGCCGCGCTCACCACCCACAGATTCTTCTCATCCCGCGCCCGAGTTCCCGACTCGTCTATCCTGCGCGCGAACCTTGTCAGACATGCAGCGATCGGTTGTCTTCGATCTGGTGAACTACTGGCCCGATGGAGCGGGAGGCATGGCAAACTTCGCATCGTCGACCGGCAGATTGAAGCGGACGTCGGTGTAGGTGCGGGTGTTCACCCCGAGGCCGTTGGCGCTCTTGACGACGAAGGGTACTTTCACGCCGTCGACAGTGCGGTAGTCGTCGAAGTCAGCCTGATCGGCGAGCGCGCCGAGCAGCGTTGGACGAAAGATGATGCGCCGGAGAAGCAGGCCGGAGTCGGCGTCGAAAAAGAGCTGCTCCTTCACCTTCGAATCCTTCAGTTCCGCGTCGACGACGTAGGTACGATGCCCGCTGACATCGCGTAGTCCGGTCGTGGTGGCGCGAGAAAACACCTGGGTTGGCCTGAGCGTTTGCCAGAAGTTGGACATGAGTTTGACGTCATCGAGATCGGCGCCGGTCACGACCTGATACATACCGGGGGTCACGATACGCGCATCGGCGCCATTCGAGACCCACGTGGCCGAGCGGTTAGGAGCGAAAGTCGTGGTCTCAACCCATTTGTCCGGAGCCTCACGAACAGTTTCGCCGGACGCAGGGTTTGGTGTGACGCCGGTGATTGTCCACTTCTCGGTTCGGGTGGTGAGTTTCGCGAGAGCGGCCTCGCCGCCGATCGCGGCTTCATACTTCGCCAGCAGTTCCGCGGCGGGAGGATTGGCGGCCGGCGCGGTTCCCTGTCCCGCGGCCGGCGGACGAGGAGCCTGTGCGGCACGTTCCTTCAGAGTTTCCGGATCCACGATCGGAGTGAAGGCACGAGGCTGCGTGCGACCGTTGTGGCACGTGGCGCAAGTGACACGCTGATGGCCGTCGAAATTCTGATCGTTGATAAGTTTGACCATGCGCATCATGTCGCGCGCTTTCTGCTTCTCCTTCTTGTCGTCGAGCGCAAACTGGAAGTCGTTCTGATTGCGTACGTGGCAGTACTCGCAGCGAACGCCGAGCGATTGGGAGATGAACCCCATGGCCCAGTTCAGCTGGTCGCGCGAGGCGCCCTTCAGGACCTGCACGTTCTTCACTTCCATCTTCGAGAAATCCATCACCATCGCGGGAGCGGGCTTGGGCGGTGCATTCTGGCCAAACGCAGTTACGGCAAGCGAGACGGTGGCAACGAGCGAGATTCGGCGCATCATCGCGGCTCCTGGGTTTTCCTATTGGGTTCCCATACGAGCAATCCGTGGGCCATTCGTCGGCGAGGTTAAGTCGTTGATTCTTGTTGCAGTCGACCGACCCACTGCGTGGCGGAGTGTTCGTTCGCGCGAGTCAGTGTTCGGGAACGGACAGGGCACAACACCGCGTAATGAGCGATACTCCGTCCCTTCGGGACTGGACCGGACACGAATCTCTTATCCCACACCCGGCACTGCCGTGCCGGGCTTTCGTATGACGCTCCTGCGGAGCTGATCTCCTTATCGTGCAGACCCGCGGGCAAGTCGCCCGCGTCCACACAGGTTTTGCGACTGCGGCAACGCGGGCGAGACGCGCGCCACTCGAACTAGACAAAGCCACGCATACAAAAAGGAGCGGCGATAAGCCGCTCCTTTTTGCTCTGAGGAGATGCAGGCGCCGCGCGAGTGCGGCGCCTGCAACATCCATTGATTGACTTCATCGCGGTCCGCTTCTGATCTTCGTTCCAGCCAGAAGCCGATCGTCGACGTCCTAGAAGCTGAACTTCGGTCCGATCATGAACTTCAGGTTGTGGTTGGCGCCGTTATCGAAGTAGATCATGTCGCCAATCTCAGCCCGGATACCGAAGCGCTTACCGAACTCGACACCGACGCCCGGATAGAGAACGCCGTTCGTGTCGCCGTGCGGCACGCTGCCAACCTGGTTGGTGAACGAGCTGCCGCTTCCATTGCCCACGCCGAAGTTCAGGAAGCCGCCCTTCACCACACCGTAGACGCGCGCCGGTCCAAGAGCCGTCTGGAACTTAGGTCCGAACATACCCTGGAACAGGTGCAGACCGCTGTTGGTGGTCGTGGTGGTGGTGGTGGTTCCGGTCGTAGTGGTGAAGCTGTTGGTCATCGTGCGCTCGAGGTCATAAGCGACGCCGCCTTCCAGCGCTGCGTACTTGCCCAGGTTGAAGGCGACCGAGCCGCCCGGGCCCCAGAAATTCGCGTCACCCGCGTGGTGCAGGCGTGTGTAGTCGAGAAACAGGCTAAATTCGCCGCGCTCCTCATTGGTGCCGGTCTGCGCCATGAGCGCCGGCACAAAGGCCAGGAACAACATCGCCAGAATAGTCAGTCCTGCGATCCGTTTCATGCTGTCTCCTCTCAACAGGTCTCCGTCCCATCCGATACGTGCGCATGTTCGAACGCAGCCGAAAATGGCTGTGCCACACGGGCACGCAGTCACCGGGGAACAATTGGTTTTAGGGACAGTTCGTAGGATGTCAGCTGCTCGTCGCGGGTGGGCTGCTAAAGGTCGTTTGAGATCAACAGCTTGGAAAGCAAATTCGAGCGTAGCTTACAAAGAGAGCGCGGACGAGGGCGTCCGCGCCACACGATCCGGCATTATTCCCCGGGCGCGAGATACCCGCGCTTGGCGTGGACGCGCAAGTCGCTGGAAGCCGTGCTGGACAAGGGTTTCAGCAGGACCTTGATTTTCCGCCACGCGCCGTCGCGGGCGGGCGAGGCGGGGCGGTAGCCGAGGACGTACTGGCTGCGCAGTTCCTTCCCGATGCGTTCGGCAAGCTGCGGAAGCTCGGCGACATTGCGCAGAGTGGCGGTGCGTCCGCCGGTGGCGCTGGTGACCTGGGTGAGGAGACGCTTGCCCGACCACTCCTCGGTCGTATGGAAGATGCTGTCGAAGAGGCCGACGGCATAGATCTGCACATCGGCTTCCTGGACGAGGTTGCGGATCTCGCGGGCCGAGTAGCGGCTGGCATTGTCGCCGCCGTCGGAGATGACGAGCAGCGCGCGGCGCTTGTACTTCGCGCGATGCGCCTTCTGGATGCCGAGATAGATGGCGTCGAGCAGCGCGGTGCGTCCCGAGGGAACGGACTGGGCGAGCGCGGCTTCAACGGACCCGATGGACTGCGTGGTGTCGGCGACGAGGTGCGGCTCGTTGTTGAAGGTGATGACGAAGTAGTCGTCCTCGGGATTGGCCGCCAGGAAGAACTGGCGCACCGCCTCGCGCGCGATGTCGATCTTGTTGCTCATGCTCTTGCTGAGATCGAGGATCACACCGAGCGAAATCGGCGTGTCTTCCTGAGAGAAATACTGGATCTGCTGTGGCGCCTCGCTCTCGTAGAGCTCGAAGCGGTCGCGCGGGAGATCGAGAACAGGATGGTCCTTGGCGTCGGTGACGGTCACGGGGACGAGGACGAGGTCAACATTCATGACCATCGGCTTGACGCGGGCGGAGAGCGCAGTGTCGTGCGGCGGAGTCGTTTGCGCGGGGAGAGCGCAGGCGCAAATCAGAAGCGCGAAGAGGGCCGAACAACGGGTCATGTCGATGCCAGGACCGGAACGCGGCGGATGTTAGCACAGGCGAGAGCGAGAAAAGCACAGATTAAGGCGAATCGAGAGGGGTCTAGAGCTTTCGCCCTGAGAAGGTGTCGGCCGCACGCGTGGTGTGCACATTGGCGGGGTCCTTCGGCCAGAAGAGGGCCTCAGGATGACAGTTGGGGAGAGTTGCGTTTGAAAAAAGCCGGCGGGGAGAATCGCTGGAGGACGACCCATCCCGCCGGCCAGGTTGGAGACGCGACTTGCGCAGCGTCTTGGGGGGAGAAATCAAATTCATTTGCGAATTGCGATTTGTGATTTGCGATTTGAACCCTAATCGCAGGCCTGGGTCGCAAATCGCAAGGGCTTAGTTCTGGTCTTTCACGGGCTTCTTCGCACTCGCGTCGGCGCGGGTGGAATCGGCGTCGGCGACGGGCGTGGCCGAGATCACGTTGTAGTCACGTTCCTTGTCGTCGCCCTCCGGCATACGCAGGACGAGGCGATCCTTCTTCAGGCGGAACTGCGCGGTCTCGCCGACCGGCAGCAGCGCCGGGTGCTTGTCGTCGCGCGGACGAATGCGATAGGTCACGCGATCCGTCTTGAGCACGTATTCCTGGCAAAGCATCCTGGTGGTTTTGACGTGACCGGAGTCGGTGCCCAGGATCATGCCGCTGAATTTCTTGCCGCTGTTTTCATCCGTACCGCACTCGACCGAGCTCATCTCGGAGAGAGTGCCCTTCTGGTAGAACTTTGCGTCCTTGGCCAGTGCAGCCGTCGAGGCCAGGAGAACGATGGGAAGCAGCACGCGAATCTTCATCGTCGATAACCTCCGCGGTTGGGTAGTGCAAGCACGCGGCCAGAGTGGCTGGAAAAGGGGAGTTGTTGCAGGAACGAGACTTAGCGGCGGCGATTCTAAGGTTTACTTGTGAAGTAACAGAGTAAGAATTGCGCGGTTCAATCGTCCTGCCGGACTCGTCATTCTTTAGAAGCTTTCCCAGCGCTAAAGCGCTGGGCTGCCATCAATCGCCCTTCGGGCTGAACTGTGCCGTCGCTCTGCGACTCGCGTGTGTCGGCGCTCGTTGACCTGGGACTTACGTCCCAGGCTTTCGCTGTGCTGCCGCTCTGCGGCTCATGAAAGCTCGCCTCAGCGCACCGCGAGGCCGTCGAGCATGGTGAAGAATTCGGGGAACGAAATGCGGGCGGCGTCGGCGCCCTTGATGGTGGTCTCGCCTTCGGCGCGCAGTGCGGCGACGGCGAAGGCCATGGCGATGCGATGATCGCCGGCGGAATCGATCTCCGCGCCGTGTAGTTTCTGGCGGCCTCGCACGCGCAAGCCGTCTTCTTTCTCTTCGACCTCGGCGCCCATCTTGCGCAGATTCGCGGCGACGACGGCGATGCGATCAGACTCCTTCACGCGAAGCTCACGCGCGTCGGAGATGACGACGCCCTGTTCCGTGAAGGGCGCGATGGCGGCAAGCACGGGAAGCTCGTCGATGAGCGCGGCGGACTGCGCGCCGGCGAGTTCGAGTCCTTTGAGCGCGCGATGGCCGACGACGAGTCCGCCGATCAATTCCCCATTGTGCTCTTCCACGTTGACGACGGAGACCTGCGCGCCGAGCGAAGTGAGCACGTCGAGCAGGACGGCGCGCGTGGGATTGAGTCCGACACCGTCGATGACGAGGTTCGATTCGGGCAGAAGCGCGGCGGCGCAGAGAAAGAAAGCAGCGGAGGAGATGTCGCCGGGGACGAGGGCGTCGATCGCGTGGAGGCGCTGGCCGCCACGGATGCGGACCTCGGTCCGCGTGCGATGGAGTTCGGCGCCGAAGGCGCGCAATGCGAGCTCGGAGTGATCGCGCGTGCGAACCGGCTCGTCGACGGAGGTTTCGCCGTCGGCGAAGAGTCCGGCGAACAATACACAGCTTTTGACTTGCGCGCTGGCGACCGGCGTCCGGTACTGGATGGCGCGAAGCCCGCCCCCGGTGATGCGAAGCGGCGGACGGTCTCCTTCTCCTTTCGCCTGGAGTCTGGCGCCCATTTCGCTGAGCGGCTTCATGACGCGGGCCATGGGACGACGGGAGAGAGATGAGTCGCCGATCATCTCGGAGGTGAAGGGCTGTCCGGCGAGGATCCCAGCGAGCATGCGCATGGTCGAACCGGAGTTGCCGCAATCGAGCGCGCGCACGGGGGCGCGAAGCTCGGGACCGACACCTTCGATCTCGACGATTTCCGGCGTGCGCGTGACCTTGCATCCGAGCGCCTGCATGCAGGCGAGCGTGCTGGCGCAGTCGGCGCCGCTGGAGAAATTCGTGAACTTGCTGCGTCCTTCGGCGATGCCCGCAAGCATGGCGTAACGGTGCGAGATGGATTTGTCACCGGGAAGGCGGATGCTGCCGGAAATACTGCGCGCGGGATGGATGGTGATCTTCGAGTCGTTCATCGTCCTGAGTTGTTCCTGTCCCAAGTTGCCTCTGCTTCTGGAAATTTATTTTTCGCCGCGCCTCTTGACACAGGCCAACTAAGGTCCCTAAGCGTCATCGAATTTTCCAGCGCGACGTAAGCTGCTCGCGCCGGGTGATTGCAAGATCGAGCTCCCTGCGCTTCGACTTCCGCACACTCCGACGAACAACAAGGTTCATAACACGATGCTCTCCCGGGTTCCCCTGCTCTTTGTCCTGACCGGATGTCTGGCCCTTCCGTCCGTTTCCCAAATTCCTGGCCCGCAAGGCGCGCACCGTGTAGCCGGGCTCGGCACCTTAACCGGCTCTGTACGCACGATGGACGGCCGCGGCGTTGCCGACGCTCGGGTGGAAGTCCGCGACATCACCAACGGCAGCACGATCACTTCAGGCTACACGACTTTCAACGGCACTTTCGAGTTCCAGAATATCGCGAACGGCAACTACGAAGTAGTGGCGACGAGCGGCATGGACGAAGCCCGCGAAAGCGTGTCGATGCAAAACGACCTGGCGTCGGTGTCACTGCGCATGCCACGCGTGGCGTCGGCAAGCGCCGGCGGCGGCGACACGGTGTCGGTGGCGCAGCTCAAGGTCCCGCAGAAGGCGCAGGATGAGAACAAGAAGGCACGCGAGGCGCTGCAGAAACACGACGAGGCGTCGGCGTGGAAGCACGTCAACAAGGCGCTGGAGATCACGCCGGCGTTTGCCGCCGCGCTGACCACGCGCAGCCTGCTGGAACTGGACGGCGGCAAGCGGGAAGCCGCGATCGCCGACCTGGAAAAGGCAGTGGAAGTCGACGCGGGCTACGGATTGTCGTTCCTGGTGCTGGGCGCAAGCTATAACCAGCTTGGGCGGTTCGACGACGCTATCCGCGCGCTCGATCACGGCGTGGCGTTGATGCCGAACAACTGGCAGGGATACTTCGAGCTGGCGAAGTCGTACCTGGGGAAGAACGACCTTCCGCAAGCGCAGAAGCAGCTCAACAGCTGCTCGCAACGCGCCCCGGCGGATTACGCGCCGCTGCACCTGATCCGGGCCAACCTGGATCTCGCGATGAAGAACTACCCGGAAGCCATGGCCGAGTTGGAAGCGTATCTCGACCGGGAACCGAACAGTCCGCAATCCGAGTCAGCCCGCAAGACGCTTGGCGAGGTGAAGGCGTTCCTGGCGAAGAAGTAGCGAGTGAGTAGTGAGTAGCGAGTAGCAAGTAGTGAGTAGAAGGAAAAGTCAAAGGCCGCTCAATAGAGCGGCCTTTCTGTTGCTCGCTACTCGCTACTCGCTACTCGCTACTCACTACTCGCTACTCACTACTCACTACCTATTGGCGAGCACTTCTTTCGGGACCTCGCGGACGAGGACGGCGATCTCGAACATGGGAGTCTCGGTGCCGCGTCCCCAGCGGTTGACTTCCCAGTGAGCGCGCAGGAACTTGATCTCGGACTTTGCGGTGAGATCGAGAAGGAGGGGATGCTCGCCCTTGTAGAACTTCTGCGGGAAGGCGGCCAGCGCCTTGTCGCCCCAGGTCGTGCCGTCGGCCGAGCCCCAGACGCTGAGATCAAGAGATTCCTGCTCGAGGATCCTCAAAATGCCGAGCGTGAGCAGGAAGACACGGCTCTGGGCTGCGCTGATGTCCACCGGCGCACCATCGCCCTTGGCCGTGATCACCGTGTTTTCCGGTACGAGAAGGGTTTGAACCATAACGAAAGCGATTGTAGGGTGCGAGTGGAAGAAATGGAAGTGTCGGCGCTCACATCATCGACAGAATCGGAAATCATCGCTGGAATCGCCGGAATCGCCGAAAACGCCGGAATCGAAAATCAAGAGCTCAAACGCAAAGGACGCAAAGGTCGCGCAGAGGACGCAGAGATTCAGCGCGGTTGGGCGTCGAGGAATTGCCGAGTGATGCGTGCGACCTGCTGGGGCTGCTCGAAGGGAGAGTAATGTCCGGCTCCGGAGACGATCTCGAGTTTTGCGCCGGCAATGCCGCGCTGCATGAGATCGGCGTCGGCGCGCGGAGTGACCACGTCTTCGTCACCGACGATGACCACGGTAGGCACGCCGATGGTCTTGAGGGTGGGAACCGAGTCCGGGCGCGCAGCCATTCCCTGCTGGTTGGCGGCGATGCCCTCGACCTTCATCTGCGACATCATCGCGCGTGCGGCCGCGGCGACGTCCGGCCGGTTCCGGCGGGTGCTCGCGCCGACCAACCGTTCGACTTGCGCGTCGAGGAACGCGTCCGGGCCGTTCTTCTGAACCTGCTCGACGGAGGCGAGACGGCCGCGGCGGGTCTCGTCGGAGTCGGCCGGTGCGCGCGTGTCACAGAGCACGAGGGCGGAGACGCGCTCGCGAAAGCGCCGCCAGAACTCAAAGAGAATGTATCCGCCGATGGAAACGCCGACGAAGACGGCGCGGCCGATGCGCGCGTCGTCGCAGATGCGGCGCACGTCGGCGGCGTGCTTCTCCATGGTGGCGGGACCGTCGCCGGTTTCGGATGCGCCGTGGCCGCGGAGGTCGGGCAGCACGCAGCGATAGCGCGTCGCCAGCTGCTCTGCCACCGGCATCCAGACGCCGTGGTTCGCGGGAAAAGGATGGAGCAGGACGACGTCTGACCCTTCGCCCACGATGGTGTAACAGATTTCGGCGTCGCCGGAGCGGATGCGTTGCGTGCTCATAACCTATTGGACCACGAAGAACCGAAAACAGAAACTCGCCACGGATGGAGGCAGATTGGCACGGATTTCAGAACTGGAAGCTCGACCTCAAGATTCGCGGGGCCGGCGAGACGCCGGCGGTACCAAATAACGATCGCCGGAATCGCCGTAAACGCCGAAATCGCCGTAATCGGGAAAACAATTTCGGCGATTACGGCGATTGTGAGCAATTACGGCGATTTTTTACGCCGGCGGCGCGGTGGCTGGGTGCGAATTGACCGGCGCGGCGATGAACTCCGGTTCTTCCGGCATCACGATCCAGGCGATGATGTAGGCGAGCAGCCCGCATCCGCCGAAGAAGAACACGATCAGCCAGACCACGCGGATAAGGGTGACATCGAGATCGAAGTATTCGGCGAATCCGGCGCAAACACCGGCGATCTTGCGGTCGCGGCGGGAGCGCATCAGGCGGTGGCGTCCGGCGACAGCGCCCACCCGTTTACCGCAGTAGGCACAAAGGTTGGCGTCGTCCTGAATGACCTTCCCACAGTAGTTGCAATACATGGCAGCCCCTCCCCTTTTCAGTCCTAAATACGGACCGGGACCTCGCTGGGTTCCACAATTTTAACGCCGGTTTGGGGCTACTGGTTCCTGCGGTAGGGGGTCTTGATCCACTTGCGGGCATCGTCGGCCAGGGAGGTGGTGCCGTCGACGCTCACGGCAGCCTGATATTGCTTTACTGCCTGGTCGCGCTTACCGAGCAGGTCGAACATCTCGCCCGCGCCGAGTGCCGACTTCTGCTTCATCTCGGGGCTCGCGGTGGGAAATGCGACGGCGTTGCTGTAGCGCTGTGCGGCTTCCTGGATTTCGCCGCGCCCGCGCAGGATTTCCGCGAGGTCGAAGTTGGCGAACTCGAGGCGCGGATCGAAGAACATGTTCTTGCTCGCGTCGTCGAGCAGCTTGCGATAGGCCGCAAGCGCGGCGTCGTTCTTTCCCCAGTCCTTGAGCAGGTTGGCCTCTTCCAGTCCGAAGAGGTAGTTGTGGGGATAGGCGGCGGTGAGTGTCTTGACCACGTCCATGGCTTCGGCGTATCGCTGCTCGCGCCGCAGGAAGAGCGCCAGCGCGACCTTGGCGTCGGGCGTGGTTTCCACATTCGCGTTGGCCACTTCGCGGAGATACTCCAAGCCTTTGGTGCGGCTGCCACTGAGTCCGACGACCGAGATAGCGGCGCGGACCGCGAAGTTCAGGCTGCCGGCGACGTACTGATGAACGCCGACCACGGTCTTCGCGTCGGTGTAGCTGGGCTTCAACTCAAGCACGCGCTGGTGATCGGAGCGCGCGCCGATGGCGCTGCGCAGCGCGGGAAACCATGCCTTGTCGACGATGCCCTGGTAGACGGCGCGCATGCTGCGGGTAACGCCGCGCTGGTAGAGCGTATCGGCGTCATTGGGAGACTTCTGCAGCCGCTGGTCGCAGATGCGCAGGGAGTTGTCGATCAGCTCGTTGATGCGCGCCCGCGCCTTGGGATCGATGTTGACCGGGCGCTTCTGCGACATGAAGCTGTCGCCCGAGTACATCGTGGTGTTCAGGGCGCCGGCGCGGTACAGCTCGCGAAACATGATGGCGGCAATAAGGTGATTCATCGCCGCAGGGTCGTCGGGGGTGGCGGCCAGGACCTTGTCGAAGTCCTTGATGGCGGCTTCGTAATTTGTATTGTAGTAACTATCAAGGCCGCTCTTGGTGAGCGCAGTCAAAGAGTTAGCGGAGTCGGGCTCGCCCGCAGCCCTGGACTCCTTCACGCCCAGCGTTACCGAGATACAAACAACGAGGGCAAACAGACTGAGCCGCGCCAGGAGGCGTGTCAATTTTTGGTAAGGTTTCATGAAGGAGGGCTGTAAGGAGTGTACCCGATATGCTCGGCGATGGCGAACCTGTAGAAACAGACTCGCCCAGGAACCCCAGCCCCAGTAGGCCTAGAAAAGAGCTTGCCGGGGACCCGGACCGCAGAGGAATTCGGATGCAATCCACGAAGAACAAAGAATTCTATTCCGAAGTCGAAGCTGCCCAGACTCTCGGGATCTCGCTCACTCGCCTCTACCAGTTGCTCGACGACAACCTGTTCAACGACGGCTTGCCCCGTCCTATGAACGTAACTTTCCGCTACTCCGATCTGGTGATTCTGGGCTTCTGGGACCGCTCGACGCCGAATCCGAAGATCGTCCGCATGCCAAAACGCATGGCCTAAGTTTGCACTCCATTGGCACGGCCCCGTCTTCCAAGGCGGGGCCTTTTTTTCTCACCGGCGGAATTTGACGTCCGACGGAAGATATTTCCTCCTCACGCCTGTTTCGAATCGTCTCCCCTTCCGCGTAACTCCTTGATTCCCTGAGAATTATTCCATCCGAAGTTTGGTATCCAACTTGCGAAAACACAGTTAACGGATTCGGAGGCTGGTAATGGCAGAGGTAGTGAGAAATACGGAGGAGCGGCAGGAATATTGGCGTCCCGCGGTGGACGAGGCGCGGAGCCGCGACGCGGAGCGGGCCATGAACATGGCCGCCGCCACGTGCGACAACTGCGGCGCCGACTACGCGCTGGGCGCGCGATTCTGCCACGTCTGCGGCTCGGAACGCGACCCACGGCTGACCGCGTCGTCGAATTGGCGCGGCGGGCTGAGCCGGTGGCTGGACATCGAAGTGATCAAGACCGGGCTGGGACTGTCGCTGGGCTCGGTGATTTTCTTCTTCTTCGGAATCGTCTGCGTAATCGCGGCGGCGGTGACAGGCTTTGTCTTCAACGCCACCACGCTGCTCGATTGGCAGGCCGTGCAGGTGTGGCGAATCGAATGGCTCCTGGCGGCAACGGCGGCATTCGTTGCCGGAGTTTTGTTGAAGCGATAGAGGCGGCTCCTAACGCGTGAAATGACAAGCGGCGTCTTCGGGCGCCGCTTTTTCGTTGTTGTTCTGATCGCCGTACGGACCCAGGCTGCAACTCACGCCGAGTTATCGCTGATCGTGCTTTTCCGTGACGGCGCGTTCGCCGACGAACCGCAGGATTCGGGCGCGAATCTCATCTCGCACCCGGCGGAAGACCGCGAGCCGCTGCTCCTCGGTGCCGGCCGCCTCAGCGGGGTCGTCGAACGGCCAGTGCTCGCGGCTGCATGGACCGGGAAAGATCGGACAGTGCTCCTTGGCGTTGTCGCACACGGTAATGACCAGCGGGAAATGCTGCCCCGCGTATTCGCTCACGTTCTTGGATCGTTGCGCCGAAATATCCACTCCGGATTCGCGCATCGCCTCGACGGCAAGTGGGTTCACGACGGACGGTTTGGTTCCGGCGCTGTGCGGTTCGTAAGCGTCACCTGCCAGCGAGCGAAGGAATCCTTCCGCCATTTGGCTGCGACAGGAATTTCCGGTGCAAAGGAACAGGACTTTCGTCTTCATATTGGTATTCGTCCTGGTTATCTGCGCGTCCCAAGACAGACGGAATCAGCCTCAGAAATCGTTCCTGCAACGAAATACTTTCGCTGAAAATAGAAGGCGACATTGACGAGGCCGATCATCACCGGGACCTCGACGAGCGGTCCAATCACAGCCGCGAACGCCGCGCCGGAGTTGATCCCAAACACCGCGACCGCGACGGCGATTGCCAGTTCGAAATTGTTCGACGCGGCCGTGAACGACAGCGTCGTGGTCCT
>Ga0157369_10004124_pt1 | contig 17214 bp, 13 predicted proteins | sample C25metaG_FD_113461 | JGI IMG/M metagenome (GOLD analysis project Ga0157369, IMG submission 113461) | Corn rhizosphere microbial communities from Kellogg Biological Station, Michigan, USA - C2-5 metaG | ecosystem: Host-associated > Plants > Roots > Rhizosphere > Soil | place: USA: Michigan... | reverse complement strand
CCGGCCAACTCGATGGCAGCATCATGAAGATCATCATCGCCACCCACATCAGGCAGAACATGAGCGCCGCGGATGGCCACGAGTCCATCGGCATCCACATCATGCTCATGTTCCAGCCGCCGGGCATGGGCATGGAGTCGGACATGGAGCGCGCGAAGTAGAGCGTCGTCGCTGCTGCGGCAAGAAAGACTACGACCGCGGAGACGTGAAGAAACGTGAACCGGGATGGAGTCGCCGCCGGCGACGGTGCTGGTGCCGCCATTACGTCTGCGCCGGGCCCTGGGTATAGGCAAACTCGGAATACTCGGCGTATTGGCCGGTGTGGTCGTAATGAAGGCCGGAAGTTCGCACGGCGAACTTCTTCGTCATGCCGAGGTCGGCCCAGGTCGAGGTGAAGCCCGTCGGCTTACGCAGTTGCAGTTGCTCGCGCGCACCGGTGACGGGATTCTCGATGGGAGAAATCTGCATGTGCAGGGCGTCGGCGGCGTGGACCGAACTTTGGAGCCCGTCGATCTTGACATCGAAGTGCACGAACACCGGATCGAGGAACTTGCCGGTCACGGCGGCGAAAATCGTGAAAGGCCCGCCTTCCTTGCCCTCGGAGAGCTTGAGGATCGCGTTACGCTGCGCGGCGGTCGCGCCATCGTCGATCAGCACCTGCGCCGTTACGTTGCCTTCATGCAACGGGCCGGGCGAGTGCGCGAGCCAGCAGAAGTTGAGGCCGTCGAGCTTCACGTCGCCGTAGTAGCCCTCGACGACATTCCACACGTATCCGCCTTCGCAGAAGCCCTTGGTCGGTTTTGCATTGAAGCTGCACGGGCAGCCCCAATCGCAACTGCACGCACCGAGCAGGTGTCCCCTCATCGCCCACGCCATGTTTATCCCTCCGAACGGCTCGGCATTATAGCGCGGCTTGCGTCCGGCCTCACGTACCCAGTTTTGTTACGATAATGATGTGAACAAGTCTCCTCTTGAACGCGAAGTGCACAAACGCCCCGACAAAGTGAAGCTGCAGGGCCGTATCCTGTTCCTCACCGAAGATCCCGAGCTGATCCGTCGGCAGCTTGCCGGCGAAGACCTGCCGTGGGACACGAAGAATCCGCAGAACAATCCCAAACTGCGCGACGACATCTCGACCGACGAGATCACGCCGGCGCACATCTGCTTCTTCTTCGACGAGACGCTCGGCGAATTTCCGTACACCGGCCTGAAATGCGGCGCGGACGTTCCCATCAAGCGCGGCGACGTGAAGAAGGGCGGGTTTGTGGCCGCGGTGAGCGGCAAGCGTCGCGGCAAGGGATCGAGCCGCGAGCAGTCGCCGTACGCCGAGCTGTGCGCCGGGATCCAACTGGTGATTGCCGAGAACATCGAGCGCATCTACAAGCAGAATTGCCAGAACCTCGGTGTGCTCACGTCGACCGACTTCAGCCTGATCGACAAGGTGGGCAGCGGCGAGGAGATTCCGCTATCGGTCTTTACTGCCGGCGAAGACGAGATCACGCGACAGGTGATTGAGTACGGTGGGCTGTTCCCATTCAACGTGGCGAGGATGCAGGGGAAGGTATCGCTGCCGGCGATCACGACGAGCAAACGCCCGATGACGATCGCGGAGAAGATCATTGCGCGGCATCTTGTGAACGAAAAAGGCGAGCTTGGCGTCCCATATGTGAAGCCGGGCGACACGGGATTCGCGCGGACCGACCTGCGCTTCTCGCATGAGTACGTGACGCCGATGGCCGCGATCTTCTTCGAGCACTACATGGGCAAGGAGGCGAAGGTCAACGATCCATCGACGATCCTGTTCTTTCGCGACCATCTGACGTTTCTCGACGAGGTGCTCTCAGAAGAGAAACGCAAGATGGGCTTGCTCGACCTGGCGACGCAGCTCAAGCTCAAGCAGGGCGACTTCGCGAAGAAGCAGGGAATTCGCCTGCACGGCGAACTGACCGATCGCAAGGGATCCGAAGGCATCTGCCATTCGGTCATCACCGAGAGTTACGCGCTACCGGGGCAGCTGAACGTCGGGTCGGATTCGCACACACCTCACGTTGGCGCGCTCGGATGTCTCGCGTTCGGCATCGGGACGACCGACGTCTTCAATTCGTGGATCACGAAAGACGTGCGTGTGAAGGTGCCCGAGTCGGTGCGAGTGGTGATTCGCGGCAAGCGGCGTCCGAATGTGACGGCCAAGGATTTCATCCTGGTGCTGCTGGCGATGGACTACATCCGCAGCGGCAAGGCGCTGGCGAAGGTGATTGAGTACTCGGGCGACGCGATCGAGGAGCTTGGCGTGGACGAGCGCGCCACCATGACCAACATGGCGGCAGAAATCGGCGGGTTCACGGGGATCGTGGCGCCGGACCGTCGAGTCGTCGAATTTCTGAACGAACGCCGGGGCATGGATCCGGCAAAAGTCGAAGCTATGATTGACGGCCTGCGAAGCGATCCCGATGCCGAGTACGCGCACACGATCGAGATCGACGCTTCGCAGGTCTATCCGATGCTTGCGACCCCTGGCGATCCCGGTAACGGCAAGGCGGTGCGCGCACTGAATACGCCTGTGCCGATTGAAATCGCGTACGGTGGCACTTGCACGGCCGGCAAGAACGAAGACATGGACATGTATGCGCGCGTCCTGAAGGCGGCGCTGGCGCAGGGAAAGCGAGTGGCGCCAAACGTAAAGTTTTACCTTCAGTTTGGCTCGCAAGAGACTCGGGAGTATTGTCTTCGCAAAGGCTATCTTGACATCTTCCAGAAGGCCGGGGCGATCGTGATCGAGCCGAGCTGCGGTGCGTGCATCAACGCAGGACCGGGAGTGTCCACGCGTCCTGACCAGGTGGTGATCAGCGCGCAGAACCGTAATTTCCCCGGACGCAGCGGACCGGGGCAGATGTATCTGGCATCGCCGCTGACGGTGGCCGCTAGCGCGATTGCGGGCTACATCGTCGAATTTGAGCCGGCGGGCGAACGGGAGCTGGCGGCGGTATAGATCACTTGCCCGCCGGTGCGTGAGTCTTTCCGAACAGCTCGCCGAAGAAGTCCCCTGCGACCCACGTCGGGCGTGACGCCGCGTTCGCGACTTCGTATCCGGCCATGAAGTTGAGCTGCATGAACTGGATGGTGGCATCGAAGTTCAGCGGCTGTTGCATGTCGTCGATTGGGGAGTGGTAACGCGTCGCGATCCAGTTCTCCACGAATTTCCTGCCGTCGACGTTCGGATCTTTCGCCTTCAGTCCTTCGTTGATCGTCACTGCCGGCACGCCCTGCCGCACGAACGAATAGTGGTCGGCGCGAATGAAATTGACCTGCTCGGGCATGGGATCGGTGGTGTATTCGAGCCCGAGCAGTGCCGCGTTTCGTGCCACGACCTTCCCAAGACTGGTGTGCTCGCCTCCCAGCGCGAAGACGTCCTTGAAGGTATAGAAGACGCTGGCTCCGTCGATGTTGAAGTCGGCGACCATGGCGTCGTGGGGAACGGTGGGGAAGTGGGCGAAGTAATCGGCTCCGAGTAGGCCTTTCTCTTCGGCCGTAACCGCGAGAAAGAGAATGGAGCGCGCCGGAGGTTGGGGCAGGCGCGAAAACGCTCGCGCCATGGCGATGACGGCGGAAACGCCGGACGCGTCGTCGGCCGCGCCGTTGTATATGGCGTCGCCGTTGATCGGAGTGCCGATGCCGAGGTGATCGGTGTGCGCGCTGAAGATCACATATTCATTGCGTCGCGTGGGATCCGATCCGCGGAGCACTCCGGCGACATTGGGGCTCGTCATTTCGCGATGGCGGCTGACGGAATGTACCTCCGCCTTTACGGGCAGATCGAATCCTTTGAGTTTGCCCGACTGCGCCGCTTGCCACACCTGCTGCCAGGTCTGCGGCGCGCCTTGGAAGAGCCGTTCGGCCGCCGCGGTCGAGAGCGTCGCCGACGCCTTGATCTGGGGAAACGCGTCGTTGGGCATGCCGTCGGGACCGACCCAGCGGAGCTGCGGCAACCTCGCGCCGATGATTACGCGAGCCCACGGCAGTTGTGTCTCCGATTCCGGGGTGAAGATTCCGACTATTCCGACGGCGCCGTGGGCCGCCGCTTCCCGTGCCTTCTCGCGTCCGGAGGCCCAATGGGCCCGCTCCTCGGTTGGGAATGACGCCGGCGCGCCTGCCAGCAACACCACCACTTTGCCATGCGCGTTGACGCCGGCATAATCGTCGTAATGCTGCTCGGGAGCCACGACACCATAGCCGACGAACACCATGGGCGCATCGAAGCTGGCATCCGGGGTGAGCTCATGGCCTCGGGTCACGAAGTCCTTGCCCCATTGCAACGGTTCGGTTGCGCCATTGCGAGTGAGCGACATCGAGCACTGTTCCGGCTGCACCGTGATCTCACGAAACGGAACGCGCTGGAAGTAGGTCCCGCCATCGCCCGCGGGCGCCAGGCCGATGGTGGCGAACTCCGCGGCTACGTACTTCGCCGCCAGCTCGTGTCCGCGCGTGCCGGGGCCGCGTCCTTCGAGCAGGTCGTCGGCGAGGAACTGCATGTGGGCGCGCAGTTCGGCCTTGCTGATCGAGTCCATCGCCCGGCGCGCGTCGGGCGGCAGGGCCTGTCCGGCGCTGATTTCGACTGCCAGGCAAAGTGCAAGAACAATGGCGCGCATCCGCATGACTCCTCCGGGCGAGGCGCAACAGCGCCGCGGTGCGGCATCTTACACCACGGTTCGGCGGCGTATTTCACCGCTTGCGCGAAATTCGCCGTCTGCATAGAATTGCTAGCTTCGCTGAACAATAACTGCGACCAGGGAGCGAGGGAGACGTACAGATGGCCTATGTAATCGCTGAACCGTGTATCGGAACCAAGGACACCGCCTGTGTGGATGCTTGCCCGGTGGACTGCATCCACCCGAAGAAAGACGAGCCGCGCCACGGCGAAGAAGAAATGCTGTACATCGACCCGGTTGAGTGTATCGACTGCGGCGCGTGCGTTCCGGTGTGCCCGGTATCGGCGATCTTCGCGCTCGACGATCTGCCGGAGAAGTGGAAAGCCTTCACCCAGCGCAACGCCGAGTACTACGGCCGGTAGAGCGAGCCGCTATTCCGGGCGCACGGCATAGCCGTGCGCCTTTCCTTTTGCCGCGAACGTCGCAAGCCTGGTGCAAGTTCCCGCATCCTATTACGTTCTACAGCCATACACCCGAGAGTGGATGGCCAGATGTCCCGCAAGCAGAAAGTCCTGATCCTCGCCATTGGCGGGATCGCGCTGTTCGTTGCCGTCCGCGCGTTGAAACTTCGCGCGCAGGACGTGCCCACGATTTCCGTCAACGTAAAAGTCGTGAACGTGCTCGCCACGGTGCGCGACAAACACGGCCAGATCATCAAGAATCTCGGCAAGGACGACTTCCGGTTGGAAGAGGACGGCCGGCCCCAGGCGATCCGGTACTTCTCCACTGAAACCAATCTGCCGCTGACGCTCGGCCTGATGGTCGACACCAGCCGCAGCCAGCGTAACGTTCTCGGCGAGGAGCGACGCGCCAGCTACAGCTTCCTCGATCAGATGTTGCGCCCTGAGCACGACCAGGCCTTCGTCATCCATTTTGACGAGCAGGTGGAGCTGCTGCAGGACGTTACGAACTCGAAGCAAAAACTGGAAGCCGCGTTGAACGAGATTGAACTCGACCATCAGCAGAACGCGCGTCGCGTTGGGAACAACGGCGGAAGCAACGACCCAAACGATCCCAACTCCGGAAGCACGCGCGGCGGTGGCTATCCGGGCGGTGGCGGCTATCCCGGCGGTGGTTATCCTGGCGGAGGCGGCAGACGACGCGGTGGATATCCCGGCGGTGGATATCCAGGAGGCGGTGGAGGATATCCGCGGGGTGGTGGCGGGGGTGGGCGTCGCACTGGCGGAGGCTCGGCGAAGGGCACACTGCTGTACGACTCCATTTATCTTGCGTCGGACGAAATGATGCGGAACCAGAATGGGCGCAAGGCGCTCATCCTGCTCACCGACGGCGTCGACCAGGGCAGCAAGTATTCGATGGAAACGGCGATCGAAGAGGCGCAACGCACCGACACCATGGTGTTTGGCATCCTGTTCTCCGACGAGAGTGCATACGGTGGCCAGCGCGGCGGGTTCGGCGGGCGCGGCGGCATCGGATTTCCGCGACAGGAAGGTCCCGCCGACGGCAAGAAAGTCCTGCAGCGCATGTCGCAGGAGACCGGTGGGCGTTTCTACGAAGTGAGCAAGAAGGAATCGATCGACCAGATCTACGCGCAGATCCAGGAAGAGCTGCGCAATCAGTACAACCTCGGATTCAGCTCCGACAGGCCGCCGCGCCAGTCCGAATACCGCAAAGTGCGCGTGATCGCCAGGAACAAAGATCTGCAAGTGCAGGCGCGCGACGGCTACTACGCGAAACCGTAAAGCAGGGCAGAGGGCATAGGGCAGGGGGCAGAGAAAAGTAGGCAGTGTTTTTCTGCCCTCTGTCCTCTGCCCCCTGACCTTTACTTCCTAATCGCTATTTTCCCGCGCGGTTCCCTGTGCTGTTCCGCACGTAGGTGATCCTCCAGATCGAGTTTGAGCCGTCGTCGCTGACGAGCAGGGAACCATCGGGCGCGACAGCGATGCCAACCGGACGTCCCCAGACGTCGCCACTCGGGAGCACGAACCCGGTCATGAAGTCCTGGTACTCTCCGCTCGCTTTTCCCGTCTGGTGCAGCGGCACTCGGATCACCTCGTATCCCACGCGTATCGCCCGGTTCCACGAGCCGTGCTCGGAGGCGAACAAATCGCCCGCGTACTCGGCAGGGAACTGCTTGCCCTCGTAGAAGGTTTCCTGCAGAGAGGCATTGTGCGGTTGCAGCAGGACGTCCGGCACGATCGCCTTGTCCTTCAGCTCCGGATGCTTGCCTTCGTGGCGGGGGTCCTGGTGCGGCCCGATGTACCACCACGGCCATCCGTAGAAGCCGCCGTCTTCGATGTGCGTGATGTAATCCGGCACAAGATTGTCGCCGAGCGCGTCGCGTTCATTGGTCGAGCACCAGAGGAAGTTGGTTTTCGGCTGGCGCGCGAGGCCAACACAGTTGCGGATGCCGTAGGCGTAGACGCGCTTACCGGTGCCGTCAGGATTGAATTCGAGCACGTCGGCGCGATCGGTCTCACCGGGATGCGTGTCGGGATCGTCGACGTTCGAAGCCGAGCCGACCGACACGTACATCTTCTTACCGTCTTCCGAGAACTGGATGTCGCGCGTCCAGTGCCCGCGTCCGCCTGGCACTTCGACGATCTTTTCCGGCTGACCCGAAGCCTTGAGGTCACCATTCTTGTAAGGGAAGCGCACGACCGCGTTTGTGTTTCCGATGTAGACCCATTGCGGATTGGGTCCGGGCGGATAGAACGCGATGCCGAAGGGGCGATCTAATCCAGTCGCGAACGTGCTCGTTTCCCGCGCCTTACCGTCGGTTCCGATCCCGCGGAAAACCTTGATGTCTCCGGGACTGCTCTCCGCGACGAAAATGTCGCCATTGGGGGCGGTACGAAGTTCACGCGGATTGTTGAGTTCCGATGCATACAACTCAACCTTGAATCCCGCGGGAACCTTGGGCCACGCACCTTCGGGACGCTTCACCAACTTGGGACCGTTGCTGGCCGACTGCGTAGCAAACGGCGCCGGCAGGTCGGCGACCGTGACTTTGTGAACTTTGCCCGGCTCTTCCAGCCGAAAATCGAGGAAGGGTGCCGTCGGTAGCGGCGCATCGAGCGCTTTCGAGAGATTTGGCTCGGCACTGGGAGTCTCGGCGATAGGCGCGTTTTCCGCTTCCGTCGTTGGACGATTGGTCAGCGACTTCACATAGCTGACCACCTGCCAGCGCTGTCTTTCCGAAAGCACAGGACCCCACGCGGGCATGCCGCTGTTGTTGGGATCGCCCTTGGTGACGAACCAGAACACCGCGCCATCTGGCGCCGAACGCGTGTCACCACGCTTCAGGGAAGGCACGGCGCCGGTGCCGTTGGCATTGATGCCGTGGCACGCCAGGCAATTGCTGTCGTAGATCCGGCGTCCCGCGCGGATGGCGGCTGCGTTTCCCGCGTACGGATTCTTCTGGCTCTTTGCCGAAGCGGGCGCGTCAGCGTAAACCGACGGCGCATTGTTGGACTTGCTCGCGCCCTTAGGCGCCGCCTTTTGTGCCGAGACGAGCGGCAAGGCAATGATCACAGCAGACACAATGAGACAGAGCAATAGCGTCAGCCCACGAACTTTCAAAGTGACCCCTCCGAGGTGGACATTTTACAGATGCTTCGCTTGAGCGCCAGTCGCGGAAGTGTCCTGAATTGCGAAACCGCTCGTCGATTTCAGGTCCCACAGCTTGACATTCGCCTTTTGTTCGCCTACCGTGTACCGCCTTGGAGGACGCCATGGAAGAACATGCACTGTTTCTTAAGTTCTGGGACAAGGAAGAACCGACGACAGGAAAGGTCCTGTCGCGCATCCCGGAAGGGGATTACAAACCCGATCCCAAGTCGCGCACGGCTCGCGAGATCGCATGGCTGCTGGTCACCGAGCAGCGGGTGCTCGTCGAAGGTCTCGAGGCGAGCCGGATGGAATGGATTGAGGTTCCCGCGCCGGCGACGATGAAAGAAGTCCTTGAGCAATACCAGCGTAGCCACCCCGACCTGACACATCGCCTGCATGGGCTTCCGAAAGCAAAATGGGAGGCCTCCGTGCCGTTCTTCTGGAAAGGACAGGAGGTCATGCGGGAAAGGGGCGTCGCGCACGCCTGGGGATTCTTCTTTGATTTCATCCACCATCGCGGCCAGGTGACCACGTATCTGCGCGCGATGGGTTCCACGGTGCCGCAGATTTACGGTCCCAGCGCCGACGAGCCAATGTGATAACGTTTTCATAGAAAGCTCGTGGAGGGATCAATGAAGCGGTTTGGGGCGGTGATTTTTCTGCTCCTGGCGTGGGCGCCGTTCGCGCTCGCGCAGGACGCGCAAGAATCCAGCAAGCCTCTGGCGGTCACACCCGGCGTACGGTTGGCGGCTGCCAAGTCGGTGTGCCTGAAGAATCTGGGCGGCAGCGACACGCCTTTTGACGTCATCAGCATGTCGTTTAGCGAGTGGGCCCGCTGGAGAGTGGTGGACGATCCGGCCAAAGCCGACCTGATCGTGGAAGTCACTTCGCCGGATGACGGCAAGAAGAAAGACAAAGATAAGGAAGGCGGCGCGGGCGGCTTTACCGCCAAGGCGCAAGGCAGGACCATTGGCGGCGATCCGAACGACAATACGCCGACGTCGACGCGAAACGACGTCCTCATGTCGGTCCGCGACGCCAAGACCAAGGCGGTTCTGTGGAGCGGCACCGAGAAACCGATGGCGACGGAAAAAGGCATGTCGAAGGACGAGAAGTTTGCCGCCGCCGGCAATCGCCTGATGGCGTCGTTCCGCAAGCGCGTCGAGCCGGAGAGCGCGGCGCAGTAGAGATCGCCGCGAGCGAGATATCACGACGTTTCCGGGCGCGAAATCAGCGCGCTGCTTTGACCATCGGCGCGGAACTGCGTTATAACAATAGACACAACTTGATGCGGCGGCCCACATGGTCTGCCGGTCATACACTCCGCAGTAGCTCAATGGCAGAGCATTCGGCTGTTAACCGAAGGGTTGTAGGTTCGAGTCCTACCTGCGGAGCCAAAATCTGCGAAAACGCCACCGGCACATGATGTCGGTGGCGTTTTCCATTAGCGGTGTAAAAAAAACGGCGACCTCGAAACGAGGCCGCCGCAGTCGTTTTGCTCGCCGGCTACTTGTTTTCCGACGGCGACTTCGACATCGGTTTGCCTTCGGCGTCCTGCACTTCCGACTTGCCGAGGTTCAGGGATTCCATACCGGACTGGATCTTGGCGCGATCACCGGCAACGACGACCAGCATCTTGTCGGGCCAGAGATACTTCGATGCCATCGACTGCACGTCCGACGCCGTGACTCCCGCGAAGCTCTTTGGCAGCTCCTGGTAGTAATTCAACGGCAGATCGTAGATGAACAGGTTCGCCATTGTGCCGGCGGTCTGCTGGGTGGTTTCAAAGATCGCGGTCAAGCCGCGGATTTCTGTTTCCTTGGCCATGTTGAGCTCTTCGGCGGTCGGAGACGTCTGCCGCATCTTTTCGAGTTCCTTGAAGACCTCGCCCACCGCGGGCGCGGTGGCATCGGTGCGCACCATGGAGCCGACGATGAACGGCCCCTGCGCGCGGCGTGGTGCGAACTGGCTGAACGCACCGTAGGTATAGCCATGCGCTTCGCGCAGGTTCAGGTTGATGCGCGAAGAGAACAGCCCGCCCAGGATTTCGTTCATCACGGTGACGGGAACATAGTCGGGGCTCTTGCGGTCGATGCCGATCTGGCCGATGCGCAGAACGCTTTGCGGCGCTCCGGGCTTATCGACGATCACGATCCGGCGCTCCGTTGGTGCCGACACGGAAAGCGGCGGTTGCTTGGTTGCCGTTGCCGTCCACCCACCGAAATACTTCTCGGCCAGGCTCTTCAGCTGCGCCTGCGTCAGGTCGCCGGCAACGACGAGTGCAGCGTTCTTCGGTCCGAAGCCCGACTTGTAGAAGTTCATCAAGTCGTCGCGCGTGGTCGCCTTGGTCGACTGCTCGGTGCCGGTTTCAAGGAAGCCGTAGGGGCTTCTATCGCCGTACACTTCGTGGAAGAAGACCTTGCTCGCCAGCGTGTTGGGGTCGTCCTTCTGCTGGAGCAAAGTGGTGATACGGCGCTGGCGTACGCGCTCGATTTCCTCCGGGCGGAACGCCGGATGCAGTGTGACGTCCGACAGCAGATCGAACAAATCGCTCGATCTCCACGTCAGGCCGTTTGCAACCAGGAACAGCGCGTCGGCAGTCGATCCCGTGGTCACGGAACCGCCGGTCTGCGCGATGTCGTCGGCCATTTGCGGAGAAGTGCGCTTGTCGGTTCCTTCCGACAACATGCTCGCGGCGAACGATGCCAACCCAGGTTTGTCGACCGGATTCGCTTCGCTGCCGTGGACGACTGCGAGACGAGCGGTCATGTAAGGCAGTTTGTGGTCTTCGACGAGCAGCACGGTGAGGCCGTTGGCGAGCTTGAACTCGGTCGCCGCCGGCAGCATGGGAGTCTTGACTGCGCCCGGCTTGGGCGGCTGCGCGCGCCATTCATCGTTGCCCGGTCCGCCCGGCATGTCTTTGGAAACCATGTTCGGGTCGACCTTGCGCTGCGGGATATCTTCCAGCTTCTTGTCGCCGGGGACACCGTATGCCACCACGCGCGTGTTCGGCGTCAGCATCTCCGCGTACTTTTTCACGCTGGCCGGCGTCGCGTTTTGATAGCGGGCGATGTCCTTGGACAAGAATCCGGGATCGCCGGTGTAGTGGTTGTAGAAGTTGAGTTGATCGGCGACGCCGCCGAATCCGCCCAGCCGCTGCAGGCTGCCGACGCGCTGAGTGATGATCGTGTTGCGCGCGCGATCGAGCTCCGCCTGTGTCACGCCGTTCTTCTGGATCTCGGCCAATTCAGCTTCCACCGCGGCTTGCAGGTCTTCGAGCTTCACGTTTGGCTTGGCAGTGGCTTCGATCTGGAAGACGGAGCCGAGCAGCAGGTTCTGTTGGTTCGCGGAAACGCTCTGCGCGATCTGCTTCTCGTAAACGAGTTTCTTGTAGAGACGGCTGGAGCGGCCGCTGCCGAGGATGTATTGCAGCAGATCGAGCTCAGCGTCGCCAGGATGGAAGATGGCGGGCGTCTGCCACGACATGTAGAGACGCGGCAGTGAAATCTTGTCGGTGATCGTGACCTTGCGCTCCGAATCGAGCACCGGCTGCGTGGCCGTGATCTTGTCCGGCGCCGGGCCGGACGGAATGGCGCCGAAGTACCTCTCGACGAGCGCCTTGATGGTCTTTGGATCGTAGTCGCCGACGATCGCCATGGTCGCGTTGTTAGGCGCGTAGTAGGTCTTGAAGAAGTCGCGGACGTCGTTCAGTTCCGCCGACTCGATGTCCTGGTGCGAGCCAATCACGTCTCCGTAATAAGGATGTCCCTTGGGGAAGAGCTGGTGCCACATCCCCTCATTGACGACCTCGTAAGGCTGGCTTTCGCCCTGACGGCGCTCGTTGCGGACGACGTCGCGCTGGTTGGCGAGTTTCTTCTCGTCCAGCTTGTCGAGCAGCCATCCCATGCGGTCGGATTCCAGCCACAGCGCCAGCTCAAGCTGGTTGGCGGGCATCGTCTCGAAATAGTTGGTGCGATCGAAGTCGGTGGTGCCGTTGATCAGCGTTGCGCCCGCGCCTTCCAGGATTTGGAAGGGCTTGTCGCCTGCATGCTTCGAGCCCTGGAACATCATGTGTTCAAACAGGTGAGCAAAGCCGGTGCGGCCGGGCTTCTCGTTCGCGGGGCCCACGTGGTACCACAGATCAACGGCCACCAGCGGCAGACGATGATCTTCGCTGAGAATGACTTCCAAGCCATTCTTCAACTTGTACTTCTCATACTTGATCGACGGGAGGGTGTGCGCCGCCGCAGGCGTGGAGGCCGCTGCCTTGGCGGGTGCCGCCGAAGCGGAATTCGGTTTTGCTTGTGGAAGTGCCGTCGGGGAAAGGGAAAGGGCGAGGACGAAGACCAGAATTACGCGAGCCAGGTTCGTATGCATCGTGAGAAGGGCTCCTCTCGGGTGATAAACAGGATGGCTTTCGGGGACCTCAGAATTCTATAGCAAAGACGTGACAGGGCCGCTGCCGTCAACCGAGTCCGCGTAATGCTGGTGCAGTTACGGGAAGCCTAAGGATACGTTAGTGTTACGCAATTTTACGTTTGGAATAGACGCCAGTGCTGCTTCCTGCATCGTAGGTGTGTTGTCGCTTATGTAGAGCCAGGACAAAACTACTGAGACTCGCCGAAAGCGGACCTGCTCTTCGTAGTGCTTCACTCGTGGCGTGGGCCGGTTCGGCGCAAGAGGCAACATGCCGCGCACGACTCGAAAGCAACTTCACCAACTTCCTAAATGCCCGACCGGCATACCCGGTCTGGACGAAATCACCGGCGGCGGCTTCCCGCGGGGTCGCACCACCCTGATTGCGGGCGGCGCCGGCTCCGGCAAGACGCTGGTGGGGATGGAGTTCCTCATCAACGGCGCGCAGAAGTACGGCGAGCCGGGCGTTTGCCTGTCATTCGAAGAGAACGTCGAGGAACTGACCCAGAACCTGGCCTCGCTTGGGTTCGACGTCGAATCTCTCATCCGTTCCAAGAAACTGGCCATCGACTACGTGCTGGTCGACCGTCACGACATCGAGGAAACCGGAGAATACGACCTCGAAGGACTGTTCATCCGGCTCGAGCACGCCGTCAAGAGCACGGGCGCGAAGCGGATTCTGCTCGACACACTCGAGGTCCTGTTCTCCGGATTGGAAAACCTGGCGGTCGTGCGGTCGGAGCTCCGGCGGTTGTTCCGGTGGATGAAGGATCGCGGGATTACGGCCGCCGTCACCGCGGAGGCCGGCTTCGAGATGCTGACGCGCCACGGCCTCGAGGAATACGTCGCCGACTGCGTCATCACGCTCGATCACCGCGTGAACGAACAGGTCTCCACTCGACGGGTGCGGGTGGTGAAGTATCGCGGGTCGACGCATGGGACCAACGAGTATCCATTCCTCATCGGCGATCACGGGATTTCCGTGTTCCCCATCACCTCGCTGGGACTGACCTACGAGGCGTCGACCGAACGGCTGTCCAGCGGCATCGACGGCCTGGATCAGATGCTCGACGGCAAGGGCTTTTACCGACGCAGCAGCATCCTGGTGTCGGGAACCGCGGGGACAGGGAAGTCGAGCATCGCGGCGTCGTTTATCGATGCGGCCTGCCGACGCGGGGAACGCGCGATCTACTTCGCCTTTGAAGAGTCGCCGAGCCAGATCCTGCGCAACATGGACTCGCTGGGCATGAACCTGGAGCGCTGGCTCAAGCAGGACCGGCTGCGGATCAGCGCTTCGCGTCCGACCAGCGTCGGATTGGAAAGCCACCTTGCGTCGATGCATGCCGAGATCGACGAATTCAAGCCGACGATCGTGGTCGTCGACCCGATTACCAACCTGGTGTCGGTGGGCGAGTTGCCGGCGGTGAAAGCCATGCTGACCCGCCTGGTCGACTACCTGAAGATGCAGAAAGTCACCGCCCTGTTCACGAACCTGAACGTGGAGGGCGTAATGGAGCTGAACACCGCGGAAATCTCTTCGCTCATGGACGTGTGGATCCTGTTGCGCTGGGTGGAGCACAACAATGAGCGGCGCCGCATCGCCAGCGTGCTCAAGGCGCGCGGCATGGCGCACTCGGCACAGCTCTGCGACATGGAAATCTCCGGCGATGGAGTGACATTCAGGCACAGCTCTGCGCAGCCAATCGCCATGGCGCGCGAACAAGGACATGGTAATGCGAAAGAAGCAGCCAAACGCGCGGCGCTCTAAGCGTCCGGCAGGAAGAGTCAACAGCAAGAACGGATTGGGCCGCGGCCACGCAGATCTCGCAAAGTGGATGTTGCGCCTCTACGTGGCAGGAAACACGCCGAATTCAGTTGCCGCCTTTGCCAATCTAAAGGAGATCTGCGAGGTCCATCTTGGGGGCAAGTACCAGATCGAGGTAGTCGATCTGCTTCGCCAGCCACAATTGGCTGCGGGTGACCAGATCATCGCGGTCCCCACGTTGGTTCGCAAGCTGCCAACTCCGGTGAAGAAGATCATCGGCGACCTCTCGAATATCGAGCGCGTGCTGGTCGGGCTGGACCTGCGTCCGGCTTTGATCAGCCGGGCTTTGAGGCACTCCGCTGCGGGACGGTAGCAGGGAGCCATGGGGAGAGCGACTGGCGCCAAAGTACGATCGCGACGCGCTGACCGCAGACCGCCGATTGAGCAACTGCTCCAGGGGCGAATGGCGGCGCGTTACCGCCTGCGCCTCTACGTCGCCGGAAACAACCCAAATTCTTTTCGGGCCATCGAAAACTTCGAGAAACTCTGCCGTGAGCACCTCCAGGGGCGGGCAGAACTGGAGATCGTCGATCTCTACCAGCAGCCCGCACTGGCAAGACGAGACCGCATCGTGGCAGCTCCCTGCCTGGTCAAGCTTTACCCTGACCCGCAGCGCAGGTTTGTCGGGGACCTTTCGGATTGGAAACGCGTTTTTCGGGGCCTGAGTATTCAACTGCCGTTTCGATAATCGAGCATGGGCGTCAAGGGACGAGATAAAGGTCGCAAAAAACAGCCTCCTCCGCCTGAGGTACAGGCCAAGCCGTCTTGGATCGACGACGACGCGATCAGTGCGATCCGCAACGGCCGGGTGGACGCGCTGGTCTTTTCCGGCCAGCAGGGCAGCCAGGTCTTTACGCTTTCGGGGTCGGAGAACGGCTACCGCCTGTTCGTTGAATCCATGAGCGAAGGCGCGGCCACCATCGCCGCCGATGGAACCATCCTTTATTGCAATCGTTCGCTGGCTGACCTGCTTGGCGTTCCCCTGGAAAAAGTGATGGGCTCGAAGGTGCAGCACTGGGTGCCCGAACAGGATCGCGCGCCATTTGAGGCCATCTTCACTACGTCCACGCAGGATGCGGCCAAGGTCGAACTAAGCCTGATGAGCAGTTCGGGCAGACCGGTACCGGCGCTGGTTTCTCTGCGCTCGTTTCGCGAATTCGGCTCCCGTGCCTTCTGCATGGTCGTCACAGACCTGACGGAGCAGAAGCGCCACGAAGAACTGGTCTCCGCCTCGAAGCTGGCGCGCACCATCCTGGAACAATCGGGGCAGGCGATTGCCGTTTGCGATACCGATGGCCGCGTCATTCTCGCCAGCCGCGTTCTCCATGAGCTGTGTGGTCGCAATCCGCTCATGTTGCGTTTCGATGAGCTGCTTCCTCTTCAAATTCAGGCAGACGTTGGCACCAACTCCGGCCCGCGTTCGTTTTCCGTTACGGAAGTCCTGGCAGGCCGAAGCTTCCGCACGGTCGAGGTCGCGGTACGGCGGCCGGATGGCGAGAGCGGGATGTACTTGTTGAGCGCCAGCAGCCTGCCACTGCCGTCGAGCAATCAAAGCGGCTGCGTGGTGACGCTGTTCGACATCGAGGAGCGCAAGCGTACGGAAGAGACGTTGCGCAACTCGGAGCGGCTTGCCGCGACGGGGCGCCTGGCGGCAGTGATCGCGCACGAGATCAATAACCCGCTCGAGAGCGTGATCAACCTGCTGTACCTGATCCAATGCCATCCTTCGTTGGACTCGGAGGTCGCACAATACGTTCAAACGGCGCAGGCCGAACTGGGCCGGGTCGCACACATCACCCGCCAGACGCTGGCGTTCCACCGCGAGTCGAGTGAGCCGACCGACCTGGAAGTTTCCGCGCTGATCGAATCGATCGTCTATCTGCATTCGCCGCGGATGGTGGCGAACGAGATCGACTTGGTACGCGACCTTCGCTACCGCGGAGCGCTACGCGGATATCAGAACGAGCTCCGGCAGCTTCTGTCGAATATTCTCGGTAATGCAATCGAAGCGTGCGGGCGCGACGGAAGGGTATGGCTGCGGGTCTACCGCGCCACCGAACACGGCGAGTCTCGGCGGGCGGGCGTGAGGATCGTGATCGCCGACAGCGGTCCGGGCATCGCCGGTCGCGACCGCACCCGCATCTTCGAGCCCTTCTTCACCACCAAGGGCGAGAAGGGCACGGGCCTGGGGCTTTGGGTCTCGCAAGGCATCGTCCAGAAGCACCGGGGCACGATTCGAGTTTGGAGCAGCACGCGCCCGGGCCGGAGCGGCACGGTATTCAGCGTCTTCCTGCCGGACGTCGCCAAGGTTCGCAGCATCGACTGGAAGGCCCAGAAGACCGCGGCTTCGGGCGGCGATCAACAACAGACCCGCCTCGGCTGATTCCCAAATCCGCTGGATTCGCGTTGCTCGTGTTCCCGCTCTGTCATAGACTCCAGTTTCATCCACTTCCAGAGCAGGACTTCACAACCATGACAACGCATGTTTTAAGGCATCGCTATGCTGCACTTGTCCTCACGTTCCTTCTCCTCGCTTCTGTCCTCGGCGTCGCGCAAGCTCCCCGGCCGCTGACCGTCCGCGACTTCGATGCCTGGCGCGACATCGTCACGCCGACGCTTTCGCCCGACGGGCACTACCTCGTCTACGGCCTCTTCCCACAAGAGGGAGACGGCGAAGTGGTGGTCAAGAATCTT
>Ga0157369_10004123_pt1 | contig 17215 bp, 19 predicted proteins | sample C25metaG_FD_113461 | JGI IMG/M metagenome (GOLD analysis project Ga0157369, IMG submission 113461) | Corn rhizosphere microbial communities from Kellogg Biological Station, Michigan, USA - C2-5 metaG | ecosystem: Host-associated > Plants > Roots > Rhizosphere > Soil | place: USA: Michigan... | reverse complement strand
GGCGGTGGACGGGGTTTTGATGCGGCGCTGCCTGTCGCCACCCCGTGCCGCCCCGCGCGTGGGCACGTCCGGTTATCAGCTGGCGTTACGGATTTTCCGCTCCAGCTGCTCAATGTCTTTTTTCACACCGCAGCGTTCATCAAGCTGCATCGCCTGCTGCAGATGGTTCAGCGCAGAGACGGGCTGGCTTTCGCGCAGCACCCAGCCGATGGACTTGTGCAGGCGCGCACGCGACTGATCGGGCATGTCCCGATCGCCAATCGCATCAAGCGTCTGCAGCAGCAGTGCGGAGTCAAAGGTATTTTTTGCCTGAAGGGCATTTTTAGCGGCGTCGGCCATCTCTTCGGCCAGCAGCGTCTGCACGTTGCGGTTAAAGCCCTGCGGCATTCCCCAGCCGTATTTCAGCGCATGGCGGCCAATCGTGAGCGCACCGGCATAGTCACCGGCGTCAATGCGCCAGAGCATCACGTACATCAGTACGTCGTCCTGCTGCGCGCCATCAGCGGCCAGCACACCGTCCACCCAGGCAACGTATTTCGGCAGGACTTCCACCTTGATTTCCGCCTTCTTCACGGTGGACTGAATACCCTTGAGGCGGCGGCGGTCTTCGTTCAGTTGCATGAGCATCAGCTCATAGCCGCTGGCGTGGCGAACACTGCCGCCCTGACGGGCGGCCTGTTCAGCCTGGACACGCTGGCGGTGCTGCCGTGCGGGACTCAGGCTCATGAATTAACCCTCTTCACCGGCTGGCTGCTCAGTAATAACGGCTGACTGCTCCGCAGCAGCGGCCACGATTTCGATATTCTCGATCAGCGCCGCACAGCGGTAATCCTCCACCACGTAAGCCTCGTTAACCGACTCAAAGTTTTCGATGCGGTCACGCTTCGGATTATCAATCAGCGAACGGCGGCGGGAATCTTCCTGCCAGTAGATGGACAGGTTATCCAGACGGGTGATCAGCACGGCGTTTGCCGGGAAGTACGGCGCGCGCACCGCCTGCAGGCCGCCCATGCGTTTCTGGCTGATAATAAGGTCAGCGGCCAGCTTTTCGGTGTTGGCCTGATCGCTGTTAACCAGCGGGAAATACTTGTCGGACAGCAGCTCACGTCCGCAGATCACAACCAGTTCGTCGTCGTCCTGGAAGATAGGATCGATAAGCTCGTTCACCGCATCCATCACCAGCGCGTCAAGGTTGGCATAGGCTCCGCCCCTGCCGACCTTCACCGGCGCGGCGGTCGTTGCGCCTTCTTTGGTGCTGCTGCCCATGACGTTATCCGGCGCATCTTCACGGACCTTCTGCAGCCAGCCCTTATTCACGTCCTGCAGCAGCGGGTTTTCCGTGCGGTTGGAGGTTTTGGCACGCTTCACGCCGTTGAAGCCGATCATGATGCGGTCCAGCGCCTGACGCTTCACGATGGCGTCACGGATGCGGGTCTGGAAGTCCTGAAACTTCGCCCACAGGTCCAGCTTCGCGTAGGTGATGGCCGTATCGAAGTTGGTCTGCTCGCACTTGTAGCTGATGTCTGACATGTCCGTCGGATCGGTCGGCTCGCGCTCTTTAGCACCGGTATCGGTGGTGCCTGCGATGGTGCTGCCGACGCCGAGACCCAGCAGCTGACCTGACTGATCGGTTACGCCGATCACGTTGACCAGGGTCAGAAAGGCAGTGGACTGCTGGATAGTGTCTTCCAGCGTCTGCGCGACGGACGGCTCCACGCTGAACTTGCCGTGCAGCTCTTCCTGCTCAACTTTGTAAACGCGCGCCAGCTGCACCAGAAAGGCGTTAAAGGCAAAACGGGTATTCTTTTTCATGGGGTTTACTGCTCCTTTAGCAGTTGGTCAGGTGTCCGGCTGGCGCGTTGCCACCCGGCGTGCGCTGGCGGAAATCTTTGCGGCCGTCTTCGCGCTCCAGCTGCGCCTTCAGCTCACTGAAATCAGCTTTCTGAGCGTCAAACTCAAGGACGCGCGTCTGCAGTTCCGCTTCCAGCTGGCTCAGGCGTTCGGTCTGCTCCTGCAGCGCCTTGTCGGTGCGGGTGCCGTACTGCTGCTGTTCGCTGGCAATCAGCTCAACCGCCTGATGCACGTCGCTGAAGCGGGCGGCATCGGTCTGCTGCTGCTTTGCAAACATGGCTTTGATGCGGGTAAACAGGGCGGGCTTTTCCTCCGGTACGTCTTCCAGCTCGATCACCGTTTCGGTCGCGGCGCTGAACAGGTTTTCCGGGTGCTGCTTGCGGTTTGCCAGCGGGTTTTGTTCCGCTCTGGCACTGAAGGCCAGCATTTCGGTGCCGAGGCTAGCCGGGTCGTCAGTGACGGCCAGACCAACCAGATAAGGTGCGTCGGTATCGGCAAACTTCAGGCTGATTTCCATCGACGTGAACAGCTTCTGCATTTTGCCGGTCATATCGATCAGATCATCCGACGGGGAAATCGTGGCAAAAAGCCCCAGTTTGCCTTTCAGCAAGCCGTCTTTGATTTCTTCCGTGTCCAGCGCATCAACGACACCGAACCGGCGGAATGGACTGTCCGGCGTGTAGCCCTTGATGTGTTCCATGTTGATGACGGCGGTATAAACAGCCGGATCGTAATTTGCCGCCATCTGCTCAAGCCAGCTGCGCTCGATGGTGCGCCCGTCCGTGGTGGCACCTTCCACCCCGATACGGAAACGCTTTGCTTTCTTTGCCATTGTCCAGGCTCCGTTGTGATAAATCGCTCTGAGGCCCTATGTTTGCGGCGAGGGGGGTAGTGAAACAACGCGCGGACGTTGTGCGGCCTACCACACAATGAGGGGCAGCAGAAAAGGCGGCGGCGGGGCCGTATTTTGGCTGCATGAACATGACACCCGCCCCCGAAGACCTCGATCCCCGCAGGCAGGCTTTGCTGCTGTACTTTCAGGGATACCGCATCGCCCGCATTGCTGAAATGCTGGGAGAGAAACCCGCAACCGTTCACAGCTGGAAAAAGCGCGACAGGTGGGGCGACTATGGCCCGCTGGATCAGATGCAGCTGACCACCGCCGCACGCTACTGCCAGCTGGTCATGAAGGAGACGAAGGAAGGAAAGGACTATAAAGAAATCGACCTGCTGGCCCGGCAGTCAGAACGCCACGCCCGGATCGGGAAATTCAACAACGGCGGCAATGAAGCGGACCTGAACCCCAATGTGGAAAACCGCAACAAAGGCCCGCGTAAGCCCCCGGAAAAGAACCTGTTCAGCGACGAGCAGATTGAGAAGCTGCAGGAAATTTTCCACAGCTCGATGTTCGGCTACCAGCGCCAGTGGTGGGATGCGGGCAATAAGCACCGCATCCGCAACGTGCTTAAATCCCGCCAGATTGGTGCGACGTTTTACTTTGCCCGCGAGGCGCTAATCGATGCGCTGACCACCGGGCGCAACCAGATTTTTCTGTCGGCCAGCAAGGCGCAGGCGCACGTCTTTAAGCAGTACATCATCGAATTCGCCAAAGAGGCGGACGTTGAACTTAAGGGCGACCCGATGACGCTGAGTAACGGCGCGTGCCTATACTTTTTAGGCACCAACGCCCGCACCGCACAGAGCTATCACGGCAATCTTTATCTGGATGAATATTTCTGGATCCCGAAGTTTCAGGAACTGCGCAAGGTGGCGTCCGGCATGGCGCTGCATAAAAAGTGGCGTCAGACCTATTTTTCCACGCCGTCCAGCCTGACGCACAGCGCCTATCCGTTCTGGTCCGGTGCGCTCTATAACCGGGGCCGTGCGAAGGCGGACCGCGTAGACATCGACCTGACGCACCCGAACCTGTCACCGGGCCGCTTCTGCGATGACGGCCAGTTTCGCCAGATTGTTACCGTAGAGGATGCGGTGCGCGGCGGCTGTAACCTGTTTGACCTCGACCAGCTGCGCATGGAATACAGCCCGCCGGAATACCAGAACCTGCTGATGTGTGAATTCGTGGATGATCTCGCGTCTGTGTTCCCGCTGCAGCTGCTGCAGAAATGCATGGTGGACAGCTGGGAAGTGTGGAAAGACGATTTCGAAGCACTGGCGCTGCGCCCGTTCGGCTGGCGTGAAGTCTGGATCGGGTACGACCCGGCGAAGGGCACGCAGAACGGCGATAGCGCCGGGTGCGTGGTCATGGCTCCGCCCGCCGTGCCGGGCGGTAAGTTCCGCATCCTTGAGCGGCATCAGTGGCGCGGTATGGACTTCCGGGCACAGGCTGAATCCATCAAAAAACTGACGCAGCAGTATAACGTCACCTATATCGGCATCGACTCCACCGGCGTTGGCCTGGGGGTTTATGAAAACGTCAAAGCGTTTTTCCCGGCGGTGAAAGAGTTTGTCTACAACCCGACCGTGAAAAACGCCCTAGTACTGAAGGCGTTCGACATCATCAGCGGCGGGCGGCTTGAGTTCGACGCCGGACACCTCGACATCGCGCAGTCATTTATGGCAATCCGCCGCGCCACCACGGCCAGCGGCAACCGCCCGACCTATGAAGCCAGCCGCAGCGAAGAAGCGAGCCACGCGGACTTAGCCTGGGCGGCTATGCACGCGCTGGCAAACGAACCGCTGCAGGGTGAATCTGCCCACACACGCAACATCATGGAGATTTTTTAAATGAGCAAACGCAGGAACCGCACGCGCACGCAGCCCGTGCAGGAGCAGATGACCGGCGGCCCGGCGGCGGAAGCGTTCACCTTTGGCGACCCGATCCCGGTGCTGGACCGCCGCGAACTGCTGGATTATGTGGAATGCGTAGTGCTGGACAGGTGGTATGAGCCGCCGGTGAGTTTTGACGGGCTGGCGCGCACATTCCGCGCCGCCGTACATCACAGCTCACCGCTGAACGTGAAGCGCAACATCCTGACCAGCACGTTTATCCCGCATCGGCTGCTAAGTGGTCAGGCGTTCAGCCGCTTTATCCAGGACTATCTGGTATTCGGTAACGCCTACCTTGAGAAGCGAACTAACCGCCTGGGCGGCGTGATTGCTCTTGAGCCATCGCTGGCGAAATTCACCCGGCGCGGCACCGATTTAGACACCTACTGGTTTGCACAGTACGGCCTGACCACGCAGCCCTACCAGTTTACGCCGGGCAGCGTGTTTCACCTGATGGAACCGGACCTTAATCAGGAGATTTACGGCCTGCCGGAATACCTGTCCGCCATCCCGTCAACGCTGCTGAATGAGTCGGCTACGCTGTTCCGCCGCAAGTATTACCTCAACGGCAGCCACGCCGGTTTCATCATGTACATGACCGACGCCGCGCAGAATCAGGAAGACGTGGACAACATCCGCAAAGCGATGAAGAGTGCGAAGGGCCCTGGCAACTTCCGCAATCTGTTTATGTATTCCCCCAACGGGAAGAAAGACGGGATTCAGATCATCCCGCTGTCAGAGGTGGCGGCGAAAGATGAATTTCTGAACATCAAGAACGTGAGCCGCGATGACATGATGGCAGCGCACCGCGTGCCGCCGCAGATGATGGGTATTATCCCGAACAACACCGGCGGGTTCGGTGACGTGGAAAAGGCCAGCCGTGTTTTTGTTCGCAATGAACTTATGCCATTGCAGAAGCGGTTTGAAGAACTGAATACCTGGCTGGGTGAAGAAGTAATTCAATTTGAAAAATATCAATTAGATTTCCAATAAAGAGTTTAATAAACGCCGCAAATGCGGCGTTTATCATTACTTACACCTAAAGTCTTTACCTGCATCTTTTCTTATATCTACTTCCACAAAATCTAAGCCCTTATAGTCCTTAATAGTGAAAACACCTTTTCCATTGATGCATTGTTTTAAGAGGACGCCATCTTTGTAATCAGCTATTAGGTATTTGCCATCATTAGTTTTCCATATAGTGGCCCCTAACTGACGATGATAATTCACACCACAAAGAAAAGAAAAGGCAGCCACAAAGCACAACGCAAGGATAACACCTGCAGGTATAACTTTAATGGTGCCGTTAAGTTTGTAAAAGCTATTGATTGAAAAATAGAACATCCCTAAACCTGCCAGAAGCAGTGGCCCTCCATCCATATAGTCTACTATGTCCCAGTTTCCGTCCCTCACTCTTCGATAGATGTTGGTTATCTCTCCTACTGCTACTGTTACAATAACAAACCAGAAAGCAACTTTTTTTATTTTCCATCCATCATCGAAAACCAGATGCAATAATCCGATAGTTCCACATATAAAGAAAGTCATCTTCAATGATAAATTGATAACGCTTACTAAGTCTAGTGTTATATAGTAGGATGGATAACCAAAATAAACTGACTCTCCACTCTTAAAGCAAAAAGCCGAAAAGAAAAGCAGTGCTGATAAAACAGTAACTAAAGGTATGTCTATTTTTGGACTTAAGGGTATCGTTGCCATTGTAATTCCATTATATAAAATACCATATAAAAAAGTAATTTCTTGCTGACAATCGCTAGTAACTGACGCTGTTATAACTAGTTTTTTACCACATAAAATTGCAAAATTAGCACTTAATTTGATTTGAGTAGCTTAACCTAACTCTGCATTAACTGCACCTTCGAGCGCGCGCTCGTACCCCCGCCACGCCTGCCCGCTTTATGCAGTGGTTTTCATGCACCTGCACGACATAAGCAAAAGCCCGCCAGTACTGGCGGGCCGGAGGGCTAACGATCCTTTTGGGATCATGCGAATTCATGCAGCATAGACATGCACTCACGCGCATGGAGTCAGAACAGTGACAGATTATTATCCAGGGATATGTATTTCACATCAGCCGGGACAGAATTTTTTAGCCCCTGAAGATAAATCAGCCCCTGCGAAAGAGAAACCGGCTCATGAATTTCAAACCAGAAAATCCCGTCAAAGGTGCGACCTAACCAGAAGCCGCCGCCGTTCTCTTTTGGCCGCTGAAAGAAAACCAATCCGCCTGGCGCATAATCAGTCAGGCTTTCGCCCCGGTAAACTACCTGATAATTTGAATCGCTACCGGCCATCGCCTAACGCCTCGCAATGCTCGTTGTTCAACCTTGCCAGCGCCAAAAATGAATTTTGACGCCAGCAACGTTATCAGTGTTGGTATTGCCAGCTATCGTCTTCCCATACTGATTGCAGAATATCCATTACGTTTTTTTTCTCATCGTCCTGCCTGACTCCGCTCAATATGACGCCATTTGCGCTACCTTCCCTAATTCGAATAGTGGTGTCGGGATAAAATGGTAGAAAATTCCGGTAAAGTTCGGCCTCAAGTGCAGTGATAATATTCGGGTTAATCTTCTGCTGTTTATTAATCATAATTTCGATTCGCATGTGATCCCCCTATCATTCTGGCACTTGCATCAAACGTGAATAGTCGTGATTTCTAACCTTGCGCATCAGCTCGTCAGTAAGCTCAGAAACCCACTGAATCGCTAAACGTTTTTCTTCCTCAGAACAATCGCTGGCAGCAACAAGTTTTATAAAAAAATCAATACGCTGCAACTTCATCGACTCTAAAAAATAATCCTGCATATTCCCTCCGCACAATCAACAACTGGTTATGCATACAGTATATTATCAATTTTCAAATGTGAAATTATTTTTTACGATCAATAGGCCGTTTTCTGATTTTTTTGCCGAGATACGTGCTTTGCCTACCCATTGATTTTTATCCGGTTACACCACCCAGATGCGATGAAGACTAGATCCAGCGACTCCATTTATCATCCTCCTGCAGCCGTCCGTTCTGGTAGAAAATGCGCATACCTGCACCAGAATTAAGGCTCCCACCGGACAAAAGCAGGTTTGTTTCTTTTTCTTCCCCGGTAAATCCTCTCACCCGCAGTTCTGCAACCAGAAGCGCCCGCTGATCATCATCAATCTCCTGCTTATAACTCTGTTTCTGGCGCGGCTTCACCACCCGGAGACGCGCCAGCAGATCACGGCGCTGTTTTCTGGTCATGTTGTCGAAGTCTGCCGGACCATACACAGTTGTTTCGTCCGGCTCGACAGGTTCAACTGACACCGCCTCACCCCCTGAAATGTTCAGTTTTTCATCAGGGGGACAGTTATTGCCACGAGTCCAAGGGGCGCCAGCGCCCTGGTCGGCTGTCGCCTCCTGAACGTCAACGGCCTTACGAACCATTTTCCACTTCGTTGCGTGCGTGCAGATGCGGCCAGCCACTAAGGGGGACCAGATGCCATAAATGCGGGTGCCGTGATCGCCGTAAGGGGTTGGCTCGTCGTTAAGCTCGTAAGCAGTTCTGACGATGTGATGTTTACGTGGAACCAGAACGCCGCCCTGCTTCATGATGTAGGTGGCAAAGCAGCCAACATCTGCAGCGGCCAGCACGGCGTCCAGCTGCGCATTTTCAAGCACCGGCGCACCTGCTTTTTTATCGCTCTGATTTCTCAGCGCCTGACCGGCAAGCAGACGCAGTTCCCGGTAAGCCTGACGGCCCGGAATGCCAAAGAAGCGGAACTGCTGAACACGGTGAAGTGACGCCCACGCCCCGACGTTCTCTGCGCTGTCACGCAGTGATTTACCTGTTTCTGCACTGATTTCATCAGACAGGCCACGGCCATCAATATTTTTACTGACGTATTTAGCGATATAACTGGTCGGTGAACCTTTGCGCGGGTTGATTAGTTCAGCTTTAAAGCGTGGCCCGGTATTGTTGCCAAGTTCTTCGCGATCTTCGCGAATGGCAAATTTCCGCAGCAGTGCGGTGACTGAACGGCGCTCCTTTTTGCGCATAAAGCACAACAGATGCCAGTGTACGGTACCATCATGATGTGGCTCTGCGACTCGCACGCCATACCAGCGCATCCCGGCTTTATGCATGGCCTTGCGGAAGGCGGCAAACATATCGACCAGATAATCACTGCTCTGGCGAACGGTGGCCGTGGTCCACTTAGGATTGGGCCTGCCGTTATTAAGCGTTGCGTGGAAACGTGACGGGCAGGTGATGGTGTAAAACACTGCGCAGTCCCCACGCATTTCCGCGATAAGCTCCAGCCCCTTAACGCAGGCCATCATTTCATTACGCCGGTGTGCCGGGTTGCTGCTACTGGCATTCACCACGTCTTCCATATCCAGCGTATCGCCTTCATCGCTGATCAGCTCATGTGAGCGGAAGAACTCCAGAGACTTCCTGCGCTGCTCACGCTTATGGATCACCGCTTCAAAGCTGACATAGGGGGATGCTTTTTTGTTGACCAGGCAGACAGCGCGCAGCTGCTCTTCACGCCATTCACAACGCAGCGGCCATAACTTGCGATACCACCAGTCAGCGCAAAGCATACGTGCCAGCGAGGCCGGGATCAGATCATAGGGCACGGGCTTGCGGCGGCGCTTTTTGCGGCGCAGCTGCTCAAAGGCCGGGGGGATTACATCCAGACGCATCGCTTCCGCTGCAACAAGTTCCCATGCCTGGCGGACCTGCTCCGGCGTCACGTCATCACTGACTAACAGATGGCCGCTGGCCTTATCCAGACACATGCTCATGTGCGCAGCGACCAGCGTAGATAAACGCTTAACCTGACTCTGATTCATTTCAGGCAACGCAAGCAGGCCGTCAAGCCCGTCATGACCGGCCATAAAACGGAATGAGGCTGAAATCTGGCTTTCGCGCACGCGGGCCAGCCTCTCCAGGCAGGGGCGGATAGTTTCGCGCAGGTAGCGGGAATAAGCCTGTGGCCTGCCGAGATTGTGGAAAAACTTAACGCGCTCCATGAGTGGCTTACTGATGTGCGAAGGCTGGGCGCTGACATCGGCCACAATAACCAGATCGGGATTGTGTTGCTGCTGTTCGCGGGCCATTTTTGCCCGGCTGACAATTCTGTCCTGCACAATTTCACGCTGGACAGGATCGCGTGACTCGTTGAAAAAGTAGCGGTCCCAGACCTGATCGCTCACTGCCTCACGGCGCTGCTGCTCCTGCTCATTATCCGCAGCATAGAGAGCGATCAGGTCTGAAAGCGCAGACACCGGCGCAACTTCCGCCGGGTCCAGCTGTGGATTTATTGCCTTTTTAGGGGCGTTCCAGGGGTATGCGAAAGCCTGAGTCATTACACCGCCAGACTCATGTGACGCACTGCGATGATTTCAGGCGCGCGCTTACCTCCACCGGCGGCCACGCCAACAGAGCGGGCGGCAATGATTTTGGTCAGGCCAAATTCGCGGTAGATACTGCGGGTAAACATTGTGTCGCTGTTTGAAACGATGACCGGGTTATGCTCAGAGATACCCAGCAGGATGCAGGCCAGCGAGTGCTGATCGTCATCGCTGAACCCATCGGTGTGATAAGCGGTGAATGTGCCGTGATACGGTGGATCGCAGTACACGACATCACCGGCACGAACCATGCTCAGGGTTTCGCTATACCCCAGACATTCAAACGTCGCGCGCTGAGCCTTTGCGGCAAACGCTTCAATTTCGGCCAGCGGGAAATATGGCTCTTTATAATTACCGTAGGGAATATTGAATTCACCGCGTTTGTTATAGCGGCAAAGGCCACGGTAGCCGTTGCGATTGAGGTAGAGGAATTGCGCGGCGCGCTCCAGCAGTGGCAGCGCCGCGTTGAAGTTAAATTCTTCGCGAACCTGCTTATAACTCTCTTCCGTTTTATTCTGATGAAAGAGCGATGCCGCCAAGACAATAAACGGGCGCGTATGCTCTTTAACCTGCTGATAAAGGTTAATCAGATCGGGATTAACATCCGCCACCAGATAAGCCGGGTAATCCATATTCATCATGACAGCACAGGAACCGGCAAACGGCTCAACCAGACGATTACCGGCAGGCAAGTGTTTAACCAGCTCAGGCATCAGGCCGGACTTGCTGCCGGCCCATTTCAGGATGGTCTTCATAATGCCGCCCCTTTGTAATGCGCGCTTTTCAGCTCACTGACTTCTTTACAGGTCACGCAGAGGGAAACGCCCGGCAGTGCACGGCGGCGCAGTTCCGGGATTGCTTCGCCGCACGAAAGGCAGAAAAACTCACTCGCCCCTGCCGGGCGGTGAGTTGCGTTAGCCAGATTGCGCGCCAGTTCTTCCTGCACGCGCTGCTGTACCATGTCCATTGAATCAGCCATCAGTGCAGCTCCTGCGCCTGGTTCTCAAAGCGTTCCGCCTCTTTGTCCAGCAACTCGATGATTTCCGCTGCGGACATTTCCTCTTTGCGGGCATGAATCGCCAGCGCGGCCAGGCGGATAGAAACTGACATGGCATCATCACTACGCTGCTCAGATTTGGCCTTGCTCAGCAGGGCATTAAGCGCGTCGTCGTCAGCTTTAGAACTACGGGTCTGGATATTTCGCATTTCTCATTCTCCTGAATTTGGGCAAAAGAATGCCCGGCGGGTTTACGCCATTTAATTTCTTTGGGTTAATTAATTAGGTAACGTCAGATTCTTTGGAAATAAACTCACGACTGCTTTTAAGTGATTCATTGCGCAAATCAGCGCCGTTTTTTCGTCACTCGTCAGTTCACTGAAATCAACGCTGTGACGTTCTTTGCTGATATTAGCCAGGAAGAAAATTGCGCTCAGTGCGCGGCTATTTTGTTCAGCCTGATGATCACGCTTATTACGCATGTCTGCGATAAAGCGTTTGAGTTCATTGCTGCAATCGCCGTACATCATGGTACGAAGCGCAGAGATATGATTAAGCGCACTTGCGCGCTGCCCCGCGTTCATCTGAACAGTGATACTTTCAGCTTTGTAACCCATGATTCTTTCCTCTTACCCGTTAATCCTGCCAGCAGTTCGGCCTGTGAAATTGCCGGGTGCCAGCGTCTGCCCTTATCTGCCGCAATCCAGCCGTGGCCGTATGCGTGGGACGGGCTTTGCCGCCGAAGAAGCGGAGCCACAGAAAACGCCATATTTCACACCATTCCTATGGATGCACCGATACCGCTTAACACATCAGCAGTGCCTGACAGCGCAGGATTAGAGTGAACTCTCGCCTGAACTGCCAGTGCGGCCAGAGTGAGACAGCGGATACCTGCATGTACGTTCTGAACCAGACCACGGCGACAGGCTACTGTTAATTGCTCATGGCTCACTACACCCGCAGCTAACTGCCCTACTTCGGCAGTGGCTTTCAGGACATAAGCTGGAAGGTTTTCCTGAGCCATTTCGTTCACCTGCACACACGGCAGGCAATGCAGCTGGGCCAGCGCGCCGTCAATCAGCGTTGCGTCTTCCGTCAGATCGGTAAGCAGCAACATTTCACGAACGGTTAACTGGTGAACCTGTTCCGGATTGAGTTTGTTACGGATGGTCTGAGGATTCAGCCCGGCTTTTTTAGCCAGTTGAATGATGTTGTGCTTCAGTGCAAACGCCCGGCACGCATCATCGAAATGGCTATGTGTGGAGACTCGAAAATCAAACATGATAAATCCCTTCTGCTATCCCAATATGGATGTATCAAGCCTGCATTGTGATTTCGCAGCCAGCAGCGGCTTCGATAGTGAGAGCAACCATGTTGATTTCGATAAGTCCGTTTATGCCTTCTTTCTTTCTGATGGGTAAACGGTTTTCACGGTACATCTGGCGAACGGTGCCTTCCTTGTATCCAGTGCGACGGCAGAACTCTTCAACTGTTATGTAGGGTTCCGAAATCACGAGATTGATTGAAGGGCGCATTGAAAGTTTACGTGTCATGATGCAGTATTCCTCGGTTTAGGTATTAGATATCACTATTAAACGCTATTCATCTCATCACAGACCGAAGAATAGGATCACAAATCGGATATGTCAACGAAAGAAAACACAAATCGCCATAATGCAAAAATGGTTCGTGAAGCGATAGAAAGTAACCGGGGCGGTAAAGACGCGATCCTTCGCTTAGTTGAAGCCTACGGATTCAGCAGCCGTCAGGCGCTATGCACCCATTTGGGCGTTTCGCAAAGCACGCTAGCTAATCGTTCTGCCCGTGATACCTTCCCAGCTGACTGGGTGATCATCTGCCATATGGAAACAGGAGCATCGCTTACCTGGCTTACTACAGGTAAAGGTGCACGCTTTATGGAAGTTGAAGAATCCCGTGTTGTGATTGCGACACACAAAAAAATCTCAAATGGGGTTTTAGAAGCCATGGATGATTTCATTCTGGATAAAGCATCACTACCCGAAGGCTTAAACGCCCCGTTTGTGATCAACGCAGACAGAAGCACTTATTTGGTTGATAGCTATGAAGGCGAGATTGTCGATGGGTTATGGCTTATCGAGATTGATAACTTAGTCAGCATTAGAGAGCTTGTACGTTTTCCCGGTGGAAGAATACGTGTCGAGAATGGGAAATCGTCATTTGAGTGCCAATCAAGTGACATCGTAATTTTAGGCAAAGTGATCACCCGAACCGAATACATTTAAGGCATGGAATGGCGATAAATAAATTACCCAACGGGAAATGGCAGGCACAGGTTTTCCCAAACGGCCGTGACGGTAAAAGGATTCGCCGCCAGTTTGCGACGAAGGGCGAAGCACAATCCTATGAGAAGTTCGTAAAAGAGCAGGCTCAGAATAAGCCCTGGTTGGGAGAGAAAGCAGATAAACGGCGGGTAATTGAGCTGGTTGAATTGTGGTTCAACACGCATGGCATCACTTTAGCGGATGGTGACAAGCGACGAACCACTATGGCGTTCGCCTGCGAAACAATGGGAAATCCACTAGCTACCGAATTCAACGCGAAGATTTTCGCGTCTTATCGTGAGCAACGGTTAAGCGGAAAGATCACCCGCTCAAGTCGAGTGAAGACGGTTACACCACGCACGGTTAATTTAGAGCTCGCGTATTTCAGGGCGATGTTTAACGAGCTGCGCAGGTTGGGTGAATGGACGGCGCCTAACCCGATTGAAAATGTGCGCGAGTTTAAAATTAGTGAGTCGGAGATGGCGTATCTTTCCATTGAGGAAATTAGAACCCTTCTCACCGAATGTGAGAACAGCCGCTCCAAAGACCTTACGACAATTGTGAAAATCTGCCTGGCAACTGGTGCACGATGGAGTGAAGCTGAAGGCTTGAAGGGAAATCAAATCCGCGCAGGTCAGATCATTTATGTGAAAACTAAAGGCAAGAAAAACCGCGCGGTGCCGATAACTGAAAAATTACAGGCTGAACTGCCATCCAGCAGGAAAGCGCAAGTGCTCTTTAAATCATGCTACTCAGCTTTTAGAAAAGCCATGCAACGAGCTGGCATCGAGACACCTGCTGGGCAGCTAACTCATGTTTTAAGACACACTTTCGCGTCTCATTTCATGATGAATGGGGGGAATATTCTTGTGCTTCAACGAATATTAGGTCATTCAGATATAAAAGTTACGATGCGATATGCACATTTTTCCCCTGATCATTTGCACGAAGCCAAAACTTTAAACCCATTAAACCAAGCGGATTGATGGATTTAAATTTTATAAAACTAGATATCTTACTAATGTTTTGTTGATATTTACTATTCACTTTTAATCTTTTAATCCGTTGGTCTTTTAAAGGGGGTTTTTAGCCCCCTTTTAGAACCATCACACATTAAATACTATGAGGTGAAAACTAGCTGTACCTATCAATTTCATTTAAAACACCAAGCAGCAGTCTATCTAAAACTCTTTGCTGTAAAATAAAATATGGCTCACTGAAAGAAGAGAATGGTCTACCTTCAAAATCCTCTGAGAGATAATTGCTTAATTTATCAGAATTATTTTTATCTAGATGCAAATGGTCCCTCTCATTTCTATAAACCTTAATCCTATTTAAAGCATTCCAAAGATCAGGATACTTAGAATTTATCTTTTTCCAGTAATAGTCATTGACGCCAATACTCTTACCATATATTTCAATAGACTCTACAAAGCATCTATTCAATACGTTTATAAAGAAGGAAAAACTACTTTCATTTTTGGCCAATGATATCATTTTTATTTGATCGGCTTCTGGAAATGAGTTAGGCCCATAAAGCAAATCTAAATCTAATTTTTTAATATGTCGTTCAAGATTACGAATCTCAGCACAGATTTCCCCTAAACGTCGTCCTAACCATTGTTCCCTTTTTTCTGGAAGTATGATTGGATAGACTACATCTCTTCCACTTAGACGTTTAGACTCGTAAGCAACTCTTTTAGCAATTACGGGGATATTTATTTGATAAGAACGTCCATTTTCTCTAATAAGTTGATAACCGATTAAATGCTTTATTTCCGCAGAGTCTCTTGACAGCTCTTTGAAATCCAATTGTTGCCCGGTAGATAAGAGCTCAAACATGTAGTATTCATCTGGATAGAATTGGCGAATTTCTGAAACCGCATGGTCGCTGTAAAAAACCAACTCTCTATCAATATCATCTTTATTTCTATTAAATTCTTCCAAATCAATTTCTATCGGTTTCTTGAAAGAGTCTGAAAGAAAAGTATTTATACAACTACATGCCTGCCTTGTTAATAAAGGATGTCCGCCATACCATTTGAATATCTCCTCACATGCGTCGATCTGAAATTTTAATCCCATCCTTTTACCAAGCTTTTTAAGCATGGTCTTTACTTCATCAAGATTCAAACCAGTCAGATATTTATGTGAGACAATACCAAAAAGAGGATTTTGAACACCATTAACTAGATCTTTTTCTACAACACTTGGGTTAACACCCGCCAAAATGAAAGACAGTGTTTTATACATGCTTTGGCAAGACCACATTGTCTGCCAGAACTCAATATAATCATCTTTCCAATGTAGATCTTTAGGCGATACAAATGAAATGTATTCTATTTCATCCAATATAAACAATAATTTGCAACCCTGAGAATCCAATTTTTTTATAAGTTTTGCAAATGATCTAGATGCGGTTCTTTCACAATAGGAATCTAGGAACGGAATTTGGAATTCATCAGATATTTCTTTCGCGATGTCTTCCAAAAACTCAAACCACCTCGATTTTCTGATATGAGGCACTTTACAGTCATAGTAAAATACATGAGCTTCTCCTTCACTCTCGCACAACCGCTTAAGTTTATAAAGCAATGAAGTTTTTCCCGTTTTACGCAATCCAAAAACGGCTTTATTCTCTCTTCTCTTTATTGAATCAAAATATTCCATTATTATTGACTGACGACCAAAGAAATAAGCATCATCAATAAGAGGCAACGTAAAATTAAACAGATCACGACCAAAATAGTGACTGTTAAGTTTATTTCTCACAAACCAGTTGTCAGATTGATTTTTTGCAATAAGCAACTCCGACTTTAAAAAAGGAACGATTATTCTTGATTCTTGCCTTGATGGAAGATAACCATCCAACCAATCATCCATTTTATCGCAATCTGTAATAAGGAAGTAACTTAAAGTTTCCACCCTGCCTTTAGCAGGTGAGCTGGACATTATTTGCTCAACGGCCTGAATTGTCCTCGGCTCCATTCTAGTATATGGTGCGTAAACCAACAAAATCTCGTTTTCAATACCATATGATTCCTTGAAATGCTCTTCAGGTGAAAGAAAATACACAAATAACTCGGTATTGTAATCTCTCCTTTTTGTTCCCCAGGTAACATAAAAACCATTAAGAAATGGAGTCAGGAATTCTCTATGCTCTGGATATTGTTTAAGTACACTTTCGTAAACTTCTGTTCTAATAGTTCCCAATTTTAATTTCCTTGTTAAGTCAGAATGCTTTACATGATGCATGTCTTTAGTTATAGAAACAAACACTAAAGCTACCCTTATGAATAATAAGAATCCACTGAATTAAGCGTCATATTGAAAAATAATTTTCTCCAACACGTTAATATTAGCATGATCATAAAAACAAAATTAACTATTAGCATGGTAACTTAAATTTTTATGCTTTTCTGAAGAACCACTTTTAACAAGTGAACTAAAAACTTGGATATTCAGTAATCGAAACCCTAAACCTTTGCTTTCGATGTTTTCAAAAGAAAAGGGTAATGCTTACGGACATTTGAAGTAGAGATTGTTAGAGATGTTTTCCATCCTTAAATTTATGAGAATTAGTAATTTGTGTTTATAAATCTATAACGGATGAAAAGATGAGAGTAATTCGTTGCAATGGCAGCAAATCGGCAGCAGAGCGCAACGCTATGCGCCACTTTCCATCACTATTTGGCGTAAAGAAAACAAATAAAACAGTAACTTACTGATTTTACTGATATAGAATTGGGACTCATAATCGCTTGGTCGCTGGTTCAAGCCCAGCAGGGGCCACCAAATTTTACCTGTTAAATCAGCATATTGAAGCTAGCTTTCAGGGTGGCTTTTTTGTTTATCCTTCAAATC
>Ga0157369_10004119_pt1 | contig 17218 bp, 14 predicted proteins | sample C25metaG_FD_113461 | JGI IMG/M metagenome (GOLD analysis project Ga0157369, IMG submission 113461) | Corn rhizosphere microbial communities from Kellogg Biological Station, Michigan, USA - C2-5 metaG | ecosystem: Host-associated > Plants > Roots > Rhizosphere > Soil | place: USA: Michigan... | reverse complement strand
ACTTCGCTGGCCACCAACATCGCCTACAATATCGCCAGGGCCTATGTTCCCGAATTGCAGGCGGATGGCTCGACCAAGGCCCTCAATGGCGGCTCAGTCGGCTTCTTCTCCTGCGAAATGAGCGGCGAGCAGCTCGCCACCCGTATTCTCGCCGAGCGCAGCGGCATTCCGTCCAGCCACATCCGCCGCGGCGGCATCAGCGAGCTCGATTTCGAGAAGATCCGCGAATGCTCGATCGAGCTGCAATCGCTGCCATTCTATGTCGACGAAACCGGCGGCCTCTCGATCGCGCAATTGATGGCACGCGCGCGGCGCCTGAAGCGGCAAAAGGGCCTCGATCTCATCGTGATAGACTACATCCAGTTGCTGAGCGGGTCCGGAAAGCGCAGCGACAACCGCGTGCAGGAAATCACCGAGATCACCACCAGTCTGAAGGCGCTGGCCAAGGAGCTCAACGTGCCCGTCATCGCGCTGTCGCAGTTGTCGCGCCAGGTCGAAAGCCGCGACGACAAGCGCCCGCAGCTCTCGGACTTGCGTGAATCCGGCTCGATCGAGCAGGACGCCGACGTTGTGCTGTTCGTCTATCGCGAGGAATATTACCTCGCCAACAAGGAGCCGCGCCCGGGCACGCCCGAGCACGAGAAGTGGCAGACCGAGATGGGGTTCGCCCATGGCAAGGCCGAAGTGATCATCGGCAAGCAGCGCCACGGCCCGACCGGCACCGTCGAACTCGCCTTCGAGGCGTCGGTGACTCGGTTCGGCGACCTCGCCCCCGACGGTCAGGTGCCGGATCGGCCTTATTGATAGTCCGTCTTGAGGGTTCCGCGCGGTTGAAGGAACTGCGCGCGCCCCTTAAGCTTGTGGTCATGAACATCATTTCCGACCCCAATCCGGCGCTGGAGGGAACGGTGCTGTCGCCCGAGGCGAACCAGGCCGCGGCCCTTGCCAGCGCGACCGGCGTGCTGACCATCGATCTCGACGCCATCGTCGCGAACTGGCGCAAGCTCGAGAAGACGGCGGTGCCGGCCGAGTGCGCCGGCGTCGTCAAGGCCAATGCCTATGGCTGCGGCGCCGCCGAGGTGTCGAAGGCGCTGGCGGGCGCCGGCTGCAAGACTTTCTTTGTCGCAACGCTGGATGAGGCGCGCGTCGTCCGCGCCGCGCTGCCCCAGGTGACCATCTATGCGCTCGACGGCTTCTTCCAGAACACCGGCGACGCCTACGCCAAGGCCAATTGCAGGCCAGTGATCGGCGATCTCAACGAGCTCGCCGAATGGGACGTGTTCTGCCGCCGCTCCGGCTGGAACGGCGGTGCGGCCATCCATATCGACACCGGCATGAACCGGCTCGGAATGACGATCACGGAGGCGCAGGGCATCATCCCGCGCATCAATGCCGGCGATCACGGCATCACGCTGGTGATGAGCCATCTGGTCTCGGCCGAGCTCGTCAACAACCAGAGCAATGCCAGGCAGCTCACCGCCTTCCGCGAGATCGCAAGCCACTTCACCAATGTGCCGGCGTCGCTGTCGAACTCATCGGGCATCTACCTTGGCGCGCAATTCCAGTTCGACATGGTGCGGCCGGGCGCGGCGCTCTACGGCGTCAATCCGACGCCGGAAGCCGACAACCCGATGCAGGGCGTCGTCGAGCTGAAGGCGCGCATCATCCAGGTCCGCAGTGTCGAGCGCGGCGAGACCGTGGGCTATGGCGGCACCTGGACCGCGCGGCGCCCGACCAAGCTCGCCATCATCTCCGCAGGCTATGCCGACGGCTATTTCCGCGCGGGCAGCGCCAATGACGGCACCCGCGGCGCGGAGGTGATCGTGGCCGGCAAGCGCTGCCCGGTGGCGGGGCGCATCTCGATGGACCTGATCGCGGTCGACATTACCGACGTGCCGGCGAGTGCGGCGCGGCGCGGCCACATGGTGACGCTGATCGGCGAAGGCATCACGGTCGACGAGCTCGCGCATCATTTCGGCACCATCGGCTACGAGGTGCTGACCAGCCTCGGCCGCCGCTATGCACGGGTCTACAAGGGCAGCAACACGCCGCCGCTTGCTGCCATGATCCCGGAAAAAGCCGCCGGGAGCATCGCTTCAGATTGAAGATTCCCTCGCCTCGCGACTTCGATGGCACCCGCGCGAAATGAAGATCGCGACCTTCAACATCAACAACATCAACCGGCGGCTGCCCAACCTGCTCCGCTGGCTGCGCGCGGCCAAGCCCGACGTGGTGTGCCTGCAGGAGTTGAAGGCGGCCGACGCAGAGTTTCCGCGAGTTGCGATTGAAAAGGCCGGCTATCACGCCGTCTGGCGCGGACAGAAAACCTGGAACGGCGCTGCCATTCTCTCGCGCAAGGCCGAGCCGGTCCTGATCCGCGAAGCGCTGCCCGGCGACCGCAGCGATCACGAGGCGCGTTATATCGAGGCTGCCATCTCCGGCGTCATCATTGCCTGCCTCTATCTGCCGAACGGCAATCCGCAGCCCGGGCCGAAATTCGACACCAAGCTCGACTGGTTCGCGCGGCTGCGCCGGCATGCCGCGAAATTCGTCAAGCAGGATCTGCCGGTCGTGCTCGCCGGCGACTACAACGTCGCGCCGACGCCGTTCGATATCTATCCGACCAAATCGTGGGACAAGGATGCGCTGATCCAGCCCAAGAGCCGCGCCGCTTTTGCCTCGCTCCTCGCGCAAGGCTGGACCGATGCGATCAGGACCAAACATCCGTCGAGACCGATGTTCACCTTCTGGGACTACAAGCGCAACCGTTGGCCGCGCGATGCAGGCCTGCGGCTCGATCATCTGCTGCTGAGCCCCGCGCTCGCGCCGCGTCTCGTTAAAGCCGGCGTCGACCGCGAGGTTCGCGGCGAGGAAGGCGCGAGCGATCACGCGCCGGCATGGATCGTGTTGAACGCATGATCTGGATGTCAGCAGCAGCGCGGTGCTATTGGGCCGCGGTGAGACGCTTGGTGTTGGCGGCCACGTGCTCGCGATAGCGCTCGATGATCGCTGCGATCGGCGCCCCCGCAAGGAAGCTCGCGCCGGCCTCGAAGGCGGCCAGTATCTTCTCGGTCACCATCAGGCGGGCTTCCTGCTCGCAATCGGCGTCGCCGTGGGCGAATTTCTCCACCCGCAGCCGCATCACCTCGCCTGCTTCCATCGCCAGCATCTGGCTTGCATACCAGGGATAGCCGTCGTCGGAGCCACAGCCGGTCATCACGGCGTGCCGGTCGAGGGCGGAGAATGAGTGCTCGTTCATCATCGCTTTGCTCACGTTCTTATGTGCGTGGATGCCAGCAATACGCCTCAAATTCTAAGGATCGGGCCGAGAAGCCGGACGCATCTTTGCCTTCGCGGCAAGAGAGGGTTAACCAAGGGGCGTCGGCGCGAGCCTCATCCCTCGTCATTGCGAGGAGCAAAGCGACGAAGCAATCCACGCGATTTCCGCAGGTGCGGTCTGGATTGCTTCGCTTCGCTCGCAATGACGAACACGAAGAGAGTCACTTGAGCTTCCTGTTCGTCCTCATCGTCGGCCTGATCGCCGGCACCATTTCGGGCATCGTCGGCACCGGCTCGTCGATCATGCTGATGCCGGTGCTCGTTTATGAATACGGACCGAAGCAGGCGGTGCCGATCATGGCGGTCGCAGCGGTGCTCGCCAACCTCTCGCGCATCCTTGCCTGGTGGCGCGAGGTCGATTGGCGCGCCTGCGCCGCCTACTCGGTCACGGGCATTCCCGCCGCCGCGCTCGGCGCGCGCACCTTGCTGGCGCTGCCCTCGCATGCCGTCGATGTCTCGATCGGCCTTTTCCTGATCGCGATGGTGCCGGTGCGGCACTGGCTCGCGCGGCATGAGCTCAAGGCCAATCTCTGGCACCTCGCCATCGGCGGCGCAATCATCGGCTATATCACCGGCATCGTGGTCTCGACCGGCCCGCTCAGCGTGCCGCTGTTCCTGTTCTACGGCCTTTCCAAGGGCGCGTTCCTGGCGACGGAGGCGGCGAGCTCGCTCGGGCTCTATTTCTCGAAATCCGTGACGTTCGAGCGTTTCGGCGCGCTGAACATGGATCTGGTAGTGAAGGGCCTGATCGCCGGCTCCTCGCTGATGTTCGGCGCCTTCATCGCCAAGCGCTTCGTGCTGCACCTAAAGCCCGACGCCTTCCGACTCATCATGGATGCGATCATGCTCGCTGCAGGCGTCGCGATGCTGTGGACGGCGATGACGTCGTGAAATCTGCTCGGCATGTGCGCCGGCGAGAATGGCCGAAATCGTCGACCATCGTTGAACTGATCAACTCACGATTGTACTCGACATCGTCCAATCGATGTTCTATGTTTGTTCCATGAAAATCCAGCGCGTTCGAGACCCAATTCACGGCCTCATTGTTTTCGACAATGATGGATCGGTCGATGAATCGGTTTGGGCGCTTCTCAACACTGCCGAGGTGCAACGCCTTCGCCGCATCAAACAACTCGGGGTTTCCGAGTTCGTATTTCCATCTGCAAGTCACACGCGATTTTCGCATTCGATAGGCGTGTTCCATAATGCGAGGCGTCTGGTCGGAATCATCAGACGTGAGATCGAACTGAAGCGAGTCGCAGGAGACTTCAACGAAACGCGAGCTAAGGTCGCCTTGTTCGCCGCGCTGCTTCACGACATCGGGCATGGACCATTCAGTCATGCCTTCGAGGAGGCAAGGAAGGCACTCGCGACCGAATCCGGCTCGAAAGCCAAAATCCGAAATCATGAGGCGTTCGCGGCCGAGTTGATAAGGAATGGCGCCGGTGAGATTTCCAGGATACTCACTGCATCAGGCGTCGATGCTGACGACGTGGCCGATCTGGTCGCGGCTGAAACCCCGACCGATATGTATCACGCCGTCGTGTCGAGTTCGTTCGATGCGGATCGTTTGGATTATCTTGTTCGCGATCGCCACATGACCGGCACGGGAGCCGGAGCCATCGATCTGGACTGGTTGATGGATAATGTGCGTGTAGCCGAAATCGACTTCTCGCCGCCTGATGCTGACGGAGCAGATCCGATCTACGAACACAGCTTTTGTCTTGAACATAAGGCCCGCGACGCCGCCGAGGATTTCCTTTTGGCGCGCTACCGGCTTTTTACCAACGTCTATCTGCACAAGACGACGCGCGGTATCGAGCAAATGGTGTCCGCATTCTTTCGGTTCATTGCTCGCGAAGTGCGCGACGGAGGCAAGATTGTTGGGGTACAGGACGACCACCCCCTGGTTCGTTTCTTTTCGTCGGGAGGAGACACCATCACGAATTACAAGGTGCTGGACGACACCGTGGTGTGGGGCGCCATTCATGCCGTTGCAGCAAACGGAAATGGCTCATCCAAGATGATCGCCGGCAGAATCCTAAATCGAGAGCGTCCTCTCTGCCTCGATGTCCAGAATGCCTTTCCAAAGGACGTGGAAGGTAAGCGTCGTTTAAAGCATGCCTTGGATGCCAAGTTCAAATTGCAGCTCGGCGACAGCGTGTTTCGAGATGCGGCTGAGCTATCGATTTATGGTGAAATCGGAGCGGACGACGGGCGAGCCCAAAAACGACTGATGATCCGGATGCCGGACCAAAGGCTCAAGGAAATCACGGACTTCAAGGACGCCACGGTCGCCGGGTCCGATCGGAAACGCGCGTTTGAGCGTTACTACTTTCCTAGTGAAGCGGATTTCAGAATCGCGCAATCTGTCGCCGATTCGGTCAGAGGGAGGCGTGCATGACTATCGACGTTCCAAGCCTCGTGATGGCTGCAGGCGGTGAGGTCGTTGGCAAAATCCGGCTACAGAAGATTGTATATCTGCTGGACCAGTTGGGCCTCAACAGCGGCTTCTCGTACGAGTATTATCATTACGGTCCCTATTCTGAGGATTTGGCCGAAAAGGTCGAGGACGATGTCGTTTTCGGTCAGCTCGAGGCTAGCCAGCGCCGTCGCGTGAGTGATGGTGTCCCCTATGTTGCGTATTCCGCAGCAAAGTCAGGTGATGGTGATCGGCTGGAAGCGCACATGCCGATGGGCCGCATCCGAGTTGCGCTCGATGAAATGCAGCGAAATTCGGCAACAATCCTTGAGCTTGCCGCAACCATTCACTGGCTGGCAGCCATTGAAGGCGTCTCTGACTGGAAGACCGAACTGATCCGACGCAAAGGGGCCAAGACTCGGGATGGCCGCGACCGAAAAGCCTTTGAGTTGCTGCAGGCGCTCGGTCTGCCGCCTGCTGCTCGCTTTGTCCAGTAGGCCTGATTAAAGCCGCCCCACGATCTCAAGCTGCTCGTGCCGCAGCAGGATCAAAAATGGCCAAATCCACCCTCTCCTTTGTCTGCCAGAATTGCGGCGCGGCGTATAATCGTTGGCAGGGCAAGTGCGAGTCCTGCGGCGAGTGGAATACGCTGGCCGAGGAAGACACGGGCGGCAGCGTGCCGCTGTCGGTCCGCGCCAAACGCAAGGGACGCACCTTCGCGCTGGAAAGCCTTTCCGGCAAAAGCCAGGACGCCCCGCGCCTCTCCTCCGGCATGACCGAGCTCGACCGCGTCACGGGCGGCGGCTTCGTGCGCGGCTCGGTGCTACTGGTCGGCGGCGATCCCGGCATCGGCAAATCCACACTGTTGACGCAGGCCACCAGCATGCTCGCCCGCGCCGGGCACCGGGCGGTCTATATCTCCGGCGAAGAAGCGATCGCGCAGGTCCGGCTCCGCGCCGAGCGGCTGGGGCTCGCCGACGCACCGGTGCAGCTTGCCGCTGAGACGTCGGTTGAGGATATCGTCTCAACCCTCTCCGAAGGCACCGTGCCGCGGCTGATCGTGATCGACTCGATCCAGACCATGTGGACCGACACGGTGGAGTCCGCGCCGGGCACGGTCACCCAGGTCCGCGCCTCCGCGCAGGCGCTTATTCGTTTCGCCAAGAAATCGGGCGCGGCCATCATCCTGGTCGGCCATGTCACCAAGGACGGCCAGATCGCCGGCCCGCGCGTGGTCGAGCACATGGTCGATGCCGTCCTCTCCTTCGAGGGCGAAGGCTCGCAGCAATTCCGCATCCTGCGCGCGGTCAAGAACCGGTTCGGGCCGACCGACGAGATCGGTGTGTTCGAGATGACGGGCCTCGGCCTCCGCGAGGTATCCAACCCCTCCGAACTGTTCCTGTCCGAGCGCGATCTCGGCACGCCGGGCACGGCAGTCTTCGCCGGCATCGAGGGCACCCGCCCTGTCCTGGTCGAGTTGCAGGCGCTGGTGGCGCCGACTTCGCTTGGCACCCCGCGACGGGCCGTGGTCGGCTGGTACCCGAGCCGGCTGTCGATGGTGCTGGCGGTGCTCGAGGCCCATTGCGGCGTGAAACTCTCCGGCCATGACGTCTATCTCAACGTCGCGGGCGGCCTGCGCATCCAGGAACCGGCGGCGGACATGGCGGCCGCCGCCGCGCTGGTTTCCTCGCTGGCCAATGCGCCCTTGCCATCGGATGCGGTCTATTTCGGCGAGATTTCGCTCTCCGGCGCGGTCCGGCCCGTAGCCCAGACCGCGGCGCGGCTCAAAGAGGCGGCCAAGCTCGGTTTCGGCCGCGCCGTGCTGCCCGAATCGGGACGCGGCGAGGTTTCCGGCGATGCCGGGCTGTCGCTCAATACCATCGGCGGGCTCACCACCCTTGTTGCGGAGATTGCCGCGCGCGGAAACCCCAAAAAGAACCGCGAAACCGCCGCACCAGAGAAAAATGCCACACCGGCGAGATTCCGCCGCCAGGACGGCTAGGCGGGCGTGACGCAAGGCCCTGACACCGCTATACAACCCGCGCGTAAAGGCGTGATGGACAAGCGCGTTTTCCGGTCTTGCCGGACGCCCTCCCAACCCCTCAGGATTTGACCGAAACGCCGATTCGGAACCTTGGATTTGTCAGCGGACCAGATTAGCCGATGCCGATAACGATCCTCGATCTCATCCTGCTCGGCGTCATGCTGATTTCGGGCCTGCTCGCGATGGTCCGTGGCTTCATGCGCGAGATCCTCTCGATCGCGGCCTGGGGCGCCGCGGCGCTGGTCACGCTCTATTCCTTCAACAAGCTGCTGCCGACCGCGAAGACCTATTTCAACAACGACACCGTCGCTTCGATCGTCGTGGTTGCCGGCGTGTTCGTCGGCACCCTGATCGTGGTCTCCGTGATCACGGTCCGCATCTCCGACATGATCCTCGATTCGCGAATCGGGGCGCTCGATCGCACCCTGGGCTTCCTGTTCGGGCTCGCCCGCGGCCTCCTGATCGTCGTGGTCGCCTTCCTGTTCTTCATTTGGCTGGTGCCGGAGAAGCAGCGTCCGGACTGGGTTTCCAATGCCAAATCCCGGGTTGTCCTGCAGGGAACCGGGGATTGGTTAATGTCGCTCTTGCCTGACGACCCCGAGAACACCATCTTAAAAAAGTTCAAGAAGAATAAACCGGAAGATGAGCAGACTGACACCGATCAGCCGCAGCGGGGCAACGGTGACGGCTACAGCAAACCTGCCCGCGATCAGCTCAAAAAGCTGATCGAGAAGCCCGCGGCCAAGTGAGCAAAGCCAACTTTTAGAGAGGCGCAGTGGACGAGATGCATAACCCCTCCGATGACGCCCAGCTCGATCCAAGGTTCGGCCAAACCGCGATCGAAACACAGGACGACCTCGAAGGGGACACGCTACGCGAAGAGTGCGGCGTGTTCGGCATTTTCGGCCACCCCGATGCATCGGCGATCACGGCGCTGGGCCTGCACGCCCTGCAGCATCGCGGCCAGGAGGCCGCCGGCATCGTCTCCTATGACGGCACCCGTTTTCACAGCGAACGCCGGCTTGGCCTCGTCGGCGACACCTTCTCCCGCCGCGAGGTGATCGAGCGCCTGCCCGGCTCAGTCGCCGTCGGCCATGTCCGCTACTCCACCACAGGCGCCACTATCCTGCGCAACGTTCAGCCGCTGTTCGCCGAGCTCAATGCCGGCGGCTTTGCGGTCGGCCATAACGGCAACCTCACCAACGGCCTGACGCTCCGCCGCGAATTGGTGCGGGGCGGCGCCATGATGCAGTCGACCACCGACACCGAGGTGATCCTGCACCTGGTCGCGCAATCACGCCGCCCTCGCTTCATCGAACGCTTCATCGAGGCCTTACGCACCATCGAGGGTGCCTATGCGCTGGTGTCGATGACCAACAAGAAATTGATCGGTGCACGCGATCCACTCGGCATTCGCCCGCTGGTGCTGGGCGAGTTCGACGGCTGCCCGATCCTGACCTCGGAGACCTGCGCGCTCGATATCATTGGCGCCAAGTTCGTCCGCGACATCGAGCCCGGCGAAGTCATCGTGTTCGACGACAGCGGCGTCCAGACTCACAAGCCGTTCCCGCCCAAACCGCCGCGGCCCTGCATCTTCGAATACATCTACTTCTCACGGCCGGATTCCATCGTGCATGGCCGATCGGTCTATGAGGTGCGCAAGAATTTCGGTGCGCAGCTCGCCCGCGAAAGCCATGTCGACGTCGACGTGGTGGTGCCCGTGCCGGATTCCGGCGTGCCGGCCGCGGTCGGCTATTCCCAATATTCCGGCGTGCCGTTCGAGCTCGGTATCATCCGCAACCACTACGTCGGCCGCACCTTCATCCAGCCGACGCAGGCCATCCGCGAGTCCGGCGTGAAGATGAAGCACAATGCAAATCGCATCGCGATCGAAGGCAAGCGCATCATCCTGATCGACGATTCCCTGGTCCGCGGCACCACCTCCAAGAAGATCGTGCGCATGATGCGCGACGCCGGCGCCCGCGAGGTTCACTTCCGCCTCGCCTCGCCGCCGATCCTCTACCCTGATTATTACGGCATCGATCTGCCCGACCGCGGCGGCTTGCTCGCCGCGACCCACTCGCTCGAGGAAATGCGCGAGATCATCGGCGCGGATTCACTGGCCTTCCTGTCGATCGACGGCGTCTACCGCGCCATGGGCTATGCCGGCCGCGACCCCGCCAATCCCAAATTCGCCGATCATTGCTTCACCGGCGACTATCCCACCAATCTCACCGACCAGGACCAGGTCGAAGCCACGCCGCGCCAGCTCTCGCTGCTGGCGGAGGCCAGCTGACGCGAAGCGTCATCCCGGGGCGCGAATGAAATGAGCGAACCCGGGATCTCGAGATTCCCCGGTGCGCAATTGCGCACCTGAGGTCTGATGCTTACGCACCATCCCGGAATGACGTTTTCCATGAAGCCGGGCTTGACCCGGCAATCCATCCGGCATCAAAAGCGCTTTCTAGATGGATGCTCGGGCCTTCGCCACGTCGAAGGGGCTTCGGCCCCGCAGGCGGGTCAAGCCCGGGCATGACGAGAGTACTCGGATTATGGCCCCTTCCCTCACTAATCGCATCGCCCTCGTCACCGGCGCCTCGCGCGGCATCGGCTATGCCACGGCGCGCACCCTCGCCAGGCACGGGGCGCACATCATCGCGGTGGCGCGCACGCAAGGCGGGCTGGAGGAACTCGACGACGAAATCCGCAAGGACGGCGGCAGCGCGACGCTGGTGCCGCTCAGCGTCACCGATAGTGACGGCATCGCGCGGCTCGGTGCCGCGCTGCATGAGCGCCATGGCAAGATCGACATCCTCGTCGGCAATGCCGGCGTCGCCGGCCCCTCCTCGCCGCTCGGGCATATCGACCTGAAGCCGTGGAACGACGTGATCGCGGTCAACATCACAGCGAATTTCCAGTTGATCCGCTGCATGGAGCCGCTGCTCAAACAGTCCGATGCGGGACGCGCGGTGTTCATCACGGCGGGCTCCGCCAGCAAGGCTCCCGGCTATCGCGGCCCCTACGCCGCGTCGAAGGCGGCGCTGGAGACATTGGTGCGGGTATGGGCGGCCGAGACCGCCTCGACGCCGATCCGCGTCAACCTGTTCAACCCGGGTCCGATCCGCACCCGCATGCGCGCGGCGGTGTTTCCCGGCGAAGATCCGATGACGCTCGACACGCCGGAGCAGGCGGTCGAGTTCATCGTGCCGATGTGCGCACCGGACTGGACGGAGAGCGGCAAGCTCTACGACTACAAGGCCCGCAAGCTCTTGAGCTTTCGTGCGCCGGAGTGACGGCGCGCCCGTGTCCCGGGCGCGGTGCAGCGTGATCCCGGCGATGCGAAGCATCGTCCGGTACGCTGCTCCGCAGAACCGGGACCCACGAACAGCACGGAAGGAGAATGGGCCCCGGATCAGCAGCGCAGCGCGTCGAAGACGCGCGTGAACGCGCTTATGGCGCGCTGCGCTGCGTCCGGGGCACGTGCTATGAATTGACTCCGCTCCCTCCCCGCGATTGACTGCACACCCAATCGGCACAAGCCGCAAGAAAATCGTGGGAGGAATTCATGACGCCGACGCACCATCGCGCCCGCGCCGTCGCTGGTTTCGCCAAAGCCGTCTCCCTTTGCGCCGCCGCGGCGGCGTTCAGCTTCCTGCCCCGCACGGCTTCCGCCGGCGAAGTCCCGACTTTCGCGGTGGATGCGTCCTGGCCGAAGCAGCTGCCCAACAACTGGATCATGGGACAGGTCGGCGGCATCACCGTCGATGGGCAAGGCCATATCTGGGTGATCCAGCGCCCGCGCTCGCTCAATGATGCCGAAAAATATGCGACGCTGAATCCGCCACGCGGAAAGTGCTGCGTGCCGGCACCGCCGGTGCTGGAGTTCGACGTCGAGGGCAATTTGCTGCGGTCGTGGGGCGGCCCCGGCGCGGGCTATGAATGGGTCGGGCGCGAGCACGGCATCGAGGTCGATGATCGCGGGTTTGTCTGGATCGGCGGCAACGCCGACACCGACAGCGAGCTTCTGAAGTTCACGCTCGACGGCAAATATGTCGGACAGATCGGCAAGATCGCGCCTCGCACCAACAGCAACGATCCAACCCAGCTTGGCAGGCCCGCGGAAGTCGCCATCGACAAGGACGCCAACGAAATGTATGTCGCCGACGGCTACGGCAACCGCCGCGTCATCGTCTACGACGCAACCACCGATGCCTTCAAACGGTTGTGGGGTGCGTATGGTCATACGCCCAACGACGACAAACAGCCGCCTTATGATCCCGCGGCTCCCGCGGAGCAGCAGTTCGGCGGCCCCGTGCATTGCATCAAGATCGCCAATGATGGCCTCGTCTATGTCTGCGACCGCTCGCTGAATCGTGTCCAAGTCTTCAAAAAGGACGGCTCCTTCGTGAAGGAATGGTTCTACGAAAAGAACAGTCGCGGCGACGGCGCCACCTTCGACCTCGCGCTTTGGCCCGACCCGAAGCAGACCTATCTGCTCAACGCCGACGGCACCAACAATGAAATCCGGATCATCAAGCGCGACGACGGCAGCGTGGTCGGTACGTTCGGCCATAGCGGCCGCAACGCCGGGCAATTTCTGGTGCTGCACGCCATGGCGGTCGACAAGCTCGGCAACGTCTATACCGGCGAGGTCGAAGGCAAACGCATCCAGAAGTTCAAGCTGGTGAACGCGGGCGCACTGCACTAGGGCGGAGCGTGGAGCCTAAGGTGCGATGATCTCAGGTTCGATCAGCGACTTGGCCGTCATTGCGAGGAGCGATAGCGACGAAGCAATCCATTCTGTCCGCGCGGCGCGATGGATTGCTTCGCTCCGCTCGCAATGACGATTCAACGTCATCCCATCGCCGCCTAGACCAGCACGTAGGGTCCCGGCTGCGGCCGGTGTCCCGCGCCCAGGAGCGAGAAGAAATAGCGCGGCGGCTCGTAATGCTCCTCCGCGGTGGGCGGATCGAGGAAATGGTGGCCGGCGAAGGCTTCGTGCACGAAAAAGGCGTTGGCGCCGTTGAAGCTGCAACCTACCAGACGGTAGCCCTTTTGCCGTCCAAGCCGTACCAAGGCTTCGAGGCTGGCGCCGAAATAATTCGAGCCGTTCCACGTTTTCGTCGGCTCGTAGGGGACGACTCCCGAGAAGGGGGGCCGCAGCGTCGCATTATACTCGATCACGACGACGCGGGGCTTCACCACCTCGATGGCCTTCCAGACCCAGTAGTCGTTATTATCGATGTCGATACTGAGCAGGTCGATCTCGCCGGTGATCCCGCCCTGTTGAATCAAGGTGTTGATATTCTCGGCGGTGATGAAGGAAGGGATCGCGACGAGCCGTCCATTCTTGCAGAAGGCATCATATCGGCTTCGGATCTGCGCGACATTCGCCTCCGAGCCGTCGAGCCAAAGTCCCCGCCAGCCTTCCAGCAGCAACTTGACCGAGTTGCATTCGATTCCGGTCTCGACGCCGAACTCGACGAAGACCCGGTTTCCGTTTCCGATCCGCCGGAAGATTTCCTGGATGATGCCGTCCTCGTCGCATTGCGAGTAGACCTTGAAGCCATAGCGCAACAAGCGCTTCGGATCGGCATGGCGTGGCCTGGCCAGCTCGTCGGACCAGAACCGCAGCAATTGCATCTGCGTCGCATGCGCCGCGTGCGATGCCTGATAGTTCATAACCTGAACGAGCGACTGAAGGAGATTGTCGTCTGACATCGGTCCAGCTTGGGAAATAGTCCTGCCGATGAAACGCTAGACGATCGGTCCGATTCGAACAATGTGAGGCGCCGGCGATGCCCAGGACTGAGGCAATCCCGGGCGCCGGCAGCCCCTGTCCAAGTCAAACCGACACAAAGCCGCATTGCCGAAAGGTTCCCGAGAGGCTATCGGGGAAACGAGATCGACAACCCGATCCAGCCATGGGCAAAGGCTCCATCCAAGAGAGCTGTCCCGGGAACACATGGAGGAAGCTCTCATGAAGATGTCACGCGCGTGGCGCACCGCCGCGCTTTTTGCCATTACCGGATTTGGATTTGCCACCTCGGCGCTCGCCGACGACAAGGTCGTCAAGATCGGCGTGTTGAATGACATGTCGAGCCTTTATGCCGATATCGGCGGCCCCAATGCCGTGGTCGCGGTCAAGATGGCGGTAGAGGATTCGGGTCTTGCCGCCAAGGGCTGGAAGATCGACGTGATCGGCGCCGATCATCAAAACAAGCCGGACGTTGGCGTCAGCATCGCCCGGCAATGGATCGACACCGAGCATGTCGATGCGATCGCCGACACGCCGAACTCCGGCGTCGCTCTCGCTGTCAGCAATGTCGTGAAGGAGAAGAACGCGGTCCTGCTCAATTCGGGCGCGGCCACCGCGGACCTCACCGGCAAGGCCTGCAACGCCAATACCATCTCCTACACCTACGACACCTACATGCTCGCCAACGGCACCGGCAAGGCGCTGACCAAGGCCGGCGGCGATAGCTGGTTCTTCCTGACCGCCGACTACGCCTTCGGCGCCGCGCTCGAGCGCGACACCAGCGCGGTCATCAAGGCGAACGGCGGCAAGGTGCTGGGCGGCGTCAAGCACCCGCTCAATACGTCGGACTTCTCGTCCTTCCTGCTGCAAGCGCAGAACTCCAAGGCGAAGATCATTGGTCTTGCCAATGCCGGTGGCGACACCACCAACGCGATCAAGCAAGCGGCCGAGTTTGGCATCGTCGCGGGCGGCCAGAAGCTCGCAGCGCTCCTGCTCTTCATCAACGACGTGCATTCGCTCGGGCTGAAGACCGCGCAAGGCCTGACCTTCACCGAATCCTTCTACTGGGACCTGAACGACAACACCCGTGCCTGGTCGAAGCGGTTTGCGGAGCGAGTGAACAATCACGCGATGCCGTCGATGACGCAGGCCGGTAATTATGCCGCCGTGCTGCATTACCTGAAGGCGCTGGACGCCCTCGGCGGCAATCCGCATGACGGCGCCAAGGTCGTCGCCAAGATGAAGGAGATTCCGACCGACGATCTCCTGTTCGGCAAGGGCCCGCTCCGCGCCGACGGCCGCCGCCTCATCCCGGCCTATCTGTTCGAGGTCAAGAAGCCGGAAGAATCGAAATATCCCTGGGACTATTACAAGCTCGTTGCGAAGATCGCGCCGGAAGACGCGGCACGGCCGCTGTCGGAGAGCGAGTGCCCGCTGGTCAAGAAGTGACCGCGTAGCGGTCATCCCGGAATGGTGCGGCAGCACCATATCCGGGATCTCGAGATTCCGATTCTGGTCCTACGGACCATCCCGGAATGACGTGCTGATTTCGTGCCCACCGTCTATCGGCGAACGCTAAAACGGTGGGCACGCGGAGCCTGTCATCGGGCCGCGCAAACGCGCGGCCCCGTTTGGCTTTGCCTACCTTACTTCTTCTTCGCCAGCGTCCTTGCGGCGATCATCAGCGCCAGAGCGATCAATCCGCCCGCGAGCAGGAACGGTGCGCCCGGCAGCTTGAACGGCGCGTGATCGCCGATGAAGAACGCAAAGATCAGCGTGAACAGGAACGGACCGATCATCTGCGAAATGCTCTGCACGCTCGACGTCGCGCCCTGCAACTGGCCCTGCTGATCCGCCGCCACTTGCTGTGTCATCAGCGCCTGGGTGGCGGCGCCCGACACGCCCCATAGCGCCATCACGGGAATGCCGGCGCAGAACCACAGCCCGGTCGGGGCCGCACCATAGATGAAGAAGCCGATCGCACCGAAGACCAGCCCGAACAGCAGCGCCTTGCGCTCGCCGAGACGCTTGACGATCGGGCCGATCGCAACGCCCTGCACCACCATGGACGAGAGACCCACGATTGCGAGCGTGAGACCGACCATCCCGACATCCCAGCCGTAGCGATAGGTCGCATAAAGCACGAAAGTCGAGGGCAGCACGACATGCGCCAGCTGTGAAAAAAAATTCGCCGTCTGCAGCCCGGCGAGAATGCGGTTCGCGCCGAGCAGCTTGAGCACGCCGACCGGATTGGCGCTCTTCCAGTGGAACGGCGCGCGGCGCTCACGAGGTAGCGACTCCGGCAGGATGAAGAGGCCATAAAGCGCGTTGGCAAGGCCGAGCCCCGCGGCGACCCAGAATGGCAGCCGTGGCGACATATCGCCAAGCAACCCGCCGAGCGCCGGCCCCAGGATGAAGCCCGCGCCGAAGGCAACGCCGATCTTGCCGAAATAGGCCGCGCGTTGCTCCGGCGGCGTCACGTCGGCGATATAGGCAAACGACGTCGAGATGCTGGCCGAGGTGATGCCGGAGATCAGCCGCCCGACGAACAGCCAGGACAGCGACGGCGCCAGCGCCATCAAAACGTAATCCGCCGCCAGCCCGAAATTCGAAAGCAGCACCACCGGGCGCCGGCCGAAGCGATCGGACAGGCCGCCGATGATCGGCGAGAACAGAAACTGCATCAGCGCCCAAGCGGTGCCGAACAGCCCGAAAATGCGCGCGGCGCTCGCGGTGTCGTTGTCGACAAAGCTCTCGATCAGCTTGGGCAGGACCGGAATAACGACGCCGAGCGCCATCATGTCGAGCAGGATCGTGACGAAGATGAAAGCAACGGCCGCGCTTCGCGGCGCCGATGACCCGACGGCGGCGTCGGAGGCGCCCTCGCTCACGACAGCCGCTTCCGCTTGTGGGCGAACGGATTGGCTTTCTCGCGGAGCGTGATGCGCACCGGCGTACCCGGCAGGTCGAACGCCTCGCGCAGCGAATTGGTGAGATAGCGCAAATAGGATTGCGGGATCGCATCCGCACGCGAGCAGAACAGCACGAAGCTCGGTGGCCGCGCCTTGGTCTGGGTGATGTAGTTCAGCTTCAGCCGCCGCCCCGACACTGCCGGCGGCGGGTTGGCTTGAATCGCCTGCTCGAACCAGCGATTAAGCGCCGAGGTCGGTACGCGCCTGTTCCAGACGGCATAGGCATCGACGATCGCCTGCATCATGCGGTCGATGCCCTCGCCCATCAACCCGGAGACGGCGACAACCGGCACGCCGCTCACCTGCGGCAGCCAGTGGTCGGCATCCCGGCGCAGCGCCGAAATCTGCCCGGGCTTGCCCGCCATCAAATCCCATTTGTTGACGGCGATCACGATCGCGCGGCCTTCGCGCTCGATCAGATCGGCGATGCGCAGGTCCTGCTCCTCGAACTTGTTCTGCGTATCCAGCATCAGCACGACGACTTCGGCAAAGCGCACCGCGCGCAGTGCGTCCGCTACCGAAAGTTTCTCCAGCTTCTCCTCGATCCGTGAGCGGCGGCGCAATCCCGCGGTATCGAACACGCGAAAATCGCGGCCCTTCCAGCTGATCTCGACCGAGATGGAATCGCGGGTGGTGCCGGCCTCGGGGCTGGTTAGAAGCCGCTCCTCCCCGACGAGATGATT
>Ga0157369_10004118_pt1 | contig 17218 bp, 16 predicted proteins | sample C25metaG_FD_113461 | JGI IMG/M metagenome (GOLD analysis project Ga0157369, IMG submission 113461) | Corn rhizosphere microbial communities from Kellogg Biological Station, Michigan, USA - C2-5 metaG | ecosystem: Host-associated > Plants > Roots > Rhizosphere > Soil | place: USA: Michigan... | reverse complement strand
TCGATGTCTATGTGCCGGGGTGCCCGCCGACGGCGGAGGCGCTGCTTTACGGCGTGATGCTGCTGCAGCGGAAGATCCGCCGCACCGGAACGATCGAGCGCTGATCATGGCTGCACTCGAAGACCTCGGCGGAAAGATCGCGGCTGCGCTCGGCGGTGCCGTGACCGCTCATTCCGTGGTGCTCGGCGAACTCACGCTCAATGTCGTCCCTGCCGATATCGTCCGTGTGCTGACTTATCTGCGCGACGATGCGGATTGCACGTTCAAGATCCTCGTCGATATCTGCGGGGTCGACTGGCCGGAGCGCGCCAAGCGGTTCGACGTCGTCTACCATCTGCTGTCGCTCAACAAGAACCAGCGCATCCGCATCAAGCTCGAAGCGGGCGAGGACGAGACCGTGCCGTCTGTGGTGGAGGTCTATCCCGCCGCCAACTGGTTCGAGCGCGAAGCCTTCGACATGTACGGCGTGCCGTTCGGCGATCATCCGGACCTTCGCCGTATCCTGACCGACTACGGCTTCTCCGGTTATCCGCTGCGCAAGGACTTCCCGCTCACAGGCTTTGTCGAGCTGCGCTACGACGACGAACTCAAGCGTGTTGTCTATCAGCCGGTGCAGCTGGTGCAGGAATTCCGCGACTTCGACTTCATGAGCCCGTGGGAAGGCGCGCCGCACATCCTGCCCGGCGATGAAAAGGTCGCGATGGCGCCCGGCGTGACTTCGGGCGACACGGGGAAGAAGGCCTGATGGACAAGCCCGCGCCCCACGACGACACCAAAATGACGGTCAATTTCGGTCCGCAGCATCCGGCCGCGCATGGCGTGCTGCGCCTGATCCTCGACCTCGATGGGGAGATCGTCACCCGCGTCGATCCACATATTGGGCTGCTCCATCGCGGCACCGAGAAGCTGATCGAGCACAAGACCTATCTGCAGGCGATCCCGTATTTCGACCGGCTCGATTACGTCGCGCCGATGAATCAGGAGCACGCTTTCGCGCTCGCGATCGAAAAGCTGCTCGGTCTCGAAGTGCCGAAGCGCGGTCAATACATCCGCGTGCTCTATTGCGAAATCGGCCGCATCCTCAATCACCTGATGAACGTGACCACGCAGGCGATGGACTGTGGCGCGCTCACCCCGCCGCTCTGGGGCTTCGAAGAGCGCGAGAAGCTGATGGTGTTCTACGAGCGCGCCAGCGGCAGCCGCATGCATGCGGCTTATTTCCGCGCCGGCGGCGTGCATCAGGATCTGCCGCCTGCGTTGCTTGAAGACATCGATGCCTGGTGCGACAGCTTCCCGAAGGTGCTCGATGACATCGAGGGCTTACTCACGGAGAGCCGCATCTTCAAACAGCGCAATGTCGACATCGGCGTCGTCAATCGCGCCGAAGCGGAAGCCTGGGGCTTCTCCGGCGTGATGCTGCGCTCGACCGGCGTGGCTTGGGACCTGCGCCGCGCGCAGCCTTATGAGTGCTACAGCGAACTCGACTTCCAGATTCCGGTCGGAAAGAACGGCGACAACTACGACCGCTACATCATGCGTATGGAAGAGATGCGCCAGGCCGTTCACATCATGAAGCAGTGTATCGCAAAGATGCCGTCCGGTCCCGTGGTTTCCAGCGACAACAAAGTCGTGCCGCCGCGCCGTGGCGAGATGAAGACATCCATGGAAGCCCTGATCCATCACTTCAAGCTCTATACCGAAGGCTTCCATGTGCCCGCCGGCGAAGTCTACGCGGCGGTGGAAGCGCCCAAGGGCGAGTTCGGCGTCTATCTGGTGGCCGACGGCACCAACAAGCCGTATCGCTGCAAGCTGCGTGCGCCGTCCTATGTGCACCTGCAGGCGATCGACTACATGAGCCGCGGCCACATGCTGGCTGACGTCTCCGCCGTGCTTGGCTCGCTCGATATCGTATTCGGGGAGGTTGATCGGTGAGCGTTCGCCGTCTTTACCCTCAGCAGCCGGCAAGCTTTGCGTTCAACGACGCGAACCGGGCGCTTTGCGATCAGTGGATCGCGAAGTATCCGCAAGGCCGCCAGGCAAGCGCCGTCATCGCGTTGCTCTGGATCGGGCAGGAGCAGGAAGGCTGGGTTACCAAGCCGATGATCGAGGGCGTCGCGCAGATGCTTTCGATGCCTTACATCCGTGTGCTCGAAGTCGCGACCTTCTACACGATGTTCAACCTCGAGCCGGTGGGCGAGCATCTTGTGCAGGTGTGCACGACGACGCCGTGCTGGCTGCGCGGCTCCGACGACGTGGTCGCCGCGTGCAAGAAGCACATCCACGCACAGCCGCACACCGTCTCTGCCGACGGCAAATTCTCCTGGATGGAAGTCGAGTGTCTCGGCGCCTGCGTGAACGCGCCGATGCTGCAGATCGGCAAGGATTTCTACGAAGACCTCGATGGCCCAAAGACCGAAGCGCTGCTCGAAGCGTTCCGCCGCGGCGAGACGCCCAAGCCCGGCGCCGGCAATGGCCGCCACACCTCGGAGCCCGAAGGCGGCGCGCTGACACTCACGGACCCGCAACTTTACAATGGCGGCTATAGCCGCAAGACACCTGGAGCAGCGACATGACGCTCGCTCTCAATATTCCCTCGCCCCCACGCAGTGGGGGAGAGGGCAGGGTGAGGGGGCGGTGCCGCATCCTCATCTGTCTCAGTTTGTGTCGAGACCCCCTCATCCCGGCCTTCTCCCCCGGTGGGGGAGAAGGAGAGGTTTTTCATGCTCTCTGATCGCGACCGCATTTTCACGAACCTTTACGGCTTCCAGGATCCCGGGCTCGAAGCCGCGAAGAAGCGCGGCAACTGGGACGGCACGAAAGAGATTCTGGCGCTCGGCCCCGAAGGCATCGTCGATGTCCTGAAGAAGTCGGGCCTGCGCGGCCGCGGCGGCGCGGGTTTTCCGACCGGCCTCAAATGGTCTTTCATGCCGAAGGAAGTGAAGGAGCGTCCGCATTATCTCGTCGTCAACGCCGACGAGTCCGAGCCGGGCACGTGCAAGGACCGCGATATCCTGCGCCACGACCCGCACACGCTGGTCGAAGGCTGTCTGATCGCGAGCTTCGCGATGCGCGCCCACGCCTGTTACGTCTATGTGCGCGGCGAGTTTATCCGGGAGCGCGAGGCGCTGCAGCGCGCCGTCGATGAGGCCTATGCCGCCAGGCTGATCGGCAAGGACAATATCTTCGGCTTTCCGTTCGACCTCTATGTCCATCATGGCGCCGGCGCGTACATCTGCGGCGAGGAAACGGCGCTGCTCGAAAGTCTCGAAGGCAAAAAGGGCCAGCCGCGCCTCAAGCCGCCGTTCCCGGCGAATGTCGGCCTTTATGGCTGCCCGACCACCGTCAACAATGTCGAGAGCATCGCGGTGGCGCCGACCATCCTGCGCCGCGGCGCGGAGTGGTTCGCCGGCATCGGGCGTCCGAACAACACCGGCACCAAAGTCTTCTGCATCTCCGGCCATGTAAACAAGCCGTGCAACGTGGAAGAAGAGATGGGAATTTCGCTGCGCGAGCTCATCGATCGTCACGCGGGCGGCGTGCGTGGCGGCTGGGACAATCTGCTTGCCGTCATCCCCGGCGGCGCGTCGGTGCCGCTGCTTCCGAAATCCATCTGCGACGACGTGCTGATGGATTTCGACTCCCTGAAGAATGTCCAGTCGGGCCTCGGCACCGCCGCGGTCATCGTGATGGACAAGTCATGCGACGTCGTGAAGGCGATCCAGCGGCTCGCCTATTTCTACAAGCACGAGAGCTGCGGCCAGTGCACGCCATGCCGCGAGGGCACCGGTTGGATGTGGCGCGTGATGACGCGCATGGTGAAGGGCGACTCGCACCCGGCGGAGATCGATCTCCTCCAGGAGGTGACCAAGGAAGTCGAAGGCCACACGATCTGCGCGCTTGGCGATGCCGCAGCGTGGCCGATCCAGGGCCTGATCCGCCACTTCCGTCCCGAACTCGAACGCCGCATGGCGGCCTATAAACAGGCGGCGGAGTGACCATGCGGCACCTCGCGCAAGTCAACATCGGACGTGTCCTGGGCGGGCCCGACGATCCGCGCATGAAGGACTTCTACGACAACCTCGCGCGCGTGAACGCGCTGGCCGAACGCATGCCGGGTTTCGTCTGGCGGCTGAAGGACGAGACCGGCGACAGCGCGATGGCGCTGCATTGGCCGGGCGACCCGACGATGAACGTCAACATGTCGGTATGGGAGGACGATGCGGCGCTGGCCAAGTTCGTGTTCCAGACCGTCCATCGCTCGATCTATGCCCGCAAGCCCGAATTCTTCGAGATGCCAAAGCAGCCCACCGTGGCGATGTGGTGGATCGATGCCGGACATATCCCGACGCTCGACGAGGCCAAGCAGCGCCTCGACCATTTGATCGCCCGGGGCCCCGGCGAATTCGCCTTCGGCTGGGCCGATCTTCCGTCCGCAAAACTCTGGCAAGAGAAACGGTGCGCCTGATGCCCAGCCGCAAGCTCATCGTCGACGGCAAGGAGATCGAGGCGGATGACGGCCTGACGCTGTTGCAGGCGTGCGAGCAGGCGGGCGCCGAAATTCCGCGTTTCTGCTATCACGAGCGTCTGTCGGTGGCCGGCAATTGCCGCATGTGCCTTGTCGAATGGGTCGGCGCGCCGAAGCCGCAGGCCTCCTGCGCGCTCCAGGTCCGCGACATCTTCCCGAACAAGGACGGCACGCCCGCCAAGATCAACACCAAGGGCCCTTACGTGCGCAAAGCGCGCGAGGGCGTGATGGAATTCCTGCTCATCAACCACCCGCTCGATTGCCCGATCTGCGATCAGGGCGGCGAATGCGATTTGCAGGACCAGGCGATCGGCTACGGCCGGGCCGCGTTCCACCGCTTCAACGAGAACAAGCGCGCGGTCGAAGACAAATATATGGGCCCGCTGGTCAAGACGATCATGACCCGCTGCATCCAGTGCACCCGCTGTGTGCGCTTTGCGACCGAAGTCGCGGGCGTGCCCGATCTCGGCGCCACCGGCCGCGGCGAGGACATGGAGATCACGACCTATCTCGAGAAGGCGTTCGCGAGCGAGCTTTCCGGCAATGTGGTCGATCTCTGCCCCGTGGGCGCGCTGACGTCCAAGCCGTATGCCTTCAACGCGCGGCCGTGGGAATTGCGCAAGACGGAATCCATCGACGTGATGGATGCCCAAGGCTGCAACATCCGCATCGATGCGCGCGGGCCGCAGGTGATGCGCGTGCTGCCGCGGCTCAACGAAGAGATCAACGAGGAGTGGATCAGTGACAAGGCGCGTCATGCCTGCGACGGGCTTCAGCGCCAGCGTCTCGACCGTCCTTACATCCGCAACAACGGCAAGCTCCTGCCGGCGACATGGCGCGAGGCTTTCGCCCTGATCGCCGAACGCGTCGCGGCGTCGACGCCCAAGAGCATGGCCGCAATTGTCGGCGATCTTGCCGCCGCCGAGGAGATCAAGGCGCTCAAGGACCTGATGACGTCGCTCGGGGTCGTCAACCTCGATTGCCGGCAGGACGGCGCGAAGTTGGGCGGCGCACGTCCGTCCTACCTGTTCAACACGACCATTGCCGGTGTCGAGGCTGCGGACGCGCTGCTGCTCATCGGCTGCAATCCGCGCTGGGAAGCGCCGGTGCTCAATGCGCGCATCCGCAAGACTTGGGTGAACGGCGCGCTCAAGATCGCTAACATCGGAACGCCAGTCGATCTCACCTATCCCGTCGAGCAACTGGGCGCGGGCGTCGATGTGCTCGAAGCCATCGCGGGCGGCAGCCACGCCTTCGCGCAGGTGCTGAAAGACGCCAAGCGTCCGATGATCATTCTCGGGTCCGGTGCGGTCGCGCGTGGTGACGGCGCCGCGGTGCTGAAGCTTGCGGCGAGGATCGCCTCGGACGCCGGCGTGATCGGCCCCGCGGGTTCGGCCGCGGAAGGCGGCTGGAACGGGTTCAACGTGCTGCACACCGCGGCCTCGCGCGTTGCGGCGCTCGATCTCGGCTTTGTGGCCGGCGAGGGCGGGCGCGATGTGGCCGGTATCGTCGATGGTGCCCAGAAGAGCGAGATCGATTTCGTCTATCTGCTTGGGGCCGACGAGTTCGATGTCGGCCATCTCGGCCGCGCGTTCATTGTCTATCAGGGCAGCCATGGCGATGCCGGCGCGCACAACGCCGATGTCATTCTTCCGGGAGCGGCCTATACCGAGAAGGAAGGCCTCTACGTCAATTTCGAAGGCCGCGTGCAGCGGGCAGAGCGCGCCGCGTTTCCGCCGGGCGAAGCGAAAGAGGACTGGACGATCCTTCGTGCGCTATCCGATGTCCTCGGCAAGCGCCTGCCATACGACAATCTCGCCCAACTCCGCGCGGCCATCGTGGCCCAGGTCCCGCATTTCGCGGACATAGGCAAGGCGCCGGTTCATGGCGGTGCGGATGCTGCTGTGTGGAATGCCGTGGGCACCGATGGACCGCTCGACAAGCAGGTTCCGTTCGGGAGCGCGATCACCGATTACTACCTGACCAATCCCATTGCGCGCGCGAGCGAGACGATGGCGCGGTGCAGCCAGGAATTCGTGACGGGCGCGCAAAAGATGGCGGCGGAGTAGGGCATGCTCTTCACGCACTACTTCCAGCACTTCATGCCGTACGCTTGGGCTTGGGCGTTGAGCCAAGTCCTGAGCATCGTGATCTTCCTGGTCTGCCTTCTGGTCATGGTGGCGTTCATCCTGCTCTATGACCGCAAGATCTTCGCGGCTGTGCAGATGCGCCGCGGCCCGAACGTGGTCGGCATCTTCGGCCTGCTGCAGAGCTTCGCCGACCTCGGCAAGTACCTGATCAAGGAAGTGATCATCCCGGCCGGCGCCAACAAGGTGATCTTCCTGCTTGCGCCGCTGGTGAGCGCGACGCTTGCCTTCGCCGCCTGGGTTGTGATCCCGATGGACAACCACTGGGTCTTCGCCGACATCAATGTCGGCATCCTCTACCTGTTCGCGGTGTCGTCGCTCGGCGTCTACGGCATCATCATGGCGGGCTGGGCGTCGAACTCGAAATACGCGTTCCTGTCGGCCTGCCGCGCGGCGGCGCAGATGGTGTCCTACGAGGTCTCCATCGGCTTCGTGCTGGTGACGGTGCTGCTGTTCGCGGGCTCGCTCAATCTCTCGGACATCGTGCGCGCCCAGCAGGGCTCGGGTCTGTTCTCGTTCTGGCACTGGAACGTGTTCTCGATCCTGGTGCCGATGCTGCCGATCTTCTTCGTCTCCGCGATCGCGGAAACCAACCGCCCGCCGTTCGACCTTGTGGAGGCGGAATCAGAACTCGTGGCCGGCTATTTCGTCGAATACTCCTCGACGCCGTTCCTGCTGTTCTATCTGGCGGAGTTCCTCAACATCTGCCTGATGAGCGCGATGGTCGCGATCCTGTTCTTCGGCGGCTGGCTGCCGCCGGTCGATGTATGGCCGCTCAACGTCATCCCGGGCGTGATATGGCTGGTCATCAAGATCTGGTTCTTCTTCTTCCTGTTCGCGGTCGTTCGCGCCTTCGTGCCGCGCTACCGCTATGACCAGTTGATGCGGCTGGGTTGGAAGGTGTTCCTGCCCACCTCGTTGCTCTGGGTTCTCGTCACGGCGGCCTGGGTCGTCTTTGTCCGTCACGGAGGCGCATGATGGCGTATCTCGACCGCACCGCGCGCTCGATCTTCTTCTGGGAGTTCCTGAAGAGCTTTGTCCTCTCGTTCCGCTACATGGCGGGCCCGAAAGCGACGCTCAACTACCCCTTCGAGAAGGGCCCGATCTCCCCGCGCTTCCGCGGCGAGCATGCGCTGCGCCGCTATCCGAACGGCGAGGAACGCTGTATCGCCTGCAAGCTCTGCGAGGCGATCTGCCCGGCGCAGGCGATCACCATCGAGGCCGAGCCGCGCGAAGACGGTTCGCGCCGCACCACGCGCTACGACATTGACATGGTGAAGTGCATCTATTGCGGCCTGTGCCAGGAGGCGTGCCCGGTGGATGCCATCGTGGAAGGCCCGAATTTCGAGTACGCGACCGAGACGCGCGAGGAACTCTACTACGACAAGGACAAGCTGCTTTCGAACGGCGACCGCTGGGAGCGCGAGATCGCCCGCAATCTCGAACTGGATGCGCCGTATCGATGAGCGGAAACTTCCATCCCAGGTTCGTCATGGCCGCCCTTGAGGCGGCCATCCATCTGGCGCGCCTTGCGCGCCAAGATGACTCTTCTTCGCTCGCCAACGCTCGCGTGATGGATGGCCGGGTCAGGCCCGGCCATGACGAGGAGGTGGCGTCATGATCTTCCAGGCCATCGCCTTCTATCTTTTCTCGTTCGTCATGATCGCGGCGGCGTTCATGGTCATCGCCGCGCGCAATCCCGTGCATTCGGTGCTGTTCCTGATCCTCGCCTTCTTCAACGCGGCCGGGCTCTTCGTGCTTCTGGGCGCGGAGTTTCTCGCGATGATCCTCGTCGTCGTCTATGTCGGCGCGGTGGCGGTGCTGTTCCTGTTCGTCGTGATGATGCTCGACGTCGATTTCACGGAACTGAAGAGCGGAGCATTGCAGTATCTGCCCATCGGCGCCCTCATGGGACTTATCCTGCTGGCCGAACTCGTGATGGTCGGCGGCGTCTGGGTGATGGCGCCGGGTGCCAGCACCGCGCTAGCCAGCGCGACACCGGCGGGCATGACCAACACGGTCGCGCTCGGACGCATCCTCTATACGGATTACATCTACTACTTCCAGATTGCGGGTCTGATCCTGCTGGTCGCGATGATCGGCGCCATTGTGCTGACGCTACGACGCAGGCCGGGAGTGCGCCGCCAATCCATTAGTGTCCAGAATGCGCGCACGCCCGAGATGGCGATGCATCTCGTCGATGCGAAACCGGGGGAGGGCGCATAGATGGCTGTCGGGCTTGGCGCCTATCTGACGGTTGCCGCGATCATGTTCACGATCGGCGTGTTCGGCATCTTCCTGAACCGCAAGAACGTGATCGTCATCCTGATGTCGATCGAGCTGATCCTGCTCGCGGTCAACATCAATTTCGTGGCGTATTCGGCGTTCCTGCACGATCTGGTGGGGCAGGTGATGGCGATGTTCGTGCTCACCGTCGCCGCGGCCGAGGCCGCCATCGGACTTGCGATCCTGGTCGTCTATTTCCGCAACCGCGGCTCCATCGCGGTCGAAGACGTCAATGTGATGAAGGGTTGAGATGTATCAGGCCATCGTCTTCCTGCCCATCATCGCCTCTGCCATCGCGGGGTTGTTCGGCCGCATCCTCGGTGCGCGGCCGTCCGAGCTGATCACGACCGGCGCGCTATTCATCTCAGCGGCGCTGTCCGTCTATGCGTTCTACGACGTCTGCTTCCTCGGCCATTCCGCCATCATCACGGTGGCGCCCTGGATCCATTCCGGCGCGTTCGCCGCCGACTGGACCATCCGCGTGGATGCGTTGACCGCCGTGATGCTGGTCGTGGTGACGGGCGTTTCCTCGCTCGTGCACCTCTACTCCATCGGCTACATGGCCGAGGACGACAGCCGGCCGCGGTTCTTCTCCTATCTCTCGCTCTTCACCTTCGCGATGCTGATGCTGGTGACGGCGAACAACTTCCTGCAGATGTTCTTCGGCTGGGAAGGCGTCGGTCTCGCGTCGTATCTGCTCATCGGCTTCTGGTACAAGAAGCCGGAGGCGAACGCTGCCGCGATGAAGGCCTTCATCGTCAACCGTGTGGGCGATTTTGGCTTCGCGCTCGGCATCTTCGGCGTCTGGTACATCTTCAAGACGCTCGACTTCGACGCGGTGTTCGCCGCCGCGCCCTCGATGGTGGGCAAGACCTTCCTGTTCGGAAGCTGGCACGTCGATATCCTGACGACGCTCTGTCTGCTGCTGTTCGTCGGTGCGATGGGCAAGTCCGCGCAACTCGGGCTCCACACCTGGTTGCCCGACGCGATGGAAGGCCCGACGCCGGTCTCCGCGCTGATCCATGCCGCGACCATGGTGACGGCCGGTGTGTTCCTGGTCTGCCGCTGCTCGCCGCTGTACGAGCTGGCACCGTCCGCGCGCGAGTTCGTAACGTTCATCGGCGCCTCGACGGCGTTCTTTGCCGCCTCGGTCGGCCTGTTCCAGAACGACATCAAGCGCGTCATCGCCTATTCCACCTGCTCGCAGCTCGGCTACATGTTCGCCGCCGCCGGCGCATCAGCCTATGGCGGCGCGATGTTCCACCTTTTCACCCATGCCTTTTTCAAGGCGCTGCTGTTCCTCAGTGCGGGTTCGGTGATCGTCGCGATGCACCACGAGCAGGACATGCGCAAGATGGGCGGCCTTGCGCGGCAGATCCCCTTCACCTGCGCGATGATGCTGATCGGCAATCTGGCACTGACCGGCGTCGGCATTCCGTTCATACACTGGGGCTTGGCCGGCTTCTATTCGAAGGACGCGATCATCGATGTCGATTTCGAAGGCGCGACCGGCATGGACAAATACGCCTTCATCATGACGGCCGTCGCCGCGCTGATGACCTCGTTCTATTCCTGGCGCCAGTTTCTAATGACGTTTTTCGGACGTTATCGTGGCCTCGACGAGGTCCATGACCTCGCGCATTCCGATGAGCATTCGCACGACGAGCCGATGGCGGAAGACGCGCATGACGATCACGGCCATCACGCGCCGAAGCTCGAAGAGATTCACGAAGCGCCGCTTACGATGCTTGTACCGCTTGGTGTTCTCGCCATCGGTGCGGCGTTCGCGGGCATGGCATTCGATACCTATTTCATCGGCAACAATTCAGCGGCGTTCTGGCACCACGCCATCGCCGCGATCGCCGGCAACGGCATGAACCCGATGAATGAGGAATTGCCGACCTGGGTTGAACTCGCGCCATTTGTGCTGACGATCCTGGGTTTCCTGATCGCCTTCTACTACTACATCATGCGGCCCGAGCTTCCGGCGCAGATGGCCGCGCGCAAGGGGATGCTCTACACGTTCCTGTACAACAAGTGGTATTTCGACGAGCTCTACGACTTCCTGTTCGTCCAGCCGGCGCTGCGCATCGGCCGCTTCCTGTGGAAGATCGGCGACGGCTTCCTGATCGACGGTTTCGGGCCTGACGGCATATCCGCGCGCGTGCTGGATGTGACGCGGGGCGCGGTCCGCATCCAGTCCGGCTACGTCTATCACTATGCCTTCGCGATGCTGATCGGCGTTCTCGCGCTTGCAACCTGGTTCATCGCGGGAGGTGCGCCATGAGCCATCTCCTCTCCATCATCACCTTCCTGCCGCTGGTCGGCGCGATCGCGATCTTGGCGATGATCCGCGGCTCGGGCGAGACGGTCGCGCGCAATGCACGCTGGATCGCGCTGGTATTCACCATCGCCGATTTCATCCTGACGCTGGTGCTGTGGGCCGGGTTCGACGGTTCATCGTCGTCGTTCCAGTTCGTGGAGCATGCGGCCTGGCTGACCAACGGCATCTCCTATCACATGGGCGTGGACGGCATTTCGATGCTGTTCGTTGTGCTGACCGGCCTTCTGATGCCGTTCTGCATCCTGGCAAGCTGGGAATCGATCGAGACCCGCGTCGCCGAATACATGATCGCGTTCCTGGCGCTCGAAACCCTGATGATGGGCGTCTTCACCGCGCTCGACCTGTTCCTGTTCTACCTGTTCTTCGAGGGTGGGCTGATCCCGATGTTTATCATCATCGGGGTGTGGGGCGGCAAGCGGCGTGTTTACGCCAGCTACAAATTCTTCCTCTACACGCTGCTCGGGTCGGTCCTGATGCTGCTCGCGATCCTGGCGATGTATCTCCAGACCGGCACGACCGACATTGAGACCATCATCAACACCGCGCATTTCCCGGTGCAGATGCAGATATGGATGTGGCTCGCGTTCTTCGCCTCCTTTGCGGTCAAGATGCCGATGTGGCCGGTTCACACCTGGCTGCCGGATGCCCACGTCGAGGCGCCGACGGCGGGCTCGGTCATCCTAGCCGGCATCCTGCTCAAGATGGGCGGCTACGGCTTCCTGCGCTTCTCGCTGCCGATGATGGCGAGCGCGTCGGTCTACTTCGGGCCGCTGGTCTTCGCGCTGTCCGTGATCGCCATCATCTACACCTCGCTGGTCGCGCTGGCGCAGGAGGACATGAAGAAGCTGATTGCCTATTCGTCCGTCGCCCATATGGGCTTCGTGACCATGGGGATCTTCACGGTCACCCATCAGGGCATCGAGGGCGGCATCTACCAGATGCTCTCCCACGGCATCGTGTCAGGCGCGCTGTTCCTTTGCGTCGGCGTGGTCTACGACCGCATGCACACACGCGAGATCGCGGCCTATGGCGGGCTCGTGAACCGCATGCCGATGTATGCCGCGTGCTTCATGGTCTTTACGCTCGCCAATGTCGGCCTTCCGGGCACGGGCGGGTTCGTGGGCGAGTTCCTGACGATGCTGGGCGCCTTCATCCACAACACCTGGATCGCGATCTTCGCCGCCACCGGCGTGATCCTGTCGGCCGCGTATGCGCTTTTCCTCTATCGCCGGATCATCTTCGGCGATCTGGTCAAGCCCGCGCTAATGACCATCCAGGACCTCAGCCTGCGCGAAGTCGCGCTGCTGGCCCCGCTCGTCATCATCACGATCTGGATGGGCGTCTATCCCAAGCCGATCTTCGACGTGACTTCGGCCTCGGTCGCCAACCTGGTTCACCAGCACCAGGCGGCCGTCGCCTATGACAGTGCACCGCCGAAGGTAGCCGCGCTCGCGCATGGAGGCGGACGGTGAACATCCAGTCGGATATCTACGTCCTCCTTCCCGAACTGATCCTCGCGATCGGCGCGATGGTGCTTCTGCTCATCGGTGCGGTGCGCGGCGACAAGAGCGCCAATGCGCTCACGATCATATCGGTCCTGCTGATCGCCGCCTCGGCCTACATCTCGATGGTGCTGGGCGACGGCACGGCGTTCCACGGCGCCTTTGTGATGGACAGTTTCGCACGCTTTACCAAGGCGGTGATCCTCTGGTCCTCGGCCGCGTGCGTGCTGATGGCGCACCGCTTCTTCTCGCTCGAGAAGAGCGAGCGTTTCGAGCTTCCAGTGCTAATCGTGCTGGCGAGCCTTGGCATGTCGCTGATGGTCTCCGCCAACAACTTCATCGCGCTCTATATGGGCCTCGAGCTCCAGAGCCTCGCACTCTACGTGCTTGCCGCCTTCAACCGCGATTCCGTGCGGTCATCGGAAGCGGGGCTCAAGTACTTCGTCCTCGGCTCGCTGTCCTCGGGCATGATGCTGTACGGCATCTCGATGATCTACGGCTATGCCGGCACGATGGATTTCACCGGCGTGGCACATGTCATCAAAAGTAGCGGTTCAAACATCGGATTGACGTTCGGCATCGTGTTCCTGCTCGCCGGCCTCGCGTTCAAGATCTCCGCCGTTCCGTTCCATATGTGGACGCCGGACGTGTACGAGGGCTCTCCGACGCCGATCACGGCGTTCCTCGCCACCGCGTCCAAGGTCGCCTCGCTCGCGCTCGTGCTGCGCGCCATCGTGGTGCCGTTCCCGGGCGCGTTCCACCAGTGGCAGCAGATCATCATCTTCATCTCGGTGCTGTCGATGGCGCTCGGCGCGTTTGCCGCCATCGGCCAGAACAACATCAAGCGGCTGATGGCCTACAGCTCCATCGGCCATATGGGCTATGCACTGCTCGGTCTCGCGGCCGGCACCGAACTCGGCCTGCGCGGTGTGCTGTTCTATCTCGCGTTCTATTCGCTCACCAATATCGGCGTGTTCGCCTGCGTGCAGGCGATGCGGCGCAGCGGGCAGGCGGTCGAGAACATCTCCGATCTGGCAGGCTTGGCGCGCACGCGGCCGCTGCATGCCTTTGCCTTTGCCGCGATGATGCTGAGCCTTTCGGGCCTGCCGCCGCTCGCCGGCATCGTGGCCAAGGCATTCGTGTTCCTGGCCGTCATCCAGGTGCATCTTTATGCGCTCGCAATCTTCGGCGTCATCACCAGCGTCGTTGGTGCCTATTACTATCTGCGCATCGTCAAGGTGATGTATTTCGATGAACCGGCGGAACAGCCCTTCGATCACGACATGGGCTGGAGCGTTGCCGCCATCGCCGGAATCGCCACGGCCTTTACGCTGCTGTTCGTGCTCCGGATCGACTTCCTGCTCGACTATGCCGACACGGCGGCAAAGGCCCTGTTGAAGTGACGTCCTGGCCGGCCGGTTACGGCCTGAAGACGTTCGAGACTATCGACTCCACCAACGAAGAGGCGCGTCGCCTGGCGCAGGCGGGCGAGCGCGGGCCGCTCTGGATCACCGCCGGCGAGCAGACCGCCGGACGCGGGCGCCGGGGCCGAAGTTGGGTCTCTCCCCGCGGCAATCTCAGCGCAACGCTCCTCATCGACCCCGGCAAGCCGGCCGGCGAGTGCGCGCAGATTTCCTTTGTGGCAGCGCTGGCGGCGTCGGATGCGGTTTCCGCGCTCGCTCCCGGCAGCAGCATCAAGGTGAAATGGCCGAACGACGTGCTGGCCGAAGGCCGCAAGATCGCGGGCATCCTGCTGGAATCCGCAAGCAGTGGCGGTGCCGCGCCCGGCTGGCTCGTGATCGGTATCGGCATCAATCTCTCTGCACACCCTCCGGATACGGAGTTTCCGGCGACGTCATTGCCCGCTCTGGGTGTGATGGCACCCTCGCCGGAGGATGGCTTGCTTCATCTCGCTGCCGCGTTCGCGAAATGGTATGACATCTGGTGTGCGGAGGGCTTTGCGCCCATCCGCGACGCGTGGCTTGCGCGCGCGGCCGGTCTCGGGACCCGCATCCGTGCGCGACTGCAGAACGGAGAACTCGTTGGTATGTTCGAGGGCATCGATATGACCGGCGCACTTCTGCTGCGCGAGGCGCAGGATCGTGTGCGCACGATCGCTGCCGGGGAAGTATTCTTTTGAGCACCTCTCTCTCCAGAAAAATTCCCTCGCCCCCTTTAAGGGGGAGAGGGCAGGGTGAGGGGGCCTCTCCACCCCGCTCGATTTCGACACCCCCTCACCCCGACCCTCTCCCCCGCTTCGCGGGGGAGAGGGCGAAGGCATAGCGTCCCATGCTTCTCGCGATCGACGCCGGCAACACCAACATCGTCTTCGCCGTCCACGACGGCAACGCCATCCGCGCCGAATGGCGCACGATGACGAAGACGGCGCGCACGGTCGATGAATACGCGGTCTGGCTCAGCCAGCTTCTGTCGCTCCAGGGACTATCCTTCGCCGATCTGACCGATGCGATCATCGCAACCGTCGTTCCGGCGACCCTGTTCGACCTGCGCGCGCTCTGCCGCAACTACCTGAAATGCGAGCCGATCATCGTCGACAACACGCTCGACCTCGGCATCGGGATCAACGCCGACCGGCCCTCCGCCGTGGGCGTGGACCGGCTCTGCAACGCCGTGGCTGCGCATGAGCGCTACCAGGGCGCGGTCATCGTCGTGGATTTCGGGACCACGACCAATTTCGACATCGTGGCGGAGAACGGCGATTTCGACGGCAGCGTGCTGGCCCCCGGCGCCAACCTCTCCGTCGAGGCGCTGCACCAGGCCGCGGCGATGCTGCCGCGCGTCGCGATCCACCGGATGCAGAAAGTGATCGGCCGCGACACCGTTCCCGCCATGCAGTCGGGCATCTACTGGGGTTATGTCGGCCTGATCGGCGGGCTGATCGACCGCATCAAGGCCGAATACGGCCGGCCCATGACCGTCGTGGCAACCGGGGGACTCGCGCCTCTCTTCAGGCCCGATATTCCGTCGATAGACCACATCGATCCTGACCTCACGGTGCGCGGAATTGTGCTGATCTACCAGCGCAACGCCGACAGGCCGCGTGCGCAGAAGGCTTGATGGACAAACCCGGACGTGACGACGAGCTGGTCCTGCTGCCCTTGGGGGGCGCGGGCGAGATTGGCATGAACTTCAATGCCTATGGCTTCGGGCCGCCGGACGACCGCCAGTGGATCGTCGTGGATTGCGGCGTGCTGTTCGGGCGTGAGACCACGACGCCCGGCATCGACCTCATCATGCCGGACATCCGTTTTCTGGCGGAGCAGCGCGAGAACGTGCTCGCCATGGTGCTGACCCACGCGCATGAGGATCACATCGGCGCCATCCCGCACTTGCTGCCGATGCTGCGCTGCCCGATCTACGCGACACCGTTCACCGCGCAGCTGATCGACATGAAGCTGGAGGAGGCGGGCCACCGCGACCGCACGAGGCGGGTGAAGCTCGGCGGACATCTCGATATCGGGCCGTTCAGCATCGATTTCGTCTCTATTACCCATTCGATCCCGGAGCCGAACGCACTCGCGATCCGTACACCGCTCGGTGTGGTCGTCCACACCGGGGACTGGAAGATCGATCCCGATCCGATGGTTGGCGAGACCACCAACGTCAATGCGTTCATGAAACTCGGTGACGAGGGCGTGCTGGCGACCGTCTGCGATTCCACCAATGCGCTGGTGCAGGGCCATTCCGGTTCCGAAGCGCGCGTGCGCCAGGCGCTGTCGGCGCTGATCGGATCGCTCAACGGCCGCGTGGCCGTCACGGCTTTCGCGTCCAACGTGGCGCGCATCGATTCCGTGGCCAAGGCCGCGCGCGAGCATGGCCGCGAGATCGCGCTCGTCGGCTACTCCATGCACAAGATCATCGGCGCCGCGCGCGAGAGCGGTTACCTCAGCGATTTCCCGCGCGTGATCGACGAGGCCGATGCCACGCAGCTCCCGGCGCGGCGCGTGCTTTATCTCTGCACCGGCAGCCAGGGCGAGCCGCGAGCGGCACTGGCCCGCATCGCCGCGGGCCAGCATCCCAATGTCAGCCTCGGCAAGGGCGATGCGGTGATCTTTTCGTCGCGCATCATCCCGGGCAATGAGCTCGGCATCTTCGAGCTTCAGAACAATCTGGCGGCGCTGGGCGTCGAGGTGCTGACCGAGCAGGACCATTTCGTCCATGTGAGCGGCCATCCCTGCCGGGACGAGCTGGCCGAGATGTATCGCTGGACGCGCCCGAAGGTCGCCGTCCCGGTCCATGGTGAGCTCCGGCATATGAGCGAGCACGCGCGGCTCGCGAAATCGCTCCAGGTGCCGCAGGCGGTGGTTATCCAGAACGGCCACATGCTGCGCCTCGCGCCCGGACCGGCGCAGCTGGTGGACGAGGTGCCGTCGGGCCGCATTTTCCTGGACGG
>Ga0157369_10004117_pt1 | contig 17218 bp, 18 predicted proteins | sample C25metaG_FD_113461 | JGI IMG/M metagenome (GOLD analysis project Ga0157369, IMG submission 113461) | Corn rhizosphere microbial communities from Kellogg Biological Station, Michigan, USA - C2-5 metaG | ecosystem: Host-associated > Plants > Roots > Rhizosphere > Soil | place: USA: Michigan... | reverse complement strand
TGTAGCTCACCTGGTGTACGCATGAGATGGTGCAGTTCGGAGCGCAGCCCTTCTCGGCCAGGAATTCCCGCTCTAAATCCGCCTTCGTATACTGCTCGATCGGCACACCTGGAAACCCGCGCTGCTGAGAGCAATAGTGCACCAGCCCGAACTCGCAGATGTAGAGATAGCGCCCGCCCGCACGGCAGCGCCATTCATTCGGCTCGCCATTCGCGATCGCTTCCTGAAAGTGATTGAAGCGCGAGTAGCTGCGCCGGGTCAGCTTCCGCACCTTATCCCAGACGGTTCGTTCCGCGTCACCCAGCGGCTTCAACTGGCCGCTGCCGTCGTGGATGATTCCAATAGTCGAGGAGAACCCGAGTTCCAGGGCGCGATTGCTGACGGTCAGCGCATCCTCAGGATTCGCGACACCCCCGCCCACTACGGAGTTGATGTTGACGTGGAACTCCGCGTACTCGGTCAGCATCTTCAGCTTCGCATCCAGCACCTTCAGGCTCTTCTTCGAGACTGAGTCCGGCATCACGTTATCGATCGAGATCTGCATGTGATCGAGTCCGGCGCGGTTCAGCCGCTGAATCCGGTCCGGCATCAGCAGGTAACCGTTGGTGATCATGCCGGCGATCGCGCCCGTCCTTCGAATGCGCTCGATAACACGGTCTAATTCGGGATGCAGCAGCGGCTCGCCGCCGGAAATGGTGATGACAGATGTTCCTAAGCGGCCGAGCTCGTCGATCCGGCGCTCCATCTCCTCGATCGGAACGGGGTCGGAGTGGTCATCGAACTCATTGCAGTAGGTACACGCCAGGTTGCACCGCCGCATGGGCACAATGTGCGCCATGTAAGGATGTCCGGTGTCCAGCAACGCCCAGCCGATGGAGCTGAGCTCGCGGACCTTACGCGTCGCCGCCTTCCACCTGCGCAGGGCGCTGCTGGTCGATTTGGGCACTGTTTTCTCGGGAGGCATATCGCTCTATCTATTGAAACACAATGCGACGTCGCGCGTGATACGCCATTCGGGCCAGCCGGTCAGTGCATTTACAATCGGAGTGCACTAATGGGTAAATTGAAAGGCAAATAAATAAGGGCCTATAGCTCAATTGGTTAGAGCAGCGGACTCATAATCCGTTGGTTCCAGGTTCAAGTCCTGGTGGGCCCACCAAAGAGTTGTCATTCTATTGCAAATCTACCTTCAGTCCGGTCGTGACCACGCTCCGCTGAAGCCTCTGAGCCCGTCTAAGGCGTCATGAGCGGATGTTTGAGACCGCAGCGAGAGAAATGCCATAGTTTCAAATTCCTCCAGGCCTTCGTGCTTTGCGGTCAGATGCTGCTGCCGTTCGCCTCGGCTGCGGCCGATAACATCGTGGCGAATCCGCAAGGACCGCTTGATCTCGGTTACATCGCACTCTACAACCTGGACTTTCCCGCCGCTCACGCACAATTCCAAATCTGGATGAAGACCCATCCTGAGGACCCGCTCGGCACTGCCTCGGATGCGGCGGCTTACCTCTACGGTGAGTTCGACCGGTTGTCGATCATCGACGTGCAGCTATTCGCGGACCAGAGCCGATTTGACAGCCGAGGTCGCCTGAAGCCGGATCCCTCGGTTCGAAAGGGCTTCGAGGAGCGCGCAGACCAAACGAATCGGCTTGCGGACGCGGCGCTCGCACGCAATCCAAGGGATTCGAATGCGCTGTATTCCAAGACGCTGGTCTGCGGCATGCGCTCTGACTATGCACTGATGATCGACAAGCGCGACGTCGAGGCGCTCTCTTACAGTAAGCAGGCCAGCGAGCTCTCGCGACAGACGCTGGCAATCAATCCGACGCTCTACGACGCCTATCTGGCCTCAGGCGTTGAGAATTACATGCTCTCGTTGAAATGGGCGCCGCTGCGTTGGCTTCTGAGCTGGACCGGAGCCGGAACAGATAAGGCGGAGGGTCTCCGCCTGCTGAACATCACGGCGACGAAGGGCCATTACCTCGCGCCGTTCGCCCGCATGATGCTCGCCGTTGCGGCAATCCGCGATGGGCACCCACAACAGGCGCGCGATACTTTGACATCGCTGGCACAAGAGTTCCCCCGTAATAGCCTGTACGTGCGCGAACGTGACAGAATCCACTAGAGCCCGACGGAATAACCAGTTAACCTCGCGCAGCACGAACCAGCTAAAGAAAGCGGCCAAGAACGCATGCGTATCTCGTCAGTTGGAACGGCCCTACCACCCCATCGCTATTCACAGCAGGAAATCTCAGAAGCATTGCGCAACCGTTGGCAGCACAAGATGCCGGAGCCGCGGCTAATCACGCGGCTTCATGCGAACTGCGGCGTGGATTTTCGTTACTTCGTGCTGCCGATGGACCAGTACCCCGCGCTTCGAGGCTTCAAGAGCACGAACGACCTCTGGATCAGCAATGCCGTTGAACTGAGCGAACGCGCAATTCACAATGCTCTGGAACCGCTAGGTCTCTCGCCCGCTGATGTATCAGCGATTTTCTTCGCCTCAGTGACGGGTATTGCGAGCCCCACGGTGGATGCGCGGCTCATCAACCGCTTGCCATTCCCTGACCACGTGAAGCGCACACCGATCTTCGGGCTTGGCTGTGTGGCCGGTGCTGCAGGCATCGCGCGCGCGTCCGACTACGTCCGCGCCTTCCCTGACCAAATCGCGTTGCTGCTCTCGGTCGAGCTCTGCTCGCTAACGTGGCAGGACGATGACCAGTCCATTGCGAACCTCATCTCCTGCGGCCTCTTCGGAGATGGATCCGCTGCAGTGGTGATTGCAGGAGAGCAGGCGAAACTGCCGACGGCCGCGCGGGGGCCACGCATTGTTGCGACCCGTTCAACGTTCTACCGCAATACCGAGCACGTGATGGGCTGGGACATTGGAGATGCCGGCTTCACCATCGTCTTGTCGCCCGACGTGCCGAAGGTTGTGATGGAAAATCTGCGTGGCAACGTCGAGGGCTTCCTTGCGGAGCACAAGCTGAACCTATCTGACATTCAGAGCTGGATCTTCCACTCGGGCGGACCAAAGGTGCTGGAGGCGGTGGAACATGCGCTGGAACTGCCGAAGGACGCGTTGGCGGCTTCGTGGAAGAGCCTTCGGGAAGTCGGGAATCTGTCGGCTGCCTCGGTGCTGATGGTGCTGGCGGATACGTTGCAGAGCGAGCCTGGCAAACCGGGGACCTACAGCGTGCTGGCGGCGATGGGACCTGGGTTCTGCTCCGAACTGGTTTTACTGCAGTGGTGAAAATATCCACGGGTGAGTGATACAACAGTCCGACACAGTTTTCGGAACGCCACCCGTCACAGAACCGCGACCTCGCACGGAGCACGCATGACCGATATTGGATGCCGCATCATCGAGTTGATTGCGAAATCGAAGAACTTGCCAATTGCGAGCGTCGGAATGGACACGACGTTCGACGAACTTCAGATTGATTCGCTGGACAAGATCAACATCAGCTTCGAGGTGGAAGAGATGTTTTCGATTCAGATTCCGGACGAAAGCCTGGGCTCTTTGAAATCGGTGGGGGATGTTGTGCGCGGGGTGGAGCAGTTGGTGGCTGGCACGCCGCAGCGTCAGGCGACTGCGTAGCGAGGAGAGTGGATGCGCGTCGCAGTCACCGGGTTGGGTTGCATCACTCCAATTGGAAACACGGTCGAAGCTTTCAGGGAAGCGATGTATGCGGGCCGAAGTGGCATTCGGGAGTTCGCGCGGGAGTTTCCGGGGGCGGTTTCAACTGATCCAGGGCTGCGATTCAGAACTACAGCGTTGGTGAAGGATCTCGATCCCACGTCCGATTTGAGTTCCTCTACGCTCGCGGCGACGGATCGCAGCGCTCAGTTTGGGATTCTGGCCGCACAACAGGCCGTATCGGACAGTGACTTGCTTAGCCGACACGATCCTGCAGCAATTGCCGTTATTACCGGTTGTGCTTGCGGTGGGCGTGCGGCGGACGAGGAGGCGAATCGCGAGTTGTACATCCGCAACGCACGCGTGCCACCGACCGTCATTCTCCGGACTATGGCGAGTTCCGGCGCGAGCCACATAGCGACACAGTTCGGCGTGACCGGGCCGGTACTGAATCTAGCGACAGCATGTGCGTCCGGCACACATGCGATTGGACTGGCGTTCCAGATGGTGCGTTCCGGCATGGCATCGGCTGCAATTGCAGGTGGGCATGAGGCTCCGCTAACGTTTGGGTTTCTTCGCGCGTGGGATTCTATGCGTGTGGTTTCGCCGACAGCCTGCCGACCGTTTTCTGCCGATCGCGATGGCATGACACTGGGGGAAGGTGCGGCGATGCTGGTGCTGGAGCCGCTGGATGCGGCGGTGGCACGCGGCGTACATGTGTATGCGGAAGTGATTGGCTTCGGCATGTCGGCGGACGCACACCATGTGACGCAGCCACGTGCGGAGGGTGCCGCACTGGCTATGACCCGTGCGCTCGAGGATTCGCGGCAGGCGGGAATCGAAGATGTGGCAAGCCGTGTTGGGTACGTTAATGCCCATGGGACGGGGACGCTTACGAACGATGCAATTGAGGCTGAGGCCATCCACAAGGCTCTGGGAGCAGCGGCTGTGCAGGCGCCGATTGGGTCGACGAAGTCGCTTACCGGGCACGGGATCGGTGCGGCGGGTGCGCTCGAGGCGCTCGCGACGGTGCTGGCGATGAATGCGGGCCGCTTACCACATACTGCCGGAGTAACGGACGTCGACTCCTCGCTGAAGCTGGATGTCCTGGTGAACGAGCCAAGAGAGATTGATGCGAAACGGGACATAGCTCTCTCGAACTCGCTGGCGTTTGGAGGGCTCAATGCAGTGCTTGCGTTTCGCAGGTTGGTACCATAGCGGCAGTGAACGCAGCCGGTATTTCTGTCCTGATCCTGACGAAGAATGAGGAGGGCAATCTTCCTGGCGCACTCGCGTCGGTGGCCTGGTCGGACGACGTTCATGTCTTCGACTCGTATTCAACCGATGCCACGCTAGATATTGCGCGTGCTGCAGGTGTCCAGGTGCATAGCCGTGTGTTCGACGACTATGCGACCCATCGGAATGCGGCGCTCGCAGTGCAGTTCAGGCATCCGTGGCTTTTCATCCTTGATGCAGACGAGCGACCGACGCCGGAGCTTTCAGTCGAGATGCAGCGGGTGGTCGCAGAAGCGCCGGCGAATACGGCTGGCTTTCGGCTGCGTCGGCGCGATTTTCTCTTTGGCACGTGGCTGAAGCACGCGCAGATCTCGCCATATTACATCCGCCTGGTGCGCGTTGGACGCGCGAAGTACACGAGAGCCATCAACGAAGTGCTGGAGGTGGGTGGGCCAGTAGCTGAACTGCTGCATCCGCTTGATCACTTCCCGTTCGCGAAAGGCATGGCGCACTGGGTTGCGAAGCACAACATGTACTCGACGATGGAGGCCGAACTGATTGTTCGACACCAGGGATTGCAGGACCCCAGCTTGCGAGCGGCTCTCACGCACCCGGACTTTCACACGCGGCGGCTGCACCAGAAGGCGTTGTTCTACCGAATGCCTGCACGCCCGCTGATCAAGTGGTGCTACATGATGTTCGTGCGCGGTGCAGTGTTGGACGGCGCAGCAGGTATCGCCTACGCGACGCTGCAGTCATTTTACGAGTACCTGATCGTGCTGAAGACGAAGGAACTGCAGCGAGGCGGCGCTTAGGCCGCTGTTTCACCACTCCTTTTCAGGCGTATCGACTGTGACCGAATCGGCCGGAGCAGGTGCCTTCCATCGAAGCACCGGCCGGCGGGCAGCACCGGTCTCATCCAGTCGGCGCATGCGAGTGGTGTGCGGCGCAGTCTGGACCAGCTCGGGGTTCTGTGCAGACTCCTGCGCGATCTGCGTCAGCGCATCGATCAACAGGTCGAGTTCCTCGCGACTCTCGCTCTCCGTCGGCTCGATCATCATGGCGCCGGGTACGATCATCGGGAAGCTGACCGTGTATGCGTGGAAGCCGTAGTCGATAAGACGTTTGCCCATATCGCCGGTCTTCACCCCATTGCGAGCTTGGATCTTGTCGGAGAACACGACCTCGTGCAGTGTGCGAGTGGGGAACGGAAGATCAAAAGTGCCTTCGAGCTTCGCTCGAAGATAGTTCGCGTTCAGCACGGCATCTTCTGTGGTCTGGCGCAGTCCGTCGGGTCCGTTCGCAAGGATGTACGCCAGCGCGCGCACGAACATGCCGAAGTTCCCGTAGAACGCGCGTACGCGACCGACGCTCTGCAACCGGTTGTACTCAAGGCCGAGTTTGCCGTCCGAACGTGTGACCAGCACCGGTGTGGGCAGGAATGGTTCAAGGATCTTCTTGCAGGCAACCGGGCCCGAACCTGGACCACCGCCTCCGTGTGGAGTGGAAAAGGTCTTGTGCAGATTGAGGTGCATCACGTCCGCGCCGAAATCACCGGGCCGGACTTTGCCGACGAGGGCGTTCATGTTCGCGCCGTCCATGTAGAGCAGTGCGCCCTTCGCGTGCAGGATGTCGGCGATGCGGTGAATGTCGCTTTCGAACACCCCGATAGTGGATGGATTCGTTAGCATCAGCGCGGCCACATCTTCATCGACCATGCGCTCCAACTCGGCCAGATCCACCATGCCGTGTGCATTCGACTTCAGATTCGCAACCTCATAGCCCACCACCGCGGCGGTGGCCGGGTTAGTCCCGTGTGCCGAATCGGGGATCAGAATCTTCTTGCGCGGATTGCCCTTGCTCTCGTGATACGCGCGGACGAGCAGGATGCCGGTGAATTCGCCGTGCGCGCCAGCCGCAGGTTGCAGCGTGATGGTATCCATTCCGGTGATTTCAATGAGGCAGTCAGACAGCAGCTTCATGATGCCGAGACACCCTTGCGAAAGCGACTCGGGCTGGTAGGGATGCGCCTCAGCGATTCCCTCAAGCCGCGAAACCGCTTCATTGATGCGCGGGTTGTACTTCATCGTGCAGCTACCAAGCGGATACATGCCGAGGTCGATGGCGTAGTTCCAGGTGGACAGACGCGTGAAGTGGCGGATGATCTCGATCTCGGACAATTCGGGCATCACGCCGAGCTCTGCGCGTGCCGCATCTCCCAGAAGGGAAGCGGCATTCACCGTGGGAACGTCCAGCTCTGCCATACGGTAGCCGCGCTTGCCGGGCGAGGACTTCTCAAATATCAGCCCTTCGTTCTGGTTGACGTGTGTCGTCGCCTTCTTCGGGGTGCCTGTGAACTTCGTTTCCGCCATTCCGCCTCCCAGGAGCCCAGTACGAGTGACTCCCGTTGTCTGCCTCAAAACTCGATCGCCTCAGCCACGTCTCCGCTCTCGGAATATGTCCCACTCTCCGGGCGATCAATATCTTCTCCCCGCAACGAAAGTCCGAATACCACACCATTTCCGAACTCAATGGTCAGTGCACCGCCTTCTTCGAGCGATGCGGTTGAAACTTGCTCGCCAATCTGCGCGCAGAGCGCATTGCGATACTCGGGTTCGCCGATCGCGACCGAGTATTCGGTGTGCATGACGAAGGGCCAGGCGTACAGAGTCAAGACCGGATCGCCAAACCGCAGTTCGAGATAGTCCTCCACGAACGCAACGGTGCGCAGCTCCTCGCCTTCGATTGCGCTAATGTCCATTAGGCCCTCGTGAGCTCCGCTGTGCGAAGCCGCTGCAGCACCTTCGCGGCGTCGTCCATCTGTTCGCGGGCAACGGTCTCTGTTGCGCACCACAGCGTTGCGTTCGGCCCAAGCTCCGGATACCACTTTGCGAGCGGGAGTCCGCCAATGATCTTCCGCTCGAGGAGTGCGGTATTCACGTCTTCAGCGCTTATGGGCAGTTCCAGAACAAACTCGTGGAATCGCGGTGCCCCATCGAACAACACTTTGGCACCGTCGGTGCCCGCGAGCATGTTCTTCAGGTACGTGGCCTTGGCCAGATTGTGCTCGGCCAGTTCGCGCAGCCCTTTGCCGTAAACCGTGAGGAAGATCGTCACCATCATGGCGACCAGTGCCTGGTTGGTGCAGATGTTCGAAGTGGCCTTCTCGCGGCGGATGTGCTGTTCGCGCGTGGAGAGCGTCAGCACGTAACCGCGCTTGCCATCCATGTCCTTGGTCCCGCCCACGATGCGTCCCGGCATCTGCCGCAGGAACTTCTCCTTGCAGGCAATGACCCCACAATAGGGGCCGCCGTAGCTGGCAGCGACGCCGAAGGACTGCGCCTCCAACGAAACGATGTCAGCTTCGGCAGGCGGGCGGATGATGCCGAGCGAGATCGCCTCAGCAATCGAAACGATTAGCAGCGCACCCTTTGCATGTGCCATCTCCGCGACAGCCGCAACATCTTCAATGGTGCCAAAGAAGTTCGGCGACTGGATCATCACGCACGCGGTTTCATTGGTGATTGCCCTGTCGAGCGCCTCGAGGTCCACTCGTCCATCCGGTCCGTAGCCGATCTCGGTGCTCGGAATCTCCTGGTGCTGCGCGTATGTCCGGATAACCTCGCGGTATTCCGGATGCACCGTTTGGGCGATGATGACATCGTCCCGGCCGGTTACGCGGACGGCCATCATCATGGCCTCCGCCGCGCCAGTGGATCCGTCGTACATCGATGCGTTGGCGATCTCCATGCCGGTCAATTCGCAGATCATCGTCTGGAACTCAAACATCGCCTGCAGCGTGCCCTGCGAAATCTCCGGCTGATATGGCGTGTAGCTCGTTAGGAATTCACCGCGCTGTACAAGTGAGTCGATGATGACGGGCCGGTAATGACGATATACGCCTGCACCCAGAAAGCTCGCGTAGTCCGCGGCATTGTCCGCGGCAAACTTTTTAAAGCGATCGAGAATTTCAGATTCTGAGTGCTGCCTCGGGATCGCAAGGTCGCGCGTCAGACGGTACTCCTCCGGAATGGAGGTAAACAGGTCGTCGATTGACGGAACTCCGATCTCCTGCAGCATCTCCTTGCGATCTTGGGGCGATTTGGGAAGATAGCGCACTAGTGGCCCGTCTCCTCACTCACGAACTTCTCGTACTGATCCGCGCTCAGCAATGCGTCCAGTTCAGCGGTGTTCTTGATCTCGAGCTTAAGCATCCAGGTATTGTTCGCGTCAGCGTTGACTCGCTCCGGGGCGTCCTTCAGCTCTTCGTTGACCGCTGTTACGGTACCAGAAGCCGGCGAATAGAGGTCGCTGACGGCCTTTACGCTCTCGACGGAGCCGAAGATCTTGCCAGCTTCGAGCGTGTCGCCTACCTTCGGCAGCTCGACAAATACGATGTCACCGAGCGAATTTTGGGCGTAATCCGTGATGCCCACGGTTCCTGTCGGTCCGTCAAGGGAGATCCATTCATGCTCTTTGGTGTACTTGTAATTCGCCGGATAGGACATTGCTCTCTCCAGGGTGCTATTTGGTGGGGCATTCGGTATAGCTAGTCTAAATCGCGAGATTCGCGGACGCTAAGAAGACCCGGCTAAGCTATCTTCGTTGGGCGTTTATAGAACGGCAGCGGCACCACTCGCGCTTTAACCAGCTGCCCACGAATCTCAACCGCGATCACTTCATCTACTCCTGCATACTGCACCGGGACGTACGCCATTGCGATGTTTTTCTTCAGGAATGGTGCCGGCGAACCGCTGGTGATGTGCCCTATCCTCTCGCCGGAGACGGTGTATACCGGATACCCGTCGCGGCCGATCCCGCGTTCGATCATCTCCAGGCCAACCAACTTACGCTTGGGCCCGCCATTAGCCTCAATTTCCCGGAGTGCTGCGGAACCTACGAAGTCCACACCTTTATCCAGCTTGGCGAAGCGGCCGAGATTCGCTTCGTAAACATTGATGGTCTCCGATATCTCGTGGCCATAGAGCGCCATGGCCGACTCCAGGCGTAACGTATTCCGCGCGCCGAGCCCGCAGGGCACAATGTCAAACTCCGCCCCGGCATCCAGAACCTCGGCCCATACGCGTTCGCTCGTGGGCTCGTCCGAAGGGATATAGATCTCGAAGCCATCTTCGCCGGTGTAACCGGTCCGAGCGATCATCACGTTGTGCAGCCCGCACACCTTGCCCCAGGTGAACCAATAATTCTTGATTCGGCTCAGGTCCACGTCCGTCAGCTTCTGCAGGGTTGCCTGCGCCTTTGGTCCCTGGATCGCAAGCTGAGTGTAGTAATCGGAATAGTCGCTGATGTGTACTTGCGGCATGTGGCCGACCTGCTTACGTACCCAGGCCACGTCCTTGTTGCGTGTGCCGGCGTTGATGACAATCAGGCAGTCATTGTCACTGAGCTTGTGAACGATGACGTCATCAACAAACGTGCCGTCCTCGTACAACATCGCGGAGTAATGCGCCTGCCCAACCGCAAGCTTCGCCGCATCATTCATGCACAGGCGTTGAACGGCCGCCAATGAGCCGGGCCCACGGAGTTGGATATCGCCCATATGCGAGACGTCAAACAAGCCGACGCCGGTGCGGACAGCCATGTGCTCGGCGACCAGACCGGAGTACTCGACCGGCATGTCCCAGCCGCCGAAATCGACCATCTTCGCCTTATGCGTGCGATGGGTCGCATTCAAAGCTGTCTTACGAAGCGCCGCCGTCTCTGCCATCCTCCACCTTCCCAGCCGCCCAACACCGGCTCTCTGTTCAGTATCGCTCAGCGAAGCGTGTCGCCCTGCGATGTAGGCGGCCCTTGTTCTGCGTGCTCCTTCAACGTCTTTGCTACCCGTGCTTTGAATGCACCGTAGGCCGCGTTCGTCGGCTCGCCCTCGGTTTGCCACAACACCGTACCTTTACTGTCTACGAGCAGGACGTAGGCATCGTCGGGCTTGTCGTAGTGGGCCACGGCTCGCCACGCCGGCTCACCTTCGAGCAAAGGTATGTAGTGGTCGCGCTCCTCGAAGGGGACCGAAGAGCCGAGGCGCCTGACCATCATGCCGCGGAGCATCCTTGGCGCACTCGCCAGCATCGCCAGCTCAAAGTAGTTCACGTCTGCTGACTTGCCGTAATCGGCAGCGATAAGCCGGCCCCAGCTGCCAATTTGCTCCTGCGAGGCGTGGTCGAAGCCGACAATCACAATGTTCAGCTTGGCCTTTAATGCGTCCGGCAGCGTCAGTTGTGTGCCCGCGAGTGTGGTCCCATGGGTCACAGGAATGTGCATCGCGTCCTGGGAAGATGCCCGCATGGACGCGAACAACATCGCACAGAGGCAAAAAGCCTTCCATGTTTGCTGTTTTGCCATGGTCCTTATGCTAACCGAGAACTGTCCAGCGGATCGGGCGCAGACGAAAAGCTCCGAAAATGCGAGAGAGGATGACGAGGTTAGTTAACGGCCGCGCTCCCGTCGGCGTGCACGGAGGAAGCTGCTTATGCAGAAGTATCCGAATATGGCGAGCATGACCGCTCCACCGACGAACTCCCGATGGTGTGGGGCCAGCGAATGCCATCCGGATTTCGCACGCCACATCGTGTTGAATCCGTAGAGCGCAAAGATGCCGAAGAAGACGCCAACTACTTCCAGCACAATCACGCCGGACAGCCGCATGGCAGGTTTAACGGCCAACATGTGAAACTGCTTTGCTCCCGCTCGCACGCCCCGCCTTTGGAGGACCTTCGTTGAATTGCGGGAAGTGAATAAGGGTTCCCCGATCGGAGCGGCCGGGGGAATGGGCTGGACAGGTCTGCGCGGAGCGGCCTCCTTGAGGTCACCGCCGCCCGCATCCGGCGCCGTGCGCAAGGGATCTTCCGCCTTGGCCGCGTCGATCGCCTGGATCAGCGTCTTCGCTGCCGACCTTGCGCCGAAGCCGAGCACGCGGCCGAACCGCACCGTATCCATGCCTCCAGTTTATCCCGAGGCGACATCACGCAGTGGCTTGGAGCTTCCGGGCAGACTCCCGGCCGACTGCGCGCATCAAAGCTGGTTGAAAGAAAGGAGCACAAAGCATGAAGTGCGTTATCTGGACGGTAGGCGGCATCTGTGCCGCCACGGCGGGAATTATTCTCTGGGGATCGACCCGGAACCCGAAGGTGGAGGAATTGGCCCACAGGCTTGAAGATGCCTGGGCCGACCATCATACGACCGCCTGAGCTTACCGGCTGGAAATCGCATCCCAAATGACTTCTGATCGCCGCGCGGAACGCGTTGCGGTAGCCATGGCCGCGGCGTATTCTAGAAGCTCAATAGGGACTCTCCACCCGCAATGCCGTTCCCAAACAGGGAATACCCGATGCGGCAAAGATCGCAATGAAGGGAGCCCGGAGGTGGCGTTGAATCAAAAGGTGAGAGCCCTGATCCAGAAGCTCGGAGAGGCGATCCACGAGTCCGTCTCCGAGTCCGAACACATCGCTGGTGTGGTGAAGAACATCCGTGAGCAGGGGTTTGATGTCATGCTCATGCTTGAGGCCACTATCGGCCTGAACGAGGTCGATGCCAGCGCGGAGGAAGCATCGGAGTCCGCAGAGCAGGAGCAACCTGGAGTCTTCACCAGCAACGATCTCTCCTTCCTCAAGTCACTGCGTATTACTCTGCCGGACGACGATTCGGCGGAGCCGGGCGAAGCCGGGAGTGGAGAAAGCTTCGAAGTTTAACCCACAATTGAAGCGAAGGTGACACCGCATCGACGCACATTGGTTATGTGCGATTGCGACAGCATGTCTGCGCGGGAGGTCATGATCCACCTGTCTACGTCGCGCGGGCTGGTTCCTGCATCCCATATGCTCTGACATGAGTTGCACAATCGCGGTCCCGAACATGGAAGTTGCTGCATCACAAACAAATCCCGCTTTACGGAACCGGCCTTCCGGTTCTACATTCGTAAGCTAAAGTTGCACGAGCATTCGAGGTAAGAGGCTTATGAGAGATACACTCGGCGTGTTGCTCGCAGGTGGAGCAGGCGAACGGCTCTTCCCACTCACCCGCGACCGCGCCAAGCCGGCGGTGCCATTCGCAGGTCAGTACCGCATCATCGATATCACCCTCTCAAATTGCATTAATTCCGACCTTCGGCACGTCTACATTCTGACCCAGTACAAGGCGCTCTCTCTGAATCGCCACATTCGCGAGGGTTGGGGTCCAGTCGTCGCCAATGAGCTAGGCGAGTTCATTGAGATTCTGCCGCCTATGCAGCGCGTCTCGAAGTCCTGGTATCAGGGCACAGCGGACGCCGTGTACCAGAACATCTACTCCATCGGATCCGAAGAGCCGCGCTACGTGCTGATCCTGTCCGGCGATCACATCTACAAGATGAACTACGGCCGCATGCTCGCCCAGCACAAGGATTCGGGCGCGGAGATTACGCTGGCCACGCTGCCCATCTCTCCCGACGAGGTCTCACGGTTTGGTGTGGTTGAGGTCGCACGCAACGGCGAGGTCACTGGCTTTGTCGAAAAACCTAAGAGCACCGATATCCGCTCGCCATTCAACCCGGAGATGGTCGATGCTTCCATGGGCATCTATCTCTTCAACACCGACATCCTGCTCCCGGAACTAATCAAGGATGCGGAGGACCCAAATTCTTCGCATGACTTCGGTCACGACGTGCTGCCGAAACTGCTGGGCCGCTTCAAAATGCAGGCTTATAACTTCGTGGATGAGAACAAGAAGAGCGCCCTCTATTGGCGCGATGTGGGAACCCTCGAAGCTTACTTCGAAGCCAATATGGATGTAGCGGGTATCTCGCCGGTGTTCAACCTGTATGACAAGTCCTGGCCGATGCGCACACGCCCGTACCAGTATCCGCCGGCGAAGTTCGTCTTCGGCGAGCCCGGCCGTACCGGTATGGCCATCAACTCAGTCGTTTCGGCGGGCTGCATCATCTCCGGTTCGGTCGTGCGCAACTCTGTACTTTCCCAGGACGTGCGGGTCAACTCCTACGCCGACGTAGACTCCTCCATTATCTTCGCGCATGGCAATATCGGCCGGCACTGTCGAATCCGCCACGCCATCATCGACCGCGACGTCCACATCCCGGACGGCACCGTGATCGGCTATGACCAGAACGAAGACCGCAAGACGTATTTCGTTTCCGAGAGCGGCATCACCGTGGTCACCCGCGACTATTCGGTATACGAGAACCCTGTCAGTGCGGAGTTTCTGCAGCAGGGCGGACAATAGCCGCCACAGCGCGCAGAGACTATTGCCCGGTCGATCGAGAGCCGGCATTTTCGTCAGTAACCCAGGGTGTGCAGATAGAACACTGCTCCGCTCGCCGCGAGGCAGTAGATCCCGAAGAGATACCAGCGGCCGCTCTCCAGCCAACTGCTCAGCCACTTCAGCGCGACTAGACCAGCGAGGAACGCAAACACCGCACCCAGCAGGCTGAAGAGCAGTATCCCATGAAGGTCGAGCGGTGTTCCTGTTGCCGCCGCCTCATGGGTGGCATGCAGCAGCCGCATCAATTCGCGGGCGATTGCTGCCGGCGTAATCGCCACCGCCATGGCGAAGCTGAACCGCTCCGCCCGGTCCTTCGCAGCATTTGCCAGCATGCCCGCCGAGATTGTCGCGCCTGAGCGCGAGAAGCCGCGGAAGGGAAGACACAGTCCCTGCACCAGCCCCATCCAGCCGGCCTGTCGCATCGTCACCGTGCCGCTCGGCCGCCGCGTGATGCTTTCCGTCATCGGCGCTGCTGCCGAACGTACTGCAACCGCGCGGTCCAGCTTGCGCTCTCGAAGTCCCGCGACCAGGATGAGCACTCCTGCGCACAGCAGTGCCGGTGCGACGAGGTCCAGGCGGCCGAAGAGCTCTTCAATCTCTGCCTTTGGCGCTCCGGCAAACATCGTATGTTCGATGAGCTTGATCAAGATCTCACCTAGGACACCCGTCAGCAGCGTTGCCCAGATAAGTCGCACCGCGAATCGCTTGAACGCATCCGCGCTCGAAAAATATGTGTTCTTCCACTGATTCCAGAAGTAGGCGATGACGGCAAACATTGTGCCTGTGTGCAGCATTACCAGCAGTAGCGTCATCTGCGGGGTCGATGGGTTCAGCCCCATCAGCTTCTCTGCGACAACTACGTGCGCCGAACTCGATACGGGGAGCAACTCCGCCAGCCCTTGCACAATGGCCAGCACTATAACTTGAGAAATTGGCATGCTTCGATATTATCTGCGAGGACGCCTGCTTCTGTGCTCTGCACAGCGCAACCAGCACCCTAAAGTTGCTTTTCGAATACGCGTGAGGTCTTCACCTCCCTGTAACCGTCGCGCAAATAAAAGCGGTGCGCATCGGCTCGCGTGCTTCGCGACGTGACCCTCACCGCATCCACACCCTGCTCGCGTGCCCAGGTCTCAGCCTCCTGACACAGCCGCTTGCCGATCCCCATCCCGCGCAGGCCTTCCTTCACTACCAGGCCACCGATCAGCGCAAAGCGCCTGCTCTGCAGATGCAGCACAACGGCAACATCTACCCAGCCCACTACCTCACCACCCAGGCAAGACACAAATACCGCTTGCGTCGGAACTCTCTCGATCTCGGCGAGCCTCTCCTTTACATCGATCTCAGGCGTGAGGTAGCCAAGCTGATCGCTCAACACAGCCACGGCTGCGGCGTCATCCACGCGCCCTCGCCGGATCGACACTCCGGCGGTGTCATTCACGGTCATTGCCATAGATCGGCACGTCCTGCTGAACTCGAAAGGCGATGCTTGCCGCGCGCGCAGTGTAATCGGAGTCCGGATATTTCTGCTTCAACAGGTTCGCCAGCGCCTGTGTGTTCGTGGCGGCCTGTTGGGCCCGTTTACGGTCATCCTCGCTATACATCGAGACCAGTACGCCCTGCCGGTACACCGCCTCGTACAGCGCCTGCGCTGCTTTAGGGCTCTCGGGGTACCGCTCGGCATATTTCTGGTACAACCCCGTCTCCATCTCCGGGCACTTTGGGAGCCCTTGCCAGTCACCGCACAGCTTGTTGTCAATCATGTCCCATTCGGCCAGCGCAGCGTACTTCGTGTTCGGGTATTGCTTGATGATCTTCTTCATCTCGCCGTCATAGATCTGCGGACGAAGATAAGCCTCCTGCTCCCTGGCAGAGGGCAGTGTGCGGATATCGGCGCGGTTAATCTGCCACCGCACATCGGCGGAACGGTACTGAGCCTCCGGAGCCAGCGGCGAATTCGGGAAGTATTCGCTTACGCGGCGATACAGAAGCCGCGCCTCGTCAGCGGCATCTTTAGGCGCATGCGGCTGGGAAGCCATCGCCTCAAAGTTCGCCGCTGTTCCAAACAGGATTGCGTCCCCATTCGGAGTTGAGGAATTCACTAATCCCTTGTCCTTGACCCAACCCGACTCGGGTGTCGCGTTATCGTCTGCGCTGAACTCGGGCTTGTCACCCTCCCCCTGCTCGTCCATAACATCCGTGTTGGCGAATACCCGCACCCACGCGCCGTTGTGCTCCATTACCACGACCTCGTGCCCGGGAAGCACCTCAGACACGTGCGCTGCATTGTCCTCTGCCGCGATATACACAATTGCGGGATGAACCACGGTCGCACGCGCCGCGCGGTCGTACCCGGCCAAATCCTTCTTTGTCTTCCGCTGCGCCTGTGCCATGGGCCCAGTGAATAGCATCACCAGCCCAATCAGCATCCATCGGTTCGCTGTATTGGTCATGTCGTTCCTTAGACTCTCAATGGGTCGCCCGCGGAAGCTCGACCAGCCTCCGCCCTTAACTCCCGCCCTAACTCCGGGTCGATATTCCCCCCGCTCATCACCGCCACGACATTCCGCGCCGCTGGCAGCTCCGAGTACCGGAATAATGCGGCCGCCAGCGCCACTGCTCCGCTCGGCTCTGGCACTAGCCCCGTCGTCAGCAGCATCGCTCGCATTGCAGCCCGAATCTCGTCTTCCGCAACCGCCGTAATCCCATCCACGTAACGCAGGATGTGCTCAAAGTTCAGAGTCCCCAGCGATTGTGTGCGCAACCCGTCGCAGATGGTGCGGGTGGTCTTCGCCGCTGGCCACGCCACCAGCTCCTTTGTCTCAAACGATTCCTTCGCGTCGGCCGCAAGTTCCGGTTCTGCACCCCATACCTGGATCTTCGATTCAGGCGGCGTTGCCAACTTGACCGCCGTCGCAATGCCGCTCAGCAGGCCACCACCCGATACCGGTGACACAATCAGCGCATTTTGCACGCCCTCCGGCCCAAGCTGCTCCAGAATTTCCAATCCGCACGTGCCCTGTCCGGCGATGATCGCTGGGTCGTCATACGGCGGAATGATGGTGTATCCCTGCT
>Ga0157369_10004116_pt1 | contig 17219 bp, 16 predicted proteins | sample C25metaG_FD_113461 | JGI IMG/M metagenome (GOLD analysis project Ga0157369, IMG submission 113461) | Corn rhizosphere microbial communities from Kellogg Biological Station, Michigan, USA - C2-5 metaG | ecosystem: Host-associated > Plants > Roots > Rhizosphere > Soil | place: USA: Michigan... | reverse complement strand
GGAGCGGGAGGTTTCCACACTTCTGCTGTAAGCAGCTGAGAAAATTAGGGGTTCTACGGAAGCTGGGATTCTGGCCCCACATTTAGCCCCACAAATCGCGTCGGATTAAGTGAGATGCGATGGGTCTTTATCGGATGGAAGGGCTTCGTTTAACCGGTGGCGGACACTCGGGTGGGCTTCGGTTCACCGAAGCGTCCAGCTACTGCCGCGAGAGGGCTGCGCCGGCGTGGGGATCATAGGCTTTCGGCGGCAGACTGGTGGGTGCCGGCGGTGGGGGGACCGAGGGGGGGACGCGGCCTGTGCCGCCGAAACCTGCTGCCCCGCAAGGCTGTTCGCTCACCCGGTGATGCCTTGGGCGATCGTCGAGGCACCGAAGATGATAAAGCAACCGACCGCAACCTGTGCAGCTCTACGTATGTCGACGCGGCCGGACAGCATCAGGAACCCGAGCGAAGCCACCGCGATCACCGCGATGGTTGTGGCGATGGGACCGAGCAACACCGACTGCAGCCAGTACAGGGCGGCGCAAATTGGGCTGGAGGGCGGATAACTCGGCACCCGAGAACCTTAAGCCAGACTGCGGATGAGCGCGAGTGCATCCCGCGGTAATTGGGTTGTCGATGTCACATGCTAATTGAGTGCACTGTCACCGTAACCGGTCGAGCGTGGGCGAGTAGGCGCGGGCCTTTTAGAAGTACATGCCGGTCTCGGGCAGGTGTTTGCACCACTTATGTATCGGGATTATTCCATCTGTTGGGCATTGAAGGAGCGATAACGAAATATTGGGGCGACGATGGCCGATAGAACTAGAAGCGTTTCGCCAAAACTCATGACATGATCTAGGTTAAAGTCAAACGGCACCACGACATCACGCGTCAACCTCCCTAGACACATCAAGCCGATCAAAGCCAATGTAATCCGCGCCCTTCCGCCGGCAGGAAGGGTCGGTAGATACAAGAGATATCCAAGCACTAGAATGCTGGCCGCGAAATAAATCCAAGCTATCTGCATCTTCCGCTCCATTCAGCTTAACGCCACCCTCAACCGCATCCGAAAGCCTTTTCGAGTATCCAAGTATATAGCTGCGCGGCCAATATCGGTGTTGCCACCCTTGCGGCTGCTCTTCCCGCAGTGGTGCGCGCCGCGCTTGCTGCAGCAGTACCGACGGCGAGCGAGCTGGGGGTGAGCACTTTATCACTCATTGCAGTTGCCTGGCACACCTGTTGCCGATCGTTCTTGGGGTCGCCAGTTGGGCAAAAGCCCATTCCTTGAGTGTACATGCATGAAAAATCTGGAGTCGATCGCGGCACAGGCTTCTTCGGCGTTGCAGGTTTGTTCGGCGGCGCGGGCGTTGCGATGCTGCAGAGGAACCCTGGTGGACAAGCGGTTTGCGGGCCGGGCGCAAAATGCCACTGCTGGTCTGACCCGTTCAGCTGATCGGGCACATATGTCGAATAGCTAACCCAACCGCACGTCGGGGCCGGTGCGGCAGCCTGCCCTTCATGTGGCGGTTCATCAACGGTGATGCACACATATTTTTGTATCACGATCGTGGCCAACCCACTCGGATCGGTCCCGTTCACCGGGTTATTGTGAGTGTAGGCATACCAGTTCATGCCGTCGCCGTAGCCGATGGGATCGGTCTGCATGAACCGGCCGAGGGTTGGGGAGTAGGCACGGGCCTTGTAGAAATACATGCCGAGCTCGCTTACCCACATCTGCCCGGTGTACTGGAAGCGGCCGGAGTTGGCTGAGCCGGGGATGCCATACTCATCGTAGGTGTTGACCCCGCCCACAGTGCCGCTGTCATTGCTGTCGCTGATGATGCTGCCGCGCTCGTCGGCGGTGTACCAGGTACGAATGCCTGTCGGGCCGTACTGAAGCAGCGGCTCGTCCGCGCCGGGTCCGAAGATGTAGCGATACTGAAGGTTGCCGGAGCTATCGTAGTGCGCGGCCATGTGATCGCCGTCGTAGAAGAACCTGAGGTCGGTGCTGCCCTTCACCACGTCCCAAAGCCGTCCCGTTGGATCGTAGCTCAGGCTGGCCGCTCCTCCACCGACTGTCGCAGAGGTCAGTTTGTTCTCGGCGTCGTAGCCGAACGTGTTCGTCCCATCCGACGTGAGGTTTCCGTTCGCATCATAGCTGAAGTTGGTGCCGGCGACGCTCGCATATTGATTAAGGCTGTTGGGGGAATAGCCGCGATTGACGTTCACGGCGCCCGTCCAGGCATAAGCGTCGTTCGAGCGGGTCTCGCTGGTGATCTGGGAAGCGGGATCATAGGCAAAGGTCTTGGTGAGATCGTTGCCGGTGCCCGCGAGATCGTGCGTGAGGCTGGCCAACCTCGAGACCGGATCCAGTCCGTAGGTGGTCACCACCCCATTGCCGAGCGTCAATGACGTGCGGTTGCCCAAAGCGTCATAAGCATAGGTCGCAAGAACATTGATGCCAGTCGTGGCGCCGTTCGCCCGGATCTTCTGGACCTCGCCGGTCGTGAGATAATCGTAGTTCAGATAATAGCCGTCGGGATAAGTCATCTGCGTGCGGCGGCCGGCAAGATCGTACTGGTAGGAGAACTGCCGTGCCGTTCCCCCCATGTTGCTGCTGGAGGACGTGAGCCTGGACAGACCGTCATAAGTGTTGGTCATGCCCTGGCCGCCAGTGCTGAACGTGGCCGTCAGCAACCTGTTCAGATTATCGTAGGTGTAGTCGGTATCTGGCAGCGCCGAGGATCCCTTGTGCGTCCTTCGGTTTAAAGCGTCATAGCTAAAGCCGATCGCCTGACCGGCCCGGTTCGCGATCAACGTGGCGTTTCCATTGTTGTCATAAGCGGTAACCTGATCGCTCGTTGCATCGGGATAGGTGGTTTTGATCGGCCGGTCGAACCCGTCGTAGGTATAGCTCGTCACATTGCTGTTGGCATCGGTGAGGCTGGCGACGGTGCCGTTCGCATTGTAGGCAATCGTTCGCTCGGTCGCTGCAGCTGATGTGCCAACACTCTCTTGGACCTGGGTCACCTGGCCTGCATTGTCATAGACAGTCTTTGTGATCTGGTCCGGCCCAAAGCTTCCCTGAGTGGACAAAGTGCAGGCATCGGACGGCAGGGACCCGTAAACCGCGGTGTTCATCCTGACAGCGGTGCACTGAGACCTCCCGTCACCATCATAGCTGGTCTGGGTCAACGCATAGGCCGTGCCGCCGGCGGAGAGCTTGCTGGTGATCGGGCGGTGATTGCTGTCGAAGCCAATATCGATCGTCTGCAGCGGGGAGAAGTTGGCCCATGCGGTGTCACTCTGGTCGGCGACGATACCGACCTCCTTCTTCGCCACCTGCCCATCGGGATTGTAGGTGATCCGGGTTGTGCGGTCCGGCTGCCCATTGCCGGGATTAGGCGAGGTCGTTCCGATAAGCTCACGGTCCGCGTCGTACCGGTAAACCGTAGTGTCGGCGCTGCCGGGAAGTGGGCCGTCGACATAGGTGGGATTGCCGAGGTTATCATAAGTAACCGCGATCGTAGCAGCGAGCGCTCCCGTTCCATCGCCGGAAGTGATCGAGACCGGCAAAAGGTTGTTCGCGGTCCCGGCCGACTGCGGACCATAAGAGACGGTTGTCTTGGTCTCGTCCGCCGTTCCGGTGCAGCTCGATTGCGTCTGGCACGCGGAAGTGCCCGTCAGCATATAGACGTTCTGGCCGGAGGCTGCGGGCGAGCCGCCGCTCGATTGCTTATAAAAGGCCTGGAGGGGTGCATAGGTGTACCGGGTCTGCGGCTGGATACCGTTGGGTGCGGCCGGAGACGTTACCGTCGCCACCCCGCCGCTGTTGGGATCATAGGTGTAGGTGGTGGTGTAGCCTCGCCCATCTGTCGTGCTGGTCGGCTGGTTGCACGTCTTCGGATTTGAACAGGTCGAAGGATAGACGGCGGAGGTAACGATATTGGGGAGGCCCGATCCCGCCTTCGCGACATTGGTGACGCTGGTGACGTTGCCACGGCCGTCATAGACATAGCTGCTGTAATTGCCTTCGGGCGCGGTGACCGTCTGAACTTCCAGCGATCCGTTGTAGGTCTCGCTCGTCGTATGGTTCAGCGGATCCGTCTTCGACTTTACCAGCAGATTGGTGAGATCGAACTTGTAGATCCATTGATGGCTGAGCGCGTCGGTGACCGTCGTAGTCCGCACATTGTTGGTCGTGTCGTCCGAGTAGGAATAAGTCGTTGTAACACCGGCCTTCGTAATCGACTGAACCCGGCTGTTCCCATCATAGGCGACAGTGATGTCGGCGCTACCGTGGCCAGGCAGAAGCATCGTCGCCAGCCTGCCCGAGGAGTCATAGGTCACTGAAGTGCTACGGCCGGCCGTGTCGGTGTAGGTGTTGCCGCTGATCGACAGACTTTGTGCAGGGTTGCTCGGCGTGCAGCTAGTCGCGGTGGGGTCGCAATAGTCGGTGCCAAGATTGACCAGGGTGATCTTCGTCCTGAGGAACCAGTTGTTGAGGTCACCGACGGCGGCGGCGGTGTCGGCGGCATATTTGACGTGAAGCAGGTAACCCAGATTGCTGCGGATCGATTGAAGGCGCGAGAAGGTCTTGTAGACCGGGGTGCATTGGCCCCCATAGAGCGGGCAAATCAGCTGCACCTGAACGTTCGCTGTTGTGCGCGTGTAGGTGAGGGTTTCGCCGTTCGGCCTGGTGAGGCTGGTGATGAGGGTCGTACCCTCGTCGCTTACGACATTGGGTGAGCTGAAGGTCGCGACGGTGCCGTCGCGAGCCGTATAGGTGTAGTTGCCGGCGTTGTAGGTCAGGGTCGAGCCGTTCGGGATTTTGGGCGTGTAGGTCGAGCCCGATCCTGTGAAGTCCTCGGACGATGTGCCAATCGTGACCGTCACTCCCCCGCTCCAAGAGGTCACCGATCCTCTGGTCGAATCCCAGCGCGACGTGTCCGTGATCACTCGCGAGTATCCCAGGCTCGACCCCCCGGAGCCGATGGAAACCGAAACTGGGGGCAAGACGAGGCTGCCGCGGGAAAGGTCGACGCCGTTGCCGTCGACGGTCTGAATCATCGGCGGGGCCGGAATCTGCGCGACAAATTGCGCAAACGCCGGAGACGTCATGCCGGTCGTGGCCAGAAACGCGCCAATCGCGAGAGTCTTCTTCGTCAGTCTAACCATGGTCTGCTTGCCCCCGAAGATTTGATGTCGATGTCGTGAGGTGGCGCGCTAGGGCGCCGACCAGACGATGGTCCCGCTGCTGCTGTTCGTGATTGTTGCCTTGCCAGCATCGGTGACGGCGATGCTGGCGCATGGGTTGCTGTATGTGCCGCTCGACCAAACGGGCGTCCCTTGCGGGGTGTAGAGCACGAGGTTGCCGTCGCTTTGAAATTCGGCGTGGCTCGCCCCGGACCCGACGGTGTTGGTCGCCCAGAGCGGGACCCAACCCGAGGATGTGACACTGTAGATAACGAGGTTGGAATCGGTCTGCATCACGAACGCGGTATTGCCGCTTGGGGAGTAGAGTACCTGTCCCGCGGGAAGGCTAAGGTCAGTCCTGCTGTTGGTGTAGTTGGTTCGATTGCCGGCGTGATCGAGGCTGTATTTCGTCAGCTCTCCGTTACCGGGCCGTGCATCGCACTTCTGCGTCAGTCGGCCCTGACTGTCGTAAGTGTAATAGGTGGTGCCGGCGTAGGCTGGGCTGGCGACAAGAGCCAAAGCAGCGAGGATTAACGCACCGATCTGTCTGGCCGACATCAGCATCCTTCTCATTCTGTTTTTGTATGGAGAGGCGAGCCCGCGCTGTTCGTCAGTGCGATGCGCCGGTGGTGGTCACCTGGCTGCGATTATTCGCCTTGTCGTAGGTGTAGGTGGTGACGACGTTGTTGTTCACCGTGCCGGAGTGGCTGACCTGGATGATCCGCCCTCGCGAATCATAGGTGTAGGTGATGGTCTCGGCCGCGTAGGCAGCGGTACCGACAGCAAGCAGAATGATCAAAGCCAGAAATCTGCGCATGCTCGACCTCGCTTCAAAAGAGCGAGTTCGCAAATCAAGCGATCACGTTGCGGGAAACCCGCAACGGACCGAGCAGACCGTTGCTTTACTGAACCCCCAGAAGTCCCAGCTTATGATATTATCAATCTGCGTCAACAGAGATTTTCGGATATAAAATCTGTTTTTGCTATCAAGAAGTTGGAGTCTGTTCAGGCGGCAAATAAGATCAATTTCAGCCAGCGATCCGCTCGGGGAGGATGCGACTCCGACCACCACGGTGAGTTACTGAGTGTCTGCTTTGCCCATCGTAGACGAGAATTAGAAGGCGACGGAGGGATTATCACCTTCCACGTAGGATACTGAACTTCCTACGTTTTATTCCGCAACCCGGCCGCTTCCCAACATTCTTCCCCACATCAGGAGCTGGAAGTCACCGGACAGTGGTGGATTCTGGTCGAATATTCAGCCGCTGTCGAGACCTCATTGACCCGATGGGAAACGCGGATCCATTGCTGGCATTCGGAGGCGCCTAGCATTGCGCTGCGTCGGCGGTTGCGCCGCCAGTCACTGCGCATGGAACGGAACCATTTTTCACGCTTGCCACGCTTGGGGCATGACGAAGCGGTCGTATGCTATTTGCTGCTCGAATGCCTTGAGGATTTGTTGATGTTAGGTCTCAAACGGATAATCGAACGCATCAGAAAGCTGCTCGATGAAGATACGCACCAAAGTGTAACCTACGCGGCTCTTGAAACACGACTTGCTCTCGAAAAGGTCTGCTACGACCGGCTGCGTCAAAGGCACGACTACATCTCGCACGAGCAGCTGAAGAAGTGGCAGCCGGGCGGAGTCATGAACCAGCTAATCGCCGACGTGGATGCTCACGTCACGCAGACACTGACCCTTCAAATCGGCAGTTCGGCAAGCTCAGGGGTGAAGCCCGAGGACGACGAATACGTGGAAGTCGGCACGGAGATTGGCTTCGACGTGAAGCAGATCGTCAAGATGTGGAACGCGCTGGGCAGGCTGGCCCTGCACGTCAAACTGCCGGAACATAGGGATGACCATATTCCCGACTACGGCGACCGCGAGAAGATCAAGGCGAAGGTCGAGGAGGTTGTCGCTGAGTTGCAGCGGCTGTCAAAGAGCACGATGGTGTTTTCTGGTCTGGGCGAGACCGTCTCATTCGAGTGCGAATGCCGGGAGAAGAACAAACGTCGCGCCAAGCTGCTGAAGGAAGGTCAGACAGTTTACTGCTTCAATCCCAACTGCGATTGGAGCTACCTTGTCCGAAAGCAGGGCGACGAGTTCGTCTTCGAACCCGAAGGCAGAAGCCTGAAATGCGTCGGGTGCGGCAAGGACCACTACATTCCGTTGCGGTGGTTGCGACGCATATCAATCGACGGATTGGCGAGCGTGACCTGCCTGACTTGTGATCACAAGAACCTGTTGCAGTGGCGGCTTCACCAAGTCCGTCGTGCCGATGACGGCTGCGTGGAGAAAATCGACGCTTAATCTCTGCTGCGATGTCTGCATTATGTGCACGGTAAACAAGCAGAGTGAACACGCATCAAACGGCGCGGCGGCCCGCTACAGCGCTTGTCAACGGCCGCGCCTAAGCTAGGAATTCGACGGGAGGGCATAAGCATGAAGGACCAAACTGTCATTGAGGCACAGCTAACGCGAGTGCTCGGCTTCTTCCCACGAGTGGATACCAAAATCGCCGGTCTGTTCACCGTCAACTCTGCGATCCTCACCATAAGCGCTGTGAACGTCGAGGCAGGGGACCTCAAGCAATGGTACGTGAGCGTTCCCGGCGTCTTGATGGTTGTGGGCCTGATTGCGTCGTACTTCTTCTTGTATCGAGCAAACTTCCCCGCTCTGAATGGCGGACAGGGCAGCTTGATTTACTTCTCGACCGTCAGTGATCGCGCAGAGGCCAACTACATTGCAGAATATGAGGCGGTGACGGACGCTCAGTATCGCGCCGACATGCTCGGTCAGGTTTGGCGCAATTCGCATATCCTGTGCGAGAAGTACAAAGCCGTTGCTACCGCAGTTCGGATCACGTTGGCGACGCTACTTCCGTTTGCGATTTTCTTGATTATGACGGCGATCCAACACTCCCGCGTGCCGTTTGTGAACGGATGAAAGTGAATGGCCCTAAAGGATGATCTAACTAACGCAGTCAACGGGATACTCGGAAAGACATTCGAAGAGCGAGACGGTCAAAAGATACCAACGTCTGAGGACGTGGCGCTCTCGAATGGAGCGGTGAAGCTCGACGCCTGTTTCGTCTATGCTGATCTGGCGGGGTCAGGGATGATCGCGAAAGTCTGTCCGTGGGATACTACCGCGAAAATCATCCGTGCCTACTTGGACTGCGCGGTGAGGATTATCCGGGCGCATAATGGCGAGATTCGCAGCTTCGACGGCGACCGCGTGATGGGCGTTTTCATTGGCGACAGTAAGCGAACGAACGCAGTCAAATCTGCACTCAAGATCCAATGGGCGACACGCCACCTCATCGAACCCGAAGCCCATAAGCGATTCAATTCCGTCAAGAACAATGACGTGAAAATTCGTCAAGCATGTGGGGTTGACGTTGGAACGAGTAGAGCGGTCCGTGCTGGAGTAAGAAACAACAACGACCTAATCTGGATTGGCCGTCCTCCGAGCTTCGCGGCGAAGCTATCGGACAACCGAGAATACCCCTACTGCACTTTCATCTCCGCGGACGTGTACAGCCGCCTGGCTGAAGAAGCGAAGTACAGTAAGGGCGTGGATATGTGGGAAAAACGCAGCCAGACCTTCGCGGGCGTGGTCGAGACCTGCTACCGCTCGAGCTACTGGTGGACGCCTTAGGCTCGCGGCGGAACTGCGTTCGCACCGAACGCCTTGGCAGCTGCGGATGGCTCCTTGAAGCGACGTCTTAATGACAACTTTGCACCCATGCAGACGTTAGATTCAGACGCTTGGGGACGAAGGCGGATTATCACCTGCCGCGTAGAGATATGGTCTCCCTACGAAATATCCCGACAACGATGGATTGTGATGACCTTGATATACCTGTTGTCCAGCCAAGCGTTGCGCCGGGGCAGGGTCGCCCCCTCCAGGGCTTAGCGCCGACGCTTGTTCTTCCCTGGCCATGGCAAGATGCCGTCGAGTTCGAAGAGCCCGTGGAGATCCTCCTCCCTTGACTCTCGAGTCTCCATTCGTGGGCGCAGATCCTCCTCATCCTCAAACCACAAGAGCGAAATTGTCTGGTCGTACGCCGGCAAGTGACGCGCATCCTCGAACAACGTTCCTTCCCGTTCCCAGTCGGGAAACCAAACCTCAACGTCGACCTCTTCCGGACCGCATTCGGTTCGTCCATTCCGACATGCGCAGGCGATCGACTCATCCGGAATCGACATGCCGAGATTAATCCAACCTCGTGCGTCCCGCAGTGAGGTAGAACGCGACGCGTACCGCACCTTGCCGCCCTCGCAGAGCACAAAGGCACAAGGCAGCCGGGAAAGCGCCGCGAAACGAGAACCCGTTGCAAGGAGGGATGCCTGGAAGCGGTGGGCGATCAGGGAGACTGAGGGGAGCGAATACTCAGCGTCATCGACGCGCGGCTTACAGAGCTTGTACGGTAACAACAGCTCCGCCGCGAAGACATCGCACAGGATTTCGTTCGGCGGTCTCCTTGAGTAGCTCCACGACGGCCCTCCGCCATGTTCTGATGGCAGCTCTAGAATGATATGCGCGAGTTCGTGGCAGATCGTAAAACGCTGACGCTCGGCGCTTTGGTTGCCATTGACGCAGATGCCGAACTTCCCATTCGGCATCATCATAGAAAACCCGTCCTCATCGTCGCCGAGATCCTTGGCGACCTTGATCTTGGCTTCGGCAGCAAGAGCGTACAGGTCCAGGTCGACCGGAATGGACGAGGGTCCAACCCGATTGACGAGGCTTCGCGCTCTAAGGACGGCCGTCAGCTCATCCATCGTCATCGTCCCAGAATGCGCGCAAGCGCGCCAGCTGGACCGCATAATCGGGTCGGCCGGTGCCGCGATGGGCGAGCGTTGCGAGGCCACGGAATTCCTCGAACGAGATGCTCTCGTCATCCTCGACGAACTCGACCAACGCTGGGGGCGTATCGGGATAGCGCGTCAAGAAGGGCAGCATCAGCGCTTCGCGCTTGGACGCCTTTAAGGCTTTGATCAGGCGCGTCAGGACTTCATCCGAAGGGGACGTCTTGGCTCCCGTTTCGAGCCGCTGGATGTAGGCATGGTCGACACTGGCGAGCTGCGCCACCTCGCGAAAGTTCAGCCCACGCGCGTCGCGCAACCGACGCAAGAGCGCGCCCAGCGCGGTGCTCACCGGACCTGCCACATTGACATTTCAACTCCTTCGCCATATCTGTTGTCTGGAAAGACAACAAAAGCTCTCCGAACCGAGTGATTCGGCGGTTTTGATCGACCATCCACGAGTTACTCGTGTTGCTTGATCGGACAGCAGAATCGCATTTCGCGGCTCGAAACACAAGAGATCGTGAGATCCTATCGATCACGGGAAGGCAAGTTAGATGCAAAGTCGCTACGGCGGTGAGAAAGGCGAGCGCCTGGCTCTCGATCAATTGAAAGCCCAGCGCATCGTCGAGGGTAGCGATGCGGTCGCGCATGCGCTGCTCAACGCCGGTGAACTCCTTTTCCCGCAAGACGGCGACACGATCATCGAGCAATCCTCGAGCGCGGACGAGCTGTATTTCATCCTGGCCGGCAGCGTCGAATTTTCGGTCAACGGGCGAACGCTCGGCAGCCGCGCCGCCGGCCGAACCGTCGGCGAATTGTCGGCCATCCATCCGGGCATCCCGCGTACCGCAACGATCAAAGCCAAGGCGCACACGGTGCTGCTCAAGGTCGAGGCCGACAAGTTCAACGCGATTGCCGTCGACCATCCGGCAATCTGGAAACGCGTTGCCGCCGACATCGCCGAGCGCCTCGAAGAGCGCAACGCGACCATCCGGCCATGTAACGAGCGCCCCAAGGTCTTCATCATCTGCGCGGTCGAGGCGCTGCGGATCGCCCAGGCAATCCAGTTCCACTTCCAGCACGACGAGGCCGATTTCAAGATCTGGAGCGACCAGGTGTTCAAGGCATCGCAATATCCGATCGAGGCCCTGCAGGAGGTGCTCGACGAATCGGACTTTTCGATTGCGATCGCGAGCCCGGAAGACATCGTGACGGTCCGTAAGGAAACGGTGACACAGCCGCGGGACAATGTCCTCGTCGAACTGGGAATGTCGCTCGGCCGCCTTGGCCGGAGGCGCAGCATGCTTCTCGTCCCGCGCAAAAGCGACGTGAAACTGCCGACCGACTTCAAGGGCCTGACGCCGATTCAATACGACGACGGCGATCTTAAGGATTTGTCGCAGCTGCTCGGCCCGGCCTGCTTCGAAATTAGGACCGTGATCGAGGAAAACGGCGTCCGCACCGACCGCTAGGAGAAGGACTGGAGTCATGAGTTGGAGTGAACAAAGGTCGCGTGAACGGATTGCTCATTTATTGAGTACGGTTCCGGTCGGCGGCATCCGCGTCGAAGACTTCGAGCTGAACTATCGGCCCCGCCGTGAATTGGCGGAGAAGTTATCCGGTGTTCGCCAGAGCCAGCCGATCGCCGAGCTACCCTATGACGCGGTTGTCCTCACTCACGGAGCCCACGTCTATGCGAACCTCATCGACTATGATCGCTTTCTCGAAGATGTCGGCCGGGAGACCGAGGGCGGCTCGCGGATCCTGCTTGAGTTCCTTCACCTTCACTATTCCGGCCTGGACCGCCTGATTGATGCTCATGGCGCCCAACGCGTCGATCATCATGGCGGTCGCGTCCACGCTGTCGTTCTAGAGCCCGTCGGGGCCCACAACGAAGCGGAACGGATCAGGATCGCCCTGTCGCTCGCAGCCGCCATGCGCGAACTCGTCGGCGAAGCCTCCGCCGCCCACCAGAACCGGTTCGGTTCGCGGATTCGCGTGGGCGTCGAAAGCGGCCAGGCGCTTGCTATCAATGGCGGCAAGCGGAACGAGCCCGAGCCCCTGTTCATCGGCGACGCTGCCAATCTGGCGGCGAAGCTGGCCGACGGCGATGAAGAAGGGGTCGCCCTCGGCGACCGGGCGCGCGTTGTGCTCGCTGCAAGCGTATTGACCACGACCGGCGGCCTGCTTCTCAATGAGTCATCGTATGTTCGACGCGGTGGTCCGCTGCACGCCGCGTTCGGAAGCAAGACCCCGGTCGATGAAGCTTTTGCGAGCTTCCGCACCAATGAGCTCGCCAAGGCGGGCAGCCCGGCGAACTTTACCTTCTTCCGGCACCCGCTGCCCCTTCGGACAATCGACTTTGCCGAGCTGGCTCCGTCCCGGACGGCAAGGCAAGAATCCTCGTCCTTATTCGCAGATCTCTCGGGCTTCACTCAATATGTCCATGATGGGATTGCGGCGAAAGCCGTCGCTCAGGTCGTCTCAAACCTGCACGTTTTGCGTGGCGAGATGGCTGCGGTCCTGCGCGATTTCGGTGGCCGCAAGATCCGTTTCATCGGCGATTGCGTCCATGGTGTTCTCGCCGAAGGCAGCCAAGGTGCTACGAACGACATGGACACGATCCGCCAAGCCGTGAAATGTGCCGGTGGCATTCGGTCGTCGTTCGAACTTTGCCAGCGACTTCTGCCGGGTATTGCCGATCTCGGCATCAACATTGGAATCGAACATGGCGTCACGCCGGTGACACGGCTCGGAATCCGCGGCGAAAGGAGTGTGCGCTGTGCTTCAAGCAAGGCGGTCACCGTGTCGGAGCGTGTCCAGCAGGATTGCCGTGAAAATGAGACGGCGCTGGGCCCAAATGCCCTGGCGAAGGCGCCTGCAGCCATTCGGAATGCATTTGGCAGGGCGGGAGTACTGACTGGTCTCGACTTCTTCACTGCGGCTGCGTTCGCTGCGGCAATGACTGCGCCCGCCATTGTACGGACTAGCCCGGTTCCAGCAGAACCCCATGCCCGATGACACGACGGCGCTAGATTTTCTTTGGAGATCGGTTCCCAGCTGGTTTGCATTTCCGAGCCGCCGGCCAAGCGACATCACGGGCTTCGTCAGCCTTGAACAGACGGTATGGCAGCGCGGGACATTGAGCCTGAGCATCACGGCGCGCGGCGGGGCGGTGGCGGTGAAGGAAACAGAAGTCTCTCGGCTTCCTGAATGGTGTCCCGAGCTGCATCTGAACGCGGACCGGACATTCTGCCTCGGTCTTGATGAGCTAGCGATCGTCGACGATGCGCACGCCCGGCAGTGGTGGGCGGACCTTGAAGTCCACCTGAAGCTCCTCTCCGCGGCAATCAAAACGCGCGTTTGGCCGCTCCACTCCGGGCTAGCCCATGGGGATGCGGGGAAATACCAGCGGGAAGCTCGACTGCTCGCCGAAGGTCTCGGCCTTGGCGAGGAATATGCTCGTGTTCTCGGTGGAGACGGCGGTTGGCTCGCCGACCCAGATATGGCTCGTGTTAGTGGGAACGGTGTTCGCAAACCTTCTGGGCTGCCGTGCCCCTGCGGGTGCCAACGAAAGAGCGGGAAGTCCTTCTCGTGGACTCAGTGTCCCCGGCGAAGAAAAGTAGACCGGTTGATCCTTCTCGAAAGGGCGAGGCGACTGGCGCTCGACGATTTTTGGGAAGCCTGTCGTAATCTCGGAAAGACATGTTGCGGCAGAATTCGGGACTGCCCCTTGGCCGAGAACGCGAAATCCGAATGAGTGCGGTATCAGCTGTTCTTACTTAGAAATTTGGTCAGCGACGACACCGGCACGAGCGTGATGGTCCCAACTTTGATGACATCGATCTCGCCGGCAGCAATCAGCTCATAAAGCTTCGACCGGCCAATGCCGGTGAGCCGGCAAGCTTCGCGAATTCGCACCGTCAGGGGCCTGCTGAAGACCGCGTCCTCAGGAAGGTTCGCGGCCATTCGCGTCCTCGCCTTCCTTCGACATCGCGATCGCAATCGATGACTGGTCCGGCCGAGCCAATCGCCGTCCCACCATCTCGACGAATGCCCGATATCGCTTGAGGCCAAGCTGGCCGGTTTCCTGGTCGAACGGCGGCTGGTGCGCGGACAGCGTCAGCTGGTGCTGCACGAAGGTGCCCAGCGCCTCGACGACAAATTCGAGCTTTCTCTCCAGCCGCTCGTTTCCTTGGCTGATCCGGTCGAGCCGAATGCCGAACCTCTCGTCCAGTTCATTCGCGGCCCGCCGCTCGAACCATGCGCGCAACGCCTCGGTTAGGATGGCAGTCTTAGACGAGCCTGGCTCCTTCGCCATTGCCTCGAGCTTCTCGGACAGATCGTCCGGAAGATAGAACTGGTGCCGCTCTTTGAACGTCTTCATCGCCCAAGACTGTGAAGCAAAGCGATCATAATCGGCAGGCGCTCTTGAGCGCAGGGAGGTAGGTTTTCGATGACTCCCGGCTCAGCCGATCTCCGGGCCAGAGCGCTCGCGCCCGAATGTCCAAGATACGTCGCGGCCACGCATCATGCCGGACACCTCCCGACCGATCCGGTGCTCCAAGACTGGCCGCCAGGGCACGAGCGTGAATTCATGTGAGTTCTCGATCAGCGCCATCCGTGCCGATCCGACCTGAACAGGGCGGCGATAGATGCCCACGATCGGATCACCCGCCGCTGCCTCGGAGTATCCGAGACCGAGTTCGCGCGAGAGCTGACGCGCAATTCGCTGCAGTTCGCGCGCCCGCAGCCTTTCGAGCATGTCGGATTGCTCTGCGAGCCCTTGCTCGACGAGCCACTGCTGCCGCTGCTGAAATGCCCCAGCGACCTTCGCGCCGAACCGTCCCCCCAGGCAGCCGGGCTGCGACAGGCTCGCATCTTCGTCGAGCCAAGTGATGCCGTTGTGGTTCGGCATTTCGACCAGTCGAAGAGTCGAGAGGATATCCACGCGAACAGGCTCACGAGCCGCACGGGCGCGCTCGTATTGTTGGGCCCGTTCGACATGGTCCGGGGCGATCTTCCAGCTGCCGTCCGCCTCGCGCTCAACCCCTGCCTTGCCGCGGCGCAGAGCCTCAAGGCGGCGCACGTGGGCCTGGACAAACCGCTCGCCGGCGGCCGGGTCATGAAGCAAATGAATCTCGTCACTGTAGCGACCGCCGTGGCGGCGGGCGATCTCCGCCACGGTGCGGTCGACGTCTCGGGCCTCAACCGGCGTTGGGCTGATGCGGACAATAGCGCCTTCGCGGATCGACATGTCGGCGCCACTTTCGCCGATTTCGACATAATGAGTCCGGCCGTCGATCGCGTCGACGATCAGATACTCGCGGTCCGTGTCCTCATCGGACAGGCCGCGCGTCAGGACCTGGCCGACGAGGGGCTGCGCTTGCCCGTCGACCGGGTCATACACGGCGTAGTCCATCGGGGAGGTGGCTAGCGACCGCGAGCGGACCTCCCGATCAAGCGTAGCGATGATGTCGCCTCTGCGGCCCATGGCGCGAAGCGTCGGCTCAAGGGTCTCGGCGAGGCGCCAGCGGCCCCGCTGCTCCTCATCGGCAAGTCCCATTCTGCCAAGAGTTGCTAGCCGGCCGGCACGCAGGCTTTGCTCGACGCCGTCGCGATGGTTCGGCGACACCAGGCGGTCCGCGTCAACGGCGCGCAACAGGCGCCGGTCGATGCCGGTGAACCGCTCCTGGTCGATCTCGCGCAGGTTGGCGCGCATGATCTCGACTTCGGTGCGCGGGCCGAGGTCCAGATTGACCAGATCGACCGTGCGCTGCCTTAGGCCATTGGTGATGTACTCGCGAGCGATGATCAGGTCCTTGCCCTCATCGTCGCTCCCCCGGACCAGGATGTGGCTGTGCGGATGCCCGGTGTTGAAATGATCGACAGCCACCCAGTCGAGCTTGGTTCCCAGATCCTTTTCCGCCTGGGTCATCAGCCGGCGGATGAGCGGCTTCAGGTCCTGATATTCCGCGCCGTCCTCCGCGGCGACGATGAAGCGGAACTGGTGCCGGTCCTCGGTGCCACGTTCCAGGAATGCCTTGCCGTCAGCTGCATCGAGATCGGCCGAGTAGAGGGAGCCGCGTTGGCCCTCGCGGGTCGTGCCGTCGCGTTGCAGATAGCGCAGGTGCGCAACCGCAGTCTGCGCGCCCTTCCCGGCCAAGCGCACGATTCGCGCCTTCACGACTGCACGTCGGCTGCGCTCGCCGGAATGGCGGTTAGATGCGCCGAGCACCCTGCCGATCCCAGAGCCGCGGCCGATGCGGCTGCCGTCGAACTTGCGCGCTTGCCTGCCGAGCCGTTTCAGACCCCCGGCAAGGTTCGCCGATTTGAGGACACCGTGGTGGAACGGACGATCGTTCGGCATCCGGCCCAGCCACAGCTCGAAATCGTCATCGGCCATCGCGACACCTCGGCAGCGAAAGCACTGATGAGGGACGCAGGAGCGGGCTCTTCAAGGGCCTCCAGCAGTGTCTCCGGGAAGAGCGGCGGAACTCCGCAAATTCTGCAGTTCGAGTCTCTCAGTTGGAGGCAAACACGCAGTTTCAACCGTGGCATGCCTCCACAGAAAAGGACGTGCAGACGCCAATTCTGTGCCGACCTGGAGGCACAGCTTTTATCTTGCCCTACGGCCTCCTTTCGACCTCACTCCAAATCGCCCACCAATTCTCCTACTCACGCACCGTGAAAACTGTGGGGTTACGATGGGCTACAGAATTGCATCAGACTCGCCGCTGAAGGCCCCGCCGATGCCGATTTCGGAGCGGCAAATCATGCTGCTCGATGGCATCCGGCACTCTGCGGATATGGCAGGAATCGCGCTGGACCGGCTTTGGGAAAAGCTCAGCTATATCGATAGCAATGAAGGCGAAATCACCTCTTCAGATCTAGCAGAAGCGGCCCTCGATGCGTGGTCGATAATCGACGCAGCACATCGAATCGCGGACTTGATCCACCATCTTCCAGGACTGCCGAATTCCTCCTGGAGACGCGTTTTCATGGAGCGAATGCGCGTCGCAATGGAGCTTCGCGACGAGTGGCAACACCAGCTCAACGATGTCGATCGCGTAGTGGGTGAGCGCGGCCAATTGTGGGGAGCGCTCGCCTGGCATCAGCACCGGGGACCTAGGCCTACCGGCCAATGGTTTCTGGCGGTCGTCGGGAGCGATCTTAAGGGCAGCCAGTGGCTACACGGGGGGCCCGTGAACGCAATTCCAAGGG
>Ga0157369_10004115_pt1 | contig 17222 bp, 15 predicted proteins | sample C25metaG_FD_113461 | JGI IMG/M metagenome (GOLD analysis project Ga0157369, IMG submission 113461) | Corn rhizosphere microbial communities from Kellogg Biological Station, Michigan, USA - C2-5 metaG | ecosystem: Host-associated > Plants > Roots > Rhizosphere > Soil | place: USA: Michigan... | reverse complement strand
GCGAAATAGGTCGGGCGGCGCTCGGCCATGTCGCTGATGATGTGATTGGCGAGGATGTTCTTGCCGCGATAGACGAGGCGGTTTGGCGAGGCGCCGCTGCAATCGATCGCGAGCGCCGGAATCTCGCCTGACGCGACTCGATCGATGCTTTCACAACCGGCAATGCTGGCGAGCTGAGGCGACATTTGCTTGACGAACTCGGTGGTCTTCTCGACGCCCCACTGGTCCTTCGCAATCAGCACGTCGAAGCCCGCGAGAAAGGGCGTCGTATAGAATTTGCCTTTGTATTGCGGCTTCAGGAGATCGGCGGCGACGGTGATTTCGCTCACCCAGGACGCCGCCTTCACATTGTAGAAGATGCCGGGATAGACATCGGTATAGCGCAGCGCGCGGCCTTCGCCCTCGACCATTGCCGGGGTGACGCGCGTTGGCCAAAACCCGGCCCAATCGACCTTGCGAAAGAGATCTTTGTCGAGATAGGGCGAGAGCTGGTTGGGCGTCGCGGTATAGACGTCGCTCGATGCCTTCTCGCCGGCCTGCTTCTCCTGATAAAGGATAGCGGCCATTGGGCCGAAAGCGGGACCCGGTGTCCATTGCACTTTGATATGTATGCCGAACATACGGTTGATGCCGTCTTCGGCGAGCGCTGCACCGTCCGGCCCGCCCAGCATCAGATTGGTCCAGCGGATCGTGACGGTGCCTTCCTGCTTGGCGGTATCGATCACCTTGGCAAGCGCGGGCGTAGTTTCGATGCTCTCGGCGCGCGCCGCGGCGCTGGTCAGCGCCGCCGTCATCGCCATGGCGCGAGTCGCCAAGGCAATGGTCGCCACCACCCGGGCCGTCATGGCTTGCTGTTTCCCTCCGTTCCTGTCCGCCTGCGCTCAACCGGATGCAGGGTCTTATCGTTGACCCAAAGCTAGCACAGCGGCGGCGCCGGGGGATAGGCACCGTCAAAAAGAAGCCACAAAAGGAAAGCCGTGCTAAAAAAGAAAAGCCCCGGACAAGCCGGGGCCAGTTTGAACAGGGAGGCTATACGTCTCAGCGACGTAGAAGGGTCCGAAGACCCTCTTTCCGGTTAGCCGGCCCGGAAAATGCGCGGCCGCGGTTGCAGCACACACGTTTATTAAAATGCGCCCCTAGCGCCGCCCATGCCAACCTAAATTCCTCGTAACACCGTTGCACAAACTGCATCGCTCAGTTGCGCCATGCATACCGATCTCGTTCAAAAAGGCGAGATTCCCCGAGACGGCATCGACCGCTTGTGGCATCGTCCGCGCCACTTGAGGGGCCAATCGAAAGGGAGGAATTCAGATGGCGCGGCTACCCAGCATCACGGTCGACGATCTCAATGCCGAGCAGAAGGCCGCGCTCGCCCAGCTCCAGACCGTGCTGTCGCAGAATGGGCTGGGCGGCCCTTTCTCGGTGTGGCTGCGCATGCCGGGCATCGGCACGAAGATCATCGATCTCTTCGTTACCCATCGCAATCAGGGCAAGCTTGAGAAGCGGCTCTTCGAATTGATGACGCTGGTCGTCATCCGCCACTGGTCGGCGCAATTCGCCTGGTGGGCGCATAGCCGCCGCTCGAAGGAGCTCGGCATCGCGCCGGAGATCATCGATGCGGTCGCCCATCACCAGTCGCCGAAGATCACCCGCGAGGATGAGAAGCTGGTCTTCGAGGTGACAACCGAGATCATGACGAAACAGAAGCTCAGCGATGCCACCTATACGCGGGCGAAGGCGCTGCTTGGCGAAGGCGTGCTGATCGAGCTGATCTTCGCGATCGGCTTTTACAACATGGTCGGCATTACGCTCACGACCTTCGAGGTCCCAACCCCCGACGGCTCGAAGCAGTTGGATTAGGGGACTTCTTCCCCTCCGTCTTTCCCAAGGAAACAGACGGGATGTCCGCCCCTGAGCTCGTCGAAGGGCGTGGGCATGACGATCCGGAACGGGAGCGTTAATCCGCGCCGCCGTTCTTGCGTTCGGCGACTTTGCGCAAGAGGTAGTCACGGAACACGGCGATGCGCTTCGAGGTGCGCAGCTCTTCGGGATAGACGAAGAAGGATTCGAACTCGCCGCCCAGCACATCGGGCAGCACGCGCACCAGACCCGAGGTCTCGTGCTCCATGAAATCCGGCAGCGAAGCGATGCCGAGCCCGGCCTGCAGCGCGCGCAGGATGGCGTAGAGATTGTTCACTGCGAGGATCGGGCGACGCTCATAGCCGGGGCGCGCGCCGGCTTCTAAGAGCCAGTTCGGGTTGCGGATCGGCGGCCGCGAATCCGTGCCGTAAACGATGATGCGGTGCTTATCGAGCTCTTCCGGCCGCTGCGGCGTGCCGTACTTCTTCAGATACTCGGCCGAGGCATAAGCGTGATGGCGCACCGTCATCAGGTGGCGCTGCACCAGATCGGGCTGGCGCGGCGGCGACATGCGGATCGCGACATCGGCCTCGCGCATCGACAAATCGAGCTCGGCGTCGTCGACCACGACCGAAATCTCGATCTCGGGATAAAGGTCGAGAAATTCGCGGATGCGCGGCGTCAGCCAGGCGGAGCCGAAGGCGACGGTTGTCGTGACCTTGAGCGGCCCCTTCGGCCGGTCCTTCGATTCGGTCAACATCGCCTCGGTCATCGCCAGCTTGGCGAAGACCTCGCGCGCCGTGCGATAGAGCAGATCGCCCTGCTCGGTGAGGATCAAGCCGCGCGCATGGCGATGGAAGAGCGGGACGGAGAGGCTTTCCTCGAGAGCGCTGATCTGGCGGCTGACCGCGGATTGGCTGAGGTTCAGTGCTTCGCCGGCATGTGTGAAGCTGCCCGCTTCCGCCACGGCGTGGAAGACTCTCAGCTTGTCCCAATCCATCGGCGTCGACACGGGGGGCCGCCTCTATTCCGCTGCTGCGCGCGAACGGGCCTCGGCAGCCGCCAGAAATCTCTCCGCTTCGAGCGCCGCCATGCAGCCCATGCCGGCCGCGGTCACGGCCTGGCGAAAGATCTTGTCCTTCACATCGCCGGCGGCGAACACACCCGGGATCTCGGTCGCGGTCGAATCCGGCTTGGTCAGAATGTAGCCGCCCTCATCGAGGGTGAGCTGGCCCTTGAACATCTCGGTGACCGGATCGTGGCCGATGGCGACGAACATGCCGTCGACTTCGATCTCGCTGGTCTTGCCGGTCTTGCTGTTGATCAGCCGGAGGCCGGTCACATGCTTCGGATTGTCGGCGCCTAGCACCTCATCGATAACGCTGTCCCAGATCACCGTGATCTTCGGATGATCGAACAGCCGCTGCTGCAGGATCTTCTCGGCGCGCAGCGTGTCGCGGCGATGGATCAGCGTGACGCTGACGCAGTGATTGGTGAGGTAGAGCGCTTCCTCGACCGCGGTATTGCCGCCGCCGATTACCGCGACTTTGCGGCCCCGGAAGAAGAAGCCGTCGCAGGTGGCGCAGGCCGAGACGCCCGAGCCGCGGAATTTGTCCTCGCTCGGCAGGTTGAGCCAGCGTGCCTGCGCGCCGGTGCAGATGCAGAGCGCGTCGGCGATATAGATATCGCCCGAATCGGCAGTGCAGACGAAAGGCCGCTGCGACAGGTCGCAAGAGACGATGATGTCGGAGACGAGCTTGGTGCCGACATGCTCTGCCTGCTTCGCCATCTCCTCCATCAGCCACGGGCCCTGGATCACATCCGCGAAGCCGGGATAGTTCTCGACATCGGTGGTGATCATGAGCTGGCCACCCGGCTGCAGCCCCTGGATCAGGATCGGGTTGAGATTGGCGCGTGCGGCATAGATCGCCGCCGTATAGCCGGCCGGGCCCGCGCCGATGATCAGGAATTTGGTGTGGATTCGCTCGCTCATCAAAAACCGAACATGTGGTCGAGGCTGAAGGCCCCGCCTTCCCCCATCACGCCATGATAGCCGAAAAGCCGGCAGGTCGTATCGCGGATGACAATATAGGCATTTTCGCCGGCCTTTGCCCGAGTCGCACCATCGAATATTTCGCCATAGCGCCAGAAGCGCGAGCCCCCACAAGGAATGTGGATTTGGCGACGGCCCACTTCGCCGCCCTGGGCATTGGTGAGGATGAGGTCGGTGGTGCTCTGCGTGTGCCACGGCGTCGAGGCCGGGTAGATCAGGTGGCAGAGCGTGTCGTTCGGCGCCGCGCCCAAGCGCAGGAACAGCCGAGTCGAAAGCCCTGGCGGCTTGCCGGAATAGGATTGCGGCTCGCCCTTATAGGTCAGCACCGTGTTGAAGACGTGGCTGCCGAAGCTGGTCTCGGCGCGATGGCCGCTGGCGCGATCCTCGTAGCGGAAGAGGGCATGCAGCCAGCCATCGCCGGCACCGCCTTGCGCGAAATCATAGACCAGCTCGATATGGCCACCCTCTGCCGCCGGCGCGCGGCAGAGCTCGTCGATATCGATGGCGATGGATTGCCGCCGGTGCAGTTTCCCGAAATTATGCCGCGCCAGCTCCTTGCCCGATGCGTCAAAGGCGAGTAGCGCGATGGGCAATTCGTCTTGCGCGCGTGCCATCGGCGTCGGCAACGCAATGGAGCGCCAGCGCGACGGCGGCAGAATCGGCGCTGGCAAGATGTGGCCCTTGCCCAAAAGATTGCCGAGCTCGGCGAGCTTCGGATCAGGCTTCAGATCCGTCCGCTCGACATTTACATGCGCGATGCGGCGGCGGCCCTGTCCCGTCACCTTATCTTGCCGCGTCACCTCGTAGCGCGGCCGTACCATGTACTTGCCTGCGCTCACCTCGATCTGTTGCGGCCAGCGTGCCTCGGGCAACAGCGATGCGACATCGAGCGCATAGCTGGCGAAGGGCGCGATCGCGCGGTCGAGCGTCGCGCTCTTGTCGTCGCCCATGAGATTGAGGCCGATCGCGTCGGCGGGAATCGCGCAAGGCTGGCTGTTCTGCACCCAAAGCGTCACCTGCTCGCCGGCATCGGGCGCGGGCAGGCCGGCATAAAAATCCGCCGGCCAGGAATTGGCGTCATGCGTGCAGGAGAAAGCGCGCTCGGCATCGCCGCTGCCATAAGTATCGAGCGCGTATTTGACGACGTCGTGGCCCTGCGCGCCGATCGCATGCACGAAAAGCTGGCCGGTGAATTCGGGCAGAGCGAAACGCTGCCGCACCGCCTTGCTGTCGATCACGATCGAGGTCGCGCCGGGTGCGACGTCCTCGGTCCATTCGGCGATCGTCTTGCCACCGGTATCGAAGAGCAGCAACCAGAGTTTCAACGTGCTGGTGCCATAGCCCGACCAGTAATTCGCCGTGACCAGCCGCGTCGACAATCCATTTTGCTCGCGGAAGAAGACGAAATTGGTCGCGAAGTTGAGCGGTTCGAGATAGCGCCGCCCGCGCGGCACGATGGTCTCGGGCAGGCGTAGCGTATCGAGGCTCAGCACCGTCGCGCTGGCCGGCAGCAGATGGCGAATATGCGCGATCGCGCGTTCGGCATCGAAGCCGGCGACGAAGACAATGCGCGCGCCGGAGTCTTTCAGGGCCGTCACCGGCTGCGCTGCTTTGCCGAGCACCTTCCGGCCGACGGCGCCCACATCCTGCACGTAGCAACCGGCGAGATCGATGCCGCCGAAATCGTAGAGTTCGGCCAACGCGTCGACCTGGCCCTCGATATCGTAGACCGCGCAGCGCTCTTCCTTGAGGCGGCGCAGCAGATCGCGTGCCGCGGCGGCGGCAAGCGGGTGCGTCACCGCCTTAAAAAAGGCATTGCCGCCGCTCTTATTGTCGAAGGTCTCGATTCTCAGCATTGCGCCGCAATGACTTAGCAAGCAAGCACGCCGCTGGCTACTGCGATCCCGGCGGCGAGTCGCGCGGCGTGGGCGCTCCCGCGGACAACGGGTTCGAACGATGTCACCACCACGACCTACGGCTATGTGGCCGGCGTGGATTACCACGCCACACCCGATACGCTCTTTGGCTTCGCGCTCGCCGGTGGCGGCTCGGATTGGAATTTGGCCCAGGGCTTCGGCACCGGGCGGAGCGATACCTTCCAGGCCGGCGTCCACAGCCGTACGCAGTTCGGTCCGGCCTATGTGTCCGCCGCGCTCGCCTTCGGGAACAACTGGTTCAACACCAACCGCTCCGCCTTGGGCGATCAGCTTCAGGCCGAATTCACCGGCCAGAGCTACGCCGCGCGGGCCGAGGTCGGCGATCGCTACACGCTGCCGATCGATGGAGCCGTGCTGGGCGTTACCCCTTATGCAGGCCTGCAGACGCAATGGTTCCGCACCCCCGCTTACAGTGAGACCGATCTCTCCGGCGGCGGGCTCGGACTGGCCTACAGCGCGGCGACCGCCAACGACACCAGAAGCGAACTCGGTGCTCGCTTCGACGATTTCACCACGGTCGAGAATAGGCCGTTGATCCTGCGCGCGCGGCTCGCGTGGGCGCGTGATTGGACCAGCGGCACCGTGCTCAACGCGGCATTCGTGTCGCTGCCGGGCGCAAGCTTTACCGTCAACGGCGCGCCCGTCCCGGAAAACGCCGCGCTCACGACGGTGAGTGCGCAATATTGGCTCACGCCGAGCTGGTCGTTCACCGCCCAAATCGACGGCGCATTCGCTTCCACGGGGCAAAGCTACGGTGGCACCGGAACGCTACGCTATACGTGGTAATCGGCGAGGTTAGTCCCTCCGCTACGCGGCCTAATCCCCGTCTTGGGAATGGCCGTCCGGCAAGATCGATGCCGCTAAAATCGTAAAAGCTCGGCCAGCGAGTCGACCTCTGTACCACCGATTTGGCCAGAGGCTCAGAGGAATACCTGATTGCGGCACCTCTTCATGAGCGTGAGGCTTGCTGCCAATAGCGGCGATCTGCGAATGGACGAGGGACATATTGAACTGGTGGAACGCGACGGCTCCAATAATCACCGCAGTGGTATTCAAGATCATTGGCGCGATCGTTCTGTACCTGATCGGGCGCTGGCTCATTGGACTATCTGCCAGACTTCTATCGCGCGTCTTAGGGGCACGACATTTCGATGCCACTCTCACGCGCTATGTCGTCAATATCCTCAGTGTCGGCCTCACGATTGTCCTCATCGTCGCGATCCTCGGCTATTTCGGAGTTGAGACGACAAGCTTCGCCGCCTTGTTGGCCGGCGTTGGTCTCGCCGTTGGTGCCGCATGGTCGGGCCTTCTCGCGAATTTCGCAGCCGGGGCGTTTTTGATCATTTTCCGGCCGTACAAGGTCGGCGATTACGTGGTCGCCGGAGGGGTCGAGGGTACGGTGATGGAGATTGGTCTCTTCAACACCACTCTGCTCACACCGGACAGCGTCACGACCATCGTCGGCAACGCAAAAGTATCGGGCGACACCATCAAGAATTTCACCACGCATGAATTTCGTCGTGTGGACCGCACCGCGCAACTGGCGTTCGGAGTCGATCCGCTCGATGCGATTGCGCGACTGAAACCAACCCTCGCCTCAATTGCGAATGTTGTCGCCAACCCGCCGCCGGATGTCGAGATACTCGAGTTCAATGCGATGGGAACATTGTTGGCCGTGCGCCCCTATTGCCATACCGACCACTACTGGCAGGTTTATTTCGACACGAACCGGTTGATCGCCGCCACCTTCGGAACGGCCGGTTATCCGGTGCCCTATATCGTTCAGGAACATCGCGCGGCGCCCCCGTCGAAGTTGGCGGATTTGAAAACGGATCTCGCCGCGCTCGGACTCCCCGCCACCGCGGCAGGGATGCCCGTGGGGCGATAGCAGGCTTTTCAATCTCCGGTTCAATCCGAACACTTTTCAACGACGAGGCCAGCGACGCCGTTACCGACCGTATGGCCGGCGTCGACCGTGATTGTCGGATGCCAGGCGTTCCGCTTGTGGACGACCATTTTTATCGTGCGGAATCCCGCGCCTTCTTTCTGAATATCGATTTCGTCCCATGCGCCGTCTGGGTGCACGACGTACATTATGAGCGTGTCGTCCCCGACCTGATCCGTTCTTTCGATTTTTGATCGAAAGGTCCCCAGCCGATTGACGGCGGTAAATGTGGGATAGCCCGTCGCCGGCACTTCATAAATCGCTCTCGCGCCGCCGTCTTCGATTGTCTTCGAGCAATCGTCGGAGAACGTTCCAACAAGGCCGAACTTTCTCAGCATCATATCTGGGGCGCTCGAACAGCCTGCGAGAGTGCTGGCCCAAGCGAAAGCCAGCACAGGTAAGATGACGCGGGTTGCCGTGCGGCTGCATGCGTGCGGCAAATGATCGGGCGCGTCCATGGCACCTTAACCGATCAGCCCAGTCGTGGGCTCCGCCGGCCTCGGATGCCCTTTATCAGGGTCGCCGATCTCGCCGCTGTTTTCAGCCTGCGATCAGCGTTAGCCCCTGGATTTCCTGTTGTGCCACCGCGGGGTTCATGATCATCGCGGTATAGCCGTTGATGTCGCAATCGCCGAAGCCGGGTCCGAACCAATTGCACGGTCTCACCGGCAAGGCGGCGAGCTTGATATACGCCACATCGCCGGGGCCGAGCGCCACGGTCTTGAACTGATAGGGATCAGGCCGCGTCGGGCTAAAGCTGATCGTATAGCTGCCGGGCGCGACGTTGCGATAAAGCACATCGCCGCGCGGCAGCACACCGGCCGGCTGGCGATTGAGAGCGACGCGCAAAACGTCGGACGGCTCGTAGTAGCCAATATCACGATAAAGGATGATCTGAGCCGCGCCTGGTGCAGGCGGCGGGATCGGGCCCGGAATAGCTATCACGGCAGTGTTGGTGCATGCGGCAAGGACGATCAGCAGGAGAAGCGGGGGCGAACGGCGCCGGTGGAACATGGGGACATCCTCGCGCAAGCAGGGCGGCGAAAGCCGAGCGGCCGCCTCGATCATTGTCGAGGGCGCTCTCGTCCCAACAAACTGCGTCACATCCGATTGGATGCATGCCGCTCTGGCAGCGACCGCTCGCCGCTGCCTGTCTCGCCACGGGTTTTCCGGAAGCTCCGCCAGGGGCGAGACGAATCCGAAGCATGGATAACCGAGTGCGCTCGTGACAGACTTTCCGCCGTATGTCGGCCCAGGCTCTTACCGCAGCGGAGGAACCGTGATCGACGGACTCCCGATCCTCGACTGCCATCAGCACTTCTATGACAGCCGCCTGCTGCACTACGACGTATTCGCAAAGCCCAGCGCCGGTTTGACCGCTTTGGTCGGCGACTATGCAGCGCTGCCCCATATCTACCGGCCAGAGGACTATGCTCGCGATATCGCTGGCCTGACCGTCGACGGAACGGTCTGGGCAGAATTCATATCGAGCAATCCGCTGGAGGAGGTGCGGTGGGCCGCGACGCTCGCACGCGAAGCGGGCCGGCCGAGCAGTCTGATCGCGCTAATGGATTTTGCAGACCCGGCGGTGGATCGCCTTCTGGACGCTTATCAGACAACCGGCCCTGTCCGATGCGTCCGGCAGCACGTGGGCTGGCATCCGACGCAACCAGCGCTTCGTTTTACGTCGCAACCGGGCCTGATGGCTGATCCGGCGTGGCGACGCGGACTGGCTTCGCTGCGCGGTCGCAGATTGGCTTGCGAGATCGAGGTTTTCGGGAGCCAGCTCCGCGAATTTTCGAGCCTTGCGGCGGCGTACCCAGACCTCCAGTTCGTTCTGCCCGTGATGGGCTGGCCGATCGATCTCACCGAAGAGGGCTATGCCCTATGGAAGCGGGACCTTGCGACAGTCGGTGCATGCCCGAACGTCGCGCTGAAGATATTCGGGATCGAGTGTATTTTCGGTGTTCGGTGGACGATGGCTCAGGTCCGTCCCTGGATTCTCGACGCCATCGAGATTTTTAGTCCGGACCGTTGCATGTTCGCCAGCCATCTGCCGATCAGCAAGCTGGCTTGCACAGCCAGGGAACTTTACGCCGCCTATGGCGAGATCATCGGCGCGTTTACTGAGCTCGAGAAACGTCGCATGTTCCATGATACCGCCGCGGCCATATACCAGGTTTCGCAGCCGTAAGCCGGTCGCGGCCGCCGCTTCCTTTGTCGGGGACCGGTGCCTTGTACATTCAGGTGAGACGAAGGTGATCCAAGCACAGCAACGCGAGGCATGACCCGGCCATGGCGGACGAGCGGCGCCCCCTCCCACAGGGATACCGGCAAGGGATCATCACTGCGATCACGGTCCTCCTCGGTTTCTCGTTGTTGTTCCTGCGCTTTTGGAGTTTCGACGCGCCTGGCGATTGGACGCCGACGTCCATTGTGGCCGCGCTGCTTCTTGGCATTTCGCTCGTATCGCAATTCATTGCGCTCTGGCGTGCCTTGCAGGTCGCGGACGACGATGAGAGAGAATACGGCAAGACCCTACGCTGGTTCCTCTTTTCCGTGCTTCTCCTCGCTATCAGCCTCGTCCTTGCAGAGCTGTACTATACCGAGATACTGCCTTTCTGACGGGCCGATAGACAAAACAACCTGCGAAGGCGTGGCAATTCACAAATTGCAGCGAACAAATCTGAACCGCACCTTGGTCCAAGTCAGCCACTGCGTTCTCTCGCCGCACGGATTCCCCTCAACCGCAAACCCCTCTACTCTGCGCGCCCATGGTTGTTGGTAGTCAGGTCCGGAAAACCACCGCGGAAGAGGCGGAGCGCAGCTTTCGCGCGGCGATCTTCATCGCCTTCGCGCTCACCGTCGTGCGGCTGTTATGGATCGCCTCGGGTGCGACCGATCTCTATCCCGACGAGGCGCAGTATTGGCTTTGGTCGCTGACGCCGGATTGGGGCTATTACTCGAAGCCGCCGGTCGTCGCCTGGCTGATCGCCGCCACGACCCATCTCGCCGGCAACGATAACGAACTCTCGGTGCGCTTGGCGGCGCCGGTGCTGCATTTCGGCACCGCGATCATGATCTATCAACTGGCGCAGCGTCTCTATGATGCACGCACCGCGTTCTGGTCGTCGGTCGTTTATGCAACTTTGCCGGGCGTTTGGGTCTCGGCCGTCATCATGTCGACCGACGCACCGCTGCTCTTCTGCTGGTCGGTCACGCTCTATGCCTTCGTGCGTGCGCGCGAGCCGCAAGGTGAGCGCTGGTGGTGGATGGTCGGCATCGCCAGCGGCTTCGGCCTCCTTTCCAAATACGCGATGGCGTATTGGATGATCTCGGGCCTGCTCTTCCTCTCAGTCTATCGCGAGGAGCGCCGCTACCTGCCGCGTTTCGGCGCGGCGATGCTGCTCGCCTTGCTGATCTACTCGCCGAATTTCTTCTGGAATTGGCAGCACGGCTTCGTCTCCTATCACCATACCGAGGCCAATGCCGGGTTGAGCGGACCGCTGTTCCATCCCGACAAATTCCTCGCCTTCTTCGGTTCGCAATTCGGCGTCTTCGGCCCGGTGCTGTTCGGCGCGCTAATCCTCATCGCCGCGCTGGCGCGTCGCACGCTGAGCGACCGTCGCGCGGCGATGCTCGCCTTCTTCGCGCTCCCGAGTCTCGCCATGATGCTGGTGGTGAGCTTTCTCTCGCGCGCCGAGCCCAACTGGTCGGCGCCGACCTATCTCTCGGCGACAGTGCTGGTGGTGGCCTATCTGCTGGCCGAACGGCCGCGCTTCCTCGTCTGGGGCTCGGTCGTGCTGCATGTCTTCGCTGCGGTGGTGATCGCCGAGGCCAAGCCGCTGACGCATCTCGTGGGCTATAATTTGCCCGGCAAATACGATCCGCTGCATCGCCTCAAAGGCTGGCGCCAGCTCGGCACCACGGTCAGCCGCATGCTCGCCGAGAATCCCGGCACGTATCTGATGACCGACGATCGCGAGCTGGAAGCGGCGCTAGTTTATTACGTGCAGCCGCATCCTTTCGATTCGCTCAAATGGAACGGCGCCGGCGGTATCCACGATCAATTCGATCTCACGGCCCAGCCCGAGAAATTCATCGGCCAGAATTTCCTGCTCATCTCTTATCGCAACAATCTCGATGAGATCGTCAGCCGCTTCGCCACGTCGGGACCGATCGAGCAGATAACGATTTTCCTCGGGCCGCCGATCAAGGCGGGCGGCGAGCCGCTGACGCGAGCCTACAAGGTTCGCTTGCTCGGCGATTTCAAAGGCTATCGCTGAGCGTCTCGCGGCGCTGGAGAGCGAGCGGCAAGCGGTTGCGCTGGGCGGCGATCCAGAAGGCCAAGGCAAAAGCGAAGCCGATATAGAAGCCGGCGATCACATCGCTGAGATAATGCTGATCGAGGATGATGCGGCTCGCCATGACGAGAAGTGCGAGCAGCGCATAGGCGGGCCAGGCCGGCGGATAGATCGCATAGAGCGCGACGGCAAGCGCCGCGACCGTGACGCTATGGCCCGAAGGGAACGACCACGCATTGGCGTGCGGGCTGCCCCAGGTGAAGCCGAAGAGGTTCTCGCGAAAGAGCAGTACGGGCCGCGCGCGGGCGAAGACCGGCTTCATGATATCGGCGAGAATGCCGGGCACGGCGAGCGTGACGAAGATGAAGCTGGTGCGGATCATCCATAAGCGCTCACGCTTCATCCACGCCCAAAAGAAGAGCAGCCCGACCGGCACAAGATAGACCGCGCCCTCGCCAAGCTTTGTGATGAAGCCGAAGATCGTGCGTGTGACCGGATCGATCTGCCGCAACGCGCGCGCCAGCGGGATATCGATCCATTCATAGGCAATGACGAAAGCGATGACGCAGCCGAGCGAAAGCCACGCGAAGCGTTTCAGCGCAGGCGAGGGGTCGCGCAAAGCTTTCCACCAGCGCTCGACGGCGTCGCTGCGCATGATGAGCGTGTGAAGGCCCCACGCGATCGCGCTGACAAGAAAGCCGGAGGCAACGACGTCGGAGAGGAAATGCCCGCCTTGCGCCAGGCGGACCACGCCGAGCGCCGCACCGAGCGCGACCGCGGCGACGATTCCGTTGCGGCGGATCGGGGCGCTACCGGCAAGGAGCGCGGCCGAGACGAGGTAGAAGCCCATCGCCGGATCGCCGGCAGGGAAAGAGCAATTGCGCCGGCATTGATCGCTCGGCACGAAAGCCGGGGTGAATTTTTGCGTGCCGCCGAATTGGGTGGTCTGCGCCGGCCGCGCGCGGCCCCAATGGTCCTTGAAGACCGTGTTGACGGTGAGGCCCGGCCCAAGCGCGAGCGAGAGCAGCAGGAAGATCGCGGCGCGCGGCGAAAGGCCGAGCACGGCGCGGCGGAAGAAGAAGCTGGCGCTACCCGCGACGATGACCGTGACGGCAAAGGCCCAGACGGCAATGTTGAGATGATCGTGGGTAAGGCGGAACGGTGCCCAATCGCCGAGGAAGAAGTCCTCGCCCGGCCGGTAGAACAGCCCGCTTACCCAGAGATCGATGCCCGGCAGCAGGATCAGTCCGCCGCAGAGCAAGAGGAAGCTGCCACCGAACCAGAGCCATCCTTGAATGGGGTGGGGCCGCATCACGTCGCCTTTTGAAAACGCCGGTGGATTTCGGCCGCGGCGCGCGCCGTATCGTCGGGCGGCGCGTAATGCCATTCCTCGAGCGTGCCGTTGAAAAGCCGCGTGATCCCCGCCTCGCGCATTCCCTGGTGGAAGCGCGCGAATTTATCCGAGCCGCCTTCGAGCTCGACGATATGCACCGGCTTGCCGGTGGCGGCTGCCTCGCTGATCATCGATACGGAATCGGCGGTGACGAGGATCGCGTCGGCGGTGCCCAGCATGCCGAAATAGGGGTTCTCGCCGCTGCCGTCCCAGATATAGGCGGGCAGATCGGCGAGGCGCTTTTGCAGCATCGCGCGCTGTGCATCGGCGGTGCGGCGAGAGGGGGTGATGGCGAGACCAACGCCGCTTTTCGCCAGCGCGACGAGCCGGTCGCACAGCGCGCCGAAGCTTTGCTCGGTCAGGCGATAGACATTGTTGTCGCCGCCGATCAGCACAGCGATCAGCGGGCGCGGCAGGGCGGCGAAGACCGGCGCCCAGCGTGCTTTATCGGCCGCAAGCTTCGTCTCCGTCACGCGATGTACCGCGCCGAGGGTGCGGAACACGTTCCCCCCCGGCGCCGGGTCGTGCCGCGGCGCGACGATGAGGTCGATCTCGTTGCGGGCGAAGCGGGGGTCCTGCACCTGTACCCAGAAGGTCCGGCCGCGGCTGGCGCGCTTCACGAGCCGTGCCGGCACGATGCTGTTGCGACCACAGCCAATGACAATATCCGGCCAGGGCGGCTCCAGGCGTGCGCCCGCGGGGTCGAGCGCTAGGGCAGGAGCAAGCCAGAGGCTGGGCGGCAAGTAGCGCCAGGGGGCGCGGATGGCGACCCGCTTCTCGGTGATCGGCCAATCCAGGGCCTCGGCAAGGCCGCGGACCTGATTGGCCATCCCGATCTTGCCGTCATGCAGCGCCCAGACTGTTGGCATCCCGGAAGCCATCTTGAAAGATTATTGCGCTCGGCTAGACTAAGCAATTATCGGCAAGAAATCGCCTGGGTTTGGGAAGTTTTCATGCGCCGCAGCAAGCTTGATCGCATCGACCGCCGGATCTTGCGCGATCTGCAAGCCGATGGCCGCATGACCAATGTCGACCTCGCCGAGCGGGCCGGCATTTCGGCACCGCCCTGCCTGCGCCGCGTCCGCGCCTTGGAAGAGGCTGGCTATATCCGCGGTTATCATGCCGAGGTCAATCCCGAAGCGCTGGGTTTCGGCGTCACGGTTTTCGCCCAAGTCGGGCTCGCGACCCAGGCCGAGCCCGATCTCAAGGCCTTCGAAGCGTTGGTCGCTTCCTGGCCGGAGGTGCGCGAAGCGCATATGCTCGCTGGCGAGACGGATTTCTTGCTCAAGATCGTCGCCGCCGATTGGGACAACTATCAGCGCTTCCTGACGACCAAGCTGACCGCCGCGCCCAACGTCACGCATGTGAAATCGTCGCTCGCCATCCGCGCCTCGAAAGCCGAGCCGGGCGTGCCGATTGAGGCCGACGAATAGGCCGACGCCGACGAATAAGCGCTATTTGTATTGGACTTTGACGATCTCGTAGGACCGCGCGCCGCGCGGCGTCGAGACTTCGACATTGTCGCCGATCGTCTTGCTGATAAGGGCGCGCGCCACCGGCGAGGTCACCGACAGCCGGCCCTTGCTGATATCGGCTTCGTCCTCGCCGACGATCTGGTAGACGGTCTTTTCCTCCGTCTCCTCGTCCTCGAGCGTGACCGTGGCCCCGAACTTGATGACCTTGCCCGAGAGCTTCGAGACATCGATCACCTCGGCCCGGGCGATCTTGTCCTCGAGTTCCATCACCCGGCCCTCGATGAAGCCCTGGCGCTCGCGCGCGGCGTGGTATTCGGCGTTCTCGGCGATGTCGCCTTGCTCGCGCGCTTCCGCGATCGCCCGGATGATAGCCGGACGGTCGGTGGTTTTGAGTCTCTTCAACTCCTCCTGCAAGCGGTCAAAACCGCTCGAGGTCATGGGTATTTTTGTCGTCATGGGGCGCTCAGAACGATCCTTCAAAATAGGATTGTACGGGGGCGACTTCAAGACTGCCGGTCCGGAGGGCATGAATCGCCTGGACGGCCGCCCGGGCACCAGCAATTGTTGTGTAATACGGGATTTCGTTGGTCAGGGCCGTCCGGCGGAGGCTGAAACTGTCAGCAATCGATTGCGCCCCCTCGCTCGTATTGACCACGAGCTGGACCTCGCCGGACAGCATCCGGTCAACGATATGGGGCCGGCCTTCCACCACTTTGTTGACTTGCTCCACCTCGACCCCGGCTTGGCGCAGGAATTGGGCCGTCCCCGTGGTCGCGACCAGGCTGAAGCCCATGGCGATCAGTCGCCGGCAAGGCTCGACCACCGCCGGTTTGTCCTGGTCACGGACCGAGATGAAGACCCGGCCAGTGAGGGGCAGGGTCACGCCACTGCCAAGCTGGGACTTGGCGAAAGCACGGCCGAAATCCGAATCGAGCCCCATGACCTCGCCAGTCGATTTCATCTCTGGTCCGAGGATGAGGTCGACACCGGGGAAACGGGCGAAGGGGAAGACCGCCTCTTTGACCGCCACATGCGGGCGCCGCGCTTTGGCTTCGAGCTTGAAATTTGCCAGTTTCTCGCCGGCCATCACCCGCGCCGCGATCTTGGCGATTGGCACCCCGATCGCCTTGGCGACGAAAGGCACCGTCCGCGAGGCGCGCGGATTGACCTCGAGCACGTAGACCGTGCCGTCCTTCACCGCGTATTGCACATTCATCAGCCCGATGACGCCGAGGGCTTTCGCCATCGCCGTCGTCTGGCGCTTGAGCTCGGCGAGGATCTCGGCCGGTAGTGAATAGGGCGGCAACGAGCAGGCGCTGTCGCCGGAATGAATCCCAGCTTCCTCGATATGCTCCATGATGCCGGCGATGAAGACGTCGCTGCCATCGGCGAGCGCGTCGACATCCACCTCGATCGCTTCCTGCAGATAGCGATCGAGCAGCACCGGGTTGTTGCCCGAGACCTTGACCGCGCGGGCCATGTAGCGGGCGAGAGCGGCTTTCTCATGCACAATCTCCATCGCGCGCCCGCCCAGCACATAGGACGGACGAATAACGACGGGATAGCCGATGCGGTGCGCGATTGCCTCGGCTTCCTCGGGCGAGGTCGCGGTGCCGTTCTCGGGCTGCTTCAGACCGAGTTTGTGCAGCAGCTCCTGGAAGCGCCGCCGGTCTTCGGCGAGGTCGATCGCATCGGGTGAGGTGCCAAGGATCGGGATCTCGGCCGCTTCGAGCGCGGCGGCGAGCTTCAGCGGCGTCTGGCCGCCGAGTTGCACGATAATGCCGCGCACCTTGCCCTTGCGCTGCTCGACCCGCACCAGCTCGATCACATCCTCGGCGGTGAGCGGCTCGAAATAGAGCCGGTCCGAGGTGTCGTAATCGGTCGACACGGTTTCGGGATTGCAATTGACCATGATCGTCTCGACGCCGGCCTCTTTGAGGCTGTAGGCGGCATGGACGCAGCAATAATCGAATTCGATGCCCTGGCCGATGCGGTTGGGGCCGCCACCCAGGATCACGACCTTGTCGCGCGCCGATGGATCGGCCTCGCATTCGGGCGGCTGCACGCCGTCGCCTTCATAGGTCGAATACATATACGGCGTGAGCGAGGGGAATTCGGCGGCGCAGGTATCGATGCGCTTATAGACGGGATGCACCTTTGCCTGCGCGCGCGCCTCGGCGACGGCGCTCTCGGTCGTGCCGCTGAGCTCGGCGAGCCGCGCATCGGAAAAGCCCATGGCTTTGAGCTTCAGAAGG
>Ga0157369_10004107_pt1 | contig 17245 bp, 13 predicted proteins | sample C25metaG_FD_113461 | JGI IMG/M metagenome (GOLD analysis project Ga0157369, IMG submission 113461) | Corn rhizosphere microbial communities from Kellogg Biological Station, Michigan, USA - C2-5 metaG | ecosystem: Host-associated > Plants > Roots > Rhizosphere > Soil | place: USA: Michigan... | reverse complement strand
CCTCCAGCTCGACATCGATCCCAAGGTCCATCCGGCCTGGACGGGCGGCAACACCCGCGTCCTCGATTCCGGCGGCCAGGTCGCGCGCTTCAACAAGCGCTTCGGCGGCCTCACCCTCGGCGGCAAGAAGTAATCCCCGCATGGAGGCGCCGACGCTCGAGACCGAGCGGCTCCGCCTCCGCCCGTTTCGCGAGTCCGACCTCGAAGCCCAGGCCGCGGCCATGGGCGATCCCGAGGTCGTGCGCTTCCTCGGCGGCCATACTTTCTCGCGCGAGGAATCGTGGCGCAAGCTGATCGGCGGCGCAGGCCTGTGGCCGCTCCTCGGCTTCGGCTATTGGGTGGTCGAGCGGCGCGAGGACGGCGCCTATTGCGGCCAGCTCGGCTTCGCCGACTTCAAGCGCGACCTCCATCCCTCGATCGAGGGCACGCCTGAAATGGGCTGGATCTTCGCCCCGGAGATGCAAGGCAGGGGCTACGCCTCCGAAGCCTGCGCTTGCGCGCTCAGATGGCTGGACGAGGCGCTGCCCGGGCGTGAGGCGACCGCCATCATCAGCCACGGCAACGCGCCCTCGATCCGGGTCGCCGAGAAGAACGGCTTTTCGGTCCGCGAGGAAGCCACCTACCGCGGCGAGCCGATCCTCCTCTTCCGCCGCCCGCCGCGCTGACGGCTAGAAGCCCGGCTCGTCCTCGCCGAGCCGCGGGCTGCGCCTCTCCGCGACCTGCCTCTTGCCGTCGATCACGATCGGCGAGGCGAGCCCCGGCGGATCGCCGTCGAGCCTGATGCCGCGGTGGACGACCTGCGGGTCGGCGAACACCTCGTCGACGGCGTTGATCGGCCCCGCCGGAATGCCGGCGGCCTCAAGCGCGTCGGAGAATTCCCGCCGCCCCCGCTTCGCGATCGCCCCGGCGAGAACCGGAATCAATTCCGCCCGGTTGACCACGCGCGCGGGGTTGGTGCGGAAGCGTTCGTCCTCCGCCAGTTCCTCCGCGCCGAGGATCGCGCATAGCCGCGCAAACTGGGCGTCGTTGCCGACGGCGACGATCACCGGCCCATCCGCCGTCTCGAACGCCTGGTACGGGACCAGATTGGCGTGGCCGTTGCCCATCCGGTGCGGCACCTTGCCCGACACCATCCAGTTCAGCGCCTGGTTGGCGAGTACGCCGACCTGGCTGTCGAGCAAGGCCATGTCGACATGTGCGCCCTTGCCCATGCGGTCCCGCTCCCTCAGCGCCGCAAGGATCGCCACGGTCGCATAGAGGCCGGTGAACAGGTCGGCATAGGCGATACCCGATTTCTGCGGCGCCCCGTCGGGCTCGCCGGTCAGCGACATCGCCCCGCCCATGCCCTGGATGATGAAGTCGTAGCCGGCGCGAGGCGCATAGGGGCCGTCCTGGCCGAAGCCGGTGATCGAGCAATAGACGAGGCCGGGGTTCAGCTCGGAGAGCGTAGGATAATCGAGCCCGTATTTCGCGAGCCCGCCGACCTTGAAATTCTCGATCAGCACGTCGGCCTCGGCGGCCAGGGCCCGCACGGTCGCCTGTCCCGCCTCGCTGTCGAGATCGAGAGCGACGGACCTCTTGCCGCGGTTGCAAGCGTGAAAATAGGCGGCCGCGCCGTCGCTCGCGAAGGGAGGCCCCCAGTGGCGCGTGTCGTCGCCGCCTTCCGGGCGCTCGACCTTCACCACCGTCGCGCCCAGATCCGCAAGCAACTGGCCGGCCCACGGCCCCGCCAAGATGCGCGCGAGCTCGAGGACCTTCAGGCCTTTGAGCGGCTGGTCCACTAGAAAGCCGAAATCCCGGTGATCGCCCGGCCGAGGATCAGGCCGTGGACGTCGTGCGTCCCCTCGTAGGTGTTGACCGTCTCGAGGTTCATCGCGTGGCGCATCACCTGGAACTCGGCCGAGATGCCGTTGCCGCCGTGCATGTCGCGCGCGACCCGCGCGATGTCGAGCGCCTTGCCGACATTGTTGCGCTTGATGAGGCTGATCGTCTCCGGGACGAGCTCGCCTTCGTCCATCCGCCGGCCGACCCGGAGGGCCGCCTGGAGGCCGAGCGTGATCTCGGTCGCCATGTTCGCAAGCTTCATCTGGACGAGCTGGGTGGCGGCGAGCGGCCGGCCGAACTGCTTGCGGTCGAGCGTGTAGCGGCGCGCCGCCGCGAAGCAGGCCTCGGCCGCGCCCATCGCGCCCCAGGCGATGCCGTAGCGGGCGCGGTTGAGGCAGCCGAAAGGCCCCTTGAGGCCCTGGACGTTCGGGAGCAGCGCCTCCTCCGGCACCTCGACCCCGTCCATCACGATCTCGCCGGTGATCGAGGCGCGGAGCGAGAGCTTCTCCTTTATCTTGGGCGCGCTGAGGCCCGGCATTCCTCTCTCGAGCACGAACCCGCGGATGGCGCCGCCATGCGCCTCCGATTTCGCCCAGACCACGAAGACGTCGGCGATGGGCGAGTTGGTGATCCACATCTTGGAACCGGTGAGGCGGTAGCCGCCGTCCACCTTCTCCGCGCGCGTGCGCATGCTTCCCGGATCCGATCCGGCGTCTGGCTCGGTGAGCCCGAAGCAGCCGATCCATTCGCCCGTCGCCAGCTTCGGCAGATATTTCGCCCGCTGCTCTTCCGAGCCGTAGGCGTGGATCGGGTACATCACGAGCGAGGACTGGACGCTCATCGCCGAGCGATAGCCGCTGTCGACCCGCTCCACCGCCCGCGCGACGAGGCCGTAGCTGACATAGTTGAGCCCGGCTCCGCCATATTGCGCCGGGATGGTCGCGCCGAGCAGTCCGAGCGCACCCATCTCGCGCATGATCTCGGCGTCGAAGCGCTCGTCGAGAAAAGCCGGGGTGACGCGCGGCTGCAGTTTCTCCTGCGCATAGCCTTCGGCGGTGTCGCGAACGAGCCGCTCCTCGTCCGTCAACTGCGCGTCGAGCGCAAACGGGTCCGCCCAGTCGAACCTGCCGATCGCCGCTTCAGCCACCCGCTTCCCTCCCGATCCGTGATGATGGCCGCGCCTCTGCCTGATCAGGTGCCCGAGGTGCAACCCCGCGCACGGAGGGACCGCGCCCGCGAAGGTGTCCGCACCGTCCGCCAGCGGACGCGGACTGTGGCCCAAAGGCCACATCGCTGCCGCTCCTCGCCTCGCGAAGGCGGGACCGCGTTGCAAATGAACGGCAAGTGTACCATTCACCTGAGTTACCTACGCGCGCAGGCGTGACCAGCGGCTGGCGCCCAAAGGGGGATGTCATGAACAAGACCAAGTTTATCACGCGACTTTTTGCATCCACGATGATCTGCGGCGTCGCCGCGATCGCGAGCCCGGCGTCCGCTCAGGACACGTCGGTGGCGCAGCCGGGCCAGAAGGGCACGACTCAGCCGGCTCCGCTCGAGAACAAGCCGGCACCGGCGACTCCGACGAGCTCGAACAACACCGAGCAGCTGAGCGACGCAGGCCGTAGCGCAACCCAGGCTCCGGGCACCGGCGGCGACGACACGATCGTCGTCACGGGCACCCTGTTCCGCACGACCGCGACGGCGACTCCCTCCCCCGTGAGCGTCGTCACCGAGGAATCGCTCGATCGCCGCGGCATCAGCACGGTGCAGGACGCGATCCAGCAGCTGGCCTCGAACAACGGCCCGGCGCTGACCAACAGCTTCACCGCCAACGGCGCGTTCGCCGCCGGCGCCTCCGCCGTCTCGCTGCGCGGCCTGTCGACCAACTCGACCCTGGTGCTGTTCGACGGCCTGCGCGCCGCTTACTATCCGCTGGCGGACGACGGCTCGCGCAACTTCGTCGACCTGAACACCATCCCCGACAACATCGTCGACCGTATCGAGGTGCTGCGCGACGGCGCGTCCTCGACCTACGGCGCCGACGCGATCGCGGGCGTGGTCAACATCATCACCAAGCGCCAGGTCAAAGGCGTGTCGATGCGCGCCGAAGGCGGCGTCTCCTCGCGCGGCGATGCGGCGCAGTATCGCGCCAGCTTCACGGCCGGTGTTGGCGATCTCGTGAAGAACGGCATCAATGCTTATGTCGGTGCGTTCTACTATCGCAGCAACCTGCTCAAGAACAACCAGCGGCCGTATCCGTTCAACACGGACGACCTGCGCAACGTCTGCAATGGCAGCACCTGCGGGCCGGACAACCGCGTCAACGCGCCGAATGCTTCCGGCACCTTCACCACGATCAGCACCGCTGCCAACCTGATCGTGCGGCCGTTCGATGCCACGAACACGACCGCACAGGGTGGGTATCAGAACCTCGGCGGCAACAATTGCGGCGGTGGCCAAGCCGTCCTGAACAACAACGCGGTCTTCCCGGCGGTGATGTGCAACTACGATTACACCAACCTCTATGGTGTGATCACGCCGAACATCGAACGCTTCGGTGTCTCCGCGCGCGTGACTGCCAACCTCGGCGGCGGCGTCGAGGGCTACGGGGAACTCAACTTCCTTCAGAGCCTCGTCGACTATACCGGCTTCCCGGCGACGATCTACGGCACGGCTCCGACGGGCATCGTCTACCCGCAGTTCCGTACCAGCGGCCTTCAGTCCGCGACGACGGCGCCCGGTTCGGTCTTCCTGACCCTTCCGATCTACGTCTGCCCCGAGCGCGTCAATTGCTCGACCTCGCCGAACCGGAAGCTCAACCCGAACAACCCGTTCGCGGCGAACAATCAGGTCGCCCGCATCTTCGGACGTATCCAGGATCCGAGCCTGGTTACCCGGAACGAGACCCGGACCCGCGCCTATCGTGCGGCCTTCGGCTTCCGCGGTAACCTGTGGGAGAACTGGTCGTTCGACGTCAGCGCGACGGCCATGCACATCGATCTGCGTCGCCGCTCGAACGGCTACGTCTACATCCAGCACCTGCTCGATGTGATCGCCGACGGCACCTACAACTTCGTCAATCCGCTGGCGAACTCCGCGACCGTCCAGAATTACCTGACGCCGGAGAATGTCGTTAACGCCTCGTCGGATCAGGCTCAGGTCCAGGCCAACATCAACACCACGGTGGCTCAGCTTCCTGGCGGCCCCCTCCAGGTCGGTGTCGGCGTTTCGGCGCGCTACGAGGGTGTCGACGCCCCCAGCGGCAACCCGGACTATAACGGCCCGACCCAGCGTTACTTCACCCTCAACGCCTTCGGCACGAAGGGAAGCCGCGAAATCTATTCGGCTTACGGCGAAATTCTGGCGCCGATCGTCAAGGGCGTGGAGCTGAATGCGTCCGGCCGTTACGATAAGTATTCGAGCGGTCAGAAGGCGTTCTCTCCAAAGGTCGGTGTGAAGTTCACCCCGATCCGCCAGGTGGTGCTGCGCGGCACCTGGTCGAAGGGCTTCCGTATTCCGAGCTTCGGCGAGGCGAACGCCCTGCCGACGACGGGCTATGTCTCGAACAACTCGTCGTTGTTCAACAATGCCTACCTTGCGCAATATGGTTGCACCGTCGCGACCTTCTCGAGCTGCCCGGTCTACATCCGCAGCGGCTCTTACGGCCAGACGACGCTTGCCAGCCCCAACCTGAAGCCGGAGAAGTCGCGCAGCTTCACTGCCGGCATCCTGGTGGAGCCGATCCACGGCGTCTCCTTCGGTGTTGACTATTACAACATCAAGAAGACGGGGGCGATCACGGCGCCGAGCAATGCGCCTGCTCTGCAGGCCTATTATCAGGGTCTGGCGATCCCGGCCGGCTACACGGTCATCCCGGACGCGCCGGATCCGACGAACCCGACCGCCAAGCCGCGCGTCGCGTTCGTTCAGGCCCAGCTGGTCAACGCCAACACCATCAAGGTGGAAGGCCTCGACTTCAACGCGAACGTCTCGTTCCCGCTGATGTCCGGCGTGAAGCTGAGCAGCTCGCTCGAAGCCAGCTACATCATGAAGCTGGAGACGGTCTTCCCGGACGGCACGAAGGAGCGCTACGACGGCACCCTCGGCAACTTCAACCTCACCGCGGGTTCGGGTACGCCGAAGTGGCACGGTACGTGGCTTACCACGCTGGACTTCAAGCCGTACCAGCTGAACGCCACGGTCAATTACTTCGGCGGGTACAACCTGTCGGCGATGGACCAGGGCACCGGCTACAAGGATTGCGGTCTGAACCCGGGCTACTCGCCCTCGGGCTGCAACATCCCTGCCTACGTGACGTTCGATCTCAACGCGCAGTTCCGGGTGAACGACCAGTTCACCTTCTACCTGACGATGAACAACGTCTTCGACAAAATGCCTCCGATCGACGTCGTCACCTACGGTGCGCACCTCTACAACCCGGTGCAGGGCGGCAACGGCATCCTCGGCCGCTACTTCAAGGCCGGCGTCCGCGTGAACTTCTAAGCTTCACGCAGGCATCCAACTTCTCGGGGCGGCTCTTCGGAGCCGCCCCTTTTTTTTGGCGAGAGCGGCACGCCTGCGGGGCTCCGGGTCAGTATCCCTTCCGGGGTTGTGTCTCCATTCGGGACAAGGCTCTCCCCGTTCCGTGCGTTGACTCGTCATCGGCGCGAGTCGCACCCTCGGCTGTTCGTCTTTCCGAGTCTCTGTGGGGCGGATGCATCCGACAAATGGGAGGAAACACGCCATGAAGAAGATCGTGCTTGCGGCTTTCGCTGCCTCGATGACGCTCGCCACGCCTTCGTTCGCAGCGGCGAATGCGGACAGCAACGGCGCCAACAAGAACTGCTTCGGCCAGGGCCGCTCCGACTATGCGAGCAACCCGGCCAACCAGGGCACCGTCGGCCCGATCATCTCCGATCGCGCCCAGACGCCGTCGAGCGACCCGCAATACCCGAATCAGAACGTGCAGCTGAACAAGGAATACAAGGCCGCCTGCCAGGCGTCAGCCTGAGCCTTGCTCCAGGGGTGGCCGCGCGCCACCCCTGGCATTTCGAGTTTCCCTTTCAGCCGATCGTAAGGATTTGGCGCTAGGCCGTTTCCGGCCGGGCGATCGGGGGAGGCTGTGACGATGCGCATCGCTGCGCGCTGGCTGCCGCCGCTCCTCGCTCTCGCAGGCGCCCTGACCCCCGCGGCGCTTCGCGCGGCACCGGCGCCGGCGCCGCTGCCCGGCGAGGCACAGCCGCTCGACGGGCAGGCGGGCGAATCCGCGGGGGAGATTGTCGTCATCGGCATCCGGCGCCCGGCGCCGGCCGACCTCATTCCCCCGGAAAAACGCTACTCGCAGGATGAGGTGCGCAGCTTCGGCGCGGGAAATGTCGCCGAGGTCGTCGACGCCGTCTCGGCGCGGAGTCGCAACGGTCTCGGCGAAGCCGCTATCGTGCTCCTGAACGGCCGCCGCATCTCCGGCTTCGGCGAGATCAACGGTCTGCCGCCCGAAGCCGTAAAAAGCGTCGACGTCCTGCCCGAGAAGGTCGCGCTCGCCTACGGCTATGGACCGGGACGGCGGGTGATCAACGTCGTCCTGCTCGATCGCTTCGCCGCCACCACTCTCGATGCCTCGGCGAGCGCCGCGACCGAGGGCGGCCGGGCGAGCGGGCGCGCCGCCACGGGCACGGTGCGGATCTCAGGCACCACACGCTGGAGCCTCGACGGCAGCTACCAGCGCGAGACGATGCTGCTCGAATCGGAACGCGCGATCCGCGCCGACCCCGTCGAAGCGCCCTACGATATCGTCGGCAACCTGTTCGGGATGTCCGGAGAGATCGATCCTCGGCTCAGCCTCCTCGCCGGCAGCCCGGTTTCGGTTGCCGCAGTCCCCGCCTCGGCGTCCGCGCGCATTCCAGCGCTCCAGGATTTCCTCGGCTCCGCGGGCCGCCTGAACGTCACCGCCCAGGCGCCGTACCGGTCGCTGCTGCCGCGCGCCGAGAAAGCGAGCCTCAACGGCACCGTCAGCGGGTTCGTGCTCGGCACGCTGTCCGGAACCCTGAACCTGCGCGCCGACCGCACCGAGGCGGACGAGCGACTCGGCCTGCCCGGCGCCGTGCTCGTGCTCCCCGCCGGGAACCCGTTCTCGCCCTTCCAGAGCCCTGTCGCCTTGTACCGGGCCTACGGCACTTCGCCCGTCAGCCGCCGCGTCACCAACACGAACGTCCACGCCGGAGGCATCCTCAACGGCGTCGTCGGACCCTGGCAATGGTCGCTCACCGCCAATGTCGACGAGAGCCGAGTCGAGTCCCGCATTTCGGGGCTCGTCGACGCGGCTTCGCTGCAGGCCCGGCTCGACTCGAACGATCCAACCTTCAACCCGTTCGGTTCTGCCGCCGTCTTCGCGCCGTCCAGGACGTCCAGCTGGGCCACGCACATGGCGGGCGCGGAGCTGGTCGCCTACGGCAAGATCCTCAGCCTTCCCGCCGGGCCGCTCACCGGCAGCGTCACCGCGGCGGAGCAGCATACCGGCCTCTCGTCCGCGGACGCCCTCGGCTCGGGCCAACTGTCCCGCGACCGACAAAGCGTCCAGGTCACGGTCGACCTGCCCCTTGTTGCCGGGCGGGGTGGGAAGGGGCTTGGCACGGTGTCGGCGAACGGCTCGGCGGCCGTCTCCCGCCTCTCCGGCTTCGGCACGATCAGGCGTCTGTCCGCCGGCCTCGACTGGCGGTTGAGGCCGCAGGTGGCGCTGACGGCGGGGTGGCTCGACGAGGATCGGGCACCGGCGATGCAGCAGCTCGGCGAAGCCGCGGTCGAACTCCCGAACGCTCGGCTGTTCGATCTCTCGCACTTGCAGACGGTCGATGTCGTCCGCATCGACGGCGGAAACCGTGGCCTGTTCCGCTCGAACCGCCGCCAGCTGAGCGCCGGACTGCTGCTGAAGCCGCTGCGAAGCGGCGATCTAAGTCTCCGCGCCGACTATGTGCGCCTGCGCGAGCGCAATCCGGTCTTCGCCTTTCCCGTCTTCACCACCGAGCTCGAGCCGAGCTTCCCCGCCCGTTTCTTCCGCGACGCGTCGGGACGGCTGGTGCGGGTGGACGCGCGGCCGGTGAATTTCGCGAGCGCCACGCAGGAGACCCTGCGCTGGGGATTGAGCTGGTCGCACGCCTATCGCGCGCGGGGCAAGGCGCCGCTCCGCCTCGACCTCAATGCCTTTCACAGCTGGACGTTAGAGGATCGTGCCCTCGTCGCGCCGGGCGGGCAGCGGCTCGACTTCCTCGACGGCTCCGCTGCCGGCCCGCTTGGGGGACGCCCCGCCCACCGAGTCGACGTGCAGGGCGGCTTCTACCGAAACGGCATCGGCTTACGGCTCGACGCCGCCTATCGCGGCCCCACCTTCGTGCGCAGCCCGGCCGCGGGCGACAAGGCGCTGTTCTTCTCCGGCCTCGCGACCGCGGACGTGCGGCTGTTCTGGGATTCGAACGCCGATCCGAAGGTCGCCCAGCGTCATTCCTGGGCCCGGGGGTTCCGCGTGACCCTCGCCGTCGCGAACCTCTTCGACAGCCGTCCGCGCGTGCGGCTGCGCGACGGGACCACCCCGCTCGCCTACCAGCCGGCACTGCTCGATCCGGCCGGCCGCACCGTCTCGATCAGCCTCAGGAAGCTCTTCTCCTAGGCGCGTCCCGCGCTGGCGGACAGGGTGGGATTCGAACCCACGGTGGGCTTGCGCCCACGGCGGTTTTCAAGACCGCTGCCTTAAACCACTCGGCCACCTGTCCAGGCTTTCCCTTAGCCGGACCCGCCGCCTGCGCAAAGGCGGCCGGCTCTCGACAGCCGCACGGCATAACGTGCAACCGGCGCGGCGGGCCGGGTGTTCAGCGGGCCCCGGCCTGTGGCATGCTCAAAGCGAGCGGAGGGTGTGTAATGCGTTCGGTATTCGTGAAAGCGGCGGCTGCGGCGGCTCTCGTTTCGCCCGCAATGCCGCCGGTGCCCGCCGCGGCGGCCGGGCTCGCGCGCGCATCGAGCCAGGATTATGGCGAAGAGGGATTCCAGGCCTTCCTGCCGCAGTTGCGCGCCCGCGCCTTTGCCGCCGGCGTCAGCCGCGACACGATCAACAGCGTCTTCCCGACGCTTTCCTTCAGCCGCCGTACGATCGAGCTCGACCAGGCGCAGCCGGGGGTCATCAGCGGCAGCAACGCCAACCCGCCCTTCGCGCCCTATCGCGCCCAGCATGTCAGCGCCGCGCTCATCAACGCCGGCCGCAGCCGCTACCAGGCCTACCACCCACAGCTCCAGGACATCCGCCGCCGCTTCGGCGTCACCCCTTCCGTCCTCGTCGCCATCTGGGGACACGAGACGAGCTACGGCGCGGTGATGGGCAATTTCGACCTGCTGAGCTCGCTCGCCACGCTCGCCTATGAAGGGCGCCGCCGCGACCTCTTCGCCGACGAATTCGTGGCCGGGCTCAAGATGATCGACCGCGGTGTGCCGCGCGGCCGGCTGAAGGGCAGCTGGGCGGGAGCGATGGGCTATCCGCAGTTCCTCCCGTCCGTGTGGCTGCGCACCGCCGTCGACTTCGACGGGGACGGGCAGGCGGACATCTGGCGCAACGCGCCGGATGCGCTCGCCTCGATCGCGAATTATTTCTCGAAGGCCGGCTGGCGCCCGGGCGTGCCGTGGGGCGTCGCCGTAAACGTTCCGGCGGGGCTCGACCGTTCCGCGCTGCGGTCGCGCACGCGCGCGCCGCGGTGTCCGCGGGTCTTCGAGCGTCACAGCCGCTGGCTCTCGTTCGGCGAATGGCGCCGGCTCGGCCTGGTTTCCCAGTCCGGCAGCTGGCCGCGCGACAGCGAGATGGCGACGCTGATCGAGCCGGACGGCCCCGGCCGCACCGCCTATCTCACCACGGTCAATTACCGCGTGATCCTCGACTATAATTGCTCGAACTTCTACGCTTTGTCGGTCGGCCTTCTCGCCGATGCGATCGCGCGCTGAAGGTGGTGGAACAGGGGCAGGCGAATGGTTAATAGGCGCCGAGATGCCGCAGCCGCCGGGCCGGCCAACCTCTCACTCCGTCGGGGGAATGATGCGTAAGCTTCTGATCGTAAGTGCTTTCTCGGCCGCAGTCGCGTTTCCGGCGACCGCTGCCGCGCCGCCGTTCGAAACCTCGGCAAAGGTCGCCTTCATGATCGACCTCTCCTCTGGCGCGACGCTCTACGCCAAAGATGCGGACCTGCGCATGCCGCCCGCCTCGATGGCGAAGATGATGACCGTCCACATCGCCTTCAACCTCATCAAGAAGGGCGAGTTGAAGCTCCAGCAGAATTGCGAGGTGCGCCCCGAGACCTGGAAGCAATGGCACGGGCCGCAGGCGGGGTCGACCATGTTCCTCTCGCCCGGCGAGCAGGTCAGCGTCGAGAACCTCCTCCACGGAGTCGTCACCCTGTCGGGCAACGACGCCAGCGTCGTCCTCGCGGAATGCATCTCGGGGACGGAGCCCGCCTTCGCCAACCTCATGAACCAGGAGGCGCAGCGCCTCCACATGACCAACAGCCATTTCGGCAATTCGAACGGCTGGCCGGACAACGGCGTCACCTACGTCACCGCGCACGACCTCGCCCGCCTCGCCAAGGCGACGATCGAGACGACGCCCGACCTCTACAAGAAATTCTACACCCAGACCTCGTTCACCTGGGGCAAGACGATGGGCGGCAACCAGCCGATCGAGCAGGGGAACCGCAACCCGCTGCTCGGCCGTGTCCCCGGCGCCGACGGCCTCAAGACCGGCCATACCGACGAGGCTGGCTACGGCTTCACCGGCTCCGCCGAGCAGAACGGGCGGCGCCTCATTATGGTGGTCGCCGGCCTGCCGAGCTTCAACGCCCGAATCGAGGAGTCGGTGAAGTTCATGAACTGGGGTTTCCACGCCTGGAAGGCGCAGCCCCTGTTCAAGGCCAGCCAGAAGGTCGCGGACGCGCAGGTCCAGCTCGGCTCGGCGAACAGGGTGGCGCTGGTGGCGCCGCGCGACATCGCCGTCACCCTTCCCGCCGGCCTCGGCGCCAACGTCAAGGTGAAGGTTGTCTACGACGGCCCGATCAAGGCGCCGATCGCCAAGGGCCAGCATATCGCCGACCTCGTCGTTTCCACCCCCGACACCCCGCCCCAGACGATGCCGCTCGTCGCCGCCGACGATGTCGGGCAGGCCGGCTTCTTCGGCCGCATCTGGCTCGGCTTCAAGTCGCTCTTCGGCTGAGCGAGGCATGTCGCGGAACAGTGGGAACCGGTTTTCCGCACCAGCCATGCGCCCGCTGAGATGACCGCCGGGGGGCGCTTCATCAGCCTCGAGGGCGGCGAGGGGGCCGGCAAATCGACCCAGCTGAGGCGGCTCGCCGAGGCCCTCCGCACGCGCGGCCTCGAGGTCGTCGAGACGCGCGAGCCGGGCGGCAGCGCGGGCGCCGAGATGGTCCGCCGCCTGCTCCTCGAAGGGCCGGAGGAGCGCTGGACGGCCGAGGCCGAGGCGCTGCTCTTCGCCGCCGCCCGCGCCGACCATGTCGCGCGCACCATCCGTCCCGCGGTCGAGCGCGGCGCCTGGGTGCTGTCCGACCGCTTTCTCGACAGCTCGCTGGCCTATCAGGGCGGTGCACTCGGCCTCGGCATCGGCCGTGTGCGCGCGCTCCACGATTTCGGCAGCGCGGGCTACCTCCCCGATCGCACTCTCCTGTTCGAGCTCCCGGCCGCGGAAGGCGCGGTGCGGCTCAGCGTCCGCGACGCCGGCGGAGCCGACCGGATCGGCGGCCGCGACCAGATCTTCCACGCCAAGGTCCAGGCCGCTTTCGACGCCCTTGCGGCGGCGGAGCCGGCCCGTTTCCGTCGTATCGACGCGTCCGGCGACCCCGAAGCGGTGACGGCGCGCGCGCTCGCCGCGCTCGAGGATCTGCTGTGACTCCGCTCTTCGGCCACGACGAGGCGGTCGCTGCCTTTCGCGAGAGCCTCGATGCGGGGCGGCTCCACCACGCTTGGCTTCTGTCGGGCCCGGAGGGGATCGGAAAGGCCCTGTTCGCGCGCAAGGCAGCGCTGCGCGTGCTTGCAGCGGGGCAGGGGAGGCTCGACTCGCCCGGCCTCGACGTCGCCGACGACCACCCCGCCGCGAAGCTCATGGCGGCAGGCAGCCACCCCGACCTAATGCAGCTCGAGCGCCTGCCGAAGGACAACGGCGCCGGCGACCTCGCCCGCTCGATCACCGTCGACCAGGTCCGCTCACTGTCGCGGCTGTTTGCGACCACCGCCTCGCTCTCGCCGTGGCGGGTGGTGATCATCGACGCGATCGACGACCTCGAGCGCCCGGCGGCCAACGCGCTCCTCAAGAATCTCGAGGAGCCCCCGCCCAGTTCGCTGTTCCTGCTCGTCAGCCACGCGTCCGAGCGGCTGCTGCCGACGATCCGCTCGCGCTGCCGGCAGCTCCGGCTCTCCGCGCTCGGCGACGACGCCATGACGTCGGCGTTGCGCGTCGCCCTGCCGGACGCGGACGCGCGCGAGATTGCCGAGCTCAAGGCGGCGGGCGACGGCTCGCCGGGCCGCGCCCTGCAGTTCCGCGGGCTCGACATTGCCGGCCTCGACCGCGCTATGGCCGAGCTGGTGCGCGACGGCGACCCGACCAACGCCCGCCGGAGCGCGCTCGCCCAGAGCCTCGCGCCGAGGTCCGCTCAGCCCCGCTACGAGGCATTCCTCGCCCGCGCCCCCTCGCTCGTGGCGCGGGAGGCGAAGGCGCGCCGCGGCGCCGCCCTCGCCGAGGCACTGCGCACCTGGGAGCGCGTCCAGGGCCTCGCCGCGAGCGCCGCCCACCTCTCGCTCGAGCCCGAGAGCGTGGTGTTCGAGCTCGCCGGCCTGCTCGCCTCGCTCGCCCCGGCAAAGGGGAAGAAGGCCGCCTGAGCCTTGGCACCGCAGGCGTCGCGCCGCTAAAGGCCATTCATGGCCGAGCCCTTTTATATCACCACCGCGATCAGCTACCCCAACGGGCCGCCGCATATCGGCCATGCCTATGAGGCGATTGCGAGCGATGTCGTCGCCCGCTTCCAGCGCCTCAGGGGCCGGGACGTCTTCTTCATGACGGGAACCGACGAGCACGGGCTGAAGATGGCCCAGGCGGCGCGCGACCGCGGCCTGGCGCCGCAGACGCTCGCGGACGAAATGTCTTCTCTGTTCAAGGCGATGGATGAGCGCCTTCAGGTTTCGTTCGATCGCTTCATCCGCACCACCGAACCCGCTCACCATGAAGCGAGCCAGGCGATCTGGACCGCGATGGCGGACAAGGGGGACATCTATCTCGGCCGCTACGAAGGCTGGTACTCGGTCCGGGACGAAGCTTATTATGACGAGAAGGAGCTGGTCGTCGCCGACAGCGGCGAGAAGCTCTCGCCCCAGGGCACGCTCGTCGAATGGACGGTCGAGGAGAGCTGGTTCTTCCGCCTCTCCGCCTATCAGGACCGGCTCCTCGCCCATTATCAGGCGAACCCGGATTTCATCCGTCCCGAGGCGCGCCGCAACGAGGTCCTGCGCTTCGTCGAGGGCGGCCTCTCCGACCTCTCCATCTCGCGCACCAGCTTCGAATGGGGCGTGAAGGTGCCGGACGGCGACCGCCACGTCATGTACGTCTGGCTCGACGCGCTCACCAATTACCTGACCGGTGTCGGTTACCCCGCTACTGAATCAGAGACTTACAAGCGTTTCTGGCCAGCCGACCTCCACGTCATCGGCAAGGACGTCGTGCGCTTCCACGCCGTCTACTGGCCCGCTTTCCTGATGTCGGCGGGCCTGCCGCTGCCGAAGCAGGTGTTCGGCCACGGCCATGTCCTGCTGCGCGGCGAGAAGATGTCGAAGTCGGCGGGCAACGTCGTCGACCCGGTGGGCCTCGCCGACGCGTTCGGAGCGGACGCGCTCCGTTACTTCCTGGTCCGCGACGTCACCTTCGGGCAGGACGGCAGCTACAGCCCGGAGGCGATCGTCACCCGGGTCAACGCCGATCTCGCCAACAGCTTCGGCAACCTCGCACAGCGCACGCTCTCCTTCATCGCGCGCAATGCCGGCGCGGCGCTTCCCCACGGCGGCCGTGCCGACCCGGCAGACGCCGAGCTCCTCGCGCTCGTCCACGCCGCCTGCGCTGACGACCTGCCCGCGCATTTCGAGCGGCTCGAGCTCAGCCAGGGCTGCGAGGCTTGGCTCCGCGCCGTCTTCGCCTGCAACCAGTATATCGACGCGCAGGCGCCCTGGACGCTGCGCAAGACCGATCCGGAACGGATGATCGCCGTCCTCGCCACCCTCTCGGCCGCCCTCGTCGACCTCGCCATCGCCATCCAGCCGGTTATCCCGGCGGGCGCCGCGAAGCTCCTCGACCAGATCGGCGTCCCCGCCCGAGCGCGCACCTACGCCGCGCTCGCCGACGCCGAGCGCTACGCCAAGCTGGCGGGCGCCCCCCTCCAGGCGCCCACGCCGATCTTCCCGAGACTGGAGCTCCCCGCCGACGTCTGACAGCGAGAGCTCAGGGGAAGCGGCGCACCACCTCGATCGGGCCGACGATCGCGCCGTTGAAAGCGTCCATCTCCTCCGCCGGAATCCAATATTCGCGGTGCGCCCTGCCGCCCGCCTTCTGCACCTCGTAGCGGTCGAGATATTCGCGCCGGACTTTGAACCGGGTGACGAAGCCCGAGCCGCTCGCGGGCACGTTCCAGTCTCGCGCGATCTTCACTGCGTAATCCTCGGTCGTCACCGGGTAGAAGATCGGCTGCTCCGGCAGGCGGGGCGGGAAGGCCGACATGCCCGTCTCCTCGATCAGCCGCAGCTCGACCGGGCCGACCGGCCGCCACAGCGTCACCGTGTCTTCATTCATAGCGACAGGCTGAACGCACGGACGCACGGTTTCCACTGGTCGCGACGGACGAAAGCCGCTGCTCCGCCATTCATCGGGCTCCCACCTCCCTGGCAACGGCGGCGAACAGGATGCGGGCGACCTTGCCCGCTTCCGCGTCGTCGGCCGCCGTGGGGGGATATTGCGCCCGCAGCCAGACCAGCCAGGCCCCCGCCTTGCCGACCCAGACGCCCTGCACGCCCATGTCCTCGGTCTCCCAGAACATGGCGAATTCGGGCAGCGCGCCGGGCCCCGTGGCAAGCGGCGGCGGGTGGCCGGCCTCGATGCGCAGGCTCGCCCGGCCGCTTGCGACCAGCTGGTCGAAGACGCTGCGGACGCTGTCGCTGCCGCTCTGCCTTTTCAGCACGAGCTGGTAGCGCATGGGATCCCCCTCCTTGAGCGCGAGGCCCGTGCCAGCCCGATAGCTGCACGCGAGAGCGTCGCCGCGTGGGTCGATGCTCATCAGCATCACCGCCAATCCGGGAAACGTCTGGGGGCAGGCGAAGCCTGAGGGCCTGTGCCGCAGCCCGTTCGCAGGATCGAGCGTCGAGGGATCGCCCGAGTCCGGGATGAAGATCTGCGGCCCGGTGCCCGCGATGTCGACGCCCGGCCGCTTGCTCGGCTCGACCGCCGGGGGAGGGCCCCGGTCCGGAGCGAAGGAATAGAGCACGGTCCGCGGTCCGAACTCGAAGCGCATGATGCCTTGTTCGTCGGTGACGGCGGCGGGGATGTCGGCGGCGAGGCGCGCGTCGCTCGGCACGCCCGCGTAGAAGCGCGTGACCACCGCCGAGGAACCGCGTCGGAGCACGACCAGCGCCAGGGTGTCGCCGGCGCCGGGCGACGGCGCGAGATAGACGATCGGATCCGCCTTCCCGTTCGACGGCACCGCGACGCGCGGAAAGGCGTCGCCATTCTCCCCGCTGAGGACGAAGTCCCCCAGCGCCGTGCGCAGCGTCGATCGCGTGCACGTCGGCAGACGAGGCACCGCGGCCGAAATTTCCGGCAGCATCACAGGGATCATGGAGCGGGCGAAAGGGACGTCGCTGGCGTCGCCCTTCGGGAAGGGGATGGCTGCCGCGACCGATCCGGCGGTCTTGCACGGCGCAGCCATTGCCGGGGCCGCGAAGAGCAAGGAAGCGACCAGGAGTATCGAAATCCGCCTGACCATCACATCCGCACCCCTGACGACCCGCCGTCTCTCCTACCAGACGGGAAGCAGCATGGCGAACCGGGCCGTCATCGACGTACTACGCGCCGGAGCGTCGGCAGCCCTGCTTGCTTTGCGAGGTGCCAGGGTTCATCCTTCCCGTGCCGTCCTCGTCGCGGCGCTGGTTGGGGGGAAAAGATGCGCGTTCACATGTGGGTAGGGGCGTTCTGCGCCCTCGCGGTGGCGTCGGCCGGTTGGGCGGGCGACAAGAAGCCGGAGAAGGAGAAGCGCATCTGTCGCGCCCAACCGGGTAGCTCCTCGATCGTGCCCACCACCGTCTGCCATACGGCGGCCGAGTGGGACCAGATCGCCCGCGCGCGCAAGGAGCGCTT
>Ga0157369_10004106_pt1 | contig 17246 bp, 12 predicted proteins | sample C25metaG_FD_113461 | JGI IMG/M metagenome (GOLD analysis project Ga0157369, IMG submission 113461) | Corn rhizosphere microbial communities from Kellogg Biological Station, Michigan, USA - C2-5 metaG | ecosystem: Host-associated > Plants > Roots > Rhizosphere > Soil | place: USA: Michigan... | reverse complement strand
CGTGCCCATCGGGAGCGAACCGGCTGGCGACTCGCCCCGCCCTTCCCAGCAGCAACGTATGCTCGCTTTCCCTCCAACCATCTGAACAATATCAATCCTGCAACAGCGCTGATCGCGAGTACCGTCGTCTCGACGTACGCCAGACCGATCGCGTCGTTCAGCTTCGAGTTGAGAATCTGTGTCGACAGAACGCGTATGCCGCCACCGAATACATACGGTGCGGAGAAGGAGCCGAGCGCGCTCATGAAAACGAGCAGCGCCGAGCCAGCTATAGCTGGAGTGAGCAGCGGAAGCGTCACGCGGGTCAGGCGGCGAAACGCGCCCGCACCAAGACCGATCGCTGCCTCATCCAGCGACGCTTCATAGCGCTCGAGTCCGGCCGAGACGAACAGATACACGTACACGTACATCGTGTATGCGTGTATGAAGATGATCGCGCCAATCCCATTCAGGTGCCACGGAACCTCCTTGAGCCGCAGCGCGATCTGCACCACTCTCGTGATCACTCCCGTATCGCCGTACAGGAACAGAAACGAGATGACACCGACCAGCGGCGGCAGCGCGGCCGGAAGAAGCGCGGCCGCACGCAATACCGTTCGACCCGGAAAGTCGAATCGCGTGAGAAGAAACGCCAGCGGCACACCGATCGCCAGCGACGCGGCAACCGACGCGACCGCGATGATTATGCTGTTCTTGAGCGCCTCGACGTCCGACGGTGATTCCGCGAACTCGCGCCAGTGACCAATACTCCCCACGATCACCGCGACGTTCGGATAGATCACCGTCCACACCAGCACTAGCAGAAGTGGCAGCGCCGCAAGCGTCGCCATCCGTTCGGAGCGACTGCGTCCACCGAACCAGCTCGCCATTGTTACGGCACCATCGGGGCCGGGCGCGTGACGCGTACAGCCACGACGGCACCAGCTTCAATGCGCTCGCGCGACGCAACATCGAACACGATGTCACCGTCCAGTCGCAATCGATAGACGAACTGCGCGCCCGCAAATCTTCGCGTTATCACGGTAGCGCTCCACTGATCGCCACCGTCGTCGCGGGCGATCTCCACCGCTTCCGGTCGGAGTACGACCGTTCCGGTTCCGTCATCGGCAATACCGGCGAACGAGCTCAACCTCACCTGGTGCGTGGCGCCGGCAATTGTCACCGTCGCGGAATCGCCGTTGCGACGCGCCGGTATCAGCGTCGCGTGCCCGATGAACATCGCTACGTCACGGGTCGCCGGCCTGTCGTAGAGATCTTCCGGTGAGCCATCCTGCAGCACGCGCCCACGCGATAGCAACACTATCCGGTCCGCGATGGCAAATGCGTCGTCCTGATCGTGCGTGACGAACAGCGCAGGCGCCTTCGACTCCTTGAGTGCGGTTCGCAGCTCGTCGCGCGTACTCTGCCTGAGTGTTGGATCCAGATTGGAAAGCGGCTCATCCAGTAGCAACAGGCGCGGTCCAATCACCGCCGCGCGGGCGAGCGCCACACGCTGCTGCTCGCCACCCGAAAGCTGCTGCACCATGCGTGCGCCCTTTCCGCCAAGCCCCACGCGATCGAGCGCCGCACTGGCGTGCTGCATGCGCTCGGAGCGACCTACACCGCGCGCCTCGAGCCCGAACGCGACATTCTCGGCGACCGACATGTGCGGAAAGAGCGCGTAGTGCTGGAATACCATGCCGAAGTCGCGCTTGGAAGGCCCAAGGCGGGTTATGTCCTGGCCATCGAACAGTACTCGACCGCTGTCGGGCTGCTCGTAACCGGCGACAATTCTGAGCGTCGTCGTCTTTCCCGATCCCGAAGCGCCGACCAGCGCGACTAGCTCGCCGGGTCGCACCTGGAATGAAACGTGGTCCACCGCAGTCTGACCGCTGAAGGTGCGCACGATGCTATCAACTATCAGCCCTGAGCCGTTTCCGTTCACCCGCGATTCCTGATGTGTGCGTCCCAATATCTCATCCACTCGTTCAGATGCTGCGCCAGCAAGGCGCCGTTGACAGGCATCGGCTTGATCTGCTTCATCGCCGTCTGAATCCACGCAGGAAGTGAATCCGTCGGAATGTCCGTACGTGCGGGAATACGCAGAAATTGTCGAGCCGCCTCGAGCTGTGCGTGCTGGGTCGTCACGAATTCGTAATACAGCTTCGCCTCGCGCGGATGCTTGGTGCCGCGCACGATTGCGATCGCATCCACGAGCAGAGGCGTTCCGCTGCGCGGGATCACGTAATCGATCGGAATACCCACACGATCCCTCATCGTCGCCACATCCGGCATGTCCCATAGCGTTATCAAGCCTTCACGACTTTTCAGCTTCTGGTACAGGATGGTGGGGTTGAGTACGTACTCCTTGGTATTTGCATCGAGCCGTCGCAGCCAGTCGTAACCCCGTTGCGGCGACCCGGTTTCCGTCACGCTCTTCGCTATGATCGCCCCAAAGATCGCGCGCATCGTACCCGACGCGATCGGATCGCGTATGATCACCTTGCCGCGCCACTTGGGGTCGAGGACGTCGTCCCAGTCCTGCGGAGCACTGTCGCGGGGAATCGCATCGCCGTTGTATGCGATTACTTCCGGCGTGAGGTATGTGCCGTACCAGAGATCGTGTGCATCGTGCGCCTCGGCTGGAACATCGCTCGCCCACGTCGGGCGATACGGTTGCAGCAGGTTCTCCTTCGCCGCCCGCTCGAATGACTCCGATGGCGCGCCGAACCAGACGTCGGCCTGTGGATTCACAGCCTCGCCGCGAAGACGGTCGATCACTTCCTGCGATCCCATGTCCACCCACTGCACGTCGATGGTGGGATATGCCTTCTCGAATTCCGTCTCGTAGTACTTGAGCAGGTCGATCCCGTGCGGTGAATAAACCGTGAGCACGGTTCGATTATCATGCACGCACGACCCAAGCATCGCCGCGGCCATCGCGCAGACGATGCTTCCCGTCAGGCGACGGAGCGTCACCGCAGCAGATTTGCGAATATGCGCGCGCCGCCGGGTACGGCGGCAGGAAGTTGGCGAAACAGAGCGAGCGTCACGTACGTGTACCGTCCCTTGCCAACCTGCGCAGTGAGAAGCCCGGCGTTGTTGGGCTCCTCATCGGGATCGTTCATGCGCAACGCCGCCGAATAATGCTGATCAAAGCTGCTCGGCATGTAGGTCGCACGCTCCTGCACCCAACCGGCGAAATCCGCACTCGTGATTCTGTTGGGGGCGTCGAGTAGTGCGCTTCGCGGTTCGATTATGGTCACGGGCGCATTCTCATCCGTTACGCGGGCAGCGGGCCGCGACAGCTTGATCGGATACGGCATCACGCCGGCCTGCTGCATCTCGTTCTGGCCATACTGCACAACCAGATTCCCGCCGCGTCGCACGTAGTTCAACAGATAGGAGTTGTTGTCGATCAGGAGCGAACTGGCCTGATACGCACGCGGTCCCACGACTATCGTGCTGAAGCGCGAGAGATCGGACGTCGGGAGCGCGGCGGGATTCAGTTGTTGAACCGTCAGGCCAAGATCACGCAGTGCGTCTGCAACGTTGTCGCCAACGCCCTGAATGTATCCGATCAACGCGTGGGTGGGCACGATCACGTTCACGGCCTGGATCGACACTTCGGCGTTGCGGTACATCCGCTCCGGTGTGATGTGGCTGTAATCGATTGGAATGAATCCAATGCTATCGCGCTGAGCGCCATCCACAACTACCGCTCGGACAGCGTGCGTTCCAGCAGCAACACGTCCCGTCGCCCGGAAAGTGATGGTTCTCGTCTCGCCAGCGCCCAACGTCACGGTACGCTCGCTGGAATCGGCTTGCATTCCGTTCGGAACCTCGAGATGCACCTGTAACGTATGCGCGGTTGGCCACGACGACCGGAGAGTTATCTGGAACGTGCGATCGAGGGGCGCGCCGGCACGTGCAAGCTCGACATCCCGATCGAACGTAACCGAAACTCCGGGCGCGGTAGCGAGGGGCTCTTCAATCTCTCCGCGAACGGGATCGGCGTACCGATAGATCGCTGGTGTGCGCACGACGATCGGCGCCAGACCGGACAGGTTGACACTGACGGGAATCCAACTTTGCTTCTCGCGCGCATCATCCGAAATTGAGTCGGATGCAAAAGCAAAAAGATCGCCGACGCGCGGGCGGACGAGCCAGTACGGCTGGGTCAGTTGCTCGCCATGTATGTATATCGTGCGTAGCGAGCTGCTGTCGACCGTGCCGCTACGGTAAACCGCAATGTGCACCGCTACACTGTCGCCCAGCGCGACACGTGGACGCTCGGCAACTGCTTCGATGTCGACACCGGCATCAGCGAGCGCAACCCGATCGCGATCTGCCTGCGTCACGTCGTGCACCGTGTCGAGTCCCTCGAACATCGACCGCTCGGATTGTGCAGGCGTCGCCGCATTCACACGCGTCGCCTCGCGGCGCAGGTAATCGATCACCACTCCCTTGCGAGCGCTGCTGCCGAAACCCTGCGACTTGTGCTGGCTACGGCTTTCCGCCGCAATCTCAGCGTATGTAAGCCCGAGTATGGGATCGTACTCACCCACGTTCATCGAGATCGTGCCATCCTCGCGAGAGAATCGCGCGCCGCGATAAAACTTGGACACCGTCCACGGTTTCCCGAATTTGCTGACGGGAAAGCGCACAGTGTCTGCCGCGGCATCGTACACCTCGCGTGACAGAATTCCTGCCACCTGATGCTGTCCGTGCCCATCACGCGGGGTTCCGGAGAATACCGACACGATGATCTGCGGCCGGAAGCCTCGAACCACCTTGACCATGTCGCCGAGTACAGAGTCACGCGGCCAGTGAGAGAAGCTCTCCGCCGCCGTTTTGGAGAATCCGAAGTCGTACGCCCGGGTAAAGTACTGATGCGCGCCGTCGATCCGGCGAGCAGCAAGCAACTCCTCAGTGCGGATCACGCCGAGCGCCTCGCCCAGCTCGTTGCCGATCAGGTTCTGCCCACCGTCGCCCCGCGTGAGTGACAGATACGCGGTCTCGGCGCGATGACCGCGCGCCAGCCATGCGATCAGTTGCGTATCCTCGTCATCCGGATGCGCGCCGATCACGAGGACACGCGTGTGTACTCCCGCGGCGGCCTTCGCTTCCGCCAACGCGACGATGCCGCGCTCCTGAGCATTCAGGAAACGCGGCATCACCATCACGCCCAGCGCGGTGAACACGGCGGCGGCGAATCGCGCGCATGTCCTCGTCCGATTCCACCCCGCTACGATCACCGCGCTCAACGGGCTGCTGCCCGCGTGCGGCCACTCTGCGCAGGCTGCGGAAGCGTGAATACTTCAGACACGATCCGCTCCTGTTCCAACTTGTGCGGTCCCGCATATCCTTCAGCCGGACTCGCGCGCTCCGCGCGCCCGATGTAACGCACGGTGATTGCATTCCCCGTCGAAACCCTGAGGCGCGGCCAGATGAAGGTCCACGCGCCCATGTTCTTCGGTTCCTCCTGCGCCCACACTACATCCTCGATCGCCGGATACGAATCCACTATCCGTGCAACATCTTCATGCGGCCACGGATACAGCTCTTCGACCCGCACGAGCGCAACGCCGTTTCCGCCATCACGCTTCCGCTTTTCCAGCAGATCGTAATAGATCTTGCCCGTACAGAATACGATGCGCTTCACGCTCTCGCGCTGATTCGCGACCGACGCGTCGTCTATTACCGACTGGAACGTACCGGATGTGAGATCGCTCAACTTCGACGCAGCTTCGGCCGAGCGAAGCAGACTCTTCGGCTGCATCAGGATCAGTGGCCGCCGTTCCGGATCACGCGCCTGGCGACGCAGAATGTGGAAGTACTGCGCCGGCGTGGACGGATATGCGACGCGCATGTTGCCCTCGGCGCACAGCTGCAGATAGCGCTCCAGTCTCGCGCTCGAATGCTCCGGACCCTGACCTTCGTAGCCGTGTGGCAGCAGAACCGTCACCGATGAATCCTGCCCCCACTTCGCGCGGCCCGATGCAATGAACTGATCGAATATGATCTGCGCAACGTTGGCGAAATCGCCGTACTGCGCTTCCCACATGACCAGTGTGTCGTTCACGGTCACGCTGAAACCGTACTCGAAGCCGAGCACTGCGGTCTCGGACAGCGGAGAATTGTAGACGTCGATCGTCCCCTTTGCGGAATCGATGTGCTTCAACGGAATGTACGTCGCGCCGGACGATGCGTCGTGCAACACGTCCTGCCGATGCGAGAACGTGCCACGCTCCACATCCTGGCCCGTCAGCCGCACGGAAGTCCCATCAACCAGCAACGAGCCGAGCGCGAGCGATTCCGCGTGCCCCCAGTCGATGCCACCGGCGTCGCCCATGGCATCGCGACGACGCACGAGAGTGCGTGCCACGCGACTGTTCGGCTTGAAGTCGTCCGGCCAGCGAAGCAAGGCGTCGTTGAGCGATTGCAGCACCGACGCGCTCACCGCCGTTTCGATCGTATGCGGAGCGCTTGGCGACTCGGGCCTATCATCCGGTTCCGGCAACGGGCGAGCACCACGCTGAATCTGCTCGAGCTTCGACATGATGCCGTGCTCGACCGATTGCATTTCCTCCGCGGTTATCACGCCGTCTGCAATGAGCCGCTCGCCCCACACCTCGCGTGGAGTCTTGTGCGCGCGAATGTTCGCGTAGAGGAGAGGCTGCGTGAATGCGGGCTCGTCTGTCTCGTTGTGTCCGTGCCGGCGGTAGCTCACCAGATCGATCAGCACGTCCTTGTTGAACGTCGCGCGATACGCCATCGCCAGACGTACGGCCTGTACGCATGCCAGTGCATCGTCGCCGTTCACATGCATGATGGGTATGTCGTAACCCTTGGCCGGATCGCTCGCATACCGCGTGGAGCGACCGTCTCGCGGGTCCACCGTGAATCCGATCTGATTGTTGACGATGATGTGGACCGTGCCGCCCGTCCGGAATCCATCCAGCATCGACAGATTCATCGTTTCCGTGACGATCCCTTCGCCGGTAAATGCCGCATCACCATGTACGCACACCGGAATTACCGCGGATTCGTCGTGCGTGCCATCGGCCGCGCGCTGCTTGGCGCGCGCCACACCCTCGAGCACTGCGTTCACGAACTCGAGATGACTCGGGTTGGGGACGAGTGTGAGCGCGATCTCGCGTCCACCGATCTCGCGCGTGCCGTCCGCCCCCTGGTGGTATTTAACGTCGCCGCTCGTATCGACCGCGCCGCTGGGATGCTTGTCCTCGAATTCGTCGAAGATCGTCGCGTACGACTTGCCGAGCACGTGCGTGAGTACGTTTATGCGACCGCGATGTGCCATGGACATTGCCACCTCGCGTGAGCCGCCGAGCGCGGCGAGCGCGATGATCTCATCCAGCATTACCACCAGTGCGTCGCTTCCCTCTATTGAGAAACGTTTGTAGCCCTGATATGCGCGCCCCAGAAAACGCTCGAGTGCGTCCACTTCCGTAAGCCGCACAAGGATTGCCTTCTTCTCATCGGCCGTGAGATCCTGGTGATACGTGCCGCCTTCGACCGAGTCGCGTAGCCACTGGCGCTCCTTGAACGAACCGAGATGCTCGAACTCGAAGCCTGTCGTCGATGAGTACAGCGAGCGCAGGCGCGCAGTGGCGGCGGCAGCCGTGGCGTCGGGCATTCCCACGACAGTGCCTGGAATTGACGCGAGCAGGGCCTCGGTTATGCCGTGGCTCTCGGGACTCAGCTCCGGTGATCCAGGCGGTGCGCTTCCCAGTGGATCTATCGCGACCGCGAGATGCCCATATGCGCGAATAGCGTCGAGCAGGGCCGCAGCACCGGCGGCCGCACGTAGTGCGTCCGAGCCAACTGCTGCCTGCCCGATGGAACCAGCTCCGCCAAGTCCCTCGGCGAAACGGAAGAATTGGCGCCAGGACTCATCTACCGACGCAGGATCGCGCTTGTATGCGTCGTAAACTTCGGCGATGTAACCGTCGTTGAAGACGCTCGTTATGGCTTCGCTACTCATGGCTCTCAATTTAACCCTTTCTTGCGGCGCTTTTCGCGCACTCCGCGTCAGCGCGGAGCGTCTGCCGAAAGGGATTCGGAACGGATGCCGGTGCCGGTGAAGGTCGGCGCACCCGGCGTGAAGCGTGGACGCGACGCGGCCGCGCGCACCAGCTTGCGCGCGTTCGCCGAATCCAGCGTTGGAAGATACAGGAATCCCGCGATTCCGTTGCAGTCCAGCGGCACCAGCTCGTTGGATCTGCGCGTGAGACTTACCGCGACGATCGGCGTGTTACGCAGCACCTCGTCGCACTCCCACTCGTCAAGGGGTTGCGTCGTCAATAATTCGTACTCGCAGACGACCACATCCGGTGCGCATGAACGCGTCGACTCCACCGCGCCCTGCACTCCTACGACACCGACTGTGCAGACTTCATCGTTCTCGAAGAACCGAGCGATGTGGCTTGCGAGATATTCGTGGCGCGCTACGCAGACGACGTACAATGGACTCAAAATTTCGGCCTCTGTAGTCAATCTACAGAATGATGCCGCGTGTGCGCCGGCTCCGAAAGTAGGGGCGCGTAACGGCAGTGTCGGGAACTGGCTACAAAAAGAAAAGGGCGGCTGAGAGCCGCCCTTCAACCGGTCAAGCCGGAAAGGCGATCCCACCTTACGGCCGGTTTGGTACCTTCTTCTTGTCCACGTTGTTCCCTATCACGGCGCCCAGTATACCGCCGGCGGCCGCTCCTATCACGCCACCCTTCACCTTGTTCTTGCTCGTCACCGCACCCAGAATGGCTCCCGCGCCTGCTCCGATCGCGGCGTCACGCCCCGTGTTCTTCTCCACATGGGTCGCCGGCGCCCGCGTCGCGCCAGAGCTGCTTCCTTCATAAACGTGATGCACCACGGTCCTGTGTGCCACAGGCGCCGCTGCGGTCTGCTGCGGAGCCAGAGAATTGGCGCGGGCACGCTCGAGCGCCGAAATGCTGTCGGCCGGAGTCATGGGGTGTGCCTGCGAGGCAAGCGACAGATCGCTGTTGAGAGCGTCGTCGACTTTCTTGGAGTCGTTGCCCTTGCACCCGAAGGCGAGGACTACCAGCGGCAAGACAGCTAAACGAAAAAGTGGTTTCATAAAATTCCGACTCCGGCATTTGCGGCGGCATAATTGCCGAACGCAGTCCAAATGGGGGCAGGGACTGTGCCACTCAGGCTGGAACAATCACTACGGGATCCCCCAAGCTAACCAGTCCCCCCACGAGCACCCTACCATACACCCGGCTCCAACCGGGGTTCGTCTTCTGGGAGATTCGCGAGAAACTTCCGTTTATGAACGACCCACGAATGGTCTTGCACGGGGAGGTATAACCCGTCAGCTGGACCGTGGCGTCACCAATGGTTACGCGCGCACCGGGCAGCATCTCCGCCCAATCCAACCCCGTTACGGTGAGGTTCTCGCCCGCGGAGCCGGGGAAAATCGGGTGTCCCTCCAGCTGGAGCGCTTCGATCAGCTCCGTGGCATAAATGCAGACCGCTCGCTCCGGCCCGCCATGGGACTCCGTGTCGTCGTGACCGTCCCCAGCGAAGCCATGTACACCCAGCTCCGCGCTCTGGACGGGCAACTTCGGGACGCCACCCGGAGAGACGTTCAGCGAGACCACCGTTCCCCTATTCATTCTGCGCACGTCCGGTCAGAAATCGAATCTCGATCCCGCCGTTGTTTGTCTCGAACACTCGTTCCAAGGGCATGTTCAACTGATGGTCGAGCTCCGGCCCGGCCGATAGAATCCCGAGTTTCCAGCCTGCAAACGACGTCCGCATCATCGTCCCGAGTCGCGCGTAAAGGTTTCGAACATCTGTTCCAACACGAACTCCGTACGGCGGATTGGTGACCAGCCAGCCGATGCGGTCATCGCTCGGGCTGGCAGCAGATAGCGGCTGCTGCACGATCTGAACGTCTCCCCCAACCTCGGCACGCACTGCGTTCGACATTGCTGCTTCTATCGCCCCAGGATCCCGATCCGAGGCAACTATGCCCGCAGGGGCCGAATCCGCTACACCAGATAGCGCCTTGTCTCGCAACTTCCCCCAGCCGGCGCGGTCGAAGCCAGGCCACCGCTCGAACCGAAATTCGCGGTTTATCCCCGGCGCCATGTTCCTCGCGATCAGGGCGGCCTCGATTGGGATGGTCCCCGATCCACATAGCGGATCGACGAGCGGCTCAGTCCGAACCCATCCGCTCGACAGCAACATGGCGGCGGCCAGGGTCTCTCGCATCGGCGCCTTGGCTGTCGCCTGCCGATAGCCGCGCTTGTGGAGCAGTGTCCCGGAGCTGTCCGCGCTCAGCGTCACGATATCGTGGTCGATCCGGACGACAAACAACTGCTCCGCAGAAGTAGCTTCCTGCTCCTCGGCTTCCGAGTCCCCACCAAATGCACATCCCGTTGCCGCTGCAACACTCTCGCCCAGTCGCTGCGCGACTGCGTCGCTGTGATACAGCGCGGACTTGTGACATGTGACCCTGAATCGCACACGATCCCGGGCACGAACGAAGCGTCCCCACGGCACCGCCTTTGCCCGTCGCTCCAGCTCGGCGAAAGACCCGGCATGAAATCTGGAAACGCGCACCAGCACCCTCGTGGCTGTACGCAGCCACAGATTGGCACGGTACAGATCCCGCATCGTGCCACGCCATGCGATGCCACCATGCGTTTCACTTCCCGGAGTCATGCCCATGGAGATGAGTTCCGACGCGGTGATGTGCTCGAGGCCGGGCGCGGTGACTAAATAAAGTTCGAAAGATGAATCAGCCATATATTTTCGCTTCGTGACATTACGCATCCCCGCCCGCGAGTAACAGTGCCACCGGTAACTTCCACGCGCCACCATTACGTACTTGCTATCACGGTAGCTCTTGCGGTGGCCTACATCGCCATCGCGCTCTTTCGGCACACAGCTCCGATTCAGCGGTTGCGGCGCCTGGGCGGCGACCGCACGGCGGCGATCGTCCCACGCTCGCTCGCCATACTCACCTTCATCGCTGGCGCACTCCTGCTCTTCTCGGGTGCCACGCCGACGCTTGCCGGACGCTTGCAATGGCTGAGCACGTGGATTCCGCTCCCGGTTGTCGAGCTATCCCACTTCATGGACAACCTTGCGGGGGTGATGCTGCTCATTCTCGCACGCGGAGTCGAACGACGGCTGGACGTTGCGTACCACCTCACCATCGGCATGCTGGTCGCGGGAATCATACTATCGCTGCTTCGCGCCCTGGACATCGAGCAGGCACTCGTTCTGTCGCTGATGCTGGCCACGTTCATACCCAGCCGCAAGTATTTCTATCGCCGCAGCTCGCTGATCGAGGAGCGTTTCTCGGCATCATGGATCGCGGCGATTCTACTCGTAACGCTCGGCTCGATCGCGCTAGGCCTCGTGTCGTACGCGAATCTTCATATCTCAACTTCAACCTTCTTCCATTTCTCGAGGCGCGCTCAAGCTGCGCGCTTCCTGCGCGCGAGTGCCGGAGTTCTGGCAACACTGATCGTGTTTGCGGTGTTGCGCCTGATGCGGACTGCGCGCAAGCCAATTCCCCGCCCAACGCAGGCCGATCTGCGTGACGCGCATGCTATAGTTGCAAACTACCCGCAGGCCGCTGCCCAGCTTGCCTTTCTGGGTGACAAGTCATTCCTGTTCAATGAACAACGAACGGGCTTCATCATGTTTGGCGTTCACGGACGCAGCTGGGTTTCACTTGGCGATCCGATCTGCGCGGCCCCCGACGCGACGGATCTGATTCGCTCGTTCATCCGCCTTGCAGATCAGAATGGCGGCTGGCCTGTTTTCTACAAGGCTGCTCCGACACTGCTTTATGTCTACCTGGATCACGGCCTCAACGTGGTAAAGCTCGGGGAGGAAGCACGAGTCTCGCTCCCGGATTTTTCACTCGACGGATCACACAGGAAAAATCTGCGACGGGTGTGGCGCAAGATCGCGGACGACGGCTACAGGTTCGAAATTGTTCAACCAGCCGACGTGCCAGCAATTCTTCCCGAACTACGTGCTGTCTCCGACGAATGGATCGAGCAGAAGCAGACACGGGAGAAGTCGTTTTCACTGGGTTCCTTCAGCGACGATTACGTGCTGCGCTACCCGGTTGCAGTCGCGCGGAAGGACGGACGCATCGTCGCCTTCTCCAACGCGTGGATCTCCGGCCAGAACGAGGAGATCGAGGCTGATCTCATGCGCTACACCGCGGATGCGCCACCTGGCATCATGCGCTTCGTTCTGATCGAGATGATGCTCTGGGCGCGTGGTGAGGGATTCCGCTGGTTCAATCTCGGAATGGCATCGCTCAGCGGGCTCAGCGTTCACCGCGGCGCACCGATCTGGAACCAGCTTGCCGTTGCCATACGCGGGTACGGAGAGCGATTCTACAACTTTCAGGGAATCAGGGAATTCAAGCAGTGGTTCCACCCTGAGTGGGAACCGCTATTCCTCGTAAGCGCCGGCGGCGCCGCGCGGCCGGTCATTCTCGCCAACATTGCATCGCTCATCTCGGGCGACCTGCAGGGAGTCATTCAGAAGTAACGATGCGCAACGCTAGGATCGCAATCGCTCTGGTCGTCGCCGCGTCGATCATACGTCTCGCGCTCGCCGCGTTCATCCCGCTGCTACCGGATGAAACGTATTACTGGGAATGGAGCAGGCACATCGCTGCCGGATATTTCGATCATCCGCCAGCCGTCGCGCTTCTGATCCGCTCCGGCACGGCAATCTTTGGACAGACGGCACTCGGCGTTCGCTTCGGTGCCATTCTCGCCGGCGCAGTTGCATCAGTTGCACTCGTCGTAATGTCGTGGCGATTGGGCGCCGAGTCGGCTGGCGCCGACGGGGACGACGTTGCCGACAGGAAGACGAACGCGCTCGATGATCCCGGCATTCGCGCGGCGTTGCTGATGCTCGTTATACCCGGTGCTCTCGTCGGATTCGTACTGGCGACGCCGGACGCTCCTCTGCTCGCTGCGATCGCGCTTACGCTCGCTGCGCTCGAGCGAGCCATTGCGTCGCCACGAAAGTCGGCCGCATCGCTCGGCTGGTGGTGCGCGGCGGGCGTGATGCTCGGCGTTGCGTTCTGTTCAAAATTCACATCGGTACTGATTCCGGCTGGCGTGTTCGTCGCCCTGCTGTCACGCCGCGACCTGCGCACGCGATTGGCCGGACCCGGCCCATACCTCGCAACGTTGCTCGCGCTAACCGTGCTCGCGCCAACGCTCGTCTGGAATTCTCACAACGGTTGGATCTCGTTCGTATTCCAGCTGCATCACGGGTTTACGCAAGCACGCGGCTCGATCCTGGGCCGAGAGGCCGCATTGATTGCGGGACAACTCGGGATCATTTCGCCGATCCTGGCTGTGATGGCCGCATTTGCCGTTGCACGCGGACTGCGTCGGATGTCCGACGAGCGGCGGTTCATGTTCGCAGTCATCGCGACCACTGTCGTTGCGTTCTTCGTGGTGAGTGCGATCCGGCGGCCTGTCGAGCCCAACTGGCCCGTTCCGGCTCTCGTCGCAGCGCTCCCACTACTCGCGACGATGCGACTTGGCCGCGTCGCCCGCGCTTGGCTCATAGCCGGCTCCGTGCTCGGCGCCGCATGCACGCTGATGGTGGCCGCACAGGCCGCTGCGCGCGTGATCCACGTTTCACCACGAAGAGATCCGATATCGAAGGCGTACGGTTGGCCCGATCTTGCGCGCTCGGTGCAACAGACGGGATCGGCAGTCAAGAGTTGCGGCACAACGTTGATCGCTGCTGACCGATATCAGGACGCATCCGAGCTCGCGTTCAATCTCCCCGACAACCCGCGTGTCTTCTCGCTCAATCTCGGTGGGAGAGCCAACCAGTACAACCTCTGGCCCAGCATCTACTCAGTAGCGAGCCACGCAGATTGTGCAGTCGTAGTTGTGGACGAAGGCGAGGCGGGGGAACGAGTCGTACGGAAAATCGGCGCGGACAGCGCAGCACTTGTCAGTCACGCTGTGATGAAATGGCGCGGCGTTCCGGTTGGACGGCGCGCGATCTGGCTCGTTCGCGGACTGCCCAATGCGCAACCGATCGAAGTTGCGCTCAGCCCTGCAGCAACCGCTGCACTGACGGCCGCAACTACGAACTTCACCACTCACAAGACGATCCTGGATTCCATAGTCGCCGTGTACCGGCTGGCACCCGGTCCGGACGCAGTTACCGCAACGGCGGCGACACCAGTAACGAGCAAGGACCGGCGCGTTGCGATCTCGGCGCGAATCGATTCGCTTCACGGCCTGTTGCAGCGTGGAGGGTTCAGGGCCGTGTACCGAGACGCACGTTACCACGAGTGCACCTTCGTCAGATCGACGGTGACGGACAGTACCGACGTCGGCTACGTGTACGCGCCCGATGGCTGCAAGCTCGCGGCCGGCCTCGGAGATCGCGTGCTGAGAGTCGAGCACGCGCAGGGAGCATGGTATTCGTACGCCTCGCCGGAGCGCCGACCCGACTGAAATGGCCACGAATCCGGGAGGGGATGTACGGCATTGACTGAATGATCCCGGGATGGTCAGTCCAGCGGAATGGTTCCTGCCCTGCATCCGGGTGCATGACGAACAAGACCGCTGAGGCCGGCAACCGGCCTGAGGCCCGATCCCTTTTGTCCGAGAGATTCGGGCATCCGAATTTTCGGCCCGGCCAGTGGGAGCCAATCAACGCGCTCCTATCCGGGCGCGATACGCTTGTCGTGATGCCTACGGGCAGCGGCAAGTCGGTGATATATCAGCTTCCCGCCCTGTTGACGCCGGGTCTCACCCTTGTCGTGAGTCCGCTCATCGCGCTCATGAAGGATCAGCACGACAAGCTCGACGCGATAGGCGTCGACTCTGTGTCGCTGCACTCGCACCTGTCGTCCGCCGAGAACAGAGAGGCGCGACGTCAGATCGCGGACGGTGAAGGCGAGATGCTCTATGTCACGCCTGAGCGTTTCAAGGATCGCGAATTCTTCGAGCAGCTCCTGCAACGCCAGATATCTCTCTTCGTCGTTGATGAAGCACACTGTGTATCGCAGTGGGGACATGACTTTCGTCCCGACTACCTGACACTTGGATCGATAGCGCAACGCGTCGGCAGGCCACCTATCCTGGCCCTTACCGCAACTGCAACCCAGATCGTTCGCGACGACATCATCCGCCAGCTCGGAATGCGCGATCCGTATCTGACTGTAACCGGGTTCGCGCGGCCGAATCTTCGCTTTCAAGTTGTGCGCGCAGTCAATGACAACCTCAAGGATCAGATAGTTGAGAACCTCCTGAGCGACACACCGGGATCGGGCGTCATTTACGCCGCGACCGTCAAGGAAGCCGCGCGCCTGCACAAGCAGCTCTCCGAGAAATTCGAGGACCGGTTCAAGATCGGACTGTATCATGGCAAGATGGCGGCTGCAGAGCGCCGAGATACGCAGGACCGTTTCATGAGCGGTCGGTTGAAGGCAATTGTCGCGACCAACGCGTTCGGCCTCGGTGTCGACAAGCAGGATCTGCGATTTGTGATTCACTACCACTTCCCGGGATCGATCGAGTCATACTACCAGGAAGCTGGCCGTGCCGGCCGCGATGGGGAGCCGGCAACCTGTACGCTGCTGTATCGCGTCGAGGACAGACGCATCCAGTCATATTTTCTCGGTGGCAAGTATCCCGAGGTTTCAGAAGCGGCACGCGTCGCGATTGCGCTCGAAAAGTATCCGGCCGAAGCGTTGGTGCCGCTCGCGGACCTCGTGGAGGTGACTGAAATTGCCACCCGCAAGGTGAAGATCGTTCTCGCGCTACTCAAGAAGCACGGCCTGGTACGTGAGCATAGAGGCAACCACTGGCAACGCCTCCGCGACAACCTCACGTCGATTGATCTGAGTGCAGACCTTACCGATTACGAGGAGCGGCGTGCCAGAGATCAGGAGCAGCTCAATACCATCGTCCAGTTCTGCCAGACCACCGGCTGCCGGACGCGGTTCATCCTCGAGCATTTCGGGGAAGCGGTGGAGCCCGATTGGACCTGCGGCAATTGTGACGCCTGCGATCAACTCAGTGAGTGGGAGCGCCGGCGAACTGCGTAGCCGCGCTTCGGTCGGCCAAAGTGCTGTAATTTTATGACCATGCCGATTTCGCCTCTAGCAAAGCAGCTGGCAAAGCGCACCCGCCTGCTTTTCATAATCTTTCTCGCGGCATGGCTCGTTCCGCAGTTCGTCGACTTCCCACAGAAATATGAAGCACGGATTGATCGCGTCCTTGAAGCAATCGCGATCATCGCGTTGTTCTTTCAGGTTGGGATCTGGACCAATGTTCTGGTCAACTATTGGTCCCGTTCATACGTCCAGCGCCACGACCGCGCTCACGCAGATGCGACGACGATTCAGGCCATCGCGGTTCTGATCAAGGTCACTCTGTGGGTCATACTTGCTGTCATAACGCTCGAAGAGGGATTCCGGCAGAATGTCACCGCACTCGTAGCCGGACTCGGCGTCGGCGGCATCGCGATCGCCTTCGCGCTCCAGAACGTCCTGAGCGATCTGTTCGCCGCAATGTCGATTGTGACCGACAAACCGTTTATCATCGGCGATTCGATTCAGGTCGACACATTTTCGGGAAAGGTAGAGCACATCGGCCTCAAATCGACGCGAGTACGATCGGATACTGGCGAACAGATCGTCTTCGGAAACAGCGACCTGCTCAAGGGACGCATTCGCAATTTCGGACGCATGGAGGAACGTCAGGCGGTCGTGTTGACTCGCGTCGCTGGTAACACACCCGCCGACAAGCTCACGCTCGTTCCGAAAATCATGCGGGAAGTAATCGAGAGCCTTCCCAATGCACGCTTCGTCCGAGCCGCAATGACAACGCTGAGCGACACCACCATCGACTTCACGTCAGTCTATTACCTCACGGACCCCGCGTATCAGGTTTATGTCGACGCACAACAAGCGGTGATGCTGGAGCTGATGCGGCGTCTGTCGGCCGAGGGCATCATGCTCAGCGTCCAGCTCGAGGCCGCGGTAAAGGACAAAGCCGCTGGTCTCAACGTCTCCGGAGCGCCAGCTTGAATCACAGCGCTACTGGCGGTTGATCCGCGACTGCAGCCGACGCGGCGGCGCGCTTGAGGCGCGCGATCATCGCATTCAATCCCACCTCGCGCGCATTGAGACCCATGCCCTCCATCAGGATGGGCACGAAGTCATGCGGGATCGAGAGGGTTACTGACGGCGGCTG
>Ga0157369_10004104_pt1 | contig 17248 bp, 18 predicted proteins | sample C25metaG_FD_113461 | JGI IMG/M metagenome (GOLD analysis project Ga0157369, IMG submission 113461) | Corn rhizosphere microbial communities from Kellogg Biological Station, Michigan, USA - C2-5 metaG | ecosystem: Host-associated > Plants > Roots > Rhizosphere > Soil | place: USA: Michigan... | reverse complement strand
GGTCGTGAAGTTCAAACAAGCCATCATCGCGGCCGGCTCGCAAGCCATGAAGCTGCCGTTCATGCCGGAGGACCCGCGTGTCGTCGATTCGACAGGCGCGCTCGAACTGCGACAGGTGCCGCAGCGCATGCTCGTCATCGGCGGCGGCATTATCGGGCTCGAAATGGCGACGGTCTATGCAACGCTCGGCGCCAAGATCGACGTCGTCGAAATGCTCGACGGGCTGATGATGGGCGCCGATCGCGATCTCGTGAAGGTCTGGCAGAAATACAGCGCGAAGCATTTCGCCAACGTCATGTTGCGCACGAGGACGACATCGGCCGAGGCGAAACCCGACGGCATCTACGTGAAGTTCGAGGGCGAGCAGGCAAGCGCCGAGCCGCAACGCTACGATCTCGTACTCGTGGCCGTCGGCCGCAGCCCGAACGGGAAGAAGATCGGCGCCGACAAGGCCGGCGTGGCCGTGACGGATCGCGGCTTCATCGATGTCGACAAGCAAATGCGCACCAACGTGCCGCACATTTTCGCGATCGGCGACATCGTCGGCCAGCCGATGCTCGCCCACAAAGCGGTGCATGAAGGCCACGTGGCCGCGGAAGCCGCGCACGGCGAGAAGGCTTACTTCGACGCGATCCAGATTCCCTCGGTCGCCTATACCGATCCGGAAGTCGCATGGGCCGGTAAAACGGAAGATCAGTGCAAAGCCGAAGGCATCAAGTACGGCAAAGCGGTGTTCCCGTGGGCGGCGTCGGGCCGCGCGATCGCGAACGGAAGAGACGAGGGCTTCACCAAGCTGATTTTCGACGAGCAGACGCATCGCGTCATCGGCGGCGGGATCGTCGGCCTCAATGCGGGCGATCTGATCAGCGAAGTGTGTCTGGCGATCGAGATGGGCGCGGATGCCACCGACATCGGCCGCACGATCCACCCGCATCCGACGCTCGGCGAATCGGTCGGGATGGCGGCGGAGCTGTTCGAAGGCGTCTGCACGGATTTGCCGCCGCAGCGTAAGAAGTAAATCGCGGCGAGCGTCGCCGGCGCAGTGCCGGCGACAAGCACCTCTTCGGCACGAATGCCCAAGGTTGCTGCTAGGGCCTTCGAAGCCTTGAAGCCATTTAAACGGCAATAAAAAACGGCGCGCTCCCGAAGGAGCCCGCCGTTTTTTTACCTCCAGCGCGGAGCGAGTGCCGAAGGCGAGTACTGGACCTATACGAGCCAGTACTGAGCCTACTCAGCCTTACGCAACCGTCTTCTTCGTCGCGGCAGCGCGCGAAGCTTGCGTAGCGGCTTGTTGTGCAGCCTTCTGGGCAGCCGTGGCAGCGGCGTTGAAGTTGCTTTCCGCGATTTCAACGGCTTGCTTGGTCGCCTTGTGAACCGTTTCGTACGTCGTGTTGGCAGCCGTGATGGCCGACTTCATGACAGCGACGGCGGTTTCCGAGCCGGCCGGGGCGTTCTTCGCAACGTTCTCGACGAGCGCTTGAACCTTGCGGTTTTGCTCTTCGTACTGGGCTTCCGCGACACGGGCGAATTCGGCTTGCGTGGCCGAGGCGATTTCGTACAGATGACGACCGTACGACAACACCTTCTCGGCGACAGGCTGCGTCAGGCTAGCTTGCAGCGCGACGAATTCTTGCGCGTCCTTGACCGACAGCGCACGTTGTGCGTTTTCCTGGCTTTCGGCGAGCGTCGACTTCACGACTTGCAGGTTCAGTTCGACAAGCTTTTCGATTCCTTCGAACGCCTTGTTCGTCAGACCGAACAGGGCTTCGAGGTTCGCTTTTTGTGCTGCGGCGAATTGCTCAGGTGTCAGCAGAGTCATGTTTTCGCTCCTGAAAATCGACCTGTCTCACGCAGGCCGAAAGTGGTGGAATGGCTAAACTTGCGAGGCGCTTCTTATGCTCGACGGGTTTTGTGCGTCGCAACAACGGTTCCCATTTTAGGACGGTGCGCACAAATGTCAAGGGTTTTTTGTGCGCCGCACAATCGTAGTATTTCTCGATAAAACAATGCGTTGCAGATATTCGGGGACGCTTCCGTGGAATCGTTTCCGCACCTGCTTTTTCGGCCAGTGGGCAGACTTTTCGTCGTTTTCGGACACACCGTCGGCGTTACACGCGTTGCCGCGGCCGCTCCGCTCAATCATGGCCGAAAGCCTGTAAACCGATTGTGGGGTTCGCGCGTTATGTCGCATTGGCTTGCGCACCCGGGACGCGCTCAGCGGTCTATCCCGGTGCTTTCGGCTTGTTCTGTGAACGTTTCCGCTCAAGTTTGGACAAACACCGCCGTTATGCGGTTATGGCCCTACAGGCCGAAGCGGCGCGAGCGCAAGATTCATGCATGACCGACGCTTCCCTGTCTTACAAATTGGATCAAGGACGGTCCATAAGTACTTAATATTGCTAATTTTTCGTAGCTTTACTACACTTGCCGACAAACCGTCCGCCACTCCTGCTTCAGAACATCAATGAAAACCGCTCTATTTTCGTCGCTCAACATGATGCGAGGCGTGGCGCTCGGCACAATCGTGTCGGCAGCTGCGGGCGCCTTGGTCGTGGCGACGCTGGCGGCGCCGGCCGACGCCTTCGCCGCCACCGAAGCCGCTCCGGCTCATCAGCCGGTCCAGAAAAAACACGTTAAACACGTTAAGAAGAGCGCCAAAGCGGCCGCAGCCGACGAGCGCACCGCGGAGCCGGTCAAACGCAAACGCGTCACCTTTACCGCGCATGGCCACAACCGTCACGGCGTAGTTCATCGCGTCGCGTTCGAACCGCGCTCGCCCACGGCCGGCCAGGCGTTCGGGCTCCAGGAAACGCCCGAAGGCGTTGCGTTGCGTTCGAATGTCGCGTTCGTCGTCGATCAAAACACATCGGAAGTGCTGTTCGACAAGAACTCGAACGCTGTGGTGCCGATCGCATCGATCACGAAATTGATGACGGCGATGGTGGTGCTCGATTCGAAGGCGCCGCTCACCGATCAGATCGAAGTCACCGACGAAGATCGCGATTACGAAAAGCACACGGGCTCCCGCCTGCGCATCGGTTCGGTGCTGTCGCGCGAAGATATGCTCCATATCGCGCTGATGGCGTCCGAGAACCGTGCCGCCGCTGCGCTCTCGCGCTACTACCCGGGCGGTCGGGCTGCGTTCATCACGGCGATGAACGCGAAGGCCAAAGAGCTCGGCATGAACGATACGCACTTCGAGAATCCGACGGGCCTCACGAGTCATAACGTCTCGACGGCGCGCGATCTCGTCAAGATGATCAACGCGGCCTACCAGTATCCGCTCATCCGCAAATTCTCGACCGATCGCAGCTATGAGGTGTACCCGGGCCGCGGCGTGTTGGCGTACAACAGCACGAATGCGCTGGTGCGCAATCCCACCTGGGATATCGGTCTGCAAAAGACGGGTTTCATCAACGAGGCGGGTGAGTGCCTCGTGATGCAGGCGACGATCCACGGCCGCCCGATGGTGATCGTGCTGCTCGATTCGTCGGGCAAGTATTCGCGCTTCGCCGACGCGACGCGCCTGCGCAAGTGGCTCGACGATAGCGACGGGCAGCGCATTACGAGCGCCGATGCCGGCGGCCGAGGCACTTAAGCCAACGCATTTTTAAGCAAAGGCCGCGTTGGATAGTCGAGAGGGCGATCGAGGCCGGTTGGATCGAGCGCCCGGCTCGGATCGATTCGAATTCAATCTCGCCCAACCGATAGGCTCAGCCGAGCCATCTTCCTCTTCCCTTAGCTAGCCGCCCGCACCATTGATCGTGCGGGCGCGCTGCATTTGTACTCGTCAGTGCGCGCCGGATTTGCGTTGCGCCTGCGCGCTAGCGGCCTCGGCGTGATAGCCGAGCGATTCGGAGATGACGAGCGCGGTGTGATTCAGTTGGCCGATCCATGCATCTTGAAGGCGGTCCGCCGGCGCCGAGAGCGATAGCCCCGCCACCAGCTTGCCCGTATCGTCGTAGATGCCCGCGGCGATGCACCTCACCCCAAGCTCCAGCTCCTCGTTATCGCGCGCGCAGGCTTGCTGACGCACCTGCGTCAGCTCGCGTTCGAGCCGCGAGATATCCGTGATGCTGTTTTGCGTATGGCCGGACAAGCCCGTCCGCATCGCATAGGCGCGCACGCGCGAAGCTTCGTCGGCCGCGAGGAACAACTTACCGACCGAAGTCAGATGCAGCGGCGCGCGGCCTCCGATGGCGCGCACGACTTGCATGCCCGACCGCTCGGAATAAGCCCGCTCGATATAGACGATCTCATCGCCTTGCCGCACCGACAGATTGACGGTTTGCCCAGTCATGCGGTGCAGCTCGCGCATCGGGGCGAGCGCCGCATCTCGCACGGACAAACGCGCCTTGACGAGATTGCCGAGCTCCAGCAGCCGCATGCCGAGCCGATAGGCGCCCGGATCCGAGCGATCCACCAGGCGACACGTGACCATGTCATTGAGAATGCGGTGCGCCGTCGAGGGATGCAACTCGGTGCGTAGCGCGAGCTCCTTGAGGCTGACTGGATCGGTATGGGCGGCAAGCGCGTCGAGCAGGCGCATCATGCGTTCGATCACCTGGATCGACGTTTTGGACTCCGGGTTCGTCTCGCTCATTGGAAATCGATTGACTCGGCAATTAACAGTTGGAACCCATTGTATCTCGTATTGTGAAAAAAGCGAACGCCGTTTGAACGCTTCCTCGGTCCAGTTCGGCCCGCTTTTTTCGATTTATCTCGTCGCCTTGCCGCGCAAACGTCGCATAATCCATCCATTTTGTTGATCCTTGGCCGCCATGCGAGTTGGACTGTTCGTCACGTGTCTCGTTGATTTGATGCGCCCGGAAATCGGGTTCTCGGTCGTCAAGCTGCTGGAGCAGGCGGGCTTCGACGTCATCGTTCCGCCCGCGCAAACGTGCTGCGGGCAGCCCGCATACAACTCGGGCGAGCGGCGCATCGCGCGCGATCTCGCCGAGAAGACGCTGCGCGAGTTCGAGCAATTCGATTACGTCGTGGTTCCTTCGGGTTCGTGCGGCGGGATGATCGCAACGCACTATGGAGATCTTTTTCGCGACGATCCCGAGTTGACGGGGCGCTACGAGCGGCTACGCGCGAAAGTCTACGAATTGACCGACTTTTTGGTCAACGTCGCCAAGGTGCGGTTGGCGCCGGGCGCCTTCGTCGGGCCTGTGACGTATCACGATTCGTGCTCGGGGCTGCGCGAGCTTGGCGTAAAACAGCAGCCGCGCACGTTGCTCGCGCAGTGCGGCGTGGCCGTGACGGAAATGAAGGACTGCGAACACTGCTGCGGCTTCGGCGGCACGTTCGCCGTCAAGTACGGCAATATTTCGACGGCGATCGTCGATGAGAAGTGTGCGAATGTCCAAGCGAGCGGAACGGGCTGCGTCGTGCTCGGCGATCTCGGCTGCATGCTGAACATTGAAGGCCGATTGCGCCGCACGGGCGACACGACTACGCGCGTCCTCCATATCGCGCAAGTGCTGGCCGGCGACGTCGATCGTTGATCGGCCCTGGCTGCATCCGATGATTGACGATTAGAACCGAACCGAACCCATCGAGCCATTCATGCAAGTTCAATCGATGCATTTCAAGGCGCGCGCGAAAGAGGGCTTGGCCGATGCTCGCCTACAGCAGAACCTGAAGAAGCTGTCGGTCAAGTTCGTGTCGGCGCGAGCCGCTGCGATGCAGGCGATCGACTTCCCGGCGACGCGCGCCGAACTTAAGGCGCGCCGCAATCGCGCGCTGGAAAATCTCGACGTCTGGCTCGAGACGTTCGAGCGTGAAGCGGCGCGCCGCGGCACGACGGTGCTATACGCGGAGACGACGCGCGACGCGGCGCACCTCGTGGCCGAGATCGCGCGCAAGCACGACGTTAAAAAAGTCATCAAGACGAAATCGATGGTGACCGAGGAACTGCGGCTCAACGCCGTGCTCGGCGAACTGGGCGTGCAGTCGATCGAAACCGATCTCGGCGAATACATCCTGCAGATCAACGATAACGAACCGCCAAGCCACATCATTGCGCCGGTCGTTCACAAGGATAAGGAACAAATCGCCGATTTGTTCGCGGCCACGCATGGCCGGGCGCGGCTGACGGAAATCCCCGACATGACGCGCGAGGCGCGCGAGGTGTTGCGTCCGCAGTTTCTTTCGGCCGATATGGGCGTGACGGGAGGCAACTTCCTCGTCGCCGAGACGGGCTCGGTCGCACTCGTCACGAACGAAGGCAACGAGGGCATGTGTACGGTCATGCCGCGCGTGCATGTGGCGGTCACCGGCATCGAAAAGGTGCTGCCGACGCTCGAGGATCTGGCGCTGGCGATGCGGCTCTTGCCGCGCAGCGCGACCGGGCAGGTGACCGCGAATTACTTTTCTCTGCTGACGGGGCCGCGAGGCGAGGGCGATCTAGACGGGCCTGAGCACATGTACGTCGTGCTCGTCGACGGCGGGCGCACGGGGCTCATCGGCGGCGCGTTCCAGGAGATGCTGCGCTGCATTCGTTGCGGCGCGTGCATGAATCACTGTCCCGTCTATCAGAAGGTCGGCGGCCACGCTTATGGCTGGGTGTATCCCGGGCCGATGGGCTCGGTGTTGACGCCGAGCTACGTCGGGCTCGACAAGGCGATCGACCTGCCGCAAGCGGCGACGTTGTGCGGCGAATGCAACGCCGTATGTCCCGTCGGCATTCCGATTTCCGATCTGCTGCGCAAGCTGCGCGAAAAGCAGGTGGAGCGAGGCCTGCGCCCGAGGGGCGAGCGCATGGCGCTGGCTGCATGGGGGTTTGTGGCGATGCGCCCGGCGTTCTACGCATTGTTCACCAAACTAGCGGTGCGCTTGCTCGAGCGCGCGGGCGGTAGCCGGCGCTCGATCGGGCACTTGCCGTTCGGCCGAGGCTGGACGGCCACGCGCGAAATGCCCGCGCCCGTTGGACGGACCTTTCGCGAGCTATACGCCGCGCAAAACAGTCATAAAGGCTGACTGCGATCCCCGCCGGGGAGCGTCGATGTCATCGTCATTGTTTATCCAGACGCAACGCTGAATTCGCTATTCGCCTCTTTGTCTCGATAGGCGTCGTTTATAGAATACCTGGTATGGACTAGTCCGACCGCGCGATCGGCGCGCGGTCGGCGCATCAGGGGTAGGGCTATGAGAACGACAAAAGTGGGCTATCTCTCCAGCTATTGGCCGGTGGCCGTCGCACTCGCTCTGGTTATCTTGGCCGCGTTGCGCGCGTATGGCGACGGCGGCGCGGCGCGCGAGCCCCTTCCCGCCGACCGCGTCACGGCCGAATTAGCGCGGACGGTGTCGTACGGGCTCATCGACGCTAGCAGCTCGCCGGCGACGCCCGTCGCGCACCGCGGCCCTCGGCCCACTGCGACGCCTGAGGCATCGTGAACGGGTGCGGCTCGATATAATGCTCGATTCGGCCGGGCGCGAATTACCGCGCCAACACCGCGCGAGCTTTCCGGTTGCATGCTGCTCCGGCCACTGCGTTCGTCATCGATGAAAACCGTCTCTATTTGCTTTGTTTGTCTGGGTAATATCTGCCGTTCGCCGACGGCGGAGGCGGTCATGCGCTCGCAGGTCGAGGCGGCGGGTCTTTCCGACCGGATTCTGATCGATTCGGCCGGCACTGGAGATTGGCACGTCGGCAAGGCGCCCGACGAGCGCGCTCAATCGGCCGGGTACGCGCGCGGCTACGATCTCGCGGCGCTGCGGGCGCGCCAAGTTGCGGCCGTCGATTTCGAACGCTTCGATCTGCTGTTGGCCATGGACGACGAGAACATGCGCAATCTGCGCGCGGTATGTCCCGCCCAGTTGCGCCATCGTGTCCGCCTACTGATGGAATTCGCGCCGGTTGGCGCGGGCCGTGAGGTTGTCGATCCCTACTTCGGCGGGACGGCAGGCTTCGAAGCGGTGCTCGATCAGTGCGAGGCGGCGTGTAGCGGGCTGCTGGCGTACCTGCGAACCGAACTCGCAGGGCAGTGACGACCATGCGCGCAGCTTCAGGCACCAATAACCTAACTGCCGGCAGGGGATACTTGACTAAAATCCTCATGTATTTATACTTGACCAAAATCGTCGAGAATTCTGGTTTTACGCCCCTATGAGACTCACCACGAAAGGCCGTTTCGCCGTCACGGCGATGATCGACCTGGCCTTGCGCCAGGAGCAAGGTCCGGTGACGCTCGCCGGCATCAGCCAGCGCCAGCGCATCTCGCTGTCCTATCTCGAGCAACTGTTCGGGAAGCTGCGGCGGCACGGCATCGTGGAATCGGTGCGCGGGCCGGGCGGGGGCTATTATCTCGCCCGTCGCGCGCAGGATGTCACGGTGGCGGACATCATCATCGCCGTCGACGAACCGCTAGACGCCACGCAGTGCGGCGGCAAGGGGTCTTGCGAAGGCACGAAGCAGCATGATGGCCACTGCATGACGCATGAGTTGTGGTCTACGTTGAATCAGAAGATGGTCGAGTACCTCGATTCGGTTTCGCTGCAAGCGCTCGTCGAGCAGCAGCGCGCCCGCGAGGGATCGCCCGCGGTATTGCGCGATCGGCGCAACGAAAGCGCCGCTGTGGAAGCGGCGCGTGCGGCGCCGAAAGGTCCGAATTCGGTATTCAACATCGCGAGTTCGTGAGCCCGCGCTGGAGCGAGGCTGCAAGCGGTGCGAATGAAGCGAACGGACCGCACGATCGAAGAGCTATAACGATTTCCCCGGAGTGATTGATGACTAACGAGATGCCCCACCTGCCCATTTATATGGACTACAGCGCGACGACGCCGATCGATCCGCGCGTGGTGGACAAGATGATCCCGTATCTGCGCGAGCAATTCGGCAATCCCGCGTCGCGCAGCCACTCGTACGGGTGGGCGGCCGAGCGTGCGGTCGAGGAAGCCCGCGAGCAAGTCGCGGCGCTCGTCAACGCCGATCCGCGCGAAATCATCTGGACTTCGGGCGCCACCGAGTCGGACAACCTCGCGATCAAGGGCGCCGCGCACTTCTACAAGAGCAAGGGCAAGCACATCATCACCGTGAAGACCGAGCACAAGGCCGTGCTCGATACCTGCCGCGAGCTCGAGCGGGAAGGCTTCGACGTCACGTACCTCGACGTCAAGGACGACGGCCTGATCGATCTGGAAGTCTTCAAGGCTGCGTTGCGGCCCGATACGATCCTCGTCTCGGTGATGTCCGTCAACAACGAGATCGGCGTCATTCAGGACATCGAGGCGATCGGTGAAATCTGCCGCGAAAAGGGCATCGTTTTTCACGTCGACGCCGCGCAAGCCACGGGCAAAGTCGAGATCGATTTGAGCCGGTTGAAGGTCGATCTGATGTCGTTCTCGGCTCATAAAACCTACGGCCCGAAAGGGATCGGCGCGCTCTACGTGCGCCGTAAGCCGCGCGTGCGTATCGAAGCGCAGATGCACGGCGGCGGGCATGAGCGTGGCATGCGCTCGGGCACGCTGGCGACGCACCAGATCGTCGGCATGGGCGAAGCGTTCCGCCTTGCTCGCGAGGAAATGGCAACGGAGAACGAGCGCGTCCGCATGCTGCGCGATCGCTTGATGCGCGGCCTGACCGAGATCGAAGAAGTCTATGTGAACGGCGATATGGAACGCCGCGTGCCGCATAACCTGAACATCAGCTTCAACTTCGTCGAAGGCGAATCGCTGATCATGGCGATCAAGGACGTGGCCGTGTCGTCCGGTTCGGCATGTACGTCGGCTTCGCTCGAACCGTCCTACGTGCTGCGCGCACTGGGCCGCAACGACGAGCTCGCGCACAGTTCGATTCGCTTCACGGTCGGCCGCTTCACGACGGAGCAGGATGTCGATTATGTCGTCAATCTGCTGAAGAACAAGATCGCCAAGCTGCGCGATTTGTCGCCGCTGTGGGAAATGCATCAAGACGGCATCGACTTGTCGACCATCAAGTGGGCCGCGCACTAACGCGCCGTACGAACGAAGAATCTAGGAGTGAGATCATGTCTTACAGCAGTAAAGTACTCGATCATTACGAAAACCCGCGCAATGTAGGCGCGTTCGCCAAGGACGACGACGCGGTCGGTACCGGCATGGTCGGTGCGCCGGCTTGCGGCGACGTTATGAAGCTGCAAATTCGCGTCGGCGCCGATGGCGTCATCGAAGACGCGAAGTTCAAGACGTACGGCTGCGGTTCGGCAATCGCCTCGAGCTCGCTCGTCACCGAGTGGGTGAAGGGCAAGACGCTCGACGAAGCGCTCTCGATCAAGAACACGCAGATCGCTGAAGAACTTGCCTTGCCCCCGGTCAAGATCCACTGCTCGATCCTCGCGGAAGACGCGATCAAGGCGGCGGTGGCCGATTACAAGCAGCGTCACGGCGCGGCGGGAGCCGCCGAGGACGAGGCCAAGCAACAAGTCGCCTAAAGGCGCTCGGAATCATGGCGATCACTTTGACCGAAAAGGCCGCGCAGCACGTGCAGAAGTACCTCGTCCGTCGCGGCAAGGGGGTCGGGCTGCGGCTCGGCGTGCGCACGACGGGATGCTCGGGCCTCGCGTATAAGCTCGAGTACGTCGATGAGCTGGAGCCCGAGGACCAAGTCTTCGAGTGCAACGGCGTGAAGGTCATCGTCGATCCGAAGAGCCTGGCCTACATCGACGGCACGGAGCTCGATTTCGCACGAGAAGGGTTGAACGAGGGTTTCAAGTTCAACAACCCGAACGTGAAGGACGAATGCGGCTGCGGCGAGTCGTTCCGTGTGTGATGTCTCTGGCCGCCTCGGCGGGCGATAAGGCGGCGCTTGCCGCCTTTTTGTTTGTGGGCGCGCCGTTTGCGCGAACACGGAATACGGCGCGCCGCGGCCTCACGCATTGCTTTGCCCGTTATGCTTGATCGACGATCGACCATGTCCTCCATCCAAGACAGCCACTTCGATTTGTTTCATCTGCCCGCGCGCTACTCGCTCGATCTCGATGCGCTCGAGCACGCGTACCGCACCGTGCAGGCGCAGGTCCATCCCGATCGGTTCGCCGCCGCGGGCGAGGCGCAAAAGCGCATCGCCATGCAGTGGGCGACGCGCGCCAATGAGGCCTATCAGACCCTGCGCGATCCGCTCAAGCGGGCGACCTATCTGTTATCGCTGCGCGGCGTCGATGTGGGCGCCTCCGAAAATACGGCGATGGAGCCGGCTTTCCTGATGCAGCAGATGGAGTGGCGCGAGCGCGTCGAGGATGCGGCCGACGCACGCAATGTCAGCGAACTGATGGCGCTGCAGCGCGAGTTGCGCGACGAGGAGCGGACGCGCTTCGAGCGCTTATCGACGCTGCTCGATAACGGCGCGGATCAGCCGGCCGCAGAGGCCGTTCGACAATTGATGTTCCTCGAGCGCGTCGCCGGGGAGATCGGTCATCAAATCGAGCGGCTCGAGCATTGAAGTTGCCTGGCGCGATCGGCTTCGCTTAAAGGTTTAGCGGTTTAGCGCAGCGCGCACACGGCGCTGCGCGAGCAAGAGATAATCGACGATTGCGCCGCGTTGGCAGCGGCGCACGAACCCACATTGATCAGAATGGCCTTACTGCAAATTTCGGAACCCGGCATGGCGCCCGCGCCGCACCAACGGCGGCTCGCGGTCGGCATCGATCTCGGCACGACGAACTCGCTCGTCGCCGCCGTGCGCAACAGCATCGCCGAAGCGTTGCCGGACGAGGAGGGCCGTGTGCTGCTGCCCTCGGTGGTCCGCTACCTCGAACGCGGTGGGCGCCGTATCGGTCACTCGGCCAAAGAACAAGCCGTGCTCGATCCGACCAATACGATTGTCTCCGTCAAGCGTTTCATGGGGCGCGGCAAGCAGGAAGTGGAAGGGGCGGAGAACGCGCCCTATGAGTTCGTCGATGCGCCCGGGATGGTGCAGATCCGGACGGTCGACGGCGTGAAGAGCCCCGTCGAAGTATCGGCGGAGATTCTGGCGACGCTCCGTCAGCGCGCCGAAGATTCGCTCGGCGATGAACTCGTCGGCGCGGTGATTACCGTGCCTGCCTACTTCGACGAAGCGCAGCGGCAGGCCACCAAGGACGCCGCGCGGCTTGCCGGGCTCAATGTCCTGCGTTTGCTCAACGAGCCCACCGCGGCGGCCATCGCTTACGGTCTGGATCATGGCTCCGAAGGGATTTACGCCGTCTACGATCTCGGTGGCGGCACGTTCGATTTATCGATTCTGAAGCTAACCAAAGGCGTGTTCGAGGTGCTCGCGGCCGGCGGCGATTCGGCGTTGGGCGGCGATGATTTCGATCACGTCTTGTTCCGCCATGTGCTGGCCGAGGCCGGCCTCGCGCCGCAAGCGCTGGCGGCCGAGGATGTCCGATTGCTGCTCGATCGTGTCCGCCACGCCAAGGAAGCGCTCTCCTCGGCGCCGCAAGCGACGATCGATGCGACGCTGTCCGACGGGACGCCGATTTCGGTCGTCGTCACCGAACCTCAGTTCGCCGATCTCGTCCGCTCGCTCGTTGAACGAACGCTGGCGCCGACCCGCAAGGCGCTGCGCGATGCGAAGCTTGCCCAAGCGGACGTAAAGGGTGTGGTGCTGGTCGGCGGCGCGACGCGCATGCCGGTGATCCGCCGTGCCGTTGAAGCGTTCTTCGGGCAACCGCCGCTGACCAACCTCGATCCCGATCAGGTGGTCGCACTCGGCGCAGCGATTCAAGCCGATTTGCTCGCCGGCAACCGCACGGGCGACGATTGGCTGCTGCTCGATGTCATCCCGCTGTCGCTCGGTGTCGAGACGATGGGCGGGCTGGCCGAGAAAATCATTCCGCGCAATTCGACGATTCCCGTCGCCCGTGCGCAAGAATTCACGACCTTCAAGGACGGCCAGACGGCGATGGCGATCCACGTCGTGCAGGGCGAGCGGGAGCTCGTTTCCGATTGCCGCTCGCTGGCGCGCTTCGAATTGCGCGGTATTCCGCCGATGGCGGCCGGCGCCGCGCGCATTCGTGTGACCTATCAGGTCGACGCGGACGGCTTGCTCTCGGTATTCGCGCGAGAGCAGCACTCGGGCGTGGAAGCGTCGGTGGTCGTCAAGCCGTCGTATGGCCTTGCCGACGACGACATCGCTCGTATGCTCGAGGACAGCTTCCGCACGGCCGAAGTCGACATGCATGCACGCGCGCTGCGCGAAGCGCAGGTTGAAGCGCAGCGATTGCTCGAAGCGACGCAAGCCGCGCTGGCGGCGGACGGCGAACTATTGGCCGACGACGAGCGCGCGGAGGTGGATGAGGCGCTGACGCGTTTGCGCGAAGCGGCGCAAGGCGATAACACCGACGCGATCGAAACGGCGACGAAGGCGCTTGCCGCACAGACCGACGAATTCGCGGCACGGCGCATGGATAAAAGCATTCGTCAGGCGTTGACCGGCCGCAAGCTCAACGAGCTTTAACCTTTCTCGTCGCGCGATAAAATCACTGGGCGAGCGCCGGTTGCCGCCCCGCACATATAGCTAGAACGGAATTTCCTATGCCTCAGATCGTTGTTCTGCCTCACGTCGAACTGTGCCCGGAGGGCGCAGTGCTGGAGGCCAAGCCGGGCGAGAGCATCTGCGATGCGCTGCTCGAACACGGTATCGAAATCGAGCATGCATGCGAAAAATCTTGCGCTTGCACCACGTGTCATGTGATCGTGCGGGAAGGGTTCGAAGCGCTCGCGCCGTCGGAAGAGGATGAAGACGATCTGCTCGACAAAGCGTGGGGGCTAGAGCCTACCTCGCGGCTCTCGTGCCAGGCTCGCGTGCCGCAGGATAAGGATCTCGTCGTCGAGATTCCGCGCTATTCGATCAACCACGCGAAAGAGAATCATTGAGAAACAAGGAGGGAGCAGCCATGAAATGGACGGACGTACAAGATATCGCGATGGCCCTCACCGACAAGCACCCCGAGATCGATCCGCAGCAGATCCGCTTTACGGATTTGCACCGATGGGTGATGGAGTTGGAAGGATTCGAGGACGATCCGAACCGGTCGAGTGAGAAGATCCTCGAGGCGATTCAACTGGCTTGGATCGAAGACGCGGCCGAATAAGGCTAAGGCTCCGCGAGCAAGAGAAGGACGGGGGGCCGAGGTAGCTCGTTTGACCTTGAAGCTTGCTTCACGCTTGCATATGAAAAAAGGCGACCCTTGTTCAGAGGTCGCCTTTTTTTGTTCCCGGTAGTACTGCCGCACGCCTCATTGTCGGATAGCCCCGGGCGGCATAGCCCCGGGCGGCTCGTCTCGGGCGCGAAGCCCCGGTCGGCGCAACGGCGGGAATCAACCCGCCGGCCGTTACTCAGCCGTTCCGGTACTCCTATCCAGCCGCGAGCGCCCCGTGCTCGATATGGACGCGTTCGCCTTGTTGGAACGGGGGCGGCTGACGATAGTTGAAGTAGCGCGTATGGCCGTTTTCCATCCGCACGCGTACTTGGTAACTGGTCGAGCTGCGCAGGTGCTTTTCCACCGCATTGCCAGCGAAGCCGCCGCCGACGGCGCCCAGCGCCGTCATTCCCAGCCGCCCGTTGCCGGCGCCGAATTGATTGCCGAGCAGGCCGCCGACTACTGCGCCGCCTACCGCGCCTATCCCGGTCCCACGGCCTTGATGACGGACCGCTGCGATTGATTCGACCGTCCCACACGTCGAGCAATACGCCGACTGTCCGCTAGGCGGCTGTTGCTGCGCGTAAGGTTGCTGCGCTAACTGTTGCTGCTGCGCGTTTTGCTGGGGCGGGTAGGGAGTCTGGCCGGCCGGCTGCTGTGCATAGGACGGTTGGCCGGGCTGGCCCGCGTACTGGACCTGGCCTGGCGCGGTGGGCGCAGGTTGCGTCGCACCGTCCTGAGCCGTCAGCCGCGATGGCTGCTGGTTCTGCTGATCCGCTAGCGCAGCGCGATTAGCCGGCGCGGCCGAATCGACGACGGGCTGACCCGCTACTTGGGAGGTCTGCGACTGATCGGTTTGAACGCTCGAACTCGAAGCCTTTGGAAAGACGCCCGTAATGGCAGCCGTGGCGGCCAGACTGGCGACGATGACGGTACCCGCCGCTACGGCGATAAGAGGGTGAAGTCGACGAGAAGATGTGGTCGGATTATTCATGTCGCACCTCCGTCAAGAACGAAGAGGCCGTCTATTGGAACAGGGATAGTGTCCGCCATCGAAGAGAGGCCGGCGTTTCAATTTGTAACGCGCCACGGCGCGTGTTTGCAAGCCATGCAAGCGGCGCGCGATGCCGCCTGGCTGCAGCAGCGTTTTTGCGAGGGTCGGATCGCATGAAAAAAACCGCCCGGAGCGAAGCTGCGGGCGGCTTTTACCGATAGTTACAAACTGCTGTGGCGCGCGCGCCTCATTCCTCGCGCCGCAGATGCGGGAACAGGATCACGTCCCGGATGCTGGGGCTGTCGGTCAGCAGCATGACGAGGCGGTCGATGCCGATTCCGCAGCCGCCTGTCGGCGGCATGCCGTACTCCAGCGCGCGGATGTAATCCGCGTCGTAGTACATCGCTTCCTCGTCGCCGGCATCCTTTTGTTCGACTTGCTTCTTGAAGCGGGCGGCTTGGTCTTCCGGATCGTTGAGCTCGGAGAAGCCGTTGGCGATTTCGCGGCCCGTGATAAAGAGCTCGAACCGCTCGGTGATGCCTTCCACCGAATCCGATGCACGCGCGAGCGGCGACACTTCGACGGGGTAGTCGATGATGAACGTCGGCTCCCACAATTGCGCTTCCGCGGTTTCCTCGAACAGCGCCAGTTGCAATGCGCCGACGCCGGCGTTCAGGAACATCGGCTGCGTCGTGTCGACGCCCAGGCGCTTCAGTTCGGTACGCAGGAAAGCCGCATCGCCCAGTTGCGCATCGGTGTAATCGGGGGCGTACTTGCGGATCGCCTGCGTGATCGTCAGCCGGTGGAACGGCTTCGACAAATCCAATTCGCGGCCCTGATACACGATGTTCGCCGTGCCGAGCGAATCGACGGCGGCCTGGCGGATCAACTGCTCGGTGAAATCCATGAGCCACGTGTAATTCGTATACGCGGCGTAGAACTCCATCATCGTGAACTCGGGGTTGTGTCGCGGGGACACCCCTTCGTTCCGGAAATTGCGGTTGATCTCAAACACGCGCTCGAAGCCGCCCACAATCAGTCGCTTCAGATAAAGCTCAGGCGCGATGCGCATGAACATTTGCATATCGAGCGCGTTGTGGTGCGTCACGAACGGTTTGGCCGCCGCGCCGCCCGGGATCGGATGCAGCATCGGCGTTTCGACTTCCATGAAATCCGCGTCCGACATGAACTTGCGAATCGACGAAACGGCCTTCGTGCGGGCGACGAAAGTTTTGCGCGCTTCGGGCGTGACGATCAGATCGACATAGCGTTGGCGGTAGCGCGTTTCCTGATCGGCTAAGCCGTGGAACTTGTCGGGCAGCGGGCGCAACGCCTTCGACAGCAGGCGCAATTCGGTGCAACGCACCGAGAGCTCGCCCTTGTTCGTGCGAAACAGCACGCCCCGCGCGGCGACGATATCGCCCAAATCCCACTTCTTGAAAGCGTCGTACGTGGCCTCGCCGACATCGGCCGGCGTTACGAAGAACTGGATTTGGCCCGAGCCGTCCTGCACGGTTGCAAAGCTGGCCTTGCCCATGACGCGCTTGAGCATCATGCGGCCGGCTATCGCCACTTGCAGCGCCGTGGCTTCTAGCGCGTCCTTATCGGCGTCGACGTATTGCGTTTGCAGATCGCCCGCATGATGCGTCGGGCGGAAATCGTTGGGGTAGGCCACACCCGTTTCGCGGAGCGCGCGCAGCTTGTCGCGCCGCTCGGCGATGATCTTGTTCTCGTCGACGGCTGCGTCGACGGTGGGGAGAGTCGATTCGGTCATGGTGTATCCGCTGCGCTTAGACGCCTTGTTTCAGGCTCGCGCTGATGAAATCGTCGAGATCGCCGTCGAGCACGGCCTTCGTATTGCTCATTTCGACGTTGGTGCGCAAATCCTTCACACGGCTTTGATCGAGCACGTATGAGCGAATCTGATGGCCCCAGCCCACGTCGGTCTTGCTCGATTCGAGCTTGTCCTGCTCGGCTTGGCGCTTGCGCATTTCCGCTTCGTACAGGCGCGACTTCAGCATCGCCATCGCCTCGGCGCGGTTACGGTGCTGCGAGCGGTCGTTCTGGCATTGCACGACGATGCCCGACGGCAGGTGGGTGATCCGCACGGCCGAATCGGTCTTGTTGATGTGCTGGCCGCCCGCGCCCG